>Ga0070735_10000425_pt1 | contig 47053 bp, 35 predicted proteins | sample Coa_R1_FD_66443 | JGI IMG/M metagenome (GOLD analysis project Ga0070735, IMG submission 66443) | Surface soil microbial communities from Centralia Pennsylvania, which are recovering from an underground coalmine fire - Coalmine... | ecosystem: Environmental > Terrestrial > Soil > Unclassified ... | reverse complement strand
CCGTCGTCTCGTATCGTCTGCACGCGCTGACGGAAGAGACGACGTGACCGCGCCTCGGATACTTTTCGTCAGCAACGGTCATGGCGAGATGGCCATCGCCGGCTATATCGCGCGCGCCGTCGCCGCTGCGCGGCCGAATGCGGTGGTCGAGCACCTGCCGCTCGTTGGTGAACCCGCCCAAGACAGCTGGCCGCCCGCTGTCGGGCCGCGCGCGGCTATGCCGTCGGGCGGCTTGATCGCGTTCTGGAATCTGAAGAACATCGTGCGGGATCTCCGCGCGGGTCTCGGATCGTTGAGCGTGCGCCAATTCGCATTCTTGCGCCGCCGCCGCGATGACGCCGTCGTCGCCGTAGGCGATATCTATTGCGTCGCTGCGTGTCTGCTTTTCGCGCGCCGTCCGACCGTCTTCGTTGCTACCGCGAAATCCGAATACGTCGCGCCGCACTCGGGTCTCGAATGCGCGATAGCCCGGCGCGCCCGCATCGTGTTCGCGCGCGACGCGGCCACGGCGCAGGCCCTCGAGCGCCGCGGTATCCATGCCGTTTTCAGCGGCAACGTGATGATGGACGGACTCGCATCCGAAGGTCTTTCGCTGCCTGCGTCAGCGAATGCCGTTCGCATCGCGGTCCTTCCCGGCAGCCGTTCCGACGCACGAGCAAACGTCTCGGCTGCCGTGCGGCGTCTGAAACTCATCGCCGCGCGATTGGCGCCGCGCGGCGAGTCGGTGCAGGCGTATATCTCGCAAGCGCCGACGATCGCCGCCGACGAACTCATCGCGGGAGTGCAAGCGGAGGGTCTCACTGTCGAATGTACCGGCGCGGCGGCGGGCGTCATGGCGCGCGCGAGCGGCGAAAACCTGGAGATCGCTCTGGTCGGCGGTGCGCTCGGCGACCTCTTGCGCGCCTCGGACATCGTCCTCGGCCAAGCCGGCACCGGAAACGAACAGGCTGTAGGACTGGGCAAGCCCGTCGTCTCGGCCGCGGACGTCCGCCGAGGTCGGCCGGAGAGCGTGGGCTGGTATCGCATGCGCCAGCAACGTCTGCTCGGCGATGCGCTGCTCGTGCTGCCGACCGACGATACGACCTTTGCGGACGGTGTCGTCGCACTGCTCGACGATAGCGCGCGGCGAGCGAAGATGTCGCAAGCGGGGCGCGAGCGCATGGGCGGCACGGGTGCAGCGCGCGCGATTGCAGAGGCCGTGCTCGCGGTCGCCGCCAACGTTGCGCCATCGTGATCTCGTCGTCGCGGGCCGCGCGCGTCGCCGCGCAGATAATCCCGTACGCCATGGCGATCGCATGGCCGCTCATTCCGACGCTCGTGCAACTGGCGGACGTCGCACCGAAAGGCGTCGCAATCGGCGGACGCGGATCGGCCACCGTGCTCGCGCTGCTTATGGCAGCCGCGCTGATCGTCGGCATAGTGGGGATGCTCGCCGTCTTTGGACGGCGCGTCCTCGCCCACGTGCCGCTCGTCGGGCCGATCGGTGTGCTCATCGCATCCGAGATCGTCGCCGCCGCACTCGGCGTGTACTGGCAAGCCGGACTTTTTGAGATCGGGTGTCAGATCGCGAATCTCATCGTCTTCGTGGCATTCTGGCATACGATGCGAGACGCGACCCTGCGCCATCGCGTGATCGCGTGCTATCTCGTGACCGGCATTCTCGCAGCGGTGTTCGCGGTCGGGCTCACGCTTTCGCGCCATCCGCCCGCCGCCTTCGCGTACGAACACGGCCGCGCCGCGGGAACGTTTCTTCAGCCGAATGAGTTCGCGGGGTATATGCTCTTCCTCATACCCCTCGGCATAGGGCAGCTGACGGCGCCTCCGGCGTTACGGCGTCTTGGCCTGCTTGCCGCCGTCGTGGGCTGCGCCGGTCTCGCGCTTTCGTTCTCTCGAGCCGCATGGCTCGGCGCGTGCATCGGAATGCCGATCTTGATCGCGCGCTTCGGCCGGCGCGCCGTCATGACGTATGCGGTCGTGGCGGTGGCCGGATCCATCATCGGCGTGATGACATTGCGCGACGTCGCGCACGACCCGAGCGAGAATGCGTCGCGAATCGCGGTCTGGCGCGGCGCACTGCGCATCGCGGAACGCTACGCGCTCACCGGAGTCGGTCCGCTCAATTTCAGCCGGATCTACCCGACACTGAAGATGCCCGACGCGGCAGTCGATGAGGTCCACGCGCACGACCTCCCGCTCAACACGCTGGTCGAGAACGGCGTTTTCGGGCTCGCCGCGCTCATCTGGGTGATCGTGAGCTCCGTTCGGGAAGCGCGCAAAGCAAAGGCGCGCATTCCATCCGATGACGGCGAGCGACAGCTTCTCTTCGCCGCGTTAGCGGCTGCATTTGCGGCTTCGGCGGTGCAGAACTTGGTAGACCTCGTTTCGACGTTCGTGTTCTTGCTCTGGTGGCCCATGCTCGGACTCATGCTCAGTCTCGGTCCGGCCGCAGAGTCCGTCCGCGATACCGCGGCGGAGGTGCGCCCTGCGGCTGCGTGATGCTCTTTTCGTGTCGCTGACGGTCGTCGCGCTTTCGGGCTGCGGCGGCCGCGGTGCAGCGGTTCGGCCATCTGCGACGCCGGGTACCCCGCAGCCCGCGGTGAGCGGTGAACCGAACTATCGCTTCTTCGAGACGGCGTCGGGCGGCCAAGCTCCGTACGTGAAGAACTTCGAGCGCGGCAAACTCGTCTATCTCTTGAAGGCACTCGGCGTCGCCTATACGACGACAGGCAAATCCGGCCGATTCCAGACGGCGACGATCTATTTCTACAAAGGAAGCGTGGTGCGCCTCACGGTAACGGCCCCTACGGCAACCGTTGACGGCGTCACGTACGACATCAAACTGCGCGGCGGCGTGCACGCGCGCTCAAACGACGGCACGACGCTCACATCCGATTCGATGGACTACAACGGGAAGACGAAACTCTTGCACGCAGACGGCCACGTCATAGCGACCGGCTCCTCCGGCATGGTGGTCACCGGCGATCGCGCGACGGCGGATCTCGATTTGCAGACGATCAATATCACCGGTGCTCCCGTGACGGGCGCGATGCAGCAACCTTGACGATTCGTGTCAATCGGAGAACCTTTGAACAACACCACCGGACCGGTCAAGATCGACGTTCGCGGATTGACGAAGATGTACGGGGAGCGCACCGTCGTGGACGGTGTGAGTCTCGATGTGAACGTCGGCGAAGTCGTCGGATTGCTCGGCCCGAACGGAGCCGGCAAGACGACGACGTTTTACATGGTCGTCGGACTCGTTCGCCCGAATGCGGGGATGGTGGCGCTTATCGGCGCCGACGGGGCGGAAACGGACATCACGCACCAGCCGATGCACGTCCGCGCCATCGAAGGGCTGGGTTATCTCGCTCAGGAGACATCGGTATTCCGGCGGCTGACGGTCGCCGATAACATCAAACTCATCTGGGAACAGCGCGGCGTCTCGCGCGACGAACAGGAGCGGCGTCTGCCCGCGCTCCTCGGCGAGTTCGGCTTAGAGCGGCTCGCACATGACCTGGCGGAGACGCTGTCCGGAGGCGAACGGCGGCGCGTGGAGATCGCGCGCGCGCTCGCGACCGATCCGGCGTTTCTCTTGCTCGACGAACCGTTCACCGGGATCGATCCGATCGCGGTCGCCGACATCCAAGAGATCATCCGTCTCCTCAAAGCCAAAGGCCTCGGCATCCTGATCACGGATCACTCCGTGCGCGAAACGCTGGCTATCGTCGACCGCGCGAACATACTGAGCCAGGGAAGGATCCTCGTCCAAGGCACGGCGACGGAAGTCGCGGAGTCGCCGATCGCGCGCCAATTCTACCTCGGCGAGAGCTTTCGGCTTTGAAAACGCTCGACCGCTATCTCGTCTCCGAGTTGATCGGACCGTTTGTGTTCGGGTTGGCGGCGTTCACCTTGCTTTTCGTCGCGGGCAATCTGCTCAACATCGCCCGCCTCGTCTCAGACGAGCACGCGAGCATTTGGGCCGCCGCGCAGTACTTCGTCTACACGTTGCCCGCGACGCTCGTGCTGACGTTTCCGATGTCCATGCTCTTGGCCGTTCTCATGGCCATGAGCAGGCTTTCGGGCGAGTCCGAAATCACCGCGTTGCGCGCCGGCGGCGTCAGCCTCTATCGGATCGCCGCGCCGCTCGTGGGGGTCGGGCTCGCAGCGTCCATCGTCGCGCTTCTTTTTCAGGAATACGTCGTGCCGCGCGCCACAGAGCAAGCCAACGCGATATTGCGCACGGAGATCCAGGCGGGCGGATCGGGCGTTCTCGGCAATCAGGTCGTCGCGAACCCGCTTCCGGACGGCGGTGTCCGCGTGACGTACGCCCAAGGTTTCGATACGCTGACCGACCAGCTTCAAGGCGTGACGATCGAAGAGATCCACAACGGCGATCTGACAACCGTGCTTTACGCGCCGCGTGCGACGTACGCCAATTCGTCTTGGCGATTTTACAACGCCACATCGTATACGCTCGCGCCCGACTGCTGCCGGCAGAACTTCGCGCCCATCGTCGACATCGACATCGGTGCCGACCCGAGCCGGCTTGTGGAGATACAGAAGCAGCCGGAGGACATGAGCCGGGCCGAGCTTGCGCAGCTGCTGAAAAGCGGCGTGAAACAGGGCGACACGTCGCGCTACGACCTGCTTTTGGTCACGTACGACAACAAACTCGCGCGGCCGTTTGCGAGTCTCGTTTTCACGATGCTTGCGATACCGCTCGGCATCCGGCCGCAGCGGTCGTCGTCGGGCGCCGGATTTGGCATCAGCATCCTCATCGTGTTCGGATTCTACGTCGTCACCACGGTCTGCCTTGGCATCGGGCGCACGACGCCGTCGCTCGCATTGATCATGGCGTGGTTGCCGAACGTGCTCTTCCTTGGAACCGGCCTCTGGCTGCTCGGCAGAGCGGCAAAGGTGTGAACTTGTGAACCCCACGCTGGCTTTTGCGGCAGTCGATCTGCGCGGCGCCGCGACGATCTTGATGATCGTCATCGTCGCCGGCGCGATCGCGTATTTCGGCGATCGCGTCGGTCACATCGTCGGCCGGCGTCGCATGACGCTGTTCAACCTGCGTCCGAAGTATACGAGCACGATATTTGCCGTGGGGTTCGGCATGCTCATCGCGATCGTGGTCGTCACGTTCTTCCTGGTGATCTCAAGCGAGGTCAGGCAAGCCGTCTTCTCGATCGACAAGCTCGATACGCAGATAGCGGAATTGTCGGCGCAGCGCGACATGCTGCTCGGGGCGCCGATCATATTCCGGGCGGGCGATGCGATCACGCAGCCCTTCGTCGTGAAGTCCACCGATCCGCTGCCCGTCATCGAACGCGAACTCGGCGATCTTTTCGTCGCGCTTGCGAGGGTATCGGAAACGCTGCCCGTGCAGCCGTATCCGAAGAATCCGCTCACAGGGCCGGCACAAGCGTCGATTCAAGCAGCCGCGCTTGGCATCAAATCGCAGGCACCGCTCGACGCGATCGTCGTGCCCGAGGCGAGCGAGAACATCATCCGGGGCGGCGCTCTGCGCATCGGCTTGCGCGTGTACCCGAACAAGCTTCTCTACAGGAAAGGCGAGACGATCGCGTCGGTCGGCGTGGCCAACGGACAAGACCGCGACGAAGACCGCTCGGCGCTCGTGCAATTGATCGCGAACATCAAGCTCGGCGCGATCTCGCATGAGATGCCGCCGACCATCGCAGAAAATCCGATCACGTCATTGGACGCGATCGATTCTTCGCTCGCCGCGCTCACGTCGTCACATGGTCCGACCGTCGTGCGCGCTGTAGCGGCGAACGACATCTACGCTGCAGGTCCGCTGACGGCGAATCTGGTGGTGGCGCCGGCGAACGTCCCATGACGGCGCCGGCCGAAGAACGCGTGATCGGCATCGATCCCGGCCGGGCGAAATGCGGATACGCGGTCGCAACCCTAACCGGCGAGCGGCTCGCGCTCGAAGTGATACCGATCACCGAGCTTGGCCGACGTGTCGGCGCGGACATCTCGCGCAGTCCGATCGCGATGATCTGCATCGGTCACGCGACCAGCTCGCGAGACGTCGAGCGGCTCTGCCGCGAGCGCTGGCCGGACATCCCGCGCACGATTGTGGATGAGACCAATACGTCGCTTGAAGCGCGCGGCCGATATTTTGAAGAGCATCCGCCAAAGGGCCTGATGCGCCTTATCCCTCGAGGCTTGCTCACGCCAAAGGAGCCGATGGACGGATACGCGGCGCTCATCATTCTCGAACGCTGGCTGTCATCACGAGGGCAGCAGCCCGACTAGCGTCCCTGTGTGCGAGATGCGACTTTCCGGCGTGTTCTGGGTATTTACGAGTAAAGGATAGGCCGAAAATGACGTGCAATCCATGATTCGGGACGGCGACTCTTCCGCTTCAGTAGCGGCTTTGCGCGCAAACGCGGCCGGTTCGGCGGTGTTATTCCAGCGTCGCCGGCGAATGATTCGGGAAATGACGATGTCTGCATCGCGCGGTAGATCTCAGAGAATTGCCATCCGGCACGCGGCCGGGTCGGTGCTCTGCGCGCTGCTCGTGGCTGCATCGGCGGGATCAGCGTCCGCATCCCCTCTCACGCTTTTCAATGCCGCGTCGGCAAATCGGGCCGCTTCGATCGGCGATCAAATCGTCGGAGCAGAATCAAACGTAGCGTTTGCGGTCACGTCGGTGCCGGCGCAGTCGCGCGATACCGCGTTTGCGTTTTCGCCGGATGACGTCACCCGCTTGACCGGCGCCGATGCGAGTTCGCTCATAGCCGGCACTTCTCGCCAGAAATCCGCTGTCGGGGCCGCGGTGTTCGCAGGCTCGCCGGCACTCTCGGTCGATGCAGACGCTAACCTTTCGACGTCGCTGAACGATGCCGCCTCGGTTCCCGGCGCGATCGCCGGTCTCGCGTTCCAAGTCGCTCCCGGTCGCGGGTCGGACAACGACGCCGATGATGATTTGCAACCGATCTCGGGCTCGCCGATCGTATGGCCCGGCGCCGGCCGCCAGCTCTTCGCCTTTGAAAATGTGCCGGCAGCAAACGGCGTTTCGGTAGGCCAGCAACTTGACAGCATCGCGCTCGGCGATCCCAACGCGGGTCCGCTCTTGAGCGCGGCCGGCGACGTTCCCCTTCAGGCCGCCCCGCTTTCTCCGCTCAGTGGAGGCGCGTCGGCGGGTTCGCGATTCGCTCAGGCGTCGCGCGGACCTGACGTGCAGCTCGAGCTGCCGCTGACGCTTGGAAACGTCGATGCGCGGCTCAGCCTATCTGGCCGCAGCGTCCAGAACAATCGCCCGAGCGGTCTGTCGCCCGGTTCGTTCAACGCGCCTGCGGTCTCTTCGCTCTCGTCGCAGTACCAGGAGTTGCGCGGCGGCGTCACCGTCGGCGTGCCGGTGTTCAAACACCAAGCGCAAGTTTCACTTGACGGCGTGTTTTCGAGGCTCGTCAACGATTCGGGCCAGACGATCGCCGACAATTCGGCCCCGCCGCCCGCGCTCGGATTGTACGGACCGTCGAACGCGCCGGCCACCTCCGCGCTCGCGGGTTTGAGCGCCTATCAGAATCTCGCCACGGGTCGGCAGTACGTCGGCGCGTATTCAGTCGCTCTGCCGATCGGCAAGGCGCTGACCGCTAACATGCAATACGTCGATCAGCGCTTCGGCGGCGATCCGCTCAATTCGGTGACCTCCGGCGTCAACGTCCAGAAGATCACGTCGACGTTTGGCGTGCTCTATAAGATCCCGAACACCAATGCGGCGATCAACCTCAATTTCAATCAGTCCACGTTCGAGAACGATCAGCTTCCGGGTTACAACTGGGTGCAGAACCGTCAAAACCTGTTCTTCACGGTGAAATTCTAGCGGGCGCGACCACCCGGGAACCCATCCTCGTGATCGGAATCTGCTTTGCCGTCGCGGCGGCATTGATCGCTGCGCGTCCGGTCGCCGCTTCATGGTGCGACGATCGTGGAAACGTCGAGCTGGCGCGCGGGTCGAATGTACAAGCCGTGATCTGGTTCCAGCGCGGACTCTCGATCGAGCCGGCGTCGCGATTGTTACGCGAAGATCTCGGTCGCGCGGTCCTCGTCTCCGATCCTACGGCTGCGCTCGACGATTTCTCGCGCGCAGATTGCGGCGAGCCATGCTTGGCCGAACGCGGCGATGCAGAGGCGCGCCTTGGCCGCGCGAATGCGGCGGTGGCGGACTATCTCGCAGCGAAAGCCGCGACGCGTTTGGGCGACACGGTTGGCCGCATGGCGGATGCGGGGCATTTCGACGCAGCGATCGCGCTCGAGCAGGCGCTGATCGATCACCTCGACCCGCTGCTCGAGCAGGCGGATATCGCAGCGGCCGACGCGCGCGTCGGAGCGCTCGAAGTGACCGCCGCGAAATCGGACCCACGCGACGCGTCAAGGCGGCATCATGCCGCGATCGCAGCTTTTGCCGCGGCGAATAGACTTGCGCCGCTGAACGAAGGCTATCTCCTTTCACTCGGCTACGCGCAGATGCAGTGGGGCGATCGAAAGGCGGCGCGGCGAGCGTTCGAGCGAGTGCTCGAACTGCACCCCACGCAGGCCGACGCCGAGAGCGGTCTCGACCGCCTCGGGCCGGTTCGCTGATCGGCGACATGCGCGTCGCAGTCGAGACGCAGTTCGCGATCGGCACGCCGACCGGACTTGGCGTCTACGCGCGAAACCTGTTCGACGCCCTGAGCCAGACGATCGGCATCGATGCCGTTTCGTTGGAGGATCCGCGCTTCGATCTCTGGCGTTTTGATCGGCGCGTGTATTGGGATCAGATCCGCGTTCCGACGCTCGCCAAGCGTGCGCGAGCCGACGTCGTGCACTTCACCGGGGGCACCGTGCCCGCATTGCTGCATCGCCGTGCGGTCGTGACCGTCCACGACTTGGTGTGGAGCAGGCGCGCGAACCGCGGACGGCCATACGTGCATTGGTACTTCGGCGACATGCAGCGCGCACTCGTCCGGCGCGCCGCCGGCATCGTCGTCGACACACACGCGGCGCGCGATGATGTGGCGGACGGTCTCGGTATCGAACGCGATCGGATATTCGTCGCGGGAGCCGGTGTTGACCGCCGTTTTTTTGAGGTCGTGCGCGATCCCGATACGTCAGCGCCGTTCATACTTGCGGTCGGGACCGTCGAAGAGCGCAAAGATCTGATCACCGCGGTGCGAGCGATCGCATCCCTCCCTGCGGAGATAGCGCTCGTGGCCGCCGGACCGCACACGCCATACGCGGAAACCGTGCTGCGCGAAGCGGATCGGCTCGGCGTTTCTTCGCGCGTGCGGCTGTTGGGGTATGTCGACGACGCTCACCTTCTCGATCTGTACTCGCGAGCAAGCGCGTTCGTGTTTCCTTCGCGTTACGAAGGCTTCGGCTTGCCGCCGCTGCAGGCGTGCGCGGCGGGTCTGCCGGTCGTCGCATCCGACATTCCCGTCGTCAGAGAAGTGCTCGGACCGTCTGTGCGCTATTGCGAAGCGGGCGCCGATCGCGAGTTCGGCGCAGCGCTCGCGGCATCGCTTTCCGCTCATGGTGATGACCATGCCCAGATCACCGCAGCGCGCGAACATGCTCGTTCGTATGATTGGGCCGCCGTAGCCCAGCGGCTCGCCGGCCTCTACCGCACGCTCAAGTAGGGCGGACCTTTATGGTCCGCCTGAATGCGAAGCTGCAGCAGCTGGCGCAACATCGCGATTGTCGAAGCGCTCGTCGCCGAAGCCGACGGACGAATGCGTCAATAAACGAGCGGAGATTGAGTCCAGGAACCGTTGGCCGGCGCATTCGATGAGAAGACGAGATTGACCGGATACGACGAGCCGCCTTCCGGCATCGTCACGACCGAGACCTGACGATAGCCGCCGGCCGGAACGAGAAACGATTCTACGAGCTGCGCAGCGTCGGCGGGTGCGGCGTGGATCTGGACGAGCCCGCCGTCGATGAAGAACGTGCCGGTCGCTCGGCCGCCGCGCGGCTCGAACCACATGCCGACGCGAGCATCGGCGCTCGACGGATTCAAAAGCGTGATCGACGCCGACTGCTTGACGCCGTAATCGCCGCCGAGAACTTCTCCCTGGACGAGATTGGGCAGCGGCAGCTTTCCAATCGTGAGCACGGTCGCATCGTCACCGACCCGATACGTCTCGTCGTAGAGAAAATCAGGCACGCTGTAGACACCGCGGGCGTGACGGACCGCGCTCTGCAAGAGCGTGTCGGAGATGGGCTGCACCGGCGGGTCTTGCGCGTCTTGCGCGACGAGCGCCACACGCACGCCATCGCCGCTCACCACGCGCAACTGCATCACACCCGTCACGAGCGTGTCGGGAGGCAGCGCCTGGTCCACCACGTTGATCGTGGCGTGCGGCGGCAACTCGAACAATTGTCCTTCGTTCGCCGCCTCGCGGATGAGATACCGGCTCGTTGCGAGGTGTCCGGCCGCCAACACGTTGGAATCCGGCCCGGCGATGCCGGCGATCAGTTGGATCAAACTGGAATCCAAACCGTTGTTCTGCACTTTCACGAGCACGCGTCGCGTCTCCGGCTTGGCCGCGTAATGATAGTACAGCAGCCGCGCGGGCGCATCGGCGTTCACATCGGCATAGAAGAGGGTGCCGTTCTCCACGAGCGTCTCCGGGAAGTCGGAGACTAAGAGGTATTGCGGCGGTAGGCGCGGTTGCGCGACATTGCTCACTGCAACCGCGACGTTTTTGGCCGCGCGCAGCATCCCGGAACCTTCGACCGAGACAGGCACGTGGACCGTGGCAAGATCATCCGGCGCGAGCGTGTGGGCGTCGGCTATCGAATTCGGATCGATGATCAGTCGAGCGCCTGCCTCCGGGTAGACGACCGCAGCCGCGGCATTCGCGGCGGCCTCGGCGACGAAATCCGGACTTGCGGGGTCGCCTGTGATCGTGGCCGACGCGGTGTCACCGATGCGGCCCGCGAGAACCTCGACGGTGACGGTCAGTGACGAGCTAAGCCCGTCTTGATCCGTCGCGGTGATCGTTGTCGTGCCCGTGTGCAATCCGGATACATCGATCGTCCTATCGACGGCGTTGAACGTCGCCGAGATGATCCCAGGATCGAAGCCGGACAGCGTCAGGATGCCGCTCGGCGGCGAGTCGACGTGCACGGTCGCCGAACGGCCATACTGCAAGACGATCGCGGACACGGCAAGCGACACCGACTGCGGCGGCGGTGGCGGCGGCGTGACCGTCGGCATGCTTGGCAGAATCGTCGGTGCGGGTCCCGGAGGAGTCGGGGACCCGCTCGGCGCTGGGCTCTCGGTGGCGGCTGGTGAGGGTGTGATGACCGGCGCAGCAGTGTCGGCGGAACGAACGCCGTCTAGATGTCCGTGTCGGTGCGGTCGCGCAACGAAGCCGTGCGGGCTCGCTTGCGACGCACCGGCGTACAGCGCGATGCAGAGCGCGCCTGCCGCGGCGCCGCGGATGAGGCGGCCAAGCACCTACGCGATCGCTTGCGCGTCGCGGCTGACCGCATCGATCAGCAGCGTCTTGTAGCCGTGGCTCGGGAAAAGCACGGTGACGAGATCGCGTTCCGTCCGCTCCACCGTACCTTGGCCGAACTTGCGGTGGTAGACGACGTCTCCAATGCGATAGTCGCTGATGTCATGGTCAGACTCCTCGGCCGCTGCGATGCCAACCGAGACGACAGCCGGATTTGCGGCGGCAGCCGCGAGACGCGCGCGGCAATTGTCGCACGCGCCGCAATTGGTGCGATCGAAGTCTTCACCGAAGTAGTTGAGGATGAACTTCCGGCGGCAGCTGCGCGTTTCGCAGTACTGCAGCATCATCGCGAGCTTGCTCTGATCGTACGAGCGCTTGGTCTCGTAGCTCGCAAGATTGAGCGTGAGCTTCGGGCTGCCTTTGATGCGCGGCGCGAGGCCGTACGTGCCCTTGGTGACGCTTTGGATGAAGCCGCCCTTCTTGAGCAGCGCGAGGATGACTTTGAGCTTGGTCAGCGGCAGCTGCAAGATCTTGCGCAGATCGGTGAGCGAGACGCCGTTGTCCTGACCGTCGAAAAGCTGCAGCGTGCCGAAGACGCGCTGGACTTCCTCGACGTCCGGATACTTGCCGGTGAGGAAATAATTCTGCACGCGCGTGTCGCTCTGGCGGTAGAGAAGCAGGCAGAGCGATTCCTCGCCGTCGCGCCCGGCGCGGCCGGCCTCTTGGGTGTAAGCCTCGATGCTGCCCGGCAGATCGTAGTGGATGACGAATCGTATATTCGGTTTGTCGATGCCCAGTCCGAAGGCATTCGTCGCGACGACGACGCGGACGTTTTCACTCATGAAGTGATCGTGCACGCGATCGCGGTCGGCCTTCTGCAATTTCGAATGATAGACATCGGCCTCGATGCCGAGCTGCTCGCGCAAATATTCCGAGACCGCGTACGTGTTCTTGATCGTGGCGGTGTAGATGATGCCGAGCTTGTCTTCGAGCGACCCGGCGAACGCTTTCTTCAGCGCGCGAAGCTTATCGTCGTCGGTGGAGGCGCGCACGACTTCGTAGACGAGGTTCGGACGATCGAACCCGCGCACGATCGGCTTGGTGTGCGGAATGCCCAGCTGAGTTACGATGTCTTCGCGCACGGCCGGGGTAGCGGTGGCCGTCAGCGCAAGCACGGTGGGATGTCCGAGCGCCGCGACGACGCGCCCGAGATTCAAGTATGCAGGCCGGAAATCGTGGCCCCATTGTGAGATGCAGTGCGCTTCGTCCACGACGAAGAGCGGAATATGCAGACGTTTGAGCACCTCGACGAATCCCTCATCCTCGAGACGCTCGGGCGTGACATAGATCAGTTTGAGGTTGCCGCGCGAGATCAGCTCCAGCGACTTCGTCTCTTCGTCCTCGGTGAGCGTGCTGTTCAACGCCACGGTGCTCGATATACCCGCCTCGGCGAGCATATCGAGCTGATCCTTCATGAGCGCGATCAGCGGCGAGACCACGACGGTCGTGCCCGAGAGCAGCATGGCCGGCAATTGATAGCACAACGACTTGCCGGCGCCGGTGGCGAGAATGGCAAGCGTGTCCTTTTTTTCCAGCACGCGTTTGATGACTTCTTCTTGGCCAGGCTGGAAGCTCTGGTAGCCGAAGTGTCGCCGCAGCGCTTCGTTGAGATCGATGTCGAGAGCCATGTCGCGGTTGGACCAAACCTTCCCTGATATCGGGCTCCGCTGTGCCGCCACGGAGATGACGAATGTCGGCCCGTCTTCAAACGGCGCCGTGCACTTTGCGCGCACTTATCTGGCGATATACCCTGTTTTCCGTATCGTAAACCTACTGTTCCGCACGGTTTCTTCCTTCACTACAGGTGCCAAGGCGAGGATCACTTTCCGACGTTCGTCGGGCTCGAGGCGCCGGCACGCGGCCCAAGGGCCGTGCTCGGCCGTGACCGAAAGCGTGGTAGTGGCCACCGAATCCCCTGCACACAGCCTCGCGCTCTACCGGAAACACCGCCCTGCTGCTTTCGACGACTTAGTCGGTCAGCCGGCCGTCGTCGACGGACTCACGGCCGCACTGCGCACGGGACGGACGGTCCACGCGTATCTCTTCTCAGGTCCACGCGGCACGGGCAAAACGTCGGCCGCGCGCATACTCGCGAAATGCCTCAACTGCGAGCGCGGAGGGCCGAGGCCCGATCCGTGCGGGAAGTGCGCATCGTGCGTGGCGATCGCCCAAGGGACGTCGTTCGATGTCATCGAGATAGACGCCGCAAGCAATTCGCGGGTTGAAGAGACGCGCGAGCTGCTCAAAGGCGTCGACGTCGTGCCCGCATACTCGCGCACGAAGGTCTATATCGTGGACGAGGTCCACATGATGAGCGCCTCGGCGTTCAATGCGCTGCTGAAGACGCTGGAAGAGCCGCCCTCACACGCAGTCTTCATCTTGGCCACGACGGAACCGCACAAAGTGCCGGCGACCATTCTCTCCCGGTGCCAGCGCTATGAATTCAGGCGCATGGCGCCCGAGACGATAGGCCTTCGGCTCAAAGAGGTGGCCGCACGCGAGAAGATCCGCATTTCCGCCGATGCGCTCACGCGGTTGGCGTTCTTGGCCGACGGCGCGCTTCGCGATGCTCTGGTGTTGCTCGAACAAGCCCGCGGATTCGCGGGGGATGGCCAGATCGATGACGCGGCGCTCGATCGTGCATTCGGCGCCTCGCACAGGGAGACCATTTCGGCCATCGTCGAGGCGATCGCCGCAGCCGACGCGTCGGCGGCGTTGCAGCATGTCGCTGCCGCCTCCGCCGCGGGCGTCGATCCGACCTGGCTCACACGTGAGCTGCTGAGGCGCTTTCGCCTCGTTCTGCTCGCACAGCATAGTCCTGCCACGCTCGCGCTCGAGACGCCGCCGGACGACGCCCAAGCCATAGCGGCGCTCACGCGGCGCATCGAGCCGCCCAGGGTGTACGCGGCGCTGAAACATCTGTCGGAAGCGCTCTCGAATCGATTTTCAACGCAGCCCCGCATCGATCTCGAACTCGCGCTCGTCAGGATCATCTTGCCCGGTGAAGAGTCGGGCCTGCGCGATATCTTGGAGCGGCTGCGCGCGCTTGAGGCGCGCGGCGAAAACGCGAACGGCGTCAGCGCCGCACCGCCTACGGGAGCCGAAGCCGAGCGTCCGCGCGCGCGTCAGACGGCGCGCTCCGCAGCCCCCGACTCGGTGAAAACGCCGGCCGTCCTTTCGGTGTCGAAGTTGGAAGGCATGTGGCCGATGATATTGAGCGAGATCCGCGCGTCGTCCAACATGCTTTTCGGCGTGCTGCAGCACTCGACTATCGCCGGCGTCGAAGGTTTGGACGTGACGCTCACCGCCCAGAACAAGTTCGCGCGCGATCATGCGTCGGATCCGCCGATGCTCAAACTTATCGCGGACGCTATCGCGAAGCACGCCGGCGTCCAGCCGAGCGTGCGCATCGTGGTCGGGAAATCCGCCATGGCAGCGCACGCCGATCCGTTCGCGCCGGCATCAGAGCTCGATCTGATCTGAGGAGTCCTTATGAATCCGCAACAGATGCTGCAGCAGGCGCGCAAACTCCAAGCGCAACTCGCCAAGGTTCAAGAAGAATTGGGCGGTGAGGTGGTCACAGGCGTCGCCGCTTCGGGCGCCGTGACGGTCGCGCTCGACGGACATGGCGCGATCCGTTCGGTGCAGATCGCCCCGTCCGCCGTCGATCCCGAAGACATCGAGACGCTTGAGGACCTCCTGGTCGTCGCGATCAAAGACGCACAAGCAAAGGCGCACGAGCTCTCGCAGTCGCGCATGGGTCCGCTCACCAGCGGTCTCGGCATCCCCGGTCTATAACCTCACAAACGATGGACGATCTCGCCCCGCCGCTTTCCGGACTCATCGGCGAGCTTGAGAAGCTGCCGACGATCGGGCCGAAGACCGCGGCGCGCCTAGCCTTCTATATACTCGGTGCGAGTCGAGAAGACGCGACGGCGCTCGCGGAGGCCATCGTCGCGGTCAAAGATCGCGTACGCCTGTGCAGCCGGTGCTTTTCGTTGACCGAAGCCGACCCGTGCTCGATCTGCCGCGATGTTCGCAGAGATGCGAAGATGCTCTGCGTTGTCGGTGAGCCGAAAGATGTCTACGCGGTGGAGCGAAGCATGAGCTTCAAGGGCCGCTACCATGTGTTAGGCGGACTGATCTCGCCGATGGACGGCATCGGCGTCGCGCAGCTGCATGTCAAGGAGCTGGTCGAACGCGTCGGCCTCGAGGGGATCGAAGAAGTGATCGTGGCGACCAACCCAAATGCCGAAGGCGAGTCCACTGCGCTGTATCTCGCGCGCTTGCTCGCGCCGACCGGCGTCCGCGTGACGCGCCTTGCGTACGGATTGCCGATCGGCGGCGATCTCGACTACGCGGACGAAGTCACGCTTGCGCGCGCGCTCGAAGGCCGCCGCGCGTTGTAGGCGGACCATGAAGGTCCGCCCTACATTTCATTTTCGCGCGTCTTGTTTTGGGCGGATTCGACCCGCGACATCGAGCATGACGGCTTTCGCTCGCTCGACGGCCTCGCGATAGGCCGCTCCGATCTTCTCCGAGCCCATCGGCGTGCCGGTCTCGTAGAAATATGCGGCCGCCTGTCCGACGATGAGCGTCCCCGCATAGGCGATCGCCGCCTTCACCGCGATGCCGGCGACCGGTATGAACCCCGACAACTCGCGCGCGAGCGCGCGCCACGCATAACCGCCGCCCACGACCGGGAGCAATTCGACCAGTCGCGCGGGTTCCGGACGCCGTCCGTATGCAGCGGCGATATGCATCAGCATGTTCATCTGCAGTGCCGTGATCGCGATCGTGTCGCCGGCGGAAGCGATGCCGCCGAGGACGATGCCGAGAATGGGGACGTGATCGGCGAGCGCTGACGCTCCGGCTATTTTTAAACTCAGCAGAGCGCAGTCGACCGTGAGTTTCGCAGCGACCGTCGGCCGGAAGACGGGCAGCGCGCAGGCGAGAGCGACATCGTTCTCTCCGCACGCGTCGACGACGTCCGGGATGAAGAACTTCAGCAGTTCGTGCGCGTCGAGCGTGCTCACGTCGTAGCGCCCGGGTATTCCGTCGCCGGGTTTGTTGACGCGCGCGGTCGCCGCCGCCGTCCGGTCGAGGACGAAGACCGGTACGCCGAGCTCGACGCAACGCGCGATATCCGGTTCGCTGTCGGTCGCTGCCGAAGCGGCGAAGAAAACGCCGCGCAAAGCGGCGTCGTGCGGAGGCGCTTGCGCCGAGTGATCCCACGGGAGGATGACAGGCTGCGGCGACGTTCGCCCTTCTTCCAGCACTGCGATGAGCTCGCCGGCCCACGGCCCGGCGGCGAGCAGACGAATCGGACGCTTCGAGCGCGTCTCGATGCCGTCGAGATTGACCTTATCGCGGACGACCTTCATCCAATCCGCGAGAAATGGCAGCGGCGCAATCGGCATGGTCGCGTCATCTTTTCCGTGAGGCCGCCCGAATCCCCGAAGAGATATCCTCGAGAACCACGCGAGAGAGACCCCGCAGATAAATCTGGGGGCCTCATCTCGTATCGTAGTTGCACACTATCGCTAGTGCGTCATCTACGACTGCGTTTTACCCCTCGTACCTCGAACTAAACCTCGGCCTTGACAACGTCCGGATCCTTGGTCAGCCGCACGGTGCTAGGGCCTTCGCCGTTCTCGCTGGGCACGTGGGGCGTGAAGTCCTCGGCCGGCAACTCGTCTTCTGTATCAAAATGTTCGGGTGCAAGCCATTCGTACGCCACCGGTACGAGGACCAGCGTCAGCAACAGCGAGCTTGCGAGTCCGCCGATGACGACCACGCCCAGCGCCTGACGGACCTGCGAACCTTCGACGAGTCCAAGTGCGAGGGGTGTCATGCCGGCGATCATGGCCGACGTGGTCATGATGATCGGACGGAAGCGGACCCGAGCGCTTTCTCGCAACGCGTCCATTTTGGCGAATCCCCTTCGCCGCAGCGTGTTGGCGTAGTCCACGAGCAGGATACCGTTCTTCGATACGAGGCCGACGAGCATGACCACGCCGATCAGCGAGAACAAGTTGAGTGTCTGGTGCGTCAGTGCTAAAGCGCCGAACGCGCCGACCGAGGCGACCGGCACGGAGAACATGATGATCAGCGGCGTGATGTATCCATTGTAAAGCGCGACCATCAGAAGATAGACGAGGATAACCGAAAGGCCGAGGGCGGCCCCCATGCCGGTGACGGTGTCGGTGAGGTTTTGCTGATTGCCGTTCGGGTTGGCGCGGACGATCACGGACGCCGGCAGCGCCTTTGCTTTCAGCCGGCGCACGAAGTCGTTCTGGACGTTTGAAAGCGCGTAGCCCGGCGCGACGTTCGCGGTGACGTGGATGACCGTCTCGCGATTCACCCGCGTGATGACCGGTTGAGCAGGCGAATAGACTATGTTCGCGATCTGGCCGATGGTGACGGCTGCGCCGTTGTTCGCGCGCACCGCAATCGCGCGCAATTGATCGAGGTTCCTCTGATCTTGCAACGGGAAGATGACTTGCACATCCTTGAGACCGTTGGGCGCTTCGAACTGCGTCGCCACCACCCCGCCGAGCGCCGCACGCACGGCGCTCGAAGCCGTGCCGATGCTGACATCGAGCGCCTGCGCCGCGGTGCGATCGAACTCGACATTGACTTGCGGCGTGAGGTTTTCCACCGAGCTCGTCACGTTGGCCGTTCCCGGCGTGGCGCGCATCACGTCGAACACCGTCGCCGCATACTGCGTCGGGTCGCCGCGAACGTTCGTGACGAGATAATCCATCGGCTGGGCGTTGCCGCCGCCGGTGCTGGTCGCCGGGATGATGACGACGTCTGCGCCCGGCGCTTCACCGCGAAGCTTCTCGCGCAGATACGCCACCCAATAATCCGTGCTGTGCTTCCGGTCGTCGCTCAGGAAGAGGTGGATCTGCCCGATATTGCCTTGATTCAGAAATCCGCCGAACGGTGATGAGTATGCGCCCGACACCGCGGTCACCGCCTTGAGGTCCGAGACGCGGAGAACGCTTTGGTCGAGCGTCCGCACCGTCGCATCGAGCTTGGTCAACGGTGTTCCCGTGGGATAGGTGATCTGCACGTAGATCTCGCCGCGGTCGACGGACGGGATGAACGTGAATCCGACGACGCCGAGCGGCAGGAGCGCGATCGCGAGGATAAGCGAGACGATCGCGATACCCGCGACGAAGCGCGGGCGAGCGAGAGCTTTCGGCAGCAGCGAATCTGCGTACCAGAGGCGCAACCGCTCGAAGCCGCGCTCAAAGGCGCGGATCGGCGACCATGGAGTCCACGAACTGCGCATCGACCATCGCCCGGCCAGCGCCGGCGTCACCGTGAACGATATCAGCAGCGAAGTCAGCGTCGCCACAACGACGACAAGCGCGAACTCGCTCATGAATTTGCCGACGACGCCGGGCAGGAACGCGATCGGCAGGAACACGACGACGTCCACGAGCGTGATCACGATGGCGGCGAAGCCGATCTCCGTGCGGCCGGTGATCGCGGCGGACAGCGGAGGTTCGCCGCCGCGTCGATGCCTATCGATGTTCTCCAAGACGACGATGGAGTCGTCGACAAGGATACCCACGACCAGTGTCATCGCAAGCAGCGAGATCGTGTCTATGGTGAAGTTGGCCAGCTTCATCACGGCGATCGTGATCATCAGCGATGTCGGGATCGCGATGAGCACGACGATCGAGTTGCGCCACGAGCCGAGGAAAAAGAGCATGACGATGGACGTCAGCGTGATGCCCTCGAGCAGCGTGTGCAGCACGCCCGTCAGCTGCTGCTCCGTGTAGTCCGCCTGCACGTGGATGACGCTCAGCTGTACCGCCGGGAACTGCTGCGACAACCGCGGGAGAGCTGCGAGTACGTTGCGCGACGTTGAAACTTCGTTCGCGGTGGTGGTCTTTTGGACCGAAAGAAAGAGTTGAGGCGTGCCGTTCACGTATGCGTACACGCGCTGCGGCTCGAAAGAATCGGTCACCGATGCGACATCGCCGATGCGGGGTACGGTCGAGGAAACGCTCCACGGATTCAGCGAGCTCGGGGCAGCCGCCGCCGTCGATGCGGCGCTCGCGCTGCCTCGCAGGAGCGGCAACGCCGCGACGGACGCGGGCGTTTGGATGTCGCCGCGCACGTCGACGAGGGTCTCACGCTGCGGCCCGTAGAGAATGCCGCCAGGCAAGTGCGCGTTGTTCCCGGATATGGACGAGATCACATCGCTGATCGTGTAGTTGCCGGCCGTCAACGCCGTCGGATCGACGGTGACCTGGAACGAGGGCGTCACGGATCCGTTGGAGTCGACATTGCCGACGCCGTCAACTTGTTCGATCGCCGGCACGATTTGGTTGACGACCACGTCCGATAACGCGGCTGCCGAAAGCGAGCGCGACGCCGCGGCGAGCGTCACCACGGTGGATTCGCCGGGGTCGAAAGTCGAGATCTGCGGCGCGCGCAGATCCGTCGGCAAAAGCGACTGGGCCGATTCGACGCGGCGCTGGATCTCGACGAGCGACGTCGTGGTGTCGGCGCCGAGATTGAAGACGGCCGAGATAGTCGCTCTGCCTTGCAGCACGGTCGCGTTCAGGGAAGCGAGATCCGGTGCGCCCGCGATCGCATCTTCGATCGGGCGCACGATATCGTCGCGCATCTCGGTCGGAGACGCGCCGGAATAGGTAACGTTGATCGTGACCGTGGGCAGATCGATATTGGGGAACTGCTGCTGTGTGATCGTGGAAAGCCCGATCATGCCGGCGACCGCCACAAACGCGATCAGGACAACCACAAGTGCAGGGCGAGCGACGAACAGCCGCGTCAGCCACATATCAGCGCGTGGCCACCTTCTGGCCGTCGGCAAGACCGAGTTGGCCGTTCGCGACGACCATGACGCCCGCCGCGAGCCCCCGGACGATCGCGTACGTCTGGTCTTCGGCGACTTCAGTCACGCTGGTGACATGTGCGACGCCTGCATCCACCGTGACTATGCGCTCATGCGTGTCATCGATGAATGAGGTCACCGGAACCGCTATCCCGCTCTCGGGCGGCTGGGTGACGGAGGCAGCGACGGTCATGCCCGGCTTGAGCGCGTCGTCGAAGTTCGGCACACTTGCCTTCACGATAAAGCCCGATGAAGACGGCGAGGTAGGCGAGAGCAGCGCGACGACCGTTCCGCTGAAGCTCCGAGCGGGGACGGCGGGCGACGTCAGCCTGACCGGGGCGCCGCGCGCGATGCCGGCGACCTGCGTGCCGAAGGCGTTGAGCTCTGCGTACACCCGCGAGACTTCTTGCAGCGTGAAGATCTGACGCGTTCCCGGGTATTCGCCCGGGTTGAGGTTGCGGTTGACGACGACGCCGTCTATAGGTGAGACGATCGACGCCTTCGCGATTTGCGCTGCGATCGAAGCGGCTTGCGCGTGCGAAGCTGCCGCTGAAGCTTTCGCCTGGTCGATATTCGCCTGTTGCAATCCGCGCGTAGGCGTGCCGTTGGCGATATCGTTCTCGCGAGCTTGGTCGACGGCGTCCTGCGCGCTCACCACACCTTGCTGGCTGACCTGTACCTGCGTGCGCTGCTGTTCGACGGTCTGCGCGGAGATGAAGCCTTGGCCGACGAGTTGCTGATCGCGCGCGAGTGTGGATTGCGCGAGCGTGAGGTTTTCGCGGGCCTGCGCGAGCGCCGCTTCCGCAGAATTGAGCTGATCGTGACCTTGCGAGAACGCGACAGAAGCCTGATATTCCATCTGCGCCGCGTGCGCGTCCGCGCTGGCTGCCGTCCTTTGCGCGGACACGAGATCAGCCTCTAAGTCAGCGGTTGAAAGGAGAGCGAGCGGTTGACCGGCGCGGACGGAATCGCCCTCATTGACGTACACGGCGATCGCGGGTTCTGTGAGGTCGCTCGTCAGCGCGACGTTTTGCAGCGGCGCGATGACCCCCGAGAGCGTCGTGGTCGCGCGAACCGTCCTTGGCATCGCCGGAACTACGTGCACGGCCGGCGGTGGCGGCGCGGCCGACGGCTTGTTTCCGCCGCATGAGGTCAGCATCAGCGCGGTAACGGCGACCGCGGCTATTCGGACACCTATATTCATGGACTCCCCTATGTGCGATGCGCCGCAAGTGCCGACCTGCCGGGGTGATTCTATGCGATTTCTACACTTGGTCCGCGAGATTGGACGGCATGGGGCGGGGACGCTGCAACTGAAAGGGGCCGACGCGCGTCGGCCCCTTCGACTCGATCCGTACTCTGCGTTTAGACGCCGGCCTGCTCCGTGTAACCCTGCCACCAGAGCCCGAGCACGACCTCAAGCGATTCTTGCGAGAGATGCTTGTCGAGCGCCATATCGACGAACGGCTTGCTCTCCGCGCGCTGTTCGTTGATGACCGTGCTGACCGGCACTTTTTCTTCCGCGGCTAGCCACGAAGCGACGGCGACGTCGCCCGGCGACATCCCGAGATTGAGCACTTGCGCGTAGGTCGGCGGCTCTATCCCCAAGCGATGCCTGACCGACTGCGCGAGCGAATCGTAGCGGCCTTCAGGATAGCCGACGCCAAGCAGCGTGATGCGCGCCTGGATCTGCCGCGATTGCGCGGAAAAGTACAGCGACTGCGCGACGTCCGATGCATGGGCCGCGGCGTCGAGCGCAGTCTCGGCCGCCGTGGCAAGCGGTTTGAGCTGCTGCGCCGCGAGCGGCGAGATGTCCCCGCCGAAGTCAACCGGCGTGCGCGATAGCTGACGGAAGTAGGCGTCGAGCGGCGGCAGCGATTGCCAGCCAAGCGCGAGGGCACCGCGGCCGGCCGTGATCGCGTCTATGATCTGACCCGTCGAGGCGTTCATGCCGCTGGTCATTTCGCCATAGAACGGCAGCAGGCGGAGGGTGTCGCCGGTGATCACGGGCGCGGTGACGCGCGCGTTCATCTCATTGAGCACGCCGATGTCGTCTTTGACCAAGCTGGATGACTCAGAGTTGAGATAGCCGCACTTGTCGCCGATCACGTTGATCGCACGCGACATATGAGCGAGATCGTTCTCGATGCCTTCCAGCCGGCTGCCGGGCCGGATATCGACGTTGCCGAAATCCGGAACCTCGTACGCCAGATTGTCGAGGCGGTCGCTGAAGCGCTGTAGATCATCTTTCGCGAGTTTGGCGCGGTCGTCGACCGCCGTCTGCGCGGTACGTGCCCGGCCGATCGCGTCCGTCAGCGACTTGCGGACCGGGTCGAGATTCGGCGCGAGCAGAGCATTGCGGCTGTCCGATGTTTGAGGCAGGAGCGCGAGCGCGCGGTTGGCGGCCCCGGCGGCGTCGGCTGAAGCGCTGCTCGAGTGTGCGATCTGTTTCAACGCGATCTCGCTCTTATCGAAGTTGCCGAGCGCGATCTGGGTTTCGCCGCTATGCAGCAAGGCCAGCTGATTCGTCGGATCTTTCGCGAGCACGGAGTTGAACTTGGCGAGAGCGTATGCGTACCGGCCCTCGTCCTGGTCGTGCATCGCCTGCGCAAGGACTTGATCGGTCGTCGCTTGCGTGAATTCCGGGTAGCCTTTGAGGTGCGCGATGCGGTTGACCGGATCCGGATGATCTTCGAAGTACTTCTCGAGGCCATTGCCCGAGTTGCCGAACTCCTTTTGCATGTGCTCCATGAACGAGACCATCGCATCCGGGTCGTAGCCTGCTCGGCTCATGAGCTGCAGACCGTATTGGTCGGCCTGGAGCTCGTCGATGCGCGACATCTTCTGCATCGAGAGATCGCCGATGAGGTTGCCGAAGCGGTAGACGAATGGGGACGTGAACGAGAGGATGCCCAAGAGAATATTGAGGACCTGCGCCTTGGCGTTCCCGGTGATCACGTGGCGCCGTTCAACGTGGCCGGTCTCGTGACCCAAAACGCCGGCCAGCTCGTCGTCGGAGCTTGCGAAGTTGAGCGTGCCGAAATTGATGTAGACGAAGCCGCCCGCGAGTGAGAAAGCGTTGATCTCGTTCGTATCCACGATCTTCACGGTGTACGTGATGTCGGGGCGGGCGCGATACTTCGCCAGGTTGTCCTCGATGCCGGATACCCAAGTGTTCATGACCGGGTCGGACATCAGCTGGTTTTGCGCGTCGATCTGCTGCGCTTCTTGCTGGCCCATGCGGATCTCTGTGGCGGTGGAGACCGCTGCGGCGGGGAGCGGGAAAGCTGCGGCAGTGACGGCTACGGCTGTTGCGACCGCAAGCGCGCGCTTGATCAAAGACATCGGGAGCGCTCCTCTCGTGCGAGGGCGAAGTGGTGCAGTACTGGATGCGCCGGACGGTGGGAGAGTCCTCTCATCGAACGTCGCTGTGACGGGCTCTCATCCACATCTCATTCACAATTGATTCACAGCGCTCTCCACAAGGGAATCGAAACGTCCCCCTGAAGTCGGCGGGACATGAGCAGCCTCGCGTTCAGGCCGAGCGCAGGCTCCGCTTTACATCCAAGCAGCTATGAGGCGCGTCGCGACGCAATGCAGATCAAGGGGACGAAGTCGGGGCTGCTGTTGCACCTGTACGACCGTCCGCTCGCCGGGGCTGTCCTTGAGCTGCGTGGAAAGCTGGATGCAAGCCCGGATTTCTATCGCGGAAGCCGCGCCGTGCTCATGCTCGGAGGCGAGAGCGCGGAAGCGCCTGAGCTCGCGGCCGTCATCGCCACGCTCGAACAGTACGGCATCACAGCAGACGGTGCCGTGTGCGACAGCGATTCGTCCGCCGCCGTCGCCCGGTCCGCCGGGCTTCGGCTCGTCGCAGCCAGCGTTGCGGCAGCGCCGCGGAAGGTTGACGATCGCACCACCCCGTCGCGCAACGGAAGAGCACGGCGATCTCAGGCGGCGCACGATCAAACGCGCGACGCCGACGAACCCGTCACAAACGTCTATCACAAGGGCACCGTGCGCTCAGGCCAGTCGTTCGAAGCCGAGGGAAATCTGGTCGTCGTCGGCGATGTGAACGCAGGCGCCGAACTCATCGCCGGCGGGGACATCATCGTCTGGGGGGCTCTGCGGGGAGTCGCCCACGCAGGCGCGCGCGGCGATGATGCGGCATCGGTATACGCGCTGAGGCTTGAAGCGACGCAGCTGCGCATATCGCGCTGCATCGCGGCGGCCCCGCCTGCGGACAAGCGACGCGCCCACGATCTTCTGCCTGAAATCGCGACGATCCGCGACGGCCGGATCGTCATCGTCCGCGCGGACCAGCCACACCGATAGCGAAGGAAGAATCCGTTGCCGGGAAGAGCATTCGTCATCACGTCAGGGAAAGGCGGCGTCGGAAAGACCACGACGACCGCTAATGTCGGCTGCGCGCTCGCATCGCTCGGCAAGCAAGTCGTGCTCATGGACGCGGACATCGGATTGCGCAATCTCGATCTCGTCCTCGGACTGGAAAAACGCATCGTCTTTGATCTCGTCGACGTCGCCGAAGGGCGCTGCCAGCCGCGCCAGGCTCTGATCCGCGACAAACGGCTTGACGGGCTGTACTTGCTGCCCGCGTCGCAGACCAAGAACAAGGAATCGATCGAAGAGGATCAGATGCGCGAAGTCGTGCGTCTGCTCGTGGCGGAATTCGATGTCGTTCTCATAGATTGTCCGGCCGGCATCGAACATGGTTTCCGCAACGCAATCGCAGGCGCCGACGAAGCGATCGTCGTCACGACGCCTGAGGTGTCTGCTATTCGCGACGCCGATCGGATTCTCGGCATGCTCGGCCAACGGCGCGCACGTCTGATCGTCAATCGAGTCCGTCTCGAGATGGTGAAGACGGGCGACATGCTCGCGGTCGAGGACGTCGCGGAGATTCTCGGTCGCGAAGTGCTCGGCGTCGTGCCGGACGACGAAGAGATCATCGACACGACGAATCGGGGCGAGCCGATCGTGCTCGATGCGAGCCGGCGTCTCGCCAAGACCTACATTGCGATAGCACGTCGTCTGATCGGAGAGGACGTGCCGCTGCCGTCGTTCGACGACGACGGCTTCTTCGGCCGCCTGCGCCGACTGATGATCGGAACCCGCTCACATGCCTGATCTCGAACGCGACGTCCAAGACGCGCCTGCGGCGCCGGCCGGAGCAAGTTCACAGCTGCAGCTCGACGCGCCGTCGGCCGCACCCGTCAAACTCGGCCGGTCGATCGTGGTGACGTCCGGCAAAGGCGGCGTCGGGAAGACGACCACGACCGCCAACCTCGGCACCGCTCTCGCCGACGCCGGCCGTTCGGTCGTCGTCGTTGATGCCGACGTGGGGCTGCGCAATCTCGACGTCGTGCTCGGTCTCGAAAACCGCGTCTCCAAGCACCTGCTCGACGTCATCGAAGAGAAATGCTCGCTCGATGACGCGCTTGTGCGGGATCGCGTTCGCCGGAATCTTCTCTTGATGCCCGCGGCGCAAAATCGTGAGAAAGACGATGTGCCGGAGGAGAAGATGGCGCTGCTCGTCCGCCAGCTCCAGGAGCGCTTTGAATTCGTCCTCATCGATTGTCCGGCGGGCATCGAACAGGGATTCCGCAACGCGGTCGTCGGTGCGCAGGAGGCGATCGTGGTCACGACTCCCGAGGTCTCGGCGGTCCGTGACGCGGATCGCGTCATCGGCTTGCTGCCGCGGAACATCGAGTTGAAGCTCGTCGTCAACCGCGTTCGCCCCGCCATGGTCAAGAAGGGCACGATGATGAGCGTCGCCGACGTGAACGCGATCCTTCGTCTCGACTTGCTCGGCGTCGTGCCGGACGAACGCGAGATCATCATCGCCACCAATCGCGGCACACCGGTCATCGACATCGAAGGCTCCGAGACCGGGGCGGCATTCCGCAGGATCGCGCGCCGCATGCTCGGCGAAGATGTGCCGATCCCATCGTTCGAAGACAAGAGCAATTTCGTCACACGGATCATGAGCACGCTCGGCCTTGGCCGTTCGTAGAGGACTGGACTGATGATCGATTTCCTCGCGAAGTTTTTCCGCCGCGAAGAGGCGAGTTCGAGCAGAGCCCGCGAGCGGCTCCGGTTGGTCTTGATGTCCGATCGTGTCTCGCTCGCGCCGGATATCTTCGATGCGATGAAGGGCGAGATGCTCGACGTGCTCCGGCGGTATCTGGAGATCGACGAGCGTGGTATGGACGTGCACTTTGAGAACGCCGAGCGCCAATTCGCCCTGATGGCGAACATCCCAGTGCGCGAAGTCAAGACGCACGATGCGATCGCGCTCGCGCGCCGCGTCGCCGTGCCCGAAGGGGCCGAATTCACGTCGGCCAAGCAAACCGCTTCCGCCGATGCTGCAAACGGCTCCGCCGCGCAACAGGCAACGATGACCGTGCCGCGTCGCCGCCGGAGACGGCGGGCACGCACGGCCGCGATCGCGCCGCTCGCATCGCAGCCGAACGACGACGCGGGGACGCCGCAGTCAAACGACGACGCGGGGACGCCGCAGCCGAACGACGACGCGGGGGCGCCGCCGCCCAGCGGATAACCCGTATCAAGGATGCTGGAGCGCCCTTGGTACGTCTCGCTTAACTACGTTCTCGCGATCACGGCGATAGCGCTATCGGTGGTCGGGCTCGTCGTGATCAAGAGCGCGACCCTGCACGCAGGCGACGCTCGGGGCGACGTCGCGCATCAGATCGCGTATCTCATCGTGGGCGTGCTTGCGATGGCCGCGCTCGCGTTTGTGGACTACCATGTCTGGCAACGCTTCGCGCTGCCGCTCTATATCGTCAACATCGTGCTGCTCGCTGCGGTTCTTGCAGCCGGCCACACAGCGCTCGGCGCACAGCGTTGGATCGGCATAGGACCGATCGTCTTTCAACCGTCCGAGCCGGCGAAGCTCTTGTCCACACTGTCACTCGCCGCGATTCTCGCCGACCCGCGGCGTTCGCTGCGTCGCTTCCGAGATTTTCTTCTGCCGCTCGCCGCATTGGCGCTCCCCGTTGCGCTCGTGCTGAAGCAGCCCGACCTCGGAACAGCGCTCGTCATCATCGCGATTTTCACCGCCATGTTCTTCTTCGCGCTGCCGAAAGCTCGCTATTTCGCCGCCTACGCCGCGGCGTTCGTCGGTCTTGGCGCCGTCGCGGTGACGTCGCCGTTCGTGCTGCACGGGTACCAGCGCGCGCGACTGCTGATGTTTCTCAATCCGCAAAGCGATCCGCAGGGCGCCGGCTGGAGTCTGATCCAGTCGAAGATCGCGATCGGCTCCGGCATGCTGCTCGGCAAAGGGCTGTTCAACGGCACGCAGACACAACTCGGTTTCGTGCCCGAACACGCGACCGATTTCATCTTCACGGTGATCGGCGAAGAATGGGGATTCATCGGCGCGCTTGCGCTCCTCGCGCTGTACGCGATCGTGGTGGCGAGCGGCTTGATCGCGCTCGCGAGCGCGCGCGACATGTACGGCGCGCTTGTCGCGGCGGGCATCACCGGGATGTTCGCGTTCCATATCATGGTCAACATCGGCATGACCATCGGCATCATGCCCATAACGGGTATCCCGCTGCCGTTCATCTCGTACGGCGGGTCGAGCCTCATCACGTGTCTCATGGCCGTCGGGATCTTGCTCAATATCCACGTGCAGCGCGATAAGATATCGTTTGACGACGTATGAGATCGCCCAAGCATCGCGTCGTGCCCGAGAAATACGACCGTCTGCCGGACGACGGCGTCGTCAGAGTATTTCGCGAGCGGCGCCGTGCGAGCTCCGTGACGGTGGTGACCGGTGTGGCGGCAACGGATCTCGAGCGCATCGGCACGGAATTGAAACGGCGCTGCGCGACCGGCGGGACGACCAAGAACGGATTTGTGGAACTGCAAGGCGACCACCGCGACGCGGTGATCGCCTTCTTCGAGCACGAGGGCCGGCGTGTGAAGCGCGCCGGAGGCTAGATGCCCGCCGCCGATCTCGCCGCGGCCAACGCGGCCTCGTAGTCCGGCTCGTGCGTGCCGTCGGGAACGACCTGCACGTAACGCACCGTACCATCGGCGGCGATGATGAAGATCGATCGCGCGAGCAATCCCTTTTCCTTCATCCGCACGCCGAAGGCCATGCCAAATGAGTGGTCGCGGAAATCCGACAGCATCTCGATGTTGCTGACGGTTTCCGCAACGCACCAGCGCTTCTGCGCAAACGGCAGATCCATGCTCACCGCGTACGTCTTGATTTTCTCTGCCGGAAGCTCCCCGACGAGCTTGCTGAATTTCGCCGTCTCGATCGAGCAGACGCCGGTGTCGAGCGACGGCACGACGATCAGCAGCGCCGCGCGTTTTCCATGATCGATGACGTCGTCGCGAGTCACGCTCGATAGGTCGGCCGCCGCAAGCCGAAAATCGGGAGCCTTGTCGCCGGCTTTCACCGCCGTACCTTGCAAGGTGACCGGCGCGCCCTTCCATGTCACGATGCCGCTTCGCTCGGTTGCCTGATCCACGCTCACGAGAACCATCCTTTTTATCGTGGGCGACCGATGGCCGCCCTACTACGGCTACGGCGACCGGTAGTCGCCCAACTACGGAAGTGGTTTGGCGCTTCGCGGCGGCGGTCATCCCACCCGCCCGCGTCTTGAAAGAGGCCGCCCCGTCCCTCATGGAGAACCAATGGTTCGAACCGGTCGACGGCCGGAGGCCCGTACCACGAGCCGAACTTGCGTTGCATCCACGGCGAAGACGTCCGGTGCCGATCAAATCAGCGCCGACGCAAGCCACCGAGAACGATTTCCAAACCGCATTCCCAGATTTCTCGCAACGCCCGCCTCGCGCAGTACGCTCCCGCCATAGGCGCAAAGGACGATCGAAGCGCCCCGGTCAGCACGATACCGCCGCGAAAGCGCCGCCTGCAGCATGCGGGCGCGAGCGCGCGAGAGGTTCGTGCGTATACCAACGATCGAGGTCACGACGCCGATCCGACAGCCGCAACCGACGCGAAATACCCGCGAAATTCAGTTCGCAAGCCCACACATCTCTTCGATTCGCCGCGGTGCCGCCATTGGCGTACCGCGGTTGCGGCGTGTCTGCAGTCCTGACGAACCTCGAACACCATCGCAAAGGCAGAAAATCATTTGAAGACCGAACTGCTCATATCGTGCGACGATTGGGAAAACCGCGTCGCAGTCCTCGAAGAAGGTTCCCTCGCCGAGATCTACTTCGAACGCGAAGAAAAAGTCATCGGCTCCATCTACAAAGGCCGCGTCGAAAACGTCTTGCCCGGAATGGGCGCGAGCTTCGTGAACATCGGCCTCGGCCGCAACGCGTTCTTGTACGTCGACGACGTCATGCGCGATCCCATCAACATCGGCGAGACGGAGATCACCGATCGCCGCAAAGGCCATACGGTCAACGAGCTCCTCCATCCCGGAGACGAAGTGCTCGTGCAGATCGTCAAGGAGCCGCGCGGGCTCAAAGGCGCGCGCGTTTCCACCAACATCTCGCTGCCGGGGCGCTATCTCGTGCTCATGCCGACGGGCCGGTACTCGGGTGTCTCATCGAAGATCGAAGACGAAGACGAACGCGACCGTCTGAAGCAGATCATGCGGGATGTCCGCCCCGAAGGCATGGCGACGATCGTCCGCACGGCCGCACGCGGCGTGAGCAAAGCCGAGCTCATCGCCGATCTCGGCGTTCAGCTGCGTCTGTGGCATGGAATACTGGAATCGTTCAAACGCGCGACCGCGCCGTCGCTGCTGCACAAAGATCTCAATCTGGTCTTCAAGGCCGTGCGCGACTTCATGACGAGCGACGTCGAAAGCGTCTCGATAGATTCGAAGGAACAGTTCGATGAGATAAGACAGACGCTCTCGCTGCTCGGGCCGCAGTATTTGAACCGGCTCAAGCTGTGGGATGGGCCCGGCAACCTCTTCGAGTCGCGCGGCATCGACGATGAGCTGCAAAAACTGCTCAAGCCGAAGATCATGCTGCCGTCGGGCGGCCACCTCGTCCTCGAGCATACCGAAGCGCTGACCGTCGTCGACGTCAACACCGGCAAGTTCACGAGCGGCCGAAATCTCGAGGACACGCTTGTCCGCACGAACATCGAAGCGGCGGCTGAGATCGCGCGCCAAGTGCGCTTGCGCGACATCGGCGGCATCATCGTCGTGGACTTCATCGACATGGCGCACGAGCGCAGCCGCCAGCAGGTGATAGACACGCTCTCGGATGCGTTGCGCCGCGACCGCACGCGAAGCACGATCCAAGTGTTCTCCAACCTCGGACTGCTCGAATTCACACGCAAACGCGTCGGTAAAGATCTCGGCGGTCAGCTGAGGTCGGACTGCCCGTATTGCACGGGGCTCGGCACGGTGATGTCGAGCGAATCTATCGCGATCAAGCTATTGCGCGACATCCGGCAGCGAGCACGCAACGGGGAACGGATGAAACGTTTCGACGTCGTCGTCGATCCGTCCGTCGCGACGCAGCTCATGGGTTGGTATAGAGAAGAATTCGAGAAGCTCGGGACCGCCAACGAATTCGAATTGCAGGTCTTCGTCGAGCCGCAGCGCCACCGCGAAAGCGTGCTGATCGAGACGAGCCGGCGAACGCGCAAACCGCTCGTGGCAGGACGGGAAATCGAGACCGAGCTGCTGGCGGTCCGCATGCCCGACCCGTCGTCCGGCGTCGCCGTGGTGGACGGCAATCTCATAGAAGTCAAAGATGCGGCGAACGGCGTCGGCCAGACGGTGAAGTTGAAGATCACCGCCGCAGACGGCAACATCGCCACCGCAGACCTCTCTGAGCCGCTGCAATCGGCGCAACGCCGTCGTCGTCGCGGCCGCGGCCGCGGCAAGAGCGCGGTGGAGACCGAAGCGCCCATCGCTCCGCCGGTTGTCGCGCATCGCGACGAGGACCGAGACGAGGATCGCGAGCGCGATGTTCGGCGTGAGCCCGAGCGCGTCGCCGCCGCCGCATCGCGCCAGAGCGCGCGATCCAAGGCGCGCGACATCCCGTACGGATTGGACTTGGACGAGGACGAAGAAGAGGATTACACGCTTCGCGGCGGCCGGCAAGCCGGCGGAGCGGTAGCTCGCGCTACGTCATCATCCGAAAAACCTGCAGCAAAGCGCGAGGACAGGAGCAGAGCGGGCCGCGGTGACGCGCGTCAGCGCGAATCCGTCCGCGGCGGTCGCGGCGGTAGAGCCCCCGAACGACACGATCGCGATCGCGATCGCTCGAGACCGCAGCCCGTGATCGTGGGCGGCGAAGGCGATATCGATTTCGAGGATTCAGACGATGCAGTCGTCGTCGTGCCTGGCGGACGAGCGCCTCGAAGCACCGCGGCTCCGCGAAGCCGCGGAACGGTGCGCGACGGACGAGACGCCGGCCGGGAACGCGAACCGGTTCGAGAAGCAGCAGCGCCGCGCGCTCGCACTCCATTAGATGAAGAAGATCGTGACGAGAGCGACGCTCCACGGCGCCGGCGGCGCCGCGGCGGACGCGGACGAACCGCCGCTGCGTCTCCAACGGAAGCTGGTCGAGTCCCGTACGACGACGAGGAATCCGATGTCGAGATCGTCGACGCCGGCCGGCCACGCACGATTGAGATCGAGCCCGAGCGCGGTCGCGCGCGTTCAGCGGAACGCGATGACCGGCCTCGCGCGCGCCGCGACGAACGGGACGACCGGCCGCGCGCGCGCGGCGTGCGGCCACCGGAGCGCGCGATTGACGAGGATCGCAGCGAAGCATCCGAGCGCGGCGAGCGCGCCGAAGGAAGACCGCGTCACAGATTCACCGGGCCGATCAAGCAGCTCTACGGTGAGCCGGTCACGGTCGATCGCGACGAAGAAGACGCGCCCAGCAGCGCACGTCCGCCTCAGCGTGACCGATCCGAGCCCGTTCGCGGAGCGAGTCCGAGAACGGCCGGCGGCGACCGCGCGCGTCACGAAGCGATTCCGGAGCGGCGGCCGCTGCGCGACCGCGACGACAGACCACGCGACCGCGACGATAGACCGCGCGATCGCGACGACAGACCGCGCGACGATAGACCGCGCGTCCGTGACGACAGACCGCGCGACCGCGACGACAGACCGCGCGTCCGTGACGACAGACCGCGCGGCAGCGACGACAGACCTCGCGACCGCGACGACAGACCTCCTGTCCGAGATGACCGGCCACGCGAGCGAACCGCGCCGCCGCGAGATCGCGGAGGCCGTCGACCGGCACCTTCGTTTGGCCGACCAATTCGAGAACCGGACGTCAAGCCCGGCGACTATGCCGATCTCGACGAACCGGAAGACGATCTCGACTTGATCATCGCGCCCGACAAGCCCGCGACGATCGAAGTGGAGATACAGCATGGTCCGATCCCGCGCGCGCCACGCGGCGACGCGGGGCACGCCGCGCTTCCCAAAGCGGACGAGTTAGGAGAACGCGGTCCGCGTCGCGATCGCGGTGATCGACCCGAACGCGGCGACCGGCCGCGGGGCCGGGGTCGAGACGGGGGCGATCGGGGACGGCGCGATGCCGGACCACCGCGCACCGGCCCGGCGATGAAGCAGCTCTATCCGCCGGCGGATATGGAAGAGACGCCGCTTCCGCCTGGCGCAGCAAAGCCGCCGCCGTTCGATTCGCGACGCACGCCTCGCGGCCCGATGATGCGCGGTCCCGGCGAGCCGCCGCCGCCGAAGGGCAAAGTGCGTCAGCTCTACCCGCCGCCGGCCGAGCCGACGGTCGAGTCCGAACCATCGCATAGGCATGACGCGATCGAACCGCTCGACGTGGAGCACAACCATCATATCGGCGCTCCCGAGCCGAACGGCACCTCGATCTTCGTGAGCGATGCGGAGGAGCTTGAAGATCGCCGCCGGCGAGCTCGCGAACGGGCCGAGGAACGCAGGCGCGCCGAAGCGCTCGAGGTCGTGGACCCGCTACCCGCGGCGCCGCTTCCATGGGATGCGCCCGGCGACGACGACTTCTAACGGCTGATGGCCAACCTGCTCACTTTCAAAGGCAAGACGCCGCGGATAGGCCGCGGCGTTTTCCTGGCGCCGAACGCCACGCTGATCGGCGATGTGGAGATCGGCGACGGAGCGAGCGTGTGGTTCGGCGCTGTCCTGCGCGGAGACGAAGCGGGCATCCGCATCGGAGCGCGCACCTCGGTGCAGGACAACGTCGTCATTCACGTCTACGAAGGTCATGATACGATCGTCGAAGACGATGTCACGATCGGGCACGGCGCGATACTCGAAGCATGCAAGATCGGTCGCGGGGCGCTCATCGGTATGAACGCGGTGGTGCTCAATCGCGCAGAGGTCGGCGAACGCGCGCTGATCGCTGCAGGCACCGTCGTGCTCGAAGATCAGACGATTCCGCCCGACGTCCTCGCAGCCGGCGCGCCCGCAAGAGTCAAGAAGCAACTCGAGGGCAGTTCGCGCACGTGGTCGCAAGTCTCGACAAACGCATACGTGCGCTTGACCGCCGAATATCTCGCCGAAGGCCTCGACCGATAAGAATGTTGGGCGGACCTTTATGGTCCGCCGGCGGACGATGAACGTCCGCCCTACATCGCCCCTTCGGGCCGGCGGACGATAAACGTCCGCCCTACATCGGGCGACCGCGATATGCTGCGATGGCGACGTAGAGCATCGTCGTGACGATCGCACCCGGCACACCGGCAGCGCCGTACGCGAATACGATGGCGGGAAACGCGAATGAGCGCGCGCGTTGCGCAGCGATCGTCGCCGCGATCGAGGCGACGAAGACCGCCGCATCGGCATAGAGATTTCCACTGAAGAACGCCATCGTGAACATGATGGCGCCCGCCGCGACCGCTATCCACGCGCGTCCGAAGAGCGTGCGCGTCGCGCTTGCAGCACCGCCCCAGGTGAGAGCGGCAGCGGCGAAAACGAGGCCGCCCACGAGGGCCGCGTCTGTCGTCGACGCAGCGAGCAAGCCATGTTGGCGGTCGCCAACTCCGGCGATCGCAAGAACGGCGCTGATCGCGACCGCGGCGAGCACGCCGATACGCGCTCGACTCGAAAACGAGAGACAGAAATCATCGGTCAACCGCGCGTCGGCGCGGCGCGCGCACGCGACGAGGCACACGGCGCCGACGATCCCCCAGAGCGACGGCGTCCTGTAAGGATCGCCCAGCCCCGTGAACCCTTCATGCGCGGCGACGAATGCGATCGCGAGGAAAAAAAGAGCTTGAGCCCCCGCCTGCGTCGCGGGCGTGCGCACGTCGCTGGTCAGCGTTTCGGGCGTCCGGCGCTTGGATGCGCTACGTCGCTTCGCGCCCATCGAGAATCCGCTCGACCTCGCTGAGGTCGGAAAGGCGATCGACATTGACCGCAAGTTCCGGATATTCGCAATCGACGCCGCGACATCGCAGACCGGAGAGCTCGCTCGCTCGCCGCTCAACGCTCGCAAGCGTCAACGTTCCGAACACATACCGAAAGACGAGTGCGGCGGAGAAGATACCAGCCAGCCGCAGCGGCGACTTCCGCGCCGCGGCGATGCGGCGCAGCAAGACCGCGAGACCTTCCATCGAACCGGCCCGGACCACCGTGACACCGCTTCCGCACATCGCGCCGCCCCGCAAGCGGGCCCACGTGTGTCGAACCGCCGGGTATTGCGCGACGTGGGCCTCGCGTCTCACGTAGCCGTACGACACGTCCCATTGGTCGCCCGCGGCGCGCGAGACAAAGGCATCGTAGTGCTCGCCGCGAGCGAGCGGGATATCGGTGGCGACGACAAGCACGCGCCGTTCGGGCGCCAAGCCGAGCAATCCGTTGATCAGACTATCGATCAGGCCGTCGCCGGGAGCCACGATCTCATCTGCAAGCGTCGAGCCGCGCTCGCCGAATGCGGCATCGAACGCGTCGCGCGGGGTCACGCACCGGATGCGGTCTATCGTCTTCGCTGCGCGCAGAGAACCGAGCACTCGCTCGAGCATGAGCACGCCGTCCAGCGGAAGATACGCTTTATTCGCGACCGAATGCCCGGCCGCGGCAAAATCTGATTCAAGCCGCCCGCCGGCGAGAGCGACCGCGGTGAGCGCTTCACTCGCCATCGTAGAACGCCGTTTCATGCGACCACTCGCCGGGAGCAAGGTCGATGCGAGACAGTGCCCGCCGCGCGTCCGTCCGCGATGGGAAGAAGCCGGCAACTGTCGATCCGCTGCCGCAGAGCAGCGTCGCCCCCGCGCCGGCTCGGCGAAGGCGATCGCGCGCGCTCGCCACCTCCGGCATCACATCGCAGATCACCGGATCGAATTCGTTGCGTGCATGCGCGCAGAATTCGGCGAAGCGACCGGCTGCGATGTCGGCAGCGACGATTTCCGAGACATCGCGCTCTGCGAGCGGGATGTTCGCAATATCGAGTTCTTCAGCACGCGCATCGAAACGGAGATACGCGTCGGCTGTGGACATGCCGGCGACGGGCTTGAGCAACGCGATGCCCCACGGCGGCGCGGTGACGCGGATTGGACGGATGATGTCGCCCGTGCCGCGCATTGTCTTGAAGCCCGTCGTCAGACATGCCGGTACGTCCGATCCGAGCGCGCCTGCTATCGCGGCGAGTTCGGATGCAGCGATGTGGCGTGAGTCCCGTTCCGCGGCGATGTGAGCGATCCCAAGGAGCGTCGCAGCCGCGTCGGCGCTCGCTCCCCCCAGACCGGCTTGCACGGGGATGTTCTTGCGTATGCGCAAGCGCACGTTTTCCGAGTTCGCTCCCAACGCCGAAGCCGCGCGAAACGCCAAGTTGTCGCGCTCCGCGATATCGACCCCCTCGCACTGCAAGGTGAAGCCGCCGACGCCTGGTTCGAAGAGGAGCAGGTCGCCCAGCTCGAGGCAAGCAGCCAAGGAGCGGATCTCATGCAAACCGTTCGGTTGGATTCGGCCGACGTGCAGGCAGACGTTCAACTTTGCCCGTGCTTGTGAGGAGAACGCACGGGTCCAGGTCCGCATCGTGCTGGCGACCTTCGAAAGCGCCCGAAATCCGTCCTCTGTCCCGCGAGCGGCGGCGACTTCGCTTTATAATGGAAAGAGCCGATAACAAATGAGGTGCGGGGGCCGCAAGCCTGCCGCAATTGCTATCCGCTTCTACGATTCCGCAGGCGAGACGATATATCGGTGGATACCTTCAACGGCAGGGCCTCACAAGGCAGAGATCTGGACACGCTCCTCCGCGAGATGGTCGCTTTGGGCGCCTCCGATTTGCATTTGAAAGCAGCCGTGCCGCCCATCGTGCGCGTTCACGGCACCCTCAAGCCCCTCGGTGACAAACCGCTCTCGCTCCCCGAGTGCGAGAACATCGTCTTCTCCTCGATGACGCACGCGCAACAGCAAGAGTTCATGGAGACGAAAGAGCTCGACTTCGCATACGGCCTGCATGGCCACGGCCGTTTCCGCGTCAATGCATTTTTCCAGCGCGGCACCGTCAGCGCCGCGTTCCGAACGGTACGCCTCGACATTCCGAGCATGGAGGAACTGCGCGTTCCGCAAGTGCTCAAGGCGCTGTGCGAGCAGCAAGACGGCATCATCCTGCTGACCGGCGCGACGGGCACCGGCAAGTCGACGACGCTGGCCGCGATGATCGACTACATCAACGCGACGCAACGCCGGCACATCGTGACGATCGAAGATCCGATCGAATACATCCACGTCGACAAGCAATCGATCATCTCGCAACGCGAAGTCGGCATCGACACGGGCTCGTTCACCGTCGCGCTGAAACAGTCGCTGCGTCAAGATCCGGACGTCATCCTCATCGGCGAGATGCGCGACCCAGAGACGATCATCACGGCGCTCACCGCGGCAGAGACCGGACACCTCGTTCTCTCCACGCTGCATACGCAGAACACCATTCAAGCGCTCGAGCGCATCATGGATGCCCTGCCCGAAGGCAACCGCAAGCAGTTCACCGTGCAGCTGTCCACGAGTCTCAGAGCGATCGTCTCGCAGCGTCTTCTCGTGCGCCTCGACGGCGGCGGACGCGTGCCGGCGGTCGAAGTGCTCATCGCGACGCCGACGATCCGCAGCTTGATCCTCGAAGGCAAGTTCGGCGATATGTATCAGTATATGGCCGCCGGAAAATACGATGGCATGCAGACGTTCACGCAGTCGCTGCTCGACCTCTATCAAAGCGGTCTGGTGACGGAAAAAGAGGCCTTTTCGAAGGCGGACAAGCCGACGGAATTCCGGTTGGCGATCGAAGGCCACGTCACGAGCGGCGCGGACATGCAAGAAACGGCCGCCTGGTAGGGCTAAAGACCGCGCAAATCGATCCCAGTCCCCGTTGACGCCGACTATTTCATTTCACGTCTGACAGTTTCGCTCATACCGAATTGTCCAGCCTATCATCGAATCGTCCGGCCATTCATTGAATTGTCCGTCCATTCAGTATATGAATGCATCTTTATGAAATGAAAAAGCCGGCTGGCGGTGACAAACTAGTGCCAAGATAGAAGAGTCAAATTGACTGCACGTAACTGCCGGTAGTGCACAAAGCGTGTCATTCACACGAGAGTGCGCAAGCGATTTGTTTCGGAGGGAACACATGGCACTGGCGGTCAGATTTGCGCGCGCGTTAGCTTTTGTGGGCGTTCTCCTCTCGCTTTGGCAAGGAAGCCAGGTCCGCGCCGGCACGACCGGCTCGATCCAGGGTTTCGTCTCCGACGCCAGCGGACATCCGATCGCGGGCGCCTCGGTCTCCGTCTCGTCGCCCGTCTATTCGAGCCACACGGTAAGCGGCGCAAACGGCTTTTTCGCGCTGAACGGCCTGCCGCCGGATACGTACACGGTCACGGCGTCGCGGACCGGCTTTGCGACGAGTCAGTATCCTGGTGTCACGGTCACCCAGGACCAGACCGTGAGAACGGATATCCGCTTGGCTGCGGACGTCAGAGTTCTGGGCAAGGAGACGGTTCGCGGTTCGACTTCGATCTATCAGCCGCGACAGACGGCAGATGCATATACCATCAATAGCCAGGCGATCACCAACATCACAGGGACACCGCAGAATCTGTCCGAGACAGCTGTCCTCGACGCGCTGCCCGGCATCACCACCGACTCAAATGGATACCCCGTGATCCGCGCCGGCGCCGAAAACGACGAGGGATTTCAGTACGATGGCGTCGATGCGACCGAACCGGTCAGCGGACAATTCATCAACAGCCTCGTGCTCAACGGCGTGTCGAGGCTCGTGCTTTCGACCGGCGGTTACGATGTCACGAACGGCAACACCAATTCCGGTGTCGTCAACGTCGTGGTGAAGCGCGGAACGTACCCAGGCACCGGCGAGTCGACCGGCTCCATCAATTATCCGAACTTCGATCATCGCCTGGCGTTCGACTTCGGTCAAGCAAGCCCCGACAACCGCTTTAGCTACTACTTTTCCTTTACGGGTTTGAGGGACGCCATCACATACGGCGACGACAAGACGTTCTATCCGCTCGCCGGAGGCGGACTCAAATATGCTCCCGGCAACGACTTGCTCGCGAATTTCGTCTATCACTTCGGCAGCCACCAAGAAAACGAGCTCCAATATTTCGCCGACACCGGCACGAATCTGTTCCAGTTCGGCTACGCTCAGGATTCCACGATTCTGCCGTACGACTCGAATAATCTCGTGACGCGGCTGCGTTCCGGCCTCGGCCTTTTCGCCGATCCAAACGCGGCGGTCTCCGATTTTGCCCCGCTCTTCCCTGGTCAGGTCGCGGTCCTTCAGAATATCGGCTACGACGATCATCAAACGGAAGACCACAACATCGAGAAGATCAATCTCAAACACCAGTTCAGCGCGTCGAGCTTTGGCGAATTTCGCGTTACCCGAACGGACTCGCTGGTGAACTTCATCTTGCCTTGGAACGGCGGCGCGCAGTCCGGTCAATACGAATTCGTGCACTCGAGCAGCCGGGCGCTGGCATTTGACTACACAAACCAGTTGAATTCGCGTCACGATGTCACGCTCGGCGGCGACACGAACTACACCTTGCCCGATTTCGCCATCAGCCGTCCGACGCTCGCATTGCAGACCGACCCTCTGGAGTGCGGCGAATTATGCGGGCTTCTCGGATTGGCCGGTTCGCTCGGTAATCCGAACGCGCCGCAAGGCTACGTTCAGGGCATCGCCGCGCTTGACGGCAGTTCCGCGACCGGCCTGCCTCTGAGCACTCTGCCCGACTCCGCAAGCCTCGCGAAGGATCCTCTGCATCGAAACGACCTCTACGTGAAAGATGATTTCACGCCAGCCGATCGCCTCGACATCACATTTGGCGTCCGATGGGATCAAGAAGTCATCGACCTGCCGTCGAATGCAGCGGCCCTGAACCAATACTACACCGTGGACAGCGCCGGACTCTATCACGTGCTGCCGGGGCCTGCCATCACCTCGGACGTGACGCGGCCCAGCCAAGTCAGCCCTCGGCTCGCCGTCGCTTACCAGGCCGGCTCACGCGACGCGCTCCGCTTTTCGTTCGGGAAGAACATCGAATTCACGCCGCTCAGCAACATCGAGAACACGTACGCCGTGAACCCAAGGTTGGCGAGCTGCAACATGGCAAGCGGCTGCTTCACGCCGCTCCCCGGTTTTGGAACCACGAATCACATCGCAAATCTCTATCAGCAGATCCTGGTCGACCTCAACACGAACAGTTTTGCTCAGTACACGCCCGTGCGTCCGCAGCGCGCGGTCAACTACGACCTGTCGTGGAATCACGACTTCGGCCAAGGCCTTGCGTTGCGCGTTACTCCCTATTACCGCAAGGGCTACGACTACGTCGCGGTCAGTACGCCGTTGTTGTTCAAGCTCAGCGACGGAACTCCAGTATTCGGTCCGGGCCGCGAAGAGAATGCCGGGATCAACTTCAACACCGGTGTGGAACTTTCGATCCAGAAATCCGCGGTCTTCGGATTGAGCGGTTTCGTGTCCGCGACATACGACAATACTCTCGCCAACTACGACAGCGACTTCTTCCCGGCGGTGAACAACGCGGCGATCGCCCTGAATCACCTGTTCCACGTCTCGTATGTCGCGCCGGTGACCGCAACGGCCGGTCTAAGCTATCAATCGCACCACGGATTCCACGCGAGCGTCGAAGTGCCGTATGAATCGGGCTACCGCTACGGTGTCGGAAAGCATACGTGGGTGTTTGGCGGCCCCAACGGCACGACGCCCGAGGAGGTCCTCAATACAGACCTCGCATCACCGGTCGGCAACTACTACTTCACGGATCCATCAAACCCGGGCACGATAGAACACCCGAACATCACCGGCTCGCTTGGCACGGCGGACGGCAACGATCCCGGTACCCTCAAAGGACCGGCTGAGGCGTTTGTCAATGTCGCGATCTCGCAAGACATAGGTTCCGGCCCGAGTCGTATGTCGCTCGGCCTGAATGCGAACAACATCTTGGGAAATTACAGTATCAGCGAGCCGATCGACAGCGCGCGGTACCACAACAACGGCCTCGGCGGATATGCGTCAAATTCCGGCATCTCCGGATTGCTCGGCCTTGAGCCGTACCGATACCGGCTACAACCAAGCTACTACCTCAACGAACCGGTCGGCGCAGCGCGCACCTATACGCTGTTCGTGAACATAAAATACTAGTCGAAAGTAACTTCGGGCGTGTCGTTTTCCGGCACCCATGAAAGGACTCGAAACGATGCGCAAACTCGGCGCAGGATTGATCGCGCTGGTCAGCGTGACGGTGATGGCGGGCTGCACGACGAACAATACGGTCGGCAATCCGGTCTTCGCGACGAAGGCCAAACTTCAGCTCGCCGTCGGCACGCTCAACGACTCGGCCGGCACGCTCACAAGCGTACCTGGAACCTATCTGAACGCGGTGTCCACGTTCAGGAATCAGCTTGGCACGTCGGCCTACATTCTTCCCGGCAACTCGACACTGGCCGTGCCAAGCGGCCCGCCCGTGAACACGTGCGGACTGTTCAGCTACGGACAGAATCCGGCGGCTATGCTTGCGCCGTTCAGCAACACGAACAATGGTCCCGGATTCATCGGCAACTATGCACCGGCGTTCGGCGCACCTCCGGCTCTATCGCCGGCAAACTCGAACGGCATCGGCTACGATCTCGGGTACCTCGTGTATTTCAACTCGTGCACGGTCGGCAATCCGGTGAGCCAACAGTTCGTCTTACCTCCCGCGCCGAGCGCGGGAACCTATACGCTGAGCACGACCGTAACGGTCAACGGGCGCAATCTCTCGTACGCTGCGAGCGCGACGCTCGGAACGCCGACCGTGCTCCCCGCAGATCCGACGCCTTCATACGTGCCGGGTGCGGCGGGCAGCGGCGGCGGTACGTTCACGGTCGCGGAGCCTGCCGGCGTCACGGAATCGCTCGTCGTCGTCGTCAACAACGCAACGTTCGCGGTCGCAGCGAGCGTCGCCACGAACAATACGACTGCGATCGTTCCGGCCGGAACGTTGGCGCCCGGGTCGTACGCAGCGTTCGTGATCGGCGCCGACTGGCCGCTCGCGGAGTCGTCACCGCCCAACAACAGCTCGCAGACGCCGACGCTCGTCGGTGCAGGCGGAACAGCAGACATGACGGTCTCCGGCGTCCTTCAATTCACTCAACCATAGAGTGTCACTGAAGCGGTTTCGACGTCCTTATGACGCCTTGGCCGAACGACGCCAGGTATAAATAGCCGCCGTTCCAATCCGCGCCGACGAAATGGTGCGCGATAGCTTTTGTGTCCACGCGCATCCAGTGCACTCCGACGTCGTACGACACAAACGCGCCGAACCGAGTCGTGATCACGACCGCGGGTATCGTCGGCGGCGTCGCACCCTCATTGAACGCTATCCGGTTGCCGAAGAATCGCGTGGCGTAGTAGCGCGCCGTTCGGATGACGCGCTCGTCGCTGTTCGGGAAGAGCAGATGCGGCCACGGCCGCGAGGGTGTCGGCTGAACGAAGGTCATCACGTGCGAGAAGGTCTGTGCGTTGTCGCCGCTCTTGAACGCGAGGATGTCGTCGGTGCTCGGGTCATGATCGATGAGGAGCAGCGTCCCTGCGACGCGGGGCTCGAAAGCCGCATAGAAGCGATGAACGGGAAACCACTGACTTCCCTGATTCGGCGCGGCGACATTCGGCAGACCGGCGGACTTATGCCACGTCGCGCCGCCGTCGTGCGTGTAGTAGAGGTGCGGGGCGGACGTCGCAGTGCCCGTCGCCACGACGATCGTGTTCGCGTCGACAGGCGAGACCGCCACTTGGTAGGGATTGCTGAAGTGCCAGGATGTATTTTTCCAGATCGTTCCGCCGTTCGTGCTCACCGCGACGGCCGCCGCACTCGTGTCCACATTCACAATGCCGTAGAGCGTCTTTGGTGAAGCCGGATCGAATGTCAGAGATTCGAAGCCCGATGTGTACGGACCGGCGAATGAAGAGCAGCTGTTGCTCGAGATGTACAGCCCTACATCGGGGTGCGCGAAGTAACAACGGGTCGGGTCGAGGGGGTTGATGGCGGCCTCGCCGCCTTCGCCGGCCTCGGCGGCGTTGTTATCGTAGTTCCAAGTCTTGCCGCCGTCAAGGCTTTCCACGGCGCTGTTGTCCTGCAGCGGCGCGATAATGCTCTTTCCGCTGGCCGTGACCTTCACGTCATACGCGAGCGTGTCGGCGACGTTGTTGTTCAGCGGCGGGGCGGTTCCCGACGTGCAGTGCGAAGCGTAGAATAACCCTTGGTCCTCCAGCAGGTAGCAGGCGTCGTCGGACTTGCTCGGGCCGGCCGCCGGCACGATGTAGCGCATGTCGACCCCATACGGCTGCGCGCCGTACTGGATGGCCGGGTTGGGATTGCCATCGGCGGTGAAGTAGTAGATCACGCCGCCGCCGTCGTCGCCGAGATACATGCGGTTCGGCACGACCAGACTGAACGCGATGGCCTGCGCGCCGATGGAGCACGGGCAGTTGATGAACCTCCATGTCTTGCCGCCGTTGACGGAGCCGTAGAGATCCTGATTCCACGCCGCCTGGTCGTCCACGTTTGCATAGACGATCTTTGCATTGAACGGATCCACCGCAAGATTGTGGACGGGGCCCGTGCCCACATGACCGGTCAAAGTCCAAACGCCGGCTTTCAGCCGGAAGACATTGCCGTCAGCCGTGCCTGCATACGTTGCGCCCGACGCGCTGACGACGGTCGACGCGCCGTTCGTGACCGCGAGCGAGACCGCCCATGTCGCGCCATCGTCTACAGAGACCAACACGCCGCGCCGGGTGGCGAGGTAGAGCGAAGTCCCGACCTTCGCGAACTGCGTCGCTTCCGAAAGATCGACGTTGTGCCAGGTGTTGCCGCCGTCGGTCGAGCGGAATGTGCCGCCGAATTCGGTCGCCGCAAGGACGACCGAGGGGTTCGATTGGTCGAGCCAGAGCCCGTTGACGACCGATGAGATCGTCCCATCCGGATTCGTCAAACCGGCGTTGACCGGCGTCCAATGCGCGCCGCCGTCCATCGTCCGATAGACGCCCGACTGCGAGGGAGATTCGCGCGGCGTGTTGCCCCAGCCGCCGCCGGTGAACATGATGTTCGGATTGCTCTGCACAAAGGCGAACGCGTTGAGCTTGCCCGAACCGACATTTCCGCCACTCGGTCCGATCTGCACCCAGAGCGGTCTCGATGCGAATGGATCGGCGAACGCCTTCGTCGCACCGCCCGGCATGATAAGCAGGAAGAACGCGGCGATCGACATGGCGATGCGGCGGAGGTGTGCTCCGGCTGGTTTCATCTTCAACTCCAAGCGCGAACGGAAACGAAACTTACTCTTAAGGCTCGTTTACCAAAACGCGCCGGAGGTCATTGTCCCCGGTTATGAGCCTTTCGACCGTTCCGAATGGGACTGGCGTGACGGTAGGCAGGTTGTTCCAACGGTTGTGGCGCGGTGACCACGTAGCCGCGGCCTCGCACGGTGGCTAGTTTGGCGCGCGCGCCCGCGTTGCGCAGTTTGCGCCGAACGCTATGAATGAAGACATTCAGTAAGTTCGCTGCCTCGCGACCGCCGCTGCCGCGCAACACGGTGTAGAATCGTTCGCGCGACACGATGGTTCCCGGTTCGTCGAAAAGCGCCCGCGCTAAGGCGAACTCCGTGGAACTCACCGAGATCGGCCGGCCATCGACCGTGAGCGACGCCAAGTCTGGATAGAGCGTGACGTTCGCGACAGTTCTAGACTCGAGAAAGACTTTCATAGTCGCGGTCTTTGCGCAACGCGATGCGTCGCGCCCTGCACGCGGGCACACGTACGGCACACGTCGCGTTTTTGCAGGTTTGCGCCATGGCACAAAGCTGGCACATATTGGCGGCTTTGCAAGCCGATTGCCGCTGGGATGCCGCGACGGCATCTCCGAAGGAATTAGTAGTTCAACGTTTCTCGAGGCTTCGGCGGAGATTTGTGACTATGGAAAGCAACCACCGGCGCAACGGCTATTCGCACGCAGATCTGCGCAACATGCTGCGCGTGGTCGGAAAGCCGCACGAACTCGAACGCCAGCCATTAGCGCTTCTTCTGCGCCACGCATTCGGAATGGCCACATGCCAAGAAGCTGTCATGCACCTGCTCGAGATGTCGTTCACGGATGCAGGAAACCGGACGAAACTGCTCCGCGACATCATCTTCACATGCGACGTCCATGGCGCAACGACCGGTGCCGCGACGCACCAGTTCAATTTATCGCGCCGCCAATTCTTCCGCTATCGCGCCGAGGCGTTCGACGTCCTCGCCGCAACCGTCGCACGCATTTTGAGCTCACCGCCCGATGACTCCGTCTACCTTTGGACGATCGCGCATCAGATCTCGATGACCGCTCCCGAACAAGCGCTCGCCCTGCTCGATGCCAGCAACATCGACCCCTACGGACGGCTTGGTCATTTTCGCGTCACGCTCGCCGTGTGGGCCGGTCAGCCGGTCACAGACGATGACCTCGCGCGCTGTTCGGACCATTTCCGAAGTCGGGCCATGCTTCGCATCGCCGGAGAGATGCACGGCCGCGGCGACTACGCGCGCGCAGAACGCATCCTTGCCGACGTGCGCGAGTCGACCGAGAAATTGGGCGCGTCCGCGTTGCCCGATCTTCTCTACGACATCGCTGACGCATCGCGCTGGCCCGCGCGCCGGCGCTGCGACACTGCGGCGATCGCACAGCACGTCGCAGTGATGAAACGCAACGCGGGCGGCGATTGGAGCGTGGCGCGAGTCCGTCAAGCCGAGGCGGAAGTGCAGATCAATCGCGGTGACGCCGACGGTGCGTCGAAGAGCCTCGAGCAGGCGTGGCAGATGGCGATGGCCGGCCGCGACGCCGTCCTGCTCTCGAATTCTGCGCTTGGTGAAGCGCGTCTCGCGTTCATCCGCGGCGTGTATGAGCGTGCATTTCGATTTGCGTTCGCGGCTGCGGTCGGATTGCGCGGTCATAGGTCTTACTCGCTCATCGCGCAGGTGATCGCCGGTAAGGCCGCGCTCGCCGTGGGCAAATCTTGGCAGCCTCCGGAAGATTGGGTGAAACGATATCCCGACTCTTGGCTTCGAGCCGAAGTCGATGCGATCCACGCGCGCCGCCTGCTTGCCGCCGGCGAGTGCGGAGAGGCCGAGTCCGTCGCGGTCGCGGCGCTGGAGTTGGCGGAGCGCCACGGTTCTCCATCCGGAATCGCGTACGCGATGGCGACGCTTGGCGCGGTGCTCGACCGCCGCGGCGACGTCGCCGGCGCGCAACGCGTGCGCGTGCGCGCGTGGCGCATGGCAGCTCTCCTCGAAGACGCTGTCTTGCATCACGACCTCTTCGCGATCTCGGGTCAGATACGTCGCGGAGTGGGGCCGATCGCGATCGATGATGGTTTTTGTGCGGCAATCGTCGACGTCGCGCCGGCAGGCCTTCGCGCCGTGGGAACTCCAGATGTTCAGCGCGCGTTCGTCCGGGATGCGCTGCTCGCAGCCGCGCTGCCGAACGCCATCGAACAGCGCGGTGTGCAACCCGCTCGTCCTTACGCTGACGCTGCGGAAGCACTGGCAAGCGCCGCGCCGCTCGTGGCGATCGCGATCGACCATGCCGACCGAGAAGCATATGCACGAGCGATGACCGCCGCCGCATTTTCGGTTGCGCGCGCGCACAGCCGCCCCGTCTCCGGTCGCGGCGTCATCCCGCCTCGGCGGCGCGGCACAATGTTGGCACCGACCACCGCAGCAAATTAGCGGACACCGTCCAAGACAGCAAGGTGGAGCGGATGTCGCTCCATCGCTTCTGCTCTTTGGAGGAAACGCAGATGAGATCTCGGTCACTGCGCGTCGCGTTGCTCGCGATCGTTGCGGTGTTCTGCCAGGCAACATGGGCACTGGCCGGAACCACCGGAACGTTGAGCGGCTCCGTGTACGCGGCCAACGGCTCGCCTATCGCGGGCGCAAGAATCAGTGCGACGTCGCCGTCGCAGTCAAGTTCGGCGACGACGGATTCGGGAGGACACTTCACGATCGTCTCTCTCGTTCCGGATACCTACACCGTGACTGCTTCAGCCGACGGGTACGAGACCACCGCGCAGCAAGGCGTGACGGTCACGTCTGACAACGTCGCGGCAGTCCGGATCACGATGCAGAAGGCCGTCAG
>Ga0070735_10000420_pt1 | contig 47337 bp, 38 predicted proteins | sample Coa_R1_FD_66443 | JGI IMG/M metagenome (GOLD analysis project Ga0070735, IMG submission 66443) | Surface soil microbial communities from Centralia Pennsylvania, which are recovering from an underground coalmine fire - Coalmine... | ecosystem: Environmental > Terrestrial > Soil > Unclassified ... | reverse complement strand
CGAGTGTTCGCGGCTCTGGCGCGACGTGGTCACGCGCATTGGGAAGGACTATCCCGAAGTGAAGCTGGGGCACCAGTACGTCGATTCTGCCGCGATGCTGCTGGTGCAGCGGCCGGCGGAGTTCGATGTGGTCCTGACCGAAAATATGTTCGGCGACATTCTTTCCGATCAAGCTGGAGGAGTGGTTGGATCTCTCGGCTTGCTCGCCTCAGCCAGCATTGGCGGCCCGGTTGGGCTGTATGAGCCGGTGCACGGATCGGCACCCGATATCGCCGGAAAGGGGATCGCGAATCCTCTGGGCGCGATTCTGACTACCGCGATGCTGCTGCGGCACTCCTTCCATCTGGAGCAGGAGGCGGCGTGCGTGGAGAAAGCTGTTTCGGCGGCGCTGGCGAAAGGCGCGCGCACTGCAGACCTCGCGGGCAAGGCTCATGCCGCACTCTCCACGACAGAGATGGGCCGCAGGGTGGTGGAAGAAATTCGCTAGAAATTTCTCGTTGTTGGTCGTTAGCCGTTAGTCGTTGGTCGTCAGCCGAGTACTCGGAGCGAGTTCTCAGAACTTCCTTCGTCATACTTCGTGGCCTTTGTGGTTAGTTTTTTGTTTTGAAGGACTAGGAGTTCCTCGACCCGGTGCGCTTCAATCCCGAGGTTGGCCCGGGCAGAACATCGGCGATCGCGGCGACGGGCGGTGGGTCGCTCTTGTACTTTCCGGTTAGATCATTCCATCGGATCCGCAGCATCTCCTGAAACATACGCGATCCGTCAATCAGCGGGTTGATGCGCGTGCCACCGCTATGTCCCCAAGCGACCGGCACTTCCTTCACCTTGAATCCAAACTTCCGAGCCAGGAAAAGAACTTCGGGATCGAATCCCCAACGCTCAATCTTCTGCAGCGGAAAAATCCTTTCAACTGCCGGACGCTTGAATGCCTTGAAGCCGCATTGCGTGTCTGCGAACTGGAGCCCCAGCGTGATGCGCAACAGCAGATTAAAAATGCGTCCGAAGAGCTGACGATGCAGAGGCTGGCGCTGGGTTTGCGTTTCGGAGCGCAGCCAGCGTGATCCGATCGCGATGTCCGCTCCTTGCGCGAGAGCGTCGAAAAGCTTGGGAGCTTCTTCGATCGGAGACGATAAATCTGCGTCGCTGAACAAGACGATGCGCCCGCGCGAATGCAACATGCCGTTGCGAACGCTGAATCCCTTGCCGCGGTTGCCGGGATTCTCGAGGAGACGCAGCATTGGATCGCGAGCGGCGAAGGTGCGAACGATCTCCGCGGTGTTATCGCGCGAGCCGTCGTTGACGACAAGCACTTCGGCGTCCCAGTCCTGGGCGTGAACGTAGGCTAATACCTTTTCGAGCGTGGCACCCAACCGAGCGCTCTCGTTATAAGCCGGAATGACGATGCTGTACGTGGGGTCCAAAAGCAAATTCTCAGTTCCCGGTTCTCAGTTCTCAGCCTCAATTCGAAGCTGGAAAAAGAACTGATGCGGCTTCGCGTGCTTTTGCTGCCGCAAAATCGGCTGAGTCATTGTACTTTGCGCGTTGGGCGACAAGAAAGAGTTCGATTCAGGGAGCGGATTCCCTCAGGGGCTCAAGCCCCGAGATTTCTCTGGACATTGGCGGCACGGCTAAAGCCGTGCCCTTCCCTAAACCTTGATAAGCCCTCCCGCATTGGCTCCCTGAAGGCTATCGTGCACCGCGACAATTACGGGGTTTCGGAGAACTGGGAACTGGCGGCTGGGAACTGTTTTTAAGCCACTTGCCGCTTCAGCTCGAGCATGGAGAAGTACTCGGCAACCAAATCTGCGTCCCACAATCCGCGGGCGGCTTCGGAGCGCATGGTTTCGGCGGCTTGTTCGTGAGAAAGGGCTGGTTTGTACGGACGCGCGGTGCGCAACGCGTCGTACACATCGACCACTTGCAGCACACGCGGCAATACAGGAATTTCAGAAGACCGCAGGCCATCCGGATATCCCGATCCGTCGGAATGCTCATGATGATGCCGAATGATCGGAAGCACCAACCGCAGCGAGTGCAGCGGCTTGCAGATGTTTTCGCCGGTGATCGGATGCAGCTTCATCACTTCCCACTCCGCCGGCGTCAGATCGCTGCCCTTCTTTAAAATCTCGTCGGGCACGGCGATCTTTCCCAGATCGTGGAGGTATCCGCCGCGCTTCAGGGCGAGAATGGAATCTTCGTCCATGCCAAGATGGCGGCCCAGATCCGCGGCATGGACGGAGAGTCTTTCGCAATGGCCCTCGGTGTATGGATCGCGGCCTTCGACGATCAGGCCCAGGGTGCACAGCACCGAATCAGCGGTCTCGAGCTCGTCGGTGAATTCTTTCAGGCGCAAGAGAGACTTCACTCGCGCGATCAATTCCTCGGCCAGCACCGGCTTGTTCAGGAAATCGTCGGCGCCGGCTTCAATGCCTCGTACTTTGTCGCTGCTGTCGCTGAGGCCGGTGATCAGGACGAAAGGAATCAGGCGCGTGGTCGGATCTTCTTTCAGCGTGCGGCAGAAATCGTAGCCGGATTTGCCCGGCATCATGACATCGGAAAGAATCAGGTCGGGAGCCTGTTTGCGAACTTCGGCTTCTGCTTGCTCCGCGTTGGAAGCGGTCACAACGTCGTATCCGCGGATGGTCAGCAACTGACTCATCAAGCCAGCGATGCTGGGCTGATCGTCAACGACGAGAATCCGCGAGCCGCGGCGCCTTGGTAGAAGCTCCCCCATATCCCGGTAAGAAGCCTGGCTTCCGGGCGAAGTTGTCCGCGCTAGGCGCGCACTACGTGGGGGAGAAGAAAGACTCATGGCAAAATCGTTTTTCTAATCTTCGATTCTACCTCGACTCACCCCAGTTTCGCTCGGTTCTGGGCCAGCTTTTTCTGACACAGTAGCACCTGTTGAAAAAATTTACTATTCCCACTTTGGCACCCCTTTTTTCAGGATTGTGACCGCTTTCCTTGCCCTGCGGATTCCCGTCCGCATACTCTGCGACCATGCAAATGAACAGGTGGACGCGTCGCGCGAGTTTCTTGAGCTTGATTCTGTTGAGTTCGGCGGCGATGGCCGCTCCCAAGGTCCATGTCATCAGCTTCGGGAAGTGGATTTCCGCGCAGTGGAATCCCGGCTTCGACGCGAAGGAAAAGCCCTTGATGATTAAAGTTCGCGCTCTCGTGGTGGATGGCCGAGTCAAAGAGTATGTGGTCGGATCGCCCCACGAAGTCACCGACCGGCTGTTTGTCGTGCGGCGGGCGTTTCGCGTCAACGACAGCCTGCCCGAGGATTCCGCCGCGCGATGGCAGTGGCAGCGCGGCGGATGGTTGCTGGTCGACCGCCTCACCGGGCACATCGCGCCCATCAACCTGCCGGAATTCGACGCTTACTACTCCTCCCCGAGCTGGTATCGCGATTATGTTGCCTACTGCGGAGTTGGCGAGGATGGAAAGAAAACATACGCGATCGTGGCGCAGTTGAGCCGCCGCAAGCCGGTTCTACGGAAGCAGCTTGCGGAGGCCTTGCCCGATGATTCCGGACCGGACTCGGCGTGCGAAACGCCAGTCTGGCAGCGGGATCCGGCGCGAGTGAGCTTCCAAGGCGCAGGAGTGGCGAAGCAGACATTCTCGATCCGCGGACACATCGTGGATGTGGTGAACGATGCGGAAGATGACGACTGATGTCGGACCTCGGACGTTGGAACTCTAGCCCTTGGCCCCTAGCCTCTGCCCCCTAATTCAGTCTCCGGCCGGTTCGACTGCCGGCAAGTCATCGGAGACGGTCTTCTCTTTAACTTTCGCACTCGTTACCAGGATCACCGACAGAACGACAATCGCGCTTCCGGCAAGGATGAAGCGATCCACGCGCTCATGCAGAATGAGCCACCCGAGAAACACAGCTACAACAGGATTGACGTAGGCGTAGGTGGAAACTTTCGAAGTGGGTGCATGATCGAGCAGCCAGATATATGCTGTGTAGCCGATCCAGGAGCCGCACACGACGAGGTATCCGACCGCGCCCAGGCTGCGGGCAGACCAGTGCACATGCCGAACGTCTTCGGCGAGAAATGCGAACAGGAAATTTCCCACGCCTGCCGCGGTGATCTGCCATCCGATGGTGCTGAAGTGATCCATTCCGGATTGCCATTTTTTCGAGAGCACCGAGCCTAGCGCCCAGCTGAACGATCCACCAATGAGGCTGAGCGAGGCGAACAATTCGCGACGCCCCAAGCTGCCGGCTCGCAACTCAGGCCATACAAGGATGAATAATCCCAAGATGCCCAGAAAAAGTCCTGTCTTGCCTCGCCGCGAAATGTGATGGTCGCCGAGCAACAACGAATCCAGCACCAGGAACCACAACGGGGTAATGGCAATGATCAGCGCGGCGAGTCCCGAAGAGACCGACAGCTCCGCATAAGAGAGCGTGAGATTGCCGCCCATCAAAAGCAGCAATCCAACGATCGCGCAAAGAAAAATCTGCTTCGGTGAGTAGAGAATCTTCCGCCCCGTGAGTGCGCACACGAGTAGGATGATTGTCCCCGCGATTGAGAAGCGGATGCCGCACATTAGGCCCGGAGGAATCGTCTGCACCGCAATGTCAATGGCGAGATAAGTCGAGCCCCAGAACAGATACACCAGCCCGAAGGCGAGAAACACCATCCAGCTTCGCGAGTGCTGTGCAGCATGCATGGGCGTGACAAGGTCTGCGAAGCTCCAAGATACCAGAGAGCGATCGGGGATCAGAGGCTGGGCCCAGAGGCCGATAATCTGAGTTGACCGCAATTTCGTACGAATCGGTGGGTATGTTTAGCTGAGAGCTGACAAGTTACTTCAGCTTGGCGTACTCTGCCTTGGCGGTCACGAGAATCGGCACGTCGGGGTCTGCGTCTTTCCACGCCGCGAAGAAATCCTGATATGCCGTTCTCGCCTTCGCGTTATCGCCCTCGACGGCATAGGCGCGGCCGAGGCCGAGATGAGCCAATGGATATTCGATGGAGAATCCAGCCGCGCCCTGATGATCGAGGATGCGTTGAAATTCAGCGGCTGCCTTCGCGCCATCGCGCATCTTGAGGTACGTCATCGCGCGCCAGTAGACAGGGTCGACTCCGATCGAGCGCGGGCCGATCCCGAATTCGTATGAGCGCAGCGGCTCAAGTGCGGCGAGCGCCTCCGAATACTGATTCTTTCGGAGCTGAACTACGGCTCGGACTTCTGGAATGATCATTCCCTGAAGGTAGCGGTTATCCGGAAAATCGCGCTGCAGGCCAGTGACGAGCGAGTCGGATTTTTGTAAGTCGCCGGTACTGGCAGAGGCTAAGGCAGCAGTCGAACGCGTGTCGGGGTCATCAGCCGCTTGCAAGCCCTTTGCCGCTTCTTGCCTGGCCAGATCGTCATTGCCGACCAACGTGTCGTCGTACGCTTCAATCGCCCAAAGTTGTGCGGCGAATTCCTTCGCGGAAGTATTGATTGCTGACTGGCGAGCTTGTTCCCAGGTTTCGCGCGAGGCTCTGAACTTGCCTTGCGCTATCTGCCACGAAGCTAGAAAGAATTCGCCGAACGGCTCGCTGCCCGTTCCTTTCAGCAACTGGACTTGGGGCTGGGCTGCGGCTGGGTCGCCGCGTAGATACGCCAAATCGATCAGCACTAATTGGGTCCCGACACTCGATGTCTTGTGAGCAGCCGCATCGTCCCCGAGCGCTTTGGCTTCATCAAAGCGATTCAACGCTTCGTACGCTGCCGCCATATTGGCGACGGCGAAACCATCTTGTGGATCCATGCGGTGCGCCTGGCTGGCAAGGTCGAGGGCTTTCGTGGGATCTCCTATACCCGAGTACAACAGCGCTGCGTTGTCGTAAGGAGCGGTATCCCGCGGATACGTCTGGCGCCACTCGGCATAAGCAGCTAGAGCCTTTTCCGGGTCCAGCACGACTTCATCGTAATAGTGAGCCTCGATATAAAACTTCTCGCGCTCGCTGGCGCGGTCACGCAGGTCATAGGCCTTTTTGAGGGCCTGCGTACTTTCCGTATTGCGACCGAGGTTGGAATACGCGACTCCGAGGGTGGCATAAGCCATGGCGAAATTCGGATCGAGTTCCACTGCCTTCGTCAGGTGGGGCACGGCCAGTTCGTCATGCTGTTTCTGATGCTCGGCATTGCCCAGAGTGAAATCCTGCAGAGCTTCGAGAGACGACGTCGTCGCCTGCTCCAGCGGCTTGGCGAACTGCTGCACCGACGCCAGCGATTCGCCCATCTTTTGGCGCAGATCGGATGCGGCTTTATCCAGCGACGTCAGCACTTGTTCTTTGCTGTCGACTTCCACCTGCTGGCTGGCCAGCGAATCGCCCGTTGATCCATTCAGCGCGGAGAGGGTAATCACATAGTGATTGCCGAGGCTGGCAATTGTCCCCGTCAGCATTGCTTTGATGCCCTGACGCTGGCAGATCTCTCGCGCGACGTCGTTCGTGATGCGCTCATCGGGAGATTTCCCCATGAACCGCAGCGCCTCGCGAATTTTGGACTCCGGCACAAGATTCAGATACGGAGACTGCTCAAGCTGAACCGCCAGGGCCTGCTTCAATGTTCCGTCGAAAACGGGATCTCCGGTCGTGTTGATGAAATCCGCGAGCAGGACACTGTCTTTTTCAGTGATCTTGGCCGATTGTCGCGAACGGAAATACCATCCCAGGCCGATCAGCACGACGAGCACTCCCGCCGCGACCGGCAACAGTGTGTGCCAACGGCTCTTTGCTGGAGTTACTGTGCTGACTGCCGAGGATGAGGCCGCCACAGCCGCCGGCAGAGACGCCGATGATGCCGGAGCATGCCGCGCGCTCGACGCTGAAGGGGTACTTATCACAGCCACCGGAGTTACTTCCGGAGCCACTGCAACCGATCCTGAACTGTGGGCGACGGCGCGTCCGCTTTCCGTATCGCGCTTCAGCCGCTGCAGGTCGGCGCGAATATCCGCCGCGCTCTGATAGCGCAGGTTGCGGTCCTTCTCCAGAGCTTTGTTGATGATGTCTTCCAGCTTCGGCGGCAGATCGGCATTAAGCCGGACCGGCGACACCGGAGCCCGGTTCAGAATCGCGTCGAAAATCAGCGCCGACGTATCGCCGCGAAATGGCAGCTGCCCCGTCGCCATCTCGTAGAGCACGACTCCGAACGAGAACAGGTCGCTGCGAGCGTCCAGTTCCTTGCCCTTGGCCTGCTCGGGAGACATGTAGGCAACAGTCCCCAGCGTCGAACCGGGGCTGGTCAGATGTTCTTCGACAGCAACTGCGGTTGGGGCAGTCATGTCGCCCGGCTGCGCCGATTCCCGCGGATCCGTTTTCACCTTCGCCAGCCCGAAATCGAGAATCTTGGCGTGTTCGCGCTTGGTGACGAAAACGTTCGCGGGCTTGATGTCGCGATGGACAATGCCTCCGGCGTGCGCCGCATCGAGCGCGTCGGCAATCTCGATTCCCAGCGACAGGATCGTTTCCAGCTCGATCGGACGCCCGGCGATCATGCGCTTCAGGGTCGCGCCGTCGAGGAATTCCATGACGAGGAAGGTTTTGCCGCCCTCCTCGCCGATGTCGTAAATCGTGCAGATATTCGGATGATTCAGCGCCGACGCTGCCTTCGCCTCGCGGCGGAAGCGTTCAAGAGAGCCGCGATCCTGCGCCAGGTCTTCGGGGAGAAACTTCAAAGCAACGAACCGTCCAAGGCGCGTGTCCTCCGCCTTATAGACGACACCCATGCCGCCGCCGCCCAGCTTTTCGATGATGCGGTAATGCGAGATTGTTTGGTCGAGCAAGAACCGTCCCCAGTGATGGCAGCAATGCTAAGACGGGGCGGGTGGGAAGTCAAAAAGCAGGGGTTTGAGGATAGTGATTAATGGCTAATGGTTAGTGCACGGCCTGGTGCATCGCGCGGGGAGGCGATTTGAGCGTTACTCCCGTCATTTTGGGGGTTACGCTGGTTGCATTTCCCCGGCTATAATCAGAGATGATGTTGGCCGACAGCGATGCCGCAAAAGAATTCCAAGTCGCGTATGCCCCAAGCACAGTCCGCCGAGTGCTGGCTGCACTGCCTGGTGTGTCCGCGGCGGTATCGCGCCAACCTGCCTTCGCGTCTGCGTCCGTCTCTCTTCGGTAGCGACTAATTCCATCCTCCGCCTGATTCGCCCCGGCCGAACTCCGTCTGAACCAGGACGTTTTTCCCGAGGCTGCCACTCACTGACAACGGGCTAGGAACCACTAGCCACTGTTTTACGGAGGAACTCCAATGACTACCAAGACCATGACCGCCGCTTCCGCCGCAATGACGATCGGTCCCAAGATCAAGACCGCCCTGCCTGGGCCTAACGCCAAGCGCGTGCTCGAGGGCGATGAGAAATATATTTCGCCGTCTTATACGCGCTCGTATCCGATGGTTGCCAAGAGCGGACGCGGCATCGTCGTGACCGATGTGGACGGCAACGAGTTTTTCGATTTTTCCGCCGGCATCGCCGTAACGTCGACTGGCCATTGCCATCCCGACGTAGTCGCGGCCATTCGCAAGCAGGCGGGCGAACTCATCCACATGTCGGGAACCGACTTCTACTACGAGAACATGGTGGATCTCGGAGCGCGCCTATCGAAGATCGCTCCCATGCCCGGGCCGCATCGCATCTACTACGGGAACTCAGGCGCCGAGGCGATTGAATGCGCTCTGAAGCTCGCCCGCTATCACACCAGGCGCCAGAACGTGATCGCCTTCTTCGGCGCGTTTCACGGACGTACTATGGGGGCTCTCTCGCTGACGGCATCGAAGCCGCAGCAGCGCCGCCGCTTCGCTCCGCTCGTTCCGGGAGTCACGCACGTCCGCTATCCCGATGTTTATCGCGGATGTGTCGGCGGAACGCAGGATGCCGACAACTTCGCGCTTGGCTGCGCGCGGTTCATCGAAGAAAAGCTGTTCAAGACGACGCTGCCGCCCGAGGAAGTCGCCGCCATCTTTGTCGAGCCCGTCCAGGGCGAGGGCGGATATGTTGTCGCACCGACGATCTTCATGCAGGAACTGCGCCGCATCTGCGACCGTCACGGCATCATGCTGGTGGTGGATGAAGTGCAGAGCGGCATCGGCCGCACCGGAAAGTGGTGGGCCGTCCAGCACACGGGAGTCGAGCCCGATATGGTCTGCATGGCGAAAGGCATTGCGTCCGGCATGCCGCTCGGGATCACGATGACGAGGGCTGAGATCATGGATTGGGTTCCCGGCTCGCATGCTTCGACTTTCGGCGGCAATCCGGTCGCGATCGCTGCGGCCTTGGCTACACTCGACGTAATTGAGAAAGAACATCTGCTCGAGAACTCGGCTGAGGTCGGAAATCACATGCTCAAACGCACGGCGGATTGGCCTAAGAAGCTGAAGCTCGTCGGCGACGTGCGCGGGCGCGGCCTGATGATCGGCGTCGACATCGTGAAAGACAAGGTCACCAAGGAATACGCCAATGTCGAACGCGACCACATCGTCGAGATGGCGTTCCAGCGCGGCATCCTGTTCCTCGGCTGCGGGCCGAGCACGGTCCGCATCTGCCCGCCGCTTATTGTCACCAAAGACGAAGCGGACGTTGCCATCGATGTGCTCGAAGAGTGCATCAAGGCCGTCGGTGCGTAAGAAGACTTTTTAAACTACAAAACGGCACGAAGTGTCACGAAGGAATCCTGGGCTGATTCCTTCGTGTAACTTTGTGCCCTTGGTGGTTAAAAGGATTTGCCATTGCTACACTCGCTGCATGCAAGTGAAGATTCTGGGATCGGCCGCTGGAGGCGGATTTCCACAATGGAATTGCGCCTGCCCGAATTGCCGAGCCATGCGCGAGGGAAATTTTCGCGGCAAGAGCCGCACCCAGGCGCAACTTGCAATCTGCGGAGATTCGGGATCATGGTTTCTGCTTGGAGCATCTCCGGACTTGCGCGCGCAGATTGAGGCGACTCCCGAACTTCATCCCCGTGTTTCGACGAACGCCCAAGGAATTCGCTATTCGCCGATCGCCGGAGCAGTTTTGCTCAATGCCGACATCGATCACGTTCTCGGATTACTGTTGCTGCGCGAGTTGCAACCGCTGCGCGTGCATGCCACCAAGTCGATTCGCCGCATTCTGACGAAAGACAACTCTATGTTCGGCATGCTGCAGCGAGTTCCGGGCCAGGTGAGTTGGAACGAGTTCACGCCCGGAACGCAGTTTTCCTTGATTGATCCGGCAGGAAACGATTCGGGCCTTCGCTGCCGCGCCATTCCGATGGGCACGCATTTTCCAGCGTACGTATCGGCTCCGCGGCGTTCGCAACTTTCTCCGCTTGAATCATCGCTTGGATTGATTGTCGAATCGCCATCGAACAAACGACTCGCATACATGCCTGCGGTTCCGCGGATCGACCCGCCATTGCTTCGGCAGTTCGAGTCCTGCGATGTGCTCTTGTTCGATGGAACATTCTGGAGCGATGACGAACTCATCCGCCTCAATGCCAGCGGACAAACGGCGCAGGACATGGGACACGTCCCGATCTCGTCTTCGCAAGGCAGCCTCGCGCAGTTGGCGCAAGTGAAACACCCACGTAAAATCTATATACACGTCAACAACACGAATCCCGTGTTGAACGAAGCTGGTCCCGAATATCGCCAGGTGCGCGACGCAAGCTGGGAAATCGCGGAGGACGGATGGCAGTTCGAACTATAGATACGGCGCAGAATCATGCGCTGCTGACGTTCGACGGATTGCGGGCGCAACTGCGCAGCGTCGGCGAGGAACGCTATCACCACCAGCATCCGTTTCATCTGCTCATGCACGAAGGCCGCCTCAGCCGCGGGCAGCTTCAGGCCTGGGCTTTGAACCGCTATTACTACCAGAGCATCATTCCGATTAAAGATTCGATAATCCTGTCGCGCGGGCCCGATCCGGCTTTTCGCCGCGCATGGCGAAAACGCGTGATCGATCACGACGGCGACGCGCGCAGCGAAGGCGGGATCAAACGCTGGCTGAAACTCGCAGAGGCTACGGGACTCGATCCCGAGCAGGTGAAAGCCGGAACTGGGATTCTTCCTGCCACGCGGTTTGCGGTGAACGAGTATCTGAACATCGTGCGCAGCCGCACTCTTCTGGAAGCGGTCGCGTCGTCGCTGACGGAGTTGTTTTCGCGCGACCTGATTTCCCTTCGCATGGACCGCCTGCGCCAGCATTATCCCTGGCTGTCTGGAGGCCTGGACTATTTTGAAGCACGCCTGACGCAAGCGCCGGAAGACGCGAAGTTTGCGGTGAATTACGTGTATGAAAACGCGCACACGCGGGCCGAACAGGAATTGGCAATCCAGGCCCTTTGCGATAAATGCGACATTCTGTGGGCGCAGCTTGACGCGCTCTATTTCGCGTACGTGCAGCCGGGATGGCCTCCACCGGGCGCGTTCCGCATGGAGGGGGATTGAGCATGGCTCCTCCGTCTGAAACGAGCCAGCCGCGCCTGGCCGCTGGATGCCGCTGGGGCGGCACGGACCAGGATCGGATGATCTTATTCCCCGAGGGCGCAATCAAACTGCAGGGAACGGGGCGGCAGGTATTGGAGCGATGCGACGGCACCCGCACCTTCAGCGAAATCATAACGGAGTTGCAGAAGGAATTTGGAACAACTGATCCGGAGAAGATTCGTTCCGATATTGGCGTCTTCTTGGAGCAGTTGCAGCGGAAACGGATTGTGGATTACTGAATCTGTGTGGCGACTGCTTGCCGCGTCTGGCTTCTGAATAACGCGCGCAAAACGAAGAAAGCTACGCCACTACGATGGCTCTCATGGTATCCCAGGCTCTCGCCCTCATTGCCGAAATCACACATCGCTGCCCGCTGCACTGCGTCTACTGCTCGAATCCGCTCGAACTGGCCGCGGTTGAGTCAGAGTTGTCGACCTCAGAGTGGACGGACGTATTTCAACAAGCCGGCAAACTTGGCATGCTGCACGCACACTTTACAGGCGGAGAACCGCTGGCGCGAGCTGATCTCACCGAACTGATTTCCGCTGCGCGCAGCGCAGGACTGTACACGAATCTCATCACATCCGGAATTGGACTGAACGAGGGGCGATTGCAAGGCCTGGTGAACGCCGGTCTCGACCACATTCAGATCAGTTTTCAGGATTCGCGCGAGGGTCCAGCGAACTGGATCGCTGGCGCCAAAGCTCACGCGCATAAGATTGAACTTTCGCGCGAGATTCGGAAGCACAAGATTGCTTTCACGGTGAATCTGGTCGTGCACCGGCAGAATCTCGACCATCTCGAGGAGATGATCGCGTTCATCGAGCAACTGAATCCGGAGCGAGTGGAGATCGCGCACACGCAGTATTACGGTTGGGCTCTTGCGAACCGAGCCGCGCTGATGCCGACTCGCGAACAACTGAACCGAGCCGTCACGATCATCGCAGATGCCGAGAAGCGGCTCGCAGGGCGGATGCGCATCGACTCGGTTGTGCCTGACTACTACGCGAAGTATCCCAAGGCGTGCATGGGAGGCTGGGGACGAAGATTGATCCTGATCAATCCATCCGGAAAGGTTCTGCCGTGTCATGCTGCGGAAGTATTGCCGGGATTGACGTTCGAGAATGTCCGCGAAAAAAGCCTGGTGTGGATTTGGCAGGAATCATCTTCGTTTCAGCGCTTCCGCGGAGAAGCGTGGATGCCGGAACCTTGCCGCAGTTGCGAACGCCGCACAGAAGATTTTGGTGGATGCCGCTGTCAGGCATTCCTGCTGGCTGGAGATTCGAAGGCCACTGATCCCGCGTGCTCTCTTGCGCCCGCGCACAGCGTCGTCGAGTCGGCGGTACGAAAAGCCAACTCCGGAGCCGCCATCTCGGAGCCCGCTTCATCGACCTCGTTTGTCCAACTGCAGAAACTCACCGGTGATCTGTGGAATTACCGGACGAATCCTCAGTAGAACGCTCCCCACAGAGGACACGGAAGATCCCAGGGTCCGAACAGCTATCTTCCCCAGCGGATGCCGACTGTGATCGGGTGAATATCCGTTGAGTTGTTGTTGTATGTGCCGTGGAAGTAGCGGAACTCCCCGTACAGTTCAATCTTCGGAGTGAGCCTGCGCGTGATGCCGGCGCCAAAATCTTCGCCGAACTCGTTCACGCTGGAGTGGAGAAAATTCCCACTGACCGGCAGACTGCCGTTAAAGCAGTGTCCCCACCAGAGAAAGAAGCCGTTGCAGGCGTATCCGGGAATCGCGGTCGAAGACTCGAGTTTGCCGGAGCGATGAAGGAAAAGGGCGCCGCCGATAATGTATCCGCCCCAGTCCTTGGTAACGGGGATATTGATGACGGGCCCGAGAGTCAGCGAATACATGTGAGCGTTGCCGCTTGGCGCCTGGGCGAGTTGAAGGGCAGTGGTCCGAAGAGGCAGATTATCGAACTGGAAATCGAGACGAAGCCCGAGATATTTGTTAGCGTTCCGCGCAACACCGGCGGCCGCGATGGCACCTCCACCGCGAACGTACTTTTGTGTGGTTCCCCCGGTGAGACTGGCGCCGCCGCCCGCATTGAAAGTCCAGTTCGTGTAGCCCTTAGGCTTGGGCGGGCGCACGGGGATCTCTTCGGGCGGAACTTCCTGGCTGCCTGACTGCTGGTTCGCGGGTTGTTGGGCCTGGGGTTGCTGCGATGAATCCTGGGACGCAGCGTCCTGAGCGTAAACGGTTGCGACTCCCGCCAGAATCGTTATCAGAATCGACTGCAGAACGACGCTGAAGCCGGGAACCACTCGACACTTTCGAATCATTCATTCTCCTCCCGCTGCCGGGCGTGAAAGCGGACGCTGCGCTCGAAACTCGACAACGACAGGCGCCTGGAAAAGAGCGTGTCCGCGATGGTCCCGCCGGGATGACGCTCGCAGCAGGCAGGCACCATATTATCAACTTTGATGCCGAGTCGGCGCATGATGCCGCCCTGCCGAGTGGAGGGACACCCTAGCGGATAGGGACGGGCGGCATGTGCTCGGAGAGGCTGCGAAATAAAGCCGGTAGCCATGCATCCCACTGACTCCAGTTGTGGCCTCCTGGAATGGTGTGGAATTCGTAACGGAAGTGCTGCTGGGCGAGGAGAGCGGCGAATTCACGGTTTGCGGGAAGCAGACCTTCCTGTTCTCCGCATGTAAGAAAAAAATATGGCGCCTTCCCGGGGTCTGCGGCCCGGACCAGGACGAAGGGATCGCTGGCTCGACGTGTCGGGCTTCCTGCCGGTCCGAAGATTGCCGCGTAATGGCGCGATTGATGAAAACGCTTGAACACGAAGGCGCGACGCGTGACATCGAGCGCGGGACTGAGACCTCCGACGAAGGTGAAAAGTTCAGGATGCTTCAATCCCAGTGTCACCGCGCCGAATCCGCCCATCGACAGGCCAATGATTGCACGATTGGCTTGGCCGGGAGCGACTGGGAAACGGCTTTCAACGTCCGCAATGAGATCGTGAACGATGTAGTCTTCATAGCGATCGGTTGGCGGGTCCACAGCATTGGCGTAGTAGGAAGACTCGCCTTCCGGCATGACCAGAAGGAATCCGGATTCGGCATAGCGAGCGACGTCAGAGTAGTTCGACCAGTCGCGATATCCGCCGCCCCCGCCGTGAAGCAGATAGACAACTGGAAGCGGCCTTTGTGGAACCGCGGCCGCGGGAAGAATCACTCGATAAGGCATATCGCGCCCGAGGCTGGCGCTGCGAAAGGTGACGTCCTTCAGAACGACATTGGCAGTGAGAAGGGGACGATCTGGTTCGGGCTTCTGAGTGGCCGTGCACGCCGGCAAAAAAATTGCCGGTAACAGAAGGCAGCACACGGCAGCGACGCGGCGAAGGTTCGACATCAAATCGCAATCCTACTGGAAGTACTTACCGCGGCAGAGTGCCATTGGAGACTACCGCAGTCGCGCCCGCCTGGTACCGCTTTTCAATGGCTGGACGGATGCCTCTGCGCGTTTCTTCTGGCGGGCCTCGCGGCGGCGCATAGTGGCCATCCATTCGCGGGAATACATGGTGCCGCGGCATCTTGGGGAGCCACAATGGCAGGGCGCAGGTTCCTCATCGTCATAAAGGTTGTAGTCCCAAACGAGTTCTTCGCCGGCGGAGATGTCGCGCAGGGCAAAGAGCCAGACGCGTCCCTTGATCTCGTCGACTTCGCAGTTCGGATCGCAGGAATGGTTGAGGTAAGCGCCGAGTCCTTCGCCGTCGATCACTGTTTTGCCGTCCTCGAGACCGTAGAGGTATGTGCGGGTCGCTCCGTCGTAGCGGCGGTCGGCTTCTTCCGGGGTGATACGCTCGCCGGCGTACTCGACGATGCGGGTTCCTTTACGAATCGGAGTCGAGGTATAGACTCCGACGGCGTGAATTGGGGATGGGCGGACAACCAAGGCCATGAACCTAATTTCGCACGGCTGCGGGGTTTAGGGAAATGCGAAAAATCGATTCGAGGATAATAGGGTGGGTCGGCGCTGTGAGCCAGCGGCATGCGGATCCATTGAGAGAATGTTTGTGAGTCTATGGGCGCTTCAGGACGACCGCGCTTGAGTGAAGTGTTTTGTGGCCTTCGGTCATGTCTGCAACCGCAAAGCCTCGCTGGACGCGGGGTGTGAGCCGGTCGATCAAGAATTCCTGAGTGGACCCGAGAATTGCGTGGTAGACTTCGCGGGCTGATTGTGAGCGGGGTTCAATTCTTCTGATCTCAAGGGTGAGGTGAATCGCATGCGGGGGATTCGAGCAATTCTGGGGATGGGCTTGATTTTGATTCTGTTGGGCGGCGCATTGGCGACGGCACAGACTGCAAAAACGAAAAAGCTTTCGATCATCGATCAGGCGAAAGCCTATTGCACTTCCACCGGCGGATTGGTTGAGTTACGACAAGCGGTTTACGGCACCAACAATCCACAACAGGATTGGCTGTGGCTGACCGGGGAAGAGTCGTTCTGCCAGTACACGCTGGCGGCAGATGGATCGCGGATTCATCTTTCGCTGCAGACCTTGTTCTCGAGCAAGCCCACTCTGGCCGCGCTGGCGTATTACGCGGAAGTGCCGTGGAATGGGCAGGGCAACGGGAATCCGGCATCGTATTACTGCACGCAGTTGGGCGGTGCCGAGATCGGCGCGACCGATCTGGCGGGCGGAGGATGGGTCTCTTCTGGCGGAATCGATCAGGTGTTGGAGGCTTGCGTGTTTCCTGACAATTCGACGATCGATTCGTGGGGACTGTTCTATCACTCGGACAACATTATTCGGGGGATCGATCTGTCGACCGTGCTGAAGTATGCGAATCCGTACGCGAGCAAGAACTAGGTTTTCGGCTTTCGGGAAACGCAGAAAGAAGAACACCGCTCCTTGGGCAGCGGCTCATTTATTTTTCAAAATCAGCACTTCTCAAAACCCCCACTTCTGCCAACACCGGCCAGAAGTGGGCACCAGTTGAGAGTATCTCTACGGATCGTAGACTGTGCTGCCGAAGCCTTGTTTGCGAGCTGATTCCTGCATGTCTTCCAGACGCTTCTGTTGGTCCGCGAGTTGCGCCTTCATGCTTTCGACCTGATCCTGCTTTTGTTTCTGGCGCTCATTCCATTCCACGCAGTTGGCGACGCAGTTTCCGCCGGCGTATTGGATCGATCCGCTGATTTCATCGATCTGCTGCTGTAGAGAGGCGATGGCCTGTTTCTGCTGTTGGATCTCCTGCTTCCATTTCTCGGCCGCTTCATTGCGTTCGGCGGGCGTGTCGGGCTGGTTGTCCTCGGAATCGTCTTTAGCGTCAGCTTGCTGAACCGGCGCAGAGTTCACGATCGTGTGACTCCCGATGTTCTCATTGGTGATGACGTGCGGAGTCTGAGTGACAATCGGCTTGGCCGTTGACTTTTGCGCAGGGCTGCCGGTGGGGGCAGGCTTCGCAGCATCTTTTGTCGTGCCGTCTTTTTGCTGCTTCTGCTGCCGCACCTGGCGGGCGAGATCGCCGAGCGACGGCGAGTCATCTTGAGCGTAAGCGCCCGCGGTCCATAACAAAGAGCCGGTTGCAAATAATAGAAGTATCTTTCGCATGGAACGATCTCCGGGCAGTCCGTGCGGGGAAACGGCGTGCTGGGAAAATAGTAGCTAGTCGACCGCGGTTATCCGAGATTACCTTCGTGCTTGCGCGACGGGTACTCTTAAGCGCGTGTGAATCCAGCGATTAAGGAGTCGAGCTTGGCGAAGAGCGCGTCGTTTCCATGCCTCGGATAGTCGGCCAGCGCTTCGCGGTACTGCGGCAGATTGAAGAGGAATGACTCGATCCGCTCCTTATTCAATTCATCCCAATACGAGCCGTAACCGGATTTCTGCACCCAGTAGGCGTTGAAGACTTGCTCGAACTGATGGCTCACGGGCACGGCAAGATAGGGCTTGCCCAAGTGCAGGGCCTCGGTCACGAGAGAGAATCCGGAATTGGCGATCACGGAGCGGGCGCTGACGAGGTCGGCGAAAAATCCGTCGAGCGAAGGATTTTTGTATTGGATGTTGCCTTCGCTGCCTTCGCGACCGAAACCATAAGCGACAAATGGACAGCGGACCGCGGAGAGAAGTTTCGCCAGCGCCGGCGCGGGCGAAGTGACATAAACGAGAACATGATCGCCTTGCATTGGAGTTGCGTTCAAGATTTCCTGACGTAGCAGAGGCGGAAAAAGAAAGGTGTTGCGCTTGCGGATCGGCGCGGTAAAGAAGGAAATCACAAGATAAGCGTTGGCCCGCGGGGTCATGAGCTTCGTGACGAGCTTGGCGGCTGCGGCGTCGCGACGACACTGCTTTGGGTACGAAACGACCGCGTTGGTGAGGCAGTGCTGGTTGTCGATGGATATCACGGGAAGCCGGCGCCGGTGCCCGATCTGGCACGTGAGAGGCTCGAAATCGGTGATGACGAGGTCGATATTTGCTTCGTCCACCAATTCATTGAGGCGGTGAAGACTCTTGGCGGCCTGCGGAACTGTGATCAGATTTCGGGCGATGGTGCGCTTATAGCGAACGCGGTTGTTTACATAAGCGAAACGGAAACCGTAGATCTCGGTGACGTCGAAGCGGTCCTTCAGATTCTGCAGGCCGCGATCGAACGAGGCAACGTGAACCCGGTGTCCGGCCGAGACGAGATGGGTGAGGACTTCTTTGGCGCGGGTGGAATGGCCTGCGCCTTCTCCGTTGACTCCATAAAGAATATTCGCCATGGATTGAGCGGAGTATAGCGCGAGAGTCGATCTTCGCTGTCAGGAGCTGTTCACAGATGAAGCGCGAAGGTTAACTCCGGAAGGGGCTAAAGCTCGAATCTTCTGTGCAGCTTGACGGCACGGCTGAAAGCCGTGCCCTACCCGAAACGGCTTGTGCGACAGCTTCTTACTGTTGTGGTTGCGGGACGGGCAGCGCGACAGTGTCGATCGTGGCCGGGTCGTCGCGCAGCTTGATGTAGAGAGTCTTGCCTTTGGGCGGCGGGATCGCCAGAGCGTCTTCCACAAATCCTTCGGGGACGGTAACTGCATTCACAAAGTCAGCGTCGGCGCTCACGGAATCCAGCAGGAAAAGTTTGTCGCCGCTGAGCGTGCATTGTTTCTCTGGAACTGGGAGGCACTGGACTGCCTTCAGCATCGGGATACGAACAAGACTCACGAGCGGCTGCCAATCGCCCGCCGTACCGTCGGCGCTCACCGGCCGATATTTCAAGGGACCGAATGCCGATGGTCCGAGCAATTTCAGCGGATCGAGAACCGCGAGAACGGTTTTGGAATCCTGCATGGTGAGATTGCCGTCTTTGAAACTGAGCATCACGCGGAAGGATTCGTCGGAGGTTGCGACTTCAATTTTTTCCGTCGGAGGAAATGTCTCGGGGACCTGGGTCTTCAGGAAGAAATTGAAGCGGCCATCCTGCGGGACTTCGTCCACGCTGCCGAGATGAACGGCGGAGGGGGAAGACTCAGGATCGAGTTGGATGCTCTTCGTCAGGATTGTGACGGCCGGGCGCGGCGTGTCAATTTGAGTTTTTAGATCAAGAGTGCGGCCGTCTTTAAGAGTCGCGTGAACGACGATGGCTTCGCCAGCGTGGAGCTTGGTTTTCACAGCCGCGTCCTGCGCGGTCAGCTTGAGTTCATCCTGTTGGTTGGCGCGGGTGAGGCCGTCGGGCTTGAATGAAAGTCCGTCGACTGAGAACGATTGGACCTGGTCGAGACGCGTGCCTTTCAGGATTCCGTCGGCGTCACCGGCGTGGATGTTGAAACTGTCGAGGCGTCCGGCTTCGGCGTAGGTGTGAAGCGGAATTTCATCCACTTCGCGGAGTCCGAATTTCTTGACCTGCATCGTGACCCATCCGGCGCTCGCGTTCTGCAGGGGAACTTTCACTTCCAGTTCGTCGGCCTTCGAAGTCTTCCAAGCGGTCGTGAGAATCTTGCCCTGCTCGTCTTTCAGAGTGACTCCGCTGACGCAGCAGGCGTCGGGAGACTGGAGGTGCAGCGTGTCTTCGCGCCCGACAATCAGAGCGCTCGCGTCCTTGGAGGCCACGATCCACTGCGCGGGTCGGGAGGTGCGAAGGCGGTAATGCGGGCCGTCGAAAGCGTGATAGCCCCAGAGTCCGCGGAGGGTGCCGGTGACTTCGGCGTCAAGGTCGGCGGATTCCAACGCGCGCGTTTCGACGACGAATCCGCCCTTCATGGGGTCGGGTTTGGCGGGCAGGTTGATGCCATGACCTGACTTGGTGTCGACGTGGAGAACGAAATCGTGCGCGAGTTCGGTCGCGAACGCGAGAGGTGCCCCCTCAGCAGGAAGTACGAGTGAAGGCTTCCCGGCGCAAAGAACTTCGGCCGGCTCAACCGCGCGGAGAGGCGGCGGAGCAGCAGGACGGACCGGAGGCAATCCCACGACGATCACCGACTTAGGATTGCGGAATGATGGAGGATTGTTGAGGCGGAGGTTAAGTTCGTTTTCTTTCGGCAACGCGAGCGCGGGAATGTACTGATACTGCGCCGTATGCGCAGTGCTGAGAATACGGACGACATCGACGACCGCACCGACGTAGGGACTGTAATATCCGCCTCGCGCCGTAGGCGTGGCACTGATTTGAGCAAGGAGGTCGGAAGAAGCGCCTGACGTGAGCGTCGCAACCATCGTCTCGCTGTGGGCATCGTCGAGAACGAGTTGATCCGTGTTTTGCGTGAGGCACGGAGCCTGCTGCGCACTGGGTTTATCGAAGCATTGCTGGTCGAGCTTCATATTGAGGCTGCGGGCCAGCATAGTTGTATGTATTTTGGCCTGATCGGGGTCTGCGGTATAGGTGTCGCGCACCGCCTGCAGATATTTCTCGAGGCGCTGGCGATCGAGGCTCGCTTGCTGGAGGTCTTGTGCGGCACGGACGAAGGCGCCGGGCTTTCCCCGAACGGCGGTGCGGAGCGTGCTGAAGGCGCCTCCGGTTTCGGGAGCGAGCAGAACCAGGGCCTCTTCAGCTTCTTCCGGGACGATAACAAAGACGCCCTCGTCGCGGACCGGCTTCGACCAGGTGTCAACGCGAGTGAACCAGGAGTCGGGCGGAGGATTGGTCGCGCCGCGGAGAAAGACGATAACCATCAAATAGCGCACGGACTGACTGTCGGGAAGGTCGGCATGCACCCATAGGCGATCTCCGGCCTGGAGATTCGGCACTTCGGCGATCGGCAATGTGGTTCCGGAGCGCTGTACGCGAACTTCGATCTTCGGCCCCATCAGGTCAAAGGCGGCTCCGTCGGCATGAGCACGGCTCAGAGGATAAAAGATGAAAAGAAAAAGGAGCGACGCGGCCAGGCGGCGCCGTAACGACTCCATGGGTACGGTAAGACGCACTACTTCCCTCTCAAGCTTTGGAGTTGCGGCAATTCGGCTGTCCGCCTATTTTAACTGATTTGAATTAGCGTTCGGACGGCAGAATCCATATCGGTGGGCCACAAACTATCGGATGTTCCCGTTATAACGTAAGTTGCTTCATTCTGTAGCCAGAAGTTGTAAGTACTGGTGCGCATTGCGATAACAGATATCTTCAATGAGCCGCTTTAAGAGGGCTTCTTCGTGGGGGAGTTCTCCCCGGACGACGTCGCGGCCAATGATGTCGCACAAAACCCGGCGGAAATATTCATGCCGCGGATAGGACATGAAGGAACGGGAATCCGTAACCATGCCGATGAAACGCGAGAGCAGACCGACGTTCGAGAGAGCCTCGAGTTGCGCGGTGATTCCGTCCTTCTGATCGAGAAACCACCAGGCGCTGCCGTATTGAATCTTACCGGGCTGAGTGCCTTCCTGAAACGAGCCGATGAGCGTGGCGAAGGCGAATGTGTCGGAGGGATTGACGTTGTAGAGGATCATGCGCGGCAGAGCATTTTCTCGCGACAGAAGATCGAGATAGGCGGCGAGGGGCTTCACTTGGAGGAAATCGCCGACAACGTCGTAGCCGGTATCGGGGCCAGTGCGCGCGCAGGCTGTGGAATTTACGTTGCGCAGCGCGCCGAGATGGAGCTGCTTCGTCCAGCCTTTTTCGGCGTCAAGCTGTCCGAAAAATAACATCATGAATGAGGCGAAATGCACGCGCTCTTCTTCGGAGATGCATTTTTCGGTACTCGCTTTTGAGAAGATGGCAGCGGCAGCATCTTCTGAGCACGGGTTGGCGAAGCAATGATCGAGGCCATGATCGGAGAGGCGGCATCCGAGGGCGTGGAAATCGTCGTGACGCTTGCGAAGCGCGGCTAGAAAACTCGAGAAATCGTGGATGTCGGTATGGGATGCTGCGGCGAGTCTGGTGACCCAAGGCGAAAAACTGGGGCGTCCAACCCAGAGAGCCTTGTCAGGCCGGAACGCCGGGAAGACTTGTGTCGAGAGATTCGATTTCGCAAGCTTCTCGTGATGACGTAGATCGTCTGTGGGATCGTCGGTGGTGCAGACAGTTTTGACGCGGAATTTTTGAAGAATGTTCTGAGCGGTCAGCTCATCAGCCAGCGCAGCATTCGCCCGCTCCCAGATTTTGGGTGCAGATGTTTCGTCGAGCAGATCTGAGATTCCGAAATAGCGCTGCAGTTCGAGATGGGTCCAGTGATAAAGCGGATTGCGCAGCGTGTAGGGGACGGTTCGCGCCCAGACGAGGAATTTTTCGTAAGGACTGGCGTCGCCGGTGATGTATTTTTCCGGAACACCGTTGGCTCGCATGGCCCGCCACTTGTAGTGGTCGCCTTCGAGCCAGATTTCGAATAAGTTGGCGAATCGGCGATTCTCGGCGATGTCTTGCACTGGGAGATGACAGTGATAGTCGAGAATCGGCTGCGGCGCGGCGTAGTCGTGATAAAGTCGCCGTGCAACATCGTTCGAGAGAAGAAAATTCTCGTCAAGGAAGGCTGTCATTGCCGAATGTCTGGCACTCACGTGGAGCATGCGATCCAAGCGATGAATATACCAGTTTCGGCGAGCTTGACGAGACAGGTAGAAACGATGTCTAGCGATTTGATGCTGCAGATTCGCAGAGTCCGTTGAGCACTCATTCTTCCATTTCGAATTCCGCTCAAGCGTCTTCCGCCGCAACGGAAACGACCACGGGCCGCGTGCGGTGGGTCGTCTGCGGGCTTTTATTTTTTGCGGCTTCCGTTAACTACATGGACCGCCAGGTCATCGGGCTGCTCAAGCCGACATTGCAGGCGCAATTCGGATGGACGGAAATCGGATACAGCAACATCATTCTCGCATTTCAGTTCGCTTATGGAGCGAGCCTGCTGTTCGTCGGGAAGCTGATTGACCGCCTCGGGACGCGCAAAGGATTTTCGCTGGCCGTGCTCTTCTGGAGCGTTGCGGCGATGGCGCATGCGGCGGCCAGTTCCGTCTCGCAGTTTGCGATCGCGAGGTTCAGCCTGGGCGTTGGAGAGTCCGGCAGCTTTCCTGCATCGATCAAGGCAGTCGCGGAGTGGTTCCCGAAAAAAGAGCGGGCGCTCGCGACGGGAATCTTCAACTCAGGGGCGAATGTCGGCGCGATTCTGGCGCCGCTGATTGTTCCGTGGCTAACGCTGCGGTACGGATGGCGGATGGCATTCATTGGAACTGGGGCGCTCGGCATGCTTTGGATCTTTGCGTGGCTGGCTCTGTATCGGCGGCCCGAAGAGGGCAAACTGCTGTCGCCGGGAGAATTGGCGTTCATCCAGAGCGGGGCGGAAACTACAGCACCCGCGCCTGTTCCCTGGCGAGTGATGTTGCGGTTGCGCCAGGCATGGGCGGTCGGGTTGGGCAAATTATTTACGGATCCGATCTGGTGGTTTTATTTGTTCTGGATGCCGGACTTCCTGCACCGCAATCTGAAGCTGAATCTGCAGGGCATGGCGCTTCCTCTGTTTGTGATCTACACCGGGGCGAGCGTTGGAAGCATTGCGGGAGGGTGGCTGTCGTCATCGCTGATCAAGCGAGGATGGTCGGTGAACGCCAGCCGGAAGACTGCGCTGCTGGTGTCCGCCCTGGCAGTGACTCCGATTGTGATTGCCTCGCGGACGACGAACGCGTGGTTCGCCGTGTCTCTGGTTGCGTTGGCGGCGGGAGCGCATCAGGGATGGTCGGCGAATATCTATACGCTCGCGTCGGATATGTTTCCGCGCGGCGCGGTCGCTTCGGTGGTGGGATTCGGCACTCTGCTGGGATCATTGAGCGGAATGTTTATGGCCGAAGTCGTGGGATTTATTCTCGAGCGCACCGGATCTTACGTGCCAATTTTCATTTTGGCGGGCTCGGCGTATTTGATCGCACTGGCGGCCGTGCAGGCGCTGGCGCCAAAGTTAAACCGGGCAGAGGTGTAAGGGGATCGTTGCGGTGCGAATTCGTTGTTTCGTTCGACTTGTATGATTTGCGCACTTCCATGCTGCTGAAACTGTTTGACGATTCCCGATCTCTCGCGTTGGCCGCGGCTGCGGACGCGGCATCTGCAATGCAGGCTGCGATTCGCGATCGAGGTCAATGCCGGATCATTGTTGCCACGGGCGCATCGCAGTTTCCATTTCTTGAAGCGCTGAGCAAGGTACCCGGAATCGATTGGGGAAAGGTCGAAGCATTTCACCTGGACGAATACGTCGGGATACCGATGTCGCACCCGGGAAGTTTCCGCCGGATGCTGCTTGAGCGCCTCGTGAACAAGACTGGCATCACGAATTGTCACTTCGTCGAAGGCGATGCTGCGGATTTATCGGACGCTGTTCGCGGGCTGGGTAAACAACTGACATCCGCGCCCATTGATGTGGCATTTGTCGGGATCGGGGAAAACGGGCACATTGCGTTCAACGATCCGCCGGCGGATTTCGAGACGGAAGATCCTTACATCGTGGTGGAACTTGACGAGGCATGCCGCCGCCAGCAGGTGGGTGAGGGTTGGTTCGCGGATCTTTCGCAAGTGCCGCGGCAAGCCATTTCGATGTCCCCCCGGCAGATCATGAAGGCGAGGCAGATCGTGGCCGTTGTGCCTGACCTGCGCAAAGCAAAGGCGGTGCGGCTCTGTATGGAGGGGGAGGTCAGCCCGATGGCGCCGTCTTCGATTCTGCGGCGGCATCCGAATACGACGGTTTGTCTCGATTGCGATTCGGCGTCACTGCTGAGTCCGGCCGTGCGAAAACAATTGGAAGAAAAATCTGAAGTGATTCTTCGAGCGTAGCAGAAGTCATTCACACATGAAACGAGAGGGAAAGTTTGCGGTACCTCAGGAGCTAAAGCCCGCATCTTTTTACGCATTTAGCGGCACGGCTGGGAGCGGTGCCCTACCCGAAACCATTTGTGAGATAGCTTTCTAACACTTATCCCGCCGATGGCGAGAGCCCTGAAGCCCATTCCGAGACTGCGCTGGTGGATTGCCGGGCTGCTGTTTGCTTCGACCGTCATCAATTACATCGACCGGCAGACGCTTTCGCTGCTGGCTCCATACCTGAAAGTCCAATATCACTGGACGAATTCCGATTACGCGAATCTCGCGATTGCTTTTCGCGTGGCGTATGCGATTGGCCAGAGTTTGTTTGGCAGGCTGATGGATCGAGTAGGCACGCGGCGCGGACTCACTGCCACGGTGATCTGGTATTCGATCGTATCAATGTGCACTTCGCTGGCAAGGGGCTTCTACAGCTTCGCGACATTCCGCTTTCTGCTGGGCGCCGGAGAATCGGCGAACTGGCCTGCTGCCACCAAAGCCGTTTCCGAATGGTTTCCAAAGCGCGAGCGTGCTTTCGCGACCGCGTTCTTCGACAGCGGATCGTCGATTGGAGGCGCGGTCGCTCCTTTCATCATCTTGTGGATTTATTTCCGCTGGGGATGGCGGCCGGCATTTGCCGTGCCGGGAGTGCTGGGATTCTTCTGGCTGATTGCCTGGCGCTGGATCTACTATTCGCCGGAGAGGCATCCGCGGGTCAGCGAAGCGGAATACAAAATGATTCTGGCTGACCGGAAGGATTCGGACGTTCATCCGGCGGAGATTCCGCGCCAAAGATGGCGCGATCTTTTGAAGCTGCCGCAGACATGGGGCACGATCATTGCGAGGTCGTTCACAGATCCAGTTTTCTTTTTTATTGCCGAGTGGTTTCCGATTTATCTGGTCGCGAAGGGAATCAACCTGCGAAATGGATTGATCGCGATTTGGATTCCTTTTATCGCGGCCGATCTGGGCAGCTACTTTGCCGGAGCGCTCTCGGGGTGGCTGGTGCGGTCCGGGAAATCGCTGGGTTTCGCGCGGAAATTTCCGATCGTCTACGGCGGGATTGGCATGACTCTGCTAATTCCGACCATCTTCACGACGAATTTGTACGTCATTGCATTTCTGTTCGCGATTGTGACTTTCACCTATGCGGGCTTCACGATCATGGCCAACGTGCTTCCGTCCGATCTGTTTCACAGCGGCTCGGTAGCGACAGTGAGCGGCTTGAGCGGGACCGGAGCGGGACTGGGGACGATTGTGGCGTTCAAGCTGATCGGCTATTTCACAGACGCGCGGCGGGCCGCGGGAACACATTCGTTTGATCCGATCGTGATTGCGGCAGGAATTCTCCCTTTCATCGGGATGATTCTGGTACTCCTGCTGGTCAGGAACAATGAAGCGACTGAGCGGGGGCTGGTGCGCCGAATCTGAGCTTTGGGTACACTCGTGAGTTCGAGATTGAGGAGAGGCGAGTGAAGATTACCGATGCCAAGGTATTCGTCAGCTGTCCAGGACGGAATTTTGTCACTCTGAAGATTTATACCGACGAAGGTGTGCACGGTCTCGGCGACGCAACTCTGAACGGGCGCGAGTTGGCGGTCGCGTCGTATCTGAAAGATCACGTAGTGCCTTGCATCATTGGACGCGATCCGTTTCAGACGGAAGATCTCTGGCAATACTTGTATCGCGGCGCGTACTGGCGGCGTGGTCCGGTGACGATGACGGCAATCGCAGCAGTCGACATGGCGCTTTGGGATATCAAGGGCAAGGCGCTCAATACTCCTGTCTACAACTTGCTCGGAGGAATTAGCAGGACCGGAGTAATGGTCTACGGTCACGCGAACGGGCGCGATATCGAGGAGACTGCGGATCAGGTCGGCAAATATAAGGAGCTCGGATACCTGGCGATCCGCGCGCAGACGGGGATTCCTGGATTGCCATCAACGTACGGCGTGGCGGGCGACAAATTGTTCTATGAACCGGCAGAGAAGGGATTGCCGCCGGAAAATTCGTGGTCGACAGAAAAATATCTGCTGCATGTGCCGAAGTTGTTTGAAAAGTTGCGGCTGAAATTCGGGGACGACCTGCATTTATTGCACGACGTGCATCACCGATTGACTCCGATCGAGGCTGGACGATTGGGCAAGAGCCTCGAACCGTATCATCTCTTCTGGCTGGAAGACGCGGTCACCGCTGAGTTGCAGGAGGGTTTCCGGCTGATCCGTCAGCACACGACGACTCCTCTGGCGCTGGGCGAGGTGTTCAACTCTGTTTGGGATACGCACATCCTGATCACAGAACAGCTGATCGACTACCTGCGAATGACGGTTGTACACGGGGGAGGAATTACGCACCTGAAGAAGGTTGCGGCGCTGGCGGAGATCTATCATGTGCGAACAGGATGCCACGGCGCCACGGATCTTTCTCCGGTGGCGATGGCGGCCGCGCTGCACTTCGATATTTCGATCAACAATTTTGGTATTCAGGAATACATGCGGCATACGGCAGAGACGGACGAGGTTTTTCCACATGCGTATTGGTTCAAAGATGGATATTTGCATCCGGGGGATAAGCCCGGACTGGGCGTCGATTACGATGAGAAGCTGGCCGACAAGTTTCCGTACGAGCGGGCCTATTTACCGGTGAATCGCAAGCTCGACGGAACCATGTTCAACTGGTAGTCCGAATTTATATTTTGATCGAGGAGCTATGGCGTACAAGCCTTTGGATCTGGATGGCAAGGTAGCGGTCGTCGTGGGTGGAAGTTCCGGCATCGGAAAGATGATCGCGCTCGGACTGGCGCAGGCCGGCGCAGACGTGGTATCGAGCGCGCGGCGCATGGAACTTGTGAACGAATTGGCCGGAGAAATCGAAGCGCTCGGGCGGCGATCGTTACGCGTGACCTGCGATGTTGCCGATCGCGGTTCTCTGGAAAAGCTGCTGAAGGCTTGTCTCGATACGTTCGGCAAGGTCGACATTTTAGTGAACGCAGCGGGCGTCACGAAACGCGCGCCAACTCTGGACTATGCAGAGGCGGACTGGAACAGGATTCTCGACACGAATCTCACCGGAGTGCTGCGCACTTGCCAAGTGTTCGGGCGGCACATGATTGAGCGACGCTACGGGCGCATTATCAGCATCGCCTCGATGGGATCATTCCTCGCGTTGTTCGAAGTTGCCGCGTACAGCGCGAGCAAGTCAGGGCTGCGGTCACTGACGCAGTCTCTCGCGATCGAGTGGGCGAAGCATGGCATCTGCGTGAATGCGATCGCGCCGGGATATTTTCGAACGCCGCTGAGTGAAAAGCTTCTGGTGGGCACAGGGCGCGGAAACGAAGTCCTGATGCGAACACCCATGAATCGGTTCGGCGAACTCGATGAGCTCGTGGGTGCGGCGGTATTCCTCGCGTCTGATGCGGCGAGCTTTGTGACGGGCGTGGTGCTGCCAGTAGATGGCGGAGTGCTGGCCAGCGGCGTGAATCAATAACTCACGAAACTAATACGGCGGCGGATTTCTTGCTTTTCAGGGCTGCGCGGGCGGTCGAGACTGCGCTAACCAGTTCCTGTGCCGCCGACGTAATTTTCTGCAGATTGCCCTCCCGCAAAGCTGCCGCATCAACCAGGTCCGCTCCCACACCCAAGGCGAACGCTCCCGCAGCGATGAAATCGGCGGCATTCGAGGCATTCACTCCTCCGGTAGGAATCAGGCACGACTGCGGAAAGGGAGCTTTCAAAGACTTGATGTACTTAGGGCCGCCGACATTTCCGCAAGGAAAGATCTTGACCACGCGCACGCCCTGCGCATGAGCGTTCATCAATTCGGTGGGCGTGAGCGCTCCGGGAATGGCCAGCTTTTCATTCGCCCTTGCAACAGCAAGGACGGAGACGGCGAGTCCGGGGCTTACCACGAACTGCGCTCCGGCGCGCAGGCAGGATTCGGCCTGCTCGGCTGTGGTGACCGTGCCCGCACCGATCAGAACGTCGGCTCCTCGTTGCTGCGCCAACTCGCGAATGACGGTGATGGCGTTCGGGACCGTCATGGTGATTTCAACGACTGGGATTCCGCCGGCGCAAATGGCTTCGACGGCGCGATTGGCTTCGTCCACACTTGCGGCACGAACGACGGGCACGATTCCGATTTCGCCGATCTTCTGAATCACTTCATCAATGTTCATCGTCTCGTCCTGTTCCTTAACGTTCGATTCTTGCGGTGCGCGCGGTCATTGCTTGCAGCACTTCGGCCATTGTTGCCATTGTCGTATCGCCCGGAGTGGTCATGGCAAGCGCTCCGTGGGCCGCGCCGCATTCGACCGACCACTGCGGATCTTTGCCGGAAAGGAATCCGTAGATCAATCCTGACGCAAACGAGTCGCCGCCGCCAACGCGATCGTAAATCTCCAGATCCTCCCGAACGGGCGCTTCGTAGAACTTGCCGTCGTGAAAGCAGAGCGCACCCCAGTGATTCCGAGTGGCCGTTTTTGCGGTCCGGAGCGTGGTCGCAATGACCGCCATCGACGGGTATTCCTTCATCACGGCTTCGATCATCTTCTTGAAACCGGAAGAATCGAGCTTGGAGTGATGCTCGTCGAGACCGGCAACGGAGAATCCGAGCGCGGCGGTGAAATCTTCTTCGTTGCCGAGCATCACATCGACCATCGGAGCAAGGGTACGGTTGACTTCCTGCGCCTTCGTTTTTCCGCCAATCGATTTCCAAAGCGACGCACGGTAATTCAAGTCGTAAGAGACGATTGCACCGGACTTCTTCGCCGCTTGCATCGCTTCCCGTGCAACGAGCGGTGTGGTTTCCGAGAGAGCGCAGAAAATCCCGCCGGTGTGAAACCAGCGCACGCCCTCTTTGGAAAAAATCTGCTCCCAGTCAATCTCTCCCGGCTTCAGTTGAGACGCGGCGGTGTGTCCGCGATCGGAGCAACCAACGGCGGCGCGTAATCCGAAACCGCGCTCGGTGAAGTTCAGCCCATTGCGGACGGTGCGTCCGACGCCATCGTACGGAACCCAGCGCACGTATTTCTGGCTGACGCCGCCTTGCAGCATGAGATCTTCGACGAGACGTCCGACAGGATTATCGGCAAGCGCCGTGACTACTGCAGTGTCCAGCCCGAAACATCGGCGAAGGCCGCGCGCAACGTTGTACTCCCCACCACCTTCCCAGGCGCGAAAATAACGCGCCGTGGAAATTCGTTCGTCCCCGGGATCGAACCGCAACATAACTTCGCCCAGGCTTACCAGATCCCATATGCAATTTTGCTTTGCCTTAATGTTCAGTTTTGCCATGAATCCTTGGACTGAAAACGACTCAGGTGCAACGTTGCACATCAACGAATGTGCGTTGTCTTGCAAAAGCGGATTGATTTTAAATGATTTGGAGTAAACAGGAGATATTTCCGAGCGTGCAGAAGCAGAAGGTTCGAATTAGCCAGGTGCCAGTTTTGTAAAGAAATATTTAGATCGCTTCTAGAAGATTTCCCTTCTTGAACAGCAGAGAGCTTTCTGCTAGAAAATCAATAGTTAGGGCCTCTTCGTTCTGGCAGATTAGCTTGGGGAACAAAAAACGAGGCAACACCTCCTTAACCGTCCGCCTCAAAGCGGCGGCGTTCTATCGACGTCTGTGGAGTTCCTCTCGTAGTAGACGACTCACGTAGGCGTAAGGCTTGGACCCTCAACCAAGTGCAGGAGTCGGGATGAGATCCAGTCACGGATTTGGAATCATCGAGCAACATGTGTTTCTCGGGATTTCTTGCCGTGGTGCGGACTTTCCTGGATTCCAACCACTCCTCTTAGCCACTTCGAAAACCCTGGTCATATAGCACTCTCCGCCGGAGGAAGACATGGCGACAAATCTCGTCCAGATTGAGAACGATTCGGAGATCAAGGAGCGTCTGGCAGCGGAACGCGCACGCCTGCGCAAGATTGCGGGACTCGACAATCCCAAGCACTTTCATCGTCCGGTCGAGCGCGCATTTACGGCCGAGCAGCGCCCGCACACAACGATTCTGTTCGGGGGCTTCACCTGGAAGCACGAGGATCTGATTCGCGCAGTATTCCAGGGATGTGGCTATCGATGCGAGAAGTTGCCGGTGCCCGATGTGCCCGCATTTCAGATTGGAAAAGAATTTGGCAACAACGGCCAGTGTAATCCGACGTACTTCACGGTCGGGAACCTGGTGCAGTATCTCCAGTTCCTCGAGAAGGAAGGTTTGTCTCGCCAGCAGATTCTGGACAACTACGTCTTCTTCACGGCAGGGTCCTGCGGCCCGTGCCGGTTCGGCATGTATGAGGCCGAGTATCGTTTTGCCCTGAAGAATGCCGGATTCGACGGCTTCCGCGTGTTGTTATTCAAAGATAGTGACGGCATTAAGGCCGCTTCCGGAGAGCCCGGACTGAAGTTCACCGTCGATTTTGGATTCGGCATGTTGAACGCCATGCATTTGGGCGACGTCATCAACGATTTGATCTATCAGATCCGGCCTTACGAAACGAACAAGGGCGAGACGGACCGGGTGTTCCGCGAGATGGTCGACGGCTTGTGTGGGGACTTGAAAAATCGCAAGTCCTTTGAAATCGAGCAATGTGCACCCAATTGGGCGAAGCCGAAATTCAAGAGCAACAAGATTCTGAGGAATACGTTCAACGTCTTCGGCAAGTGGCATGAGCACATGTGGGGCAAAGATTATCTCAATGCTCTAAGCACGGCGCGCGAAAAGGTGAATTCGATTGAAGTGGATCGCACGCGCGTGAAGCCACTGGTGAAAATTACCGGTGAATTCTGGGCGCAGTTGACCGAGGGCGACGGAAATTTCCACATGTTCGACTTCCTCGAGAGGGAAGGCGCGCAGGTTTTGGTCGAGCCGATCGCCACTTGGGTCGCATATCTGATGTATCAAGCCAAGGCGCATGCGAAGGCGAAATGGCCGGTGAATCGCCCACATCGCAATCCTGAGTGGTACGAAGTCAAGAAGCAGTTTGCGAACTACATCGGATTGCGAAAAAAGCTCTGGGGAATTGGTGCTGGGGAGAAGATGTGGAATTTCTTCTATCACCGGACCATCAAGAATATGGGCGGCATTACGCACCATCTTGCGTCGCAAACAGAACTGGCTGCATTGGCGGATCCTTTCTACAACCAGTTCGCGCGCGGCGGAGAGGGTCACCTCGAAGTGGGAAAGAACGTGTACTACACCGTGCACAAAATGTGCCACATGGTGCTGGCGCTGAAGCCCTTCGGGTGCATGCCGTCATCGCAGTCGGATGGAGTGCAGTCGGCAGTGATCAATAAATTCAAAGACATGATCTTCCTGCCGATCGAAACCTCGGGCGAAGGCGAAGTCAACGCTCACAGCCGTGTGCAGATGGCGCTCGGCGAGGCAAAAGTGAAAGCGAAGACCGAGTTTGAGGAGTGCCTCAAATCAACCGGAAAGAATATGAGCCAGATTCGTGAGTACATCGACGAACATCCGGAGCTGAAGCGGCCGTTCTATCACGTGCCGCATCGTGAAGGCGTCGCGGGAACGGCGGCGCAATTCGTTCTGCACGTCAGCGACCGCATCGATAAAGACACGCGGTTCTGGAAACGGTCACGAGTACGTGTCGAGACCGTTCCGGCCCTATCCGGCGATTAGCTCAATACGAATAATCCCAGGTCCTGCGAAGGCAGCGGGACCTGGAGGACCCACTCTTTCTTCTCTCGCTCATGGAGCTGTGACGAATGCATGATCATAAAGGCCCGCAATTAATCCAGATCGCTCCGCTTGAACCTCAGGCTCCGCCCTTCCGGCATAGTCAGCACACGCCTAAGCCCCACGACCACAGCACGCAATTCCTGGTTGGACTCGATGTTGGCTCGACTACGGTCAAGGCAGTGGTTGTCGATGCCGCCAGTGACAAGGTGCTGTGGCAGGACTATCAACGCCACGAGACCAAACAGCCGGAAAAAACGCTGGAGTTTCTGAAACGAATCGAATCGGAAGTGGGCGTGAACCGGCACAACACGCGAATATTTCTGACTGGCTCGGGCGGAACAGCGATCGCAGACCAGATTGGTGCAAAGTTTGTGCAGGAAGTGACCGCGGTTTCTCTCGCCGTGGAGAAACTGCACCCGGAGGTGTATTCCGTCATCGAGCTCGGCGGACAGGACGCGAAGATCATCGTTTTCAAGGATGACGACGAGACCGGGCGCAAGAAAAAGATTCCTTCAATGAACGATAAGTGCGCCGGCGGCACTGGCGCCGTGATCGACAAGATCAATTCGAAGCTGAAGATTCCAACCGATTTGTTGGCCCAGCAGAAATATCACGGAATTAAATTGCACAAAGTGGCCGGCAAGTGCGGCGTTTTCGCGGAGACGGACATCAACAGCCTGCAGAAAGTCGGGACGCCTCCCGATGAGCTGATGGCTTCTTTGTTCGAAGCGATCGTACTGCAGAACCTCAGCGTGCTGACTCGTGGGCACACACTGCGACCGCACGTGCTCTTGCTGGGTGGACCGAATAGTTTTATTCGTGGGATGAAAGAAGCGTGGCAAGCCAACATTCCTCGAATGTGGAAGGAACGCAAGGTTCAAGTTCCGGATGGCGCCAAGCCGGAGGATCTGATCAAGGTTCCGCAGAATGCGCAGTATTTCGCCGCTTTGGGCGCCGTCGAGTTCGGGCGCAGCGAAGAGGATTGCATCGGCTGCTATTGCGGATACGAGAAACTCGTTCACTACATCGATTACGGCCGTCAGGAAGAGAAAGCAAAGTCCGGCGGCAAAGGACTGGTTGAAGAACCAGCTGAACTGGATGTCTTCAAGGAAGCGTACAAGCGGAAGAAATTTATTCCGGCCGTATTTCAGAGCGGCACGACCGTAGGCGGCTTCATTGGCATAGACGGCGGCTCCACCTCAACGAAAGCGGTGCTGCTCGACGAGAACGGCGACATTCTCTGCAAGTCGTATCAACTCTCGAATGGCAATCCGATTCAAGACACCATCGACATGTTCGAGAATTTGCGCGGACAGGTGGAATCACAAAACGCAAAGCTGGAAGTGCTCGGAGTTGCCACCACCGGATATGCGAAAGACATTTTGAAAGATGTTCTTAACGCCGACGTGGCGCTGGTGGAAACCGTTGCGCACACGGAGTCGGCGTTGAAGTTCTATGAAGACCCGCACGTGATCGTCGACGTTGGCGGGCAGGACATCAAGATCATCATCCTGCATAACGGCCGGGTTAAAGACTTCAAGCTCAACACGCAGTGCTCCGCTGGAAACGGATATTTCCTGCAATCGACGGCGGAGGGCTTTGGTCTGACAGTGAATCAGTACGCAGACCTGGCCTTCTCGGCGCAGGCAATGCCCGTGTTCGGATACGGCTGTGCCGTGTTCATGCAGTCGGACATCGTGAATTTCCAGCGGCAGGGCTGGCGCGCGGAAGAGATTCTTGCCGGGCTGGCAGCCGTGCTGCCGAAGAACGTATTCCTCTACGTGGCCAGCATCCCGAACCTCGCGGCTCTCGGTTCGCGCTTCGTCCTGCAGGGCGGAACGCAAAATAATCTTGCGGTCGTGAAAGCCGAAGTGGATTTCATCCGAAATAGTTTCCGGTCTACAGGCAAGCAGCCCGAAATTATCGTGCACGAGCATTGCGGAGAATCGGGGGCAATCGGCGCCGCGCAGGAAGCGCTGCGACAGTGGCGCAATGGGCAGCAGACGACGTTTGTCGGGCTCGATGCGGTCCGCAAGATTGAATATCGCACGACGCGCAACGAAGATACGCGCTGCCATTTCTGCAAGAACGACTGCCTGCGGACCTTTATCGACATCCGCACTGCACCGAAGAACGACATGAGCTTCGTGCCGATCCAGAAGGTCACGAAAGTTCCTCTGATGCATGGCGAGCAGCGCCTGATCATCGCGACGTGCGAAAAGGGCACGGTGGAAGACGTCAACGACATGAAAGAGATTAAGGCCGGGCTCGATTCGATTCGCGCGCAGCATCCGAACTTTGTGGATGATGCGTCGAAAGAAGTTTTCCGGCCCGTGAATGCCAAGAGCATCGCCGACCCGCTGCCAACGCGCGGCTGGGCAGGATGGAAGAAGGACGACAAAGAGCGGCGCGCTCTGATGGAGAACCGCCAGAGAGTTCGCATCGGCATTCCGCGGGTTCTGAATATCTACACTTACGCGCCGCTATTCAATGGATATTTCGAGAGTCTGGGCGTACAACCGGAAAACATCATTTATTCTGACTATACGAGTTCCGAGCTTTATCGTGCGGGCGCAAGCCGTGGCGCGATCGATCCGTGCTTCCCGGCGAAGATCGGTATTTCGCACGTTTACAACCTGATTCAGGAGAAACATCGCAAGAAGCCGCTGGATGCGATCTTCTTCCCGATGTACGACGTGCTGCATTCTCCGCTAGTGAAAATTGTCGCGGCGAATGCGTGTCCGACTGTGACCGCCACGCCGGAAACAGTAAAGGCGGCATTCACGAAAGAGAACGATGTATTTGCCGAAAACAATCTGAAGTACATCGATCCGGTACTTAATTTCGCCGACCGCAAATTATTCGCGCATCAGATGTTGATGGCATGGCAGTCCGTTCTTGGGCTATCGCAGGAAGAAAACGATCGCGCGATCGAGTCCGGATTCGCGGCTCTTCAGGCATATGAAACCAACATTCGGCGGCGAGCCCGGCAGGTACTGGATCAACTCGAACGCGAAGACAGGATCGGTATCGTGATGCTCGGACGCCCGTATCACCATGATCCCGGACTGAACCATGAAATCCTGGATGAATTCCAGAAACTCGGTTATCCGATTTTCTCGCAGAATACGTTGCCCATCGACGATGATCTTTTGGAGCGACTTTTTGGCGAGGAGGTGCGCGCGGGAGTGATCAGCAGCCCACTCGACATCAGCGATGCGTGGAAGAACTCTTACTCGTGCAGCACCAACCACAAAGTCTGGGCAGCGAAGTTCACAGCGCGACACCCAAATCTGGTTGCGCTCGAAATTTCCAGCTTCAAGTGCGGCCACGATGCGCCGATCTATGGCGTGGTAGAAGGAATTATCGAAGAGTCCGGAACGCCCTACTTCTGCTTCAAGGATCTGGACGAGAACAAGCCCAGCGGATCGATCAAAATCAGAGTCGAGACGATTGATTACTTCCTGCGGCGGTACCGCGAAGAAGTAATTCGCAAGCGAAAAGCAGAGCAGGACATTGAGGCGCAGCTTGCTGCTCTCGAAGAGCAGCTACGCCGTAGTAAATCGAATCGCGAACAACTTACCACTCCGCCGGAGTGGCAGCCGGAAGTGCAAGGGATGGGTGCTCTTTAAAGCATCAATCACACGGCCAATCACACGCCGCTTTCGATTGAGACAATCACAAGGGAAACCGGAACTCGTGTGTTCCGGCCCCCTTGCCTCAGCGGTTATTGTTGCGTCGCCGACTTGATGTTTACGTTGCTTGCCAGGAGAAATACTCCAGATGAATTCTTGGCGTCGTTCATGGAGTTCTTTTCAGCGCCGTTTTTCTGCGCGAGATATTGACTCGCTGGTTTCACCACTCCGGAGACGGTAACAACATCCCCCTTGTGAGTACGAAGGGCATTCAGGTTGAGGTTACTGCTCGGCTTGACGATTAGAAGCCTATGATGGCTATCAGATCCTACCCAGAAATTCCCTGAATTATTCGTGTCTTCGACCATTACGTTCTTCAAGGTTAGGGTCTTGTCGACCCAACTCGTCGGGCTCTTCGCGTTGTATATAACCCCAGGATCGATTAGGACCTGGTTGTTTCCCGCTGCATTCGCGCTATTTTGGTTGTTCTGAGGCGGCATGCTGTCTTGCGCGGCCATTGCAGCGGCCAGGAACAGCACCGTGCACAACACGGCTAATACGCTTTGATTCCACTTCTTCACGGCGAACTCCTTTAATTCGTGCTCTTACCCATACGATGAAGACCGCGTTTGGAGCGGTTGTAATGGAATTCACCGCTCGCAATATGTGGCGGCGCGCAGGGACGCAGTATGAAGCTACAGGAAAGACCCGAAGTCAAGGCTGGCGGCCCACCAGCGGGACTTGACAAATGGCGGAAGCGAGTGGGGGTCGAACCCACCAGCGACGGGATTGCCCGCCGCTCGCCGGTTTTGAAGACCGGGACGATCACCGGACCGCATGCGCTTCCGTTCTGACCCGCAATTGTCGCGAGATCGAATCTCCCGCCGGCTAGAGATCTCGCAGGCTGCAACGATTATCGCAGATGGATAGGGTCGTTTATGAAACCGGACGAGCTAGAGCAGGCGCATGTATTCGGTTTCTTTGCTTGGCCGTTCCCGACCCATGCGCGGGATTGTGCCGTTCGCTTACGCAGGCAATTCGAGCTACTTCGTTATATGGCAGCCCATGCCGGACAAATCTCCCGCATCGCTGACTGCTCCAGGCACTCCGGACCCAGGCGCGGGATTGTGCCGTTCGCTCTACGCAGGGCAATTCGAGCTACTTCGTTATATGGCACCCCATCCCGGACAAATTCTCCCGCATCGCTGACTGCTCCAGGCACTCTGGGGACCCGATCATGCCGACGAGGTTCAATATCTGCGAGAGTTCGTTAATCAGTTGCGGAAGAAGCTTGAAGCCGATCCTCGAAATCCGAAACATCTTCTCACCGAGCCCCGAGGGGCATATGGGTTCGTCTCACGTCGAGAATCTTCGTCTTTCATGACGCCGGTTCAAGCGGCGGATTGACTCTCAGGAAACCCTCCTACGCTTTCCTCGACTTCTGGCACAGGAGTCAGGTATTTCGCCAGAGGCTCGCGTGCGTCCTGAGAGACAATCATGATCGCGCGATCGTTAGGCTGCAACAGCGTATCTGGGTGTGGCAGGAGAACATGCTCGCGACGCCGTATCGCAATAATTTCAAAGTCCTCATGGCGTAATATCTGGTACAGGCTGCGGAGTGTTTTACCCACGATTGGACTCTCTTCTTTAACAATTACCATCATTAGCTGGCGTCCTCCTGGCAAGTCGAAGCGGATTCGTGAACGCAAGAGGCGCAGCAGGTCGACGTGCCCGAGTTCGTCCATCATCGGAAGATCCTTCTTGCCTAAGAGTTGCATGGCAACCTGGATGTGTTCGAGATAGTGCGCAGGAGAATCCTGTCGGGTCGGAACTTGCCCTTCATATAAGCTCTTATATTTGAGCACGGACGCCAGACGCCCCTGTAACAAGTACGCGATCATCACCGCCATTCCAGCAGGAACCAATAAGTAATAGCCGCCAGTCATCTCTGTAACCATCAGCATAGTTGCGATGGGCACGCGAGCGGCGGCACCAAACACGGCCGCCATTCCGACGATTACAAATACTGCGGGAAGCTGGTGCAGAAGGATCGCGAAACTTCCTCCCAGCATGGCACCGACGAACAACGACGGCGCGAATACACCACCCGAGCCGCCGGAGGAAACAGTGAATGCAAATGCGAACATCTTCGCCACAATCAGGACGAGAAGCACGAAAAGTGTCAGCTTGCCGTCGATCGCAAGCTGAATCCATCCGTAACCTCCGCTGAGGACTTGCGGAAGGCGAAGTGCGATCAACCCCACGCACAATCCTCCAATCGCAGGTTTGCTCCAGGCAGGAATCGGCAAAGCCCGGAAGGAGTCGCGCATGTAATAGAAGACTGTCGGCAACGCGGTCGCGACGAGAGCTGCAGCCATTCCTAAGATCGCGTATGCCGCGTAATCGGAGAACGCCGGAGTCGGCACAACTGGAACCCTGAACAAAGGGTGGAAACCGATGAAGACTCCATTGACCGTATAAGCGACACCCGACGAGAGCATGGTGTACAAAAGCGCGCCAACTTCAAATTCCATGTTCCCGTACAAAACTTCAATCGCGAACACGCCGGTCCCCATGGGCGAACGGAAGATGGCGGAGAGGCCAGCCGCCATACCCGCGAGCAGCAGGAGCCTGCGCTCCTCTTCCGGACGATGGGCCAATCGAGCGTAGACGGAACCCAATCCGGCCGTAATTAATGCGATAGGTCCCTCTCGGCCAGCCGATCCTCCGGACCCAATCGTGATGGCCGAAGCCACCATTTTGATCGGCGGGACGCGCGTTCGAATGATTCCTTCCTTGCGGTGAAAGGCATCGACTGCGGTGTCGGTGCCGTGTCCTTCAGCTTCTGGCGCGAATCGAAAAACCAGGATTCCCGAAAGGAGTCCGCCTACCGTCGTAGCAATTGGGATCCACCAAAGACCGTGAGATCCCATGGTCTGAGGGAGCACGGCTCCGGTGAGAGTTATGACTGGCGTACGATATCTGGCTATGCCATAGAGAAGGAAGCGGTCACAGAGGTGAAGCATCCACATGAAGACGCGGGCGCTCAGTGCTCCGATTACACCTAGAAGAGCGGATTCCAAGAGAAGCCGAGGTTCGCCTTCGCGTGTCAATTATGAATTTAGCCTCTCACCCTTTTGAGTTCGTGTGCTTACCTTCACCAGGCGTGCCCAGCTCGAGGCGTTTTTTTATGATGGAAAATCTAACCAAAAGGTAGTCGCCGAAATATAACCCCACGTTGGCTGCAACGATGTGCACACGGCGGCGGAGGGCAACGTGGACCGGCCCGGATTTCAGATGCGCGGCATGGAATGGCACTTTCAGAAAGCGACTATTTTGTACCCGCTCCTCCCTGGGCATAGAAGGCTTTTCGTGTCCGTTGTACGCTGGCCCGATTTCTCTGGGTAGTTATCCCTTTTCTGCAGCGCTACCGAAACCAACAGTGGGCCGCAAATCGGAATCTGTACTTCTGTGCCGGAGGACTTAACACCGTGGAACGCTTCATGCACATTCGCCATTCGATTGCGATCGCTGTCGCAGTCTGCATTTTCGTAATCGGAGCCGCCATCGGCGTTGGAATTACTTCCTGGTCCGGACGCACCGTCTTTGGGTCATCGCGTGGAATCCCGGTTTACATTGGGCAGAAAGATGGTCCCGACACGGGACATCCCAATGCAGAGGGATTCGCTCCGGTGCTCGCGCCTGTTCTACCTGCGGTCGTCAGCATCACCTCTTCACGGATCGTAAGCGCACCGCAGAGTCCTTTTTTTAACGATCCATTCTTCCGGCACTTTTTCGGCGGTCAGGTAGCGCCCCAACAGCAGAGAGAAATGGGGCTTGGCTCCGGAGTTATCGTTAGCCCGGACGGGTACATTCTCACCAACAATCACGTTGTCGAAAAATCGAATGATGTCAAAGTCATTCTGTCCGACAAACGCCAATTTCCCGGAAAGGTCATTGGAACCGATCCGAAGACGGATATTGCCGTAGTACAGATTGCCGCCACCGGATTACCCACCGTCACTTTAGGAGATTCGACAAAGCTGCGGGTTGGCGATTACGCATTTGCCATCGGAAATCCGTTTGGCGTAGGCGAGACCGCAACCATGGGCATTATCAGCGCAACGGGACGAAACGGTCTCGACATTGAGGACTATGAAGATTTCATTCAGACTGACGCATCCATCAACCCGGGCAATTCCGGCGGCGCGCTTTTGGACGCCCGCGGGCAGCTCATCGGCATCAACACGGCGATTCTTTCCGGCGGCGGCACGGGCGGAAATGAAGGCATCGGTTTCGCAATCCCTATCAACATGGCGAAGTATGTCATGGACCAGATTCTTCGGTACGGAAAAGTCGAGCGTGGTTATATCGGAGTCGGCATTCAGGAGGTCACGCCCGACCTGGCCAAAGCTTTCCACGTTCCGCCAGAAAAAGGAGCGCTGGTGGGAGAGGTCCAACCAAATAGTCCCGGGGCTAAAGCTGGTCTGCAAAGAGGCGACGTTATTACGGAACTTGACGGACAGCCAATCACCGGTCCAAATGATCTTCGCCTGAAAGTTGGCGCTATGGCTCCCGCGGCAACAGTGCATCTCAAAGTAGATCGCGCCGGCGAATCTAAGGATTTCACTGTAGTTCTCGAAGAAACTCCCAGTACGAAGAAAGCTGCAACGTCGCCGTCCGCCTCCGGAGGAAATAATGTCATGAGCGGAGTGGAGGTTCAGGATCTCACTTCGGACATCCGTAACCAACTCGGCTTAGATCCTGATGTTAAAGGAGTTGTAGTGACCAATGTTGCCGACGCTTCCGCCGCGGCAACCGCGGGACTACAGCGTGGCGATGTCATTGAGCAAGTGAATCGTCAGCCGGTAAGTTCAGTGGCGGATTATGATCGGCTCGTCAGGGAGAACGGTAACAAGGCCTTAGTCCTGTTAGTGAACCGGGGAGGAAATACAACATTCCTGGTAGTGGAGCCGGAGTAGATTTTTCGCATTGAATTTGAATATCTGCTGACAAACCTTTATCCGTTGGATGTATCATATCCGTTATAGCGTACTTGCTATGCGAGGACGATCATCATGCAGCACCACAATGGCTCAACAGCCCGCAGTCCGCAGGAAACCCTCGGCAAAACTTTTTCACAAACTTCCACTGCGCGAGTTCACGAAATCGTTGCAGGACTCTCGGTAGCAGTCCGGCCTCGGACACCGCAAGGCAACGGCTCTCAGAAAGCCTCAGCAACACCGGCATTGAATGGAAACGGCAGCACAACAAATGTAATTGCTCTCGATGCTTCACTCCACACCATGAACGTTCCTTCAAAGGAAGCCGATCAGCAGGGCACCCCCTCGGCATTCGCGGCCTTGCGAACAGCGAGCCGCGCCATCACCCAGTTTTACGATCTTGTCCTTGCGCCAACGGGATTGAAGGGCACCCAGTTCGTAATTCTCCAGGCGATTCAGGAAGCAGGAGAAGTTGCGCAATGCGATTTCGCCCGTGATTTCGCGATTGCCGTCCCAACACTCTCGCGGCGTTTCGGCGGCCTGCGCAGAAAAGACTACATTCAGATTCGTAGAGGCGACCGGCACGGCGAGCGCATTTATAGCCTCACCGAAAAAGGAATGGAAACGTACAAGAACGCTCTGCCTTATTGGGAGCGAGCTCAGTACCGGCTTCGAACAGCCCTGGGAGAAGACTCATGGGCGCAGATGCTTCAGCTTGCCGATCGCATCCGCCAGGCGGCGGTCGATGCCGAACAGCTTCGAACAGATAATCAGCGCCCCTCATCCCTGCCGGTCGGCAGTGATACCATCCTGGCGATCGAATCCGACTGATTCACTATCCAACCGAATCTTGAGGGAGCCAACGTTCCGTATGAGGCAGCTTGTCTCTTACGACGTTGCTCCCGCAATGCGGTCTTACGAGACTGAAGTACGCTGGCGCGCCCAGGCATAGTCGGCGGCGCTCCCCCTCGCAGTCTCACCGTCGAAATCGCACCATCAAAATAGCAACGGCGCCGCGCGCTGAAAATACTCTCTTTCTCAGCTTCCGGCGCCGCACCTCACTATCGAACCATGCGCAACCATCAAACCATGCGCATCAGATTTACTTCGGCTGCCCCACCACTCGCAGATACGGCTTCAGTGTCTTGAAGCCGGGATACTTCTGCTGGGCCTCTTCGTTCGAGACTGCAGTCGAGATGATCACATCGTCTCCCGGCTTCCAATTTACCGGTGTAGCGACTTTGTGCCGGGATGTGAGCTGGATCGAATCGATCACACGCAGGATTTCGTCGAAGTTGCGTCCTGTGCTCATCGGATAGCTGAGTTGCAGCTTGATCTTTTTATCGGGCCCAATCACGAACACAGTCCGAACCGTGGCGTTGTCAGCGGCGGTGCGGCCTTCGCAGCTTTCGCCTGCATCGGCCGGAAGCATCCCGTAGAGCTTGGCGACTTTGAGTTGCGGATCGCCGATCATCGGATAATTCACTTTCGCGCCTTGCGTCTCTTCAATGTCGGCCGCCCATTTGCTGTGATTCGTGACCGGATCGACACTCAGTCCGATGATTTTGACATCGCGCTTCGCAAACTCCGGCTGCAGCTTTGCCATGTAGCCGAGTTCTGTCGTGCAAACTGGAGTGAAATCTTTCGGGTGGGAAAAGAGAATGGCCCAGTGATCACCGATCCAGTCGTGAAAATGAATCGTGCCCTGCGTGGTTTCGGCGGTGAAATCAGGAGCCGTGTCGTTAATCCGGGGAACTGTATACGTTTCGCTTGCGGTCGCGGTAGCCATGCTGTCTCCTTCTCAAAATTTAATATGCTGAAGTTTCCGAAAATCGCCCCTCGGTGGCCCCAGTTAAGAAGTGCGGATGAAAACAAAACCCACCCGCTCTGCCGGGTGGGATGGGAAGAATTTCGCTGATGCCCCTATCCACACGCCGGCGTCGGGCAACAACAACACATCATTCCGGCGGCCCAGGAGCAAATCATATCGTTTAGGATAGGCGCGTCAAATGGGGCGTGTCAACGGCATTGGCCGCACGTTGTCCGCGTCGCCGGAACTTTTTCTGCATCGAAGGCTCAGGCTTCCTCATCGCTTCTTTTGAAATGAACAGGCCATCTCGCCAGTTCGCGATGACGCAATGGGACGTTTTCACTTCAACCCCGCTCGAAGGGAACTCGCTCGCCGTGATTGCCGCCGCACGCGGCCTGAGCGATACCGAAATGCAGGCGATCGCGAAAGAGATGAACCTTTCGGAAACGACGTTCATTCTTCCGCGCGAACCTCGCATCGAACGCGAACGCGGCGTGCGAGTAAGGATCTTCACCGTCGAGGAAGAGCTTCCGTTCGCCGGGCATCCCACTCTTGGGACAGCATTCGCACTGCGCGGGCAAACCGGCGCCAGGGAAGTCGTGCTCGATCTGAACGTCGGGAAAGTTCCGGTGCGCTTCGAAGAATCACAAGGCGAGCCTGTGTTTGGCGAGATGACACAAGTCGATCCCGTCTTCGGAATTCAGCATGACCGCGAAGCAGTCGCACGCGCCACCGGTCTGAGCACCGACGATTTCGATCCTGCCCTGCCCATCCAGACGGTTTCTACCGGAGTTCCGTTCACGGTGACTCCGCTGAGGTCGTTGGCTATTGCGCAGAAGTTGCGAGTCGATCTGCATCGAGGAGCCGACTACCTGGAAAAGACTGGCGGGAAATTTTTCTATTTCGTCGCGCGCGAAACCGTCGATCCAGCGGCCGGATTGCACGCGCGTATGCTCTTCTACAACGGCGAAGACCCTGCAACAGGGTCCGCCGCAGGCTGCACCGCGGCCTGGATGGTCGCGCACGGAGTTGCCGAACCCGACCAGCGCGTCCTCATTGAACAGGGCATTGAGATGCAGCGTCCGAGCCGGATTTTTGTGCGCGCGTCTCGCCGCGATAACGGGATAGTTAACGTTCGCGTTGGAGGCAATGCGATTGAAGTCATCCGCGGAGAAATTTTCCTGTGACACAAATTGCGCGACGTGCGGAAAACACTGACTCGCATTTGCTGTTCAGAAAATCAATAGCCAGAAAGTTCCATTAGCATCGACGCTACTTTACAGCCGCATCGTTTCCCTTTAGCATCCAATTCGCTTTCACACTTCATATTGAGAAAAGCTTCCCTTCCCCCCGCGATCCCGCGGGCCCCAAGGGATGCAGAAGGCTGATGAAACCCAAACGGACTATTTTGTGCGTCGACGATAATGAGCAGTCTCTTTCCCACCGGAAAATCATGCTGGAGACCCGCGGATATCGCGTCGCAAGCTTTGCGCGCGGCGAGGAGGCCTTCAAGCGATTCGAGCAAGGCGGTGTGGACCTCGTAATTGCGGACATGGCCATGCCCGGACTCGATGGCCCTCAACTCATCGCAAAGATCAAAGATCTTTCGCCCCACACTCCTGCGATTCTCATCTCCAGCAAAGTGCGCATCTACGATCATGCCTCGCAAGCCGACGTTTTTCTGACGAAAGGGATGTACGCTCCGGCCGATCTGCTTGAGCGTGTGCGCTTGCTTCTCGTTCGCAAACGTGGACCAAAGCGCATGCATCACACGCGCCCCTCCCCGATTCCCAATCGACCCAGCCAGGTTGGAGTGGCGTAACTCGGATTCACCCAGCGTCTCAGAACACCCGGCCAAGCGGTCAATTCGTGTAAGATTCTTGTCAGAATGGCTGGCGGATTCATTGAAGCGAAAGACCTTCGCAAGACCTACCGCATTGGCAAAATCGACGTAGAAGCACTGCGCGGTGTCTCGTTCAGCGTACAAAAGGGCGAGTTTGTCACCGTCGTCGGCCCGTCCGGCAGCGGCAAATCGACGCTCTTTTATCTGTTAGGCGGGCTCACCCGCGCCGATGGCGGCAGTGTGGTGCTTGACGGCGACGACCTGGCCAAGCTTTCCGACGCCGAGCGCACCCGCATGCGCAAGCACAAGATCGGATTCGTCTTTCAGAAGTTCAATCTCTTGCCGACTCTCGACGCCGGCTCAAACATCCAGATGGCGCGGGAAATTTCCGGTAATGGCGACAAAGATCAAGCCCACTTCAACCGCATCACCGAAATGCTCGGACTCAGCAAGCGCCTCGGCCATCGGCCGTCCGAACTTTCCGGAGGCGAGCAGCAGCGTGTCGCGCTCGCTCGCGCGCTCATCAACAAGCCGACCGTCGTCTTGGCGGACGAACCTACCGGCAATCTGGATTCGAAAAACTCAGACGTGGTCCTTGGCATGCTGCGGAAATCCAACCAGGAACTCGGGCAGACGGTCCTGATGATTACGCACAATCCTGAGGCCGCAAGGTATGGCGACCGGATCATACACATGCGCGACGGACAAATCGTTAATCCTGAGCAGGATCCGCAGTGGGCGCGTACCTGAGTTTCGCGATATCCTGATACTTCAATCCTGCGACGAGGGCCGCTGATTCTTCATGTCTGATCCCCAAACTCCTAATTCCGAAACTCCACAACCAACTCCTGAGAACACAGAATCATTCGGAGAGATTTTCTCCGAATATCAGAAGGCCCACTCGCGGAAGGCTGCGGGCCAGTCGCAGATCGAGGCCACCGTCATCTCAGTCAACGCAGAGTCCGTTTTTTTCGATATCGGTTTCAAGTCGGAGGGCATTCTTCCTGTCTCCGCGCTCCAGGGAGAGACACTTAAGCCGGGCGACAAAGCGCTCGTCACCGTGAAAGGCCGTGATCTCGATGGATATTACGAACTCTCCCGATTCAAAGTCGAACGGCCGATGGACTGGAGCGCCTTAGAAAAAGCTTTCGCCGACAAGTCGGCAGTGCTCGGGACCGTGACTGCAGTGGTAAAAGGTGGATTCAGTGTCGATGTCGGCGTCCGTGCTTTCATGCCCGCCTCTCGCAGCGGCGTTCGTGAGGCCGTGGACATGGAGAAACTGGTCGGGCAGGAGATCCGCTGCCGCATCATCAAGCTGGATGTGGCTGACGAAGACGTGGTCGTCGACCGCCGCGCTGTGGCGGAGGAAGAGGAGCGCTCCGCCCGCGAGCGCGTCTACGGACAAATTAAAGAGGGCGATGTCATTGCCGGCACGGTCCGCAGCCTCACCGATTACGGGGCCTTCGTCGATCTCGGCGGAGTCGATGCTCTGCTGCATGTTGGCGACATCGCGTGGGGTCGCATCAACAAGCCGGCTGACGTGCTCTCGATGGGCCAGCAGGTTGAAGTGAAAGTGCTGAAGCTGGCAAGCGAAGGCGAGAAGCGGCGCATCTCGGTGGGATTGAAACAGCTGCAGCCACATCCTTGGGACGCTGTCGCGCAGAAATACAAGGTCACAGACCGTGTTCGCGGCACTGTCACGCGCATCGTTGATTTCGGAGCCTTCGTCGAAGTCGAGCCCGGCATCGAAGGCCTGATCCACATCTCCGAAATGTCTTGGTCGAGAGGCAAACTCCGCAAAGCCAGCGACGTAGTCAAGCAGGGCGAAACGGTGGAAGCCGTCATCCTCGGCGTGAACGCAGCAGAACGCCGTCTCTCGCTCGGTCTCAAGCAGGCTCTCGGCGATCCGTGGAACGATGTGCCGCAGCGATTCCCGCTCGGATCACAAGCCGAAGGGCCGGTCACAAGTCTCACAAAGTTCGGCGCCTTCGTGCAGCTTTCGGAAGGCGTCGAAGGCATGATTCACGTCAGCGAAATCAGCGCCGAAAAGCGGATCGGTCAGCCGGCAGAGGTGCTCCGCGTTGGGCAGTTCGTGAAAGCTCTGGTGATCGGCATTGACCCCGAAAAGCGGCAGATGAAATTGAGCCTGAAGCAACTCGTCCCCACCGGCCTCGATGAATACGTAGCCGAACACAAGGAAGGCGATGTCGTCACGGGTCGCCTCGTCGATGACTCGACAAATCAGGCTCGAGTGGAACTGGGAGAAGGAATCTTTGCGACCTGCAAGCTGACCGAAGCGCGACCCGCCAATGCTGAGTCCGCAAAACCTGCAAAGGCGGATCTTTCCTCGCTGAGTTCGATGCTGCAGGCTCGCTGGAAGACCGGCAGCGGAGGCCCTGCGAAAGCGGAGCCTGCGCGCGCCGGGCAAATTCGCAGCTTCCGCATCAAGAAACTCGACCGCGAAGCCAAAAAGATTGAGGTCGACCTGGCATAGTCGAAATTGAGATCACGTCGGTAACGTGGCGCCATTCGACCAAGGCTTGGAGTTGGCGGATGCTGTATAATTTTCACGTCGAGCGGGAGTAACTCAGCGGTAGAGTGCGACCTTGCCAAGGTCGAAGTCGCGGGTTCAAATCCCGTCTCCCGCTCCAGATTTT
>Ga0070735_10000417_pt1 | contig 47436 bp, 35 predicted proteins | sample Coa_R1_FD_66443 | JGI IMG/M metagenome (GOLD analysis project Ga0070735, IMG submission 66443) | Surface soil microbial communities from Centralia Pennsylvania, which are recovering from an underground coalmine fire - Coalmine... | ecosystem: Environmental > Terrestrial > Soil > Unclassified ... | reverse complement strand
AGGAAATAACTCGTGCGTTTTTGCGCGCAGATCCTTGAGCCCTTGCGTGTAGGCCGACTGTTTGTCCTGGTCAAAAGTCGTTAGGGCCCGGTCAATGAAATAAACCGTTCCGGCTTCTCGCGCTCCGGGTGAATCGTCCGTGGGAATAATTTGTGCCGCGACTGATTCGATTTCAGCGGCCTGATCTGGAGAGAAAAATCCGAATGTTGCCGGACGCCCTGATTCGGCGACAGTATGAGCGTGCTCCTGCGCTGCGAGAATTCCTGGCCAGTGTGTGGTCAACCAGATTGAAGTCAGACCCGTAACCGATGCGGCCAGCACGGACCGCCGGGAATGTCCCTGTGATTTGGATTGTGGGTTGTCCATAGGGTGCCTCGTTGCGGGAACTATACACTTACCCGAATGTCTACGCCACAACCTATGTAGTTCAAAAGTACAGGGAGCGTAGTAGCACAGGCTTCAGCCTGTGTGTTCTTGACTTTGATTTTCTTGTTGGCAGGCAGCGCACAACCAATTCAAAAACACACAGGCTGAAGCCTGTGCTACTAAATCCCAATGCCGATTATCGTCCGCCGTTCGCGGCCAGATATTTTTGCAACGACTCCTTGTAGGAGTCATTGCCCGGGTTCATGGCCAGTGCCTTTTGCTCGGCTTCGATGGCCTTGTCTGTCTGCCCATTAGAGAAATACGCGGCGGCCAGGGTGTCCAGATAGTCCGGGTTGTTTGCTGCGGCTACAGCCTTGGTTGCGAAGGAGACGGCTTCCTGAGGATTCTTCACGTGTGAATTGTTGGATGTTGCTAGAAGCAGCGCTAGATTATTCATGGCACTCGGGTCGTTCTGCTCCACAGCTAATCGGTACCATCTAACCGCTTCGACCGGATCCGGAGGCACACCGTCTCCATTCTCATACAGGGCGCCCATGCCCACTTGTCCGGCGGCCAGGCCTTGCTCCGCGGATTTGCGCATCCAGGTTGCCGCTTCCTTCTTATTTCTTGAAACGCCGAGACCTTGCGTATACAGGACGGCTAAATTGTGTTGGCTTTGCGCATCACCTTGCTCAGCCGCCATGCGCAGCCACTTCGCGGCCTCCGCATTATCCGCCGTGACTCCTCGTCCCTTGAAATACATTTCGGCAAGGAAACGCTCAGCGACAGGATTATCCTGATCGGCCGCTTTGCGAAGCCATTTCACACCCTCGGTGTCGTCCTTGTGCACGCCGTCGCCGGTCAGGTACGCCAAACCGATTTGTACCTGGGATTTCACATCGCCGGCGGCCGCCATTTCTTTCAGATCGGCTATTACTTTTTGTTTCGCCGCACCTTCGTCCGAAGATTGAGCCTGCGCTATTGCACCGGAGTGAAATAGAAGCGCCGCCGCCAACGCGATCCCGCTTAGTTTGATCATTGCGCCGCTCGAAGCCAAAGTTTACCACGAGCCGTTGTGTCGAGAATATCGCCAGCCGTAAAAGTCCTGCAATACACCTCGTACCAAAACCAAAGTACTCAAATGGTTGAGCCCCGCGTCCCATTGAGACAGCAAGTCGCACCCATTAAGATGTTCATGGGGATTTGGTCAGTCTCAACGACTCCGACAATTAGTTTTATCGGAAAAATTCCCGGCCTACGAAATCTATATTCCAGGTTTTTGACTGAACTTGATCTTGAGAGCGAATATCCACTATCGGAAGGATGAACCAATTGCTATCGACGCAGGAACTTCAAAAGAGAAAAGTGGAATTAAAATCCAGGAGAAAGCCATTGTTCGACTCGTACGTCAAGAACCCGAACAACACCAGTCTGGTTGTGGAAATCAGAATTGTTGACGATCAAATCGCCGAGTGTACTCAGCAAATTCAAAGCCAACGAACAAAAGGGAATTGATCGAGCAGTCTTAACAGCCTGACGTAACCGATGCGGGCTCCAAAAGTGGAGCCCGCAATTTACGTTCGCATGTAACGTATTTCGAAAAGCGAAAAAACTAGGGCGAGACGCGGACGAGTGACTGCGAAATTCTTTGCCGATTGGGCTGGGGTCCCGCCGGCCTTACGTTTCCAGCTGACTTTTGGAACGCGCGCGTGCGTATGTATTCGAGCTTTTTTCTCAGCCGAAGCGGATCCATTCCCGCGGACGAACATACCGATAGAAAGTCCTTATTATCATGAAATAAAAATTCTTCCGCGATTCGGCTGTAACGCAACGGACCTCTCACCCACTCTTCGAGCGTCCTGGCAATGACGGCTCTCCAGAGTCTTTCTTCGGCGGTTCCATCATTGCGATTCTGAAATACCGAACTTTCAAACATGGGTGCCCCCTGGATTATTTTTTGTTCCCCTGACAGCACTAACGGATGCAGGCTAAGGACCATAGGATGGATATACACACTGAAAATCGACGAATTCCACAAAGCGCGCGCGGAGAAAATTCGCATTGTTAGCATTAAAAGGCTTGGAGCGGCGCTGCTCTTACCTCTTTAGTCACCTTGAAAATTCTTGTGCGCCTGCACAACCACTCTGGCGGACCGAAAAAGAGGCCGGAATACTGGATTTTTTGCGCGGTCGCATATAGAAATTACCGACGACTCTCATATAAAATTTACTTACGATTGAACCCGTCATTATGGTGGCCGAACTCTCCTGTACCCCTCCTAACCATAAGAAATGAATTAGCTTAGCCGGGCTTTCGTGTAATTCCAAGGTTCAGGGCAGCTGTCCTCATTTTGGACGGGTGACCAGTCTCATTCTTTCAGCTTCTTGGGTAGACTCTTGGCAAGTTAGATCGATCCGTAACCGAGCTCCAGGGTGAGAGATAGAAACCAGTTCGCAGTAAACGCAAGAAGACGAAGGGTCCTGTTGTAAACGGTGTCTAAACCATGATGATAAATCGCCCCGCTAGCCCAAATAGATTCATTGTTTCGTGGATATCAGATCGAAGTAGTGCCAGTGCTGGCACCACGCGCAGAGGTACAGCGCGTACCCGACCGTGGCTGGCTCCAAGTAAAAATTTCGCACTTCTGCTTTTTGCATTCTTTGGGTCGTATTTCCCGGCATACGCCGCTCCGGCGCGATTGGTGAAGCATAGTTCACGTCACCGAGGGGCGCCGCTTGTTGATTCCACAGAGGGTGACATTGCCACCTTTGATGATCCGATCGTGCGCCAGGCCGCCATTCGCGGGCTCGGCCGCTACTATGGCTCCGTGGTTGCAATAGATTCCACGAACGGACGAATCCTTACTATTGTTAATCAAAAGCTGGCGTTCTCGGCTGGTTTCAAACCTTGCTCGACGATCAAGCCAGTTGTCGCGGTCGCTGCTCTGCAGGAAGGCTTCGTGAGGCGTGATACCAGGATCAAAGTTGGACGGCGCAAGACTTTGACCTTGACCGAAGCGATGGCGCATTCCAACAACGCCTATTTTGAAGAACTCGGACGCCGCATGGGGTTCGAAACTGTTTCGAGCTATGCGCGGACGTTGGGTCTTGGCGAGTTGGCCGGATATGAAATTCCCGAGGAGCAGCCAGGGATCGTGCCGGAAGGGCCGCCGAAGCGCGGAGGAGTAGCTCGAATGTCCAGCTTTGGCGAAGGCATTCAGATGACTCCCTTGCAATTGGGAGCTTTGGTTTCGTCCTTTGCGAATGGCGGCACACTTTATTATTTGCAATATCCGCGAACTGAGGAAGAAAAAGAAAATTTCCAGCCGCGCATCAAACGCATGCTGGACATCCAGTCGCTTCTGCCGGATGTTCGCGATGGAATGCACGCCGCAGTGCTTCGCGGCACCGCGCGACGCAGCAACATGCCTGACAGCGAGCAGGCATCCGGAAAGACAGGATCGTGTTCAGATTCGGGCTCACGTCTCGGATGGTTTGTATCTTACGTGGATCAGCCCGACTTAAAGATCGTGCTGGTCATTTTAATGCGCGGGCACACGCACGCGGTGCGTGGGCCAATGGCAGCGGGAATTGCAGGGCGCATCTATCATCAACTTCATGCCGAGGAATATTACATTAAACAGGACACGGAGATAGTTACCCCCGAAATAGCCATCACATCGGCTCAACAGCAGTAAAATCAGGGGCGAGCTTTGCTTTCGTAGGGGCACGGCATTGCTGCGCCCTTACTTCTTCGTCGGGCAGGCACTCTTGCCTGTCCGATTCTGCCGAAGCGACAATGCGGCGGTCAGTTAAGAGTGTCTGTCCGGCCAACAATCGCTCAAACCGTTTTTGTCTGACCACCGTCAAGATCGATCAGGGCTCCGTGCAACAGGCGCGATTGCGGCGACAGTATGAATGCGGCGAGGTTTGCGACGTCCTCAGGTTCGCCCAACCTTACGACATTAGATTTGCGAACGTGCTCGTTAATGGCGACATCGATATCGCCGCCGTGCTGCGCCGCTTGGGACTCCAGCAAAGCTCGCAGACGCTCCGTGCGCACCGATCCTGGATTGATCGCATTGACCTGAACGCCGTCGCGGATACCTATGTCTGCAAGTCCCTTTGTGAATGACATGCAGGCGCCGTTGACGGAGCCTCCGATGGTAAATTCGGGACCGGGCGTGCGGCCACCAACGCCGATGATGTTCAGCACTGAACCATGACGCTGCTTGAGGTGCGGCCATGCCGCACGCGTCAAGCGTACTGCGCCGAAGAATTTCAGCGCGAAGCCGTCCGTCCAATCCGAATCTGCCAGCGTAAGGAAATCGCCGCGCCGCGTCGCCCCTGCGTTGTTCACGACAATGTCGATGGCGCCATGCGCTTTAAGTGCGGCGTCCACCAGGGCAGAGGGAGCGTCCGGCAGCCGAAGATCTGCGGCGAATGCCGTAGCCGTGCCGCCGGAGAATTCTATTTCAGCGACTACGTTGGCGAGAGCCGCCGAATCGCGGGCGGCGAGCACAAGTCTTCCGCCTTCCTGCGCAAGTCGAAGCGCGATGGCTCGGCCGATTCCTCGGCTACCGCCCGTTACGATGATCGTCTTGTCTGCAAAGGTTCCGCCGTGTCGCGCCGCCGACTCTCCTGGCTGGCCAATCGTCATAAGTGCTGTCTCCCTTTAGATTCGTTCTTATGCTCACCCTCGTGGAACCAGTCGGGTGGCATGCAGTGTAAATCACAATCGCGGAATTGCAACGCGAGTAAGATAGGCAAGAGTGCCTGTCCTACCCGTCACGATCGCGTTTTCTAAGTTTAGGATTCCTTTTCCGAGAAAAGACAAATTGGCTCTTTATCAGGCATAATATCGCTTTATATTGGCCTGACATGGAGTGCCAATGATTCCTGTACATTTGCAGCCCGAAAGCCACGTTCCTCTGTACATTCAGCTACGCGACCAGCTTCGTGCACTGGTAAATACAGGGGATTTGCGCCCTGGAGACCGCATTCCCGCGAGCCGTGAACTTGCCGTGCAGCTGGGCGTTCACCGCACCACGGTCGCCAATGCCTACGCAGAGCTTGAATCAGAAGGCTTGATCCGCGGCCACGTTGGGCGCGGAACATTTATTCTTCAAGAAGAAAAGGAGATGGGCAATGTTCAACCCCCACCTCCTTTGCCCAAGCCCAACGGCAATCTTCGTTGGGAATCCATGTTCGCGGACGAACGCGGCGAAGAATCCCTGAGCCGTTTGACGCAGGCCGCGCCGCGCGGCACCATCTCGTTTCTCGTGGCCAGGCCGGCAACAGAATTTTTCCCTGTTGAAGACTTGAGAAATTGCACGAATGCGGTCTGGCGAAGAGAAGGGTCCGCAATTTTGCAATTCGGCGCCGCCGACGGATATCCGCCTCTTAAACAGAGTCTAGTCTCCATGCTGCGAGGCGAAGGCTACGAAGCCGCCGATGAAAATTTGCTTATCACGGATGGATGTCAGCAGGCCCTCGATCTGCTGTGTAAAGCTTTTCTGCGGCCCGGCGACACGGTTTTAATCGAAAACCCGACTTATCCTGGGACATTGGCGATTCTTGCAGGGGCTCGCGCTCGAATATTGGGGGTGCCAGTAAGAACCGAATCCGGTCCCGGCACGACGCCGGGTGTAGATGTATCTGCCATCGAAGCCGTGCTGATGCAAAACCGCGTGAAGATGATTATTCTTACGCCGGACTTCCACAATCCGACCGGGGCGACGCTCCCTATCGCCGAACGCCGCCGTTTGCTGGACCTTGCGGCTCGCTTTCAGGTTCCGATCGTAGAAGATCACATTTATGCGCGGCTGCGCGCTCGCGGCGAGCGTGTGCCGTCTCTCAAGCAACTGGACCGGTCAAATCTGGTCATCCACATCGACAGCTTTTCGAAAATCGCCTTTCCCGGATTACGCGTCGGCTGGATTGTTGCTCCGGCTAATGTCATCGAACGCTTGCGGCTTGTGAAACAAGCTACGGATCTGCACACGGGGCTATTGGCGCAAGCTATCCTGGCGGAATACATGCGCCGAGGTCTGCTGACTCGCCATTTGGAGCGTACTCGAAAGGCATACAGCGCGCGCCTTTGCGCACTGGAGTTGGCGCTCGCAAAATACATGCCGCATGGCACGAAATGGACGCGGCCTGAGGGTGGAATGTGCGTTTGGGTCGAGCTTCCTTCGGGCTTTGATGCGAGTGAGCTGTTGATTCATGTGCGCGAGCGCGGCGTCCTGTTTTCGCCGGGCCGCTATTTCTATTTCCAGAATCCGATGCCTAACACACTGCGGCTGGGATTTTCAGACGTGAATGAGCGCGAAATCGCACGTGGAATCGCTACGCTTGCAGACGTCTTGCGCATCGAAATGGGCAAACGGCAGCGCGGGGCGCGTCGCGCGGAAATGCCTCGGGTGGCGCTCGTTTAGCCTATGGGACTGCCAATCACACAGGTGGATGCATTCGCCGAGAAACCATTTTCCGGCAACCCCGCGGCTGTCTGTCTCCTGGAGCATCGGCGCGACGAAACGTGGATGCAGCTTGTCGCGCGTGAAATGAATCTGTCTGAAACCGCTTTCCTGCTCCAGCGCGATGGCGGTTTTGACTTGCGATGGTTCACACCCATGGTGGAGGTAAGCCTGTGCGGGCACGCAACTCTCGCCAGCGCTCACTTTCTTTGGGAGCGGGGACATATCGAGCCTGACCAGCCAGCGCGCTTCTTCACGAAGTCGGGTACGCTGACGGCTCGGAAGAAAGGAACATCCATCGAGATGGATTTTCCGGCGACGCCGGCGTCACGCCAATCTGCTTTTGAGGATTTGGAATCCGCCCTAGGCACGAAGGCGCGATATGTGGGACGGAGCGACTTCGATTACTTGGTGGAAGTCGAAAGTGAGGAAGCTGTCCGCGCTTTCAGACCCGACTTCGAGAAAATCGCCCGGCTGGACGCTCGCGGAGTGATCGTTACCAGTCAGGCAGACGGTTCCGGTTACGATTACGTCTCACGATTTTTCGGATCGGCGGTCGGCGTAAATGAAGATCCTGTCACGGGCTCGGCGCACTGTTGTCTGGGGCCATACTGGAAAGAGCGTCTGGGACGCGATGACCTGCTTGGATACCAGGCATCAGCGCGCGGAGGATTTGTCCGAACTCGTTGTGTGGACGATCGCGTGTTCATTTCTGGTCAGGCTGTGACCGTGATGCGCGGCGAACTCGTTTGAATGTTTAATTGATGCTGAAGGCGGGACGATGAGACTTGATCCTAAACCGGAAAATGCATGCTTCGGCTGCGGCGGCGCAAATTTGCGCGGAATGAAGCTTGCCTTCGAGCAGGATGATCCGCGGCAGAGAATTGTAGGCCGCTTTCAGCTTGGCGAAGAATACCAGGGAGGCTCAGGATTTCTGCACGGCGGAATCATCGCCGTGCTATTGGATGAGGTTATGAGCAAAGCCTGCCGGTTTCATGGAGAACACGCCGTCACGGCTGATCTGCGCGTGGAGTATCTCAAGCCTATCCCTGTGAACCAGGAAATTGTCGTTGAGGGATTTGTCGCGCGCAGGGATGGCCGTCAGTTGTATCATGAAGGTGAGATTCGCAATGGTGCAGGAGACCTGCTCGCGCGCGGCCAGGGACGATTCGTCATCATCGACCGGGAAAAATATCGCCGCGATAACAGCACGGCAAAAGCTGTATAACCAGCGACAGAATTGATCTGCAAGCTAGGAGAGACGTATGACAGCAACGCAGGGAAATAATGGAAACTTTTTAAACGACCAGTGGCGCGTGAAGGTCGGCCTGGCCGAAATGCTCAAGGGCGGCGTAATCATGGACGTCACCAACGCCGAGCAAGCGCGCATCGCCGAGGACGCCGGAGCGTGCTCCGTTATGGCTCTGGAACGCGTGCCTTCCGATATCCGCAAGGAAGGCGGAGTGGCGCGCATGGCGTCGCCAAAAATTATTCGCGAAATTATGGATACAGTAAGCATTCCAGTGATGGCTAAAGTGCGCATCGGGCATTTCGCCGAAGCCGCCGTGCTGGAAGCGCTGGAAGTGGACTTCATCGACGAAAGTGAAGTGCTTACTCCGGCCGATGAAGAGAATCACGTCTGGAAGCACGACTTTAAAGTGCCGTTCGTGTGCGGCGCGCGCAATTTGGGCGAAGCGCTGCGGCGCATTGCGGAAGGCGCGGCGATGATTCGCACAAAGGGTGAAGCAGGCTCGGGCAATATCGTCGAAGCCGTGCGCCACATGCGAACCATCACGGGTGAGATGCGCCGACTTACAACACTTCGCGGCGACGAATTGATGCACGTAGCGAAGGAGTTGGGAGCTCCACTGGAGCTCGTTCGCGAAATTGCGCGGACAGGCAAGCTCCCGGTCCCGAATTTTTCTGCTGGCGGAATTGCGACACCTGCCGACGCGGCGCTCGTGCGTCACCTCGGAGCGGAATCGGTCTTCGTTGGTTCGGGAATATTCAAGTCCAGCGATCCGGAAAAGCGCGCCAAGGCCATCGTGAAGGCTGCGACGCATTATCAGGACGCCAAAGTTGTTCTCGAAGCATCAGAGGAACTCGGGGAAGCAATGAAAGGCCTCGACATCCGCCAGATAGACGAGAAAGATCTGCTTCAGACGCGCGGCTGGTAGTTAAGGCGATTCTCGGTGGACCTTTGTGGTTCTCTGTGGCCTCTGTGATTAGCTTTCCCGCAATTTAACACAGTGGACGCGGAGAAATTCCACAGAGGGCACAGAGAGTGAGTGAGTTTGGGAACAAAAGCATGAGAGTCGGGATACTCGCTGTTCAGGGAGATTTTGAAGCGCACGCGGCGATGCTTGCGCGAATGGGTGTCGAGCACGTGTTCGTACGCACGCCCAGCGATATGGATGGCGTGGATGCCATGATTCTTCCGGGCGGCGAAAGCACTACGCAGTGGAAGTTTCTAATCGAGGAAGGCCTCGACCAAGCTCTGCGTGCCCATGCCGCTCGGGGCGGCGCGACGTTCGGCACGTGCGCAGGCGCCATTCTGCTGGCCCGTGAAGTCTGTAAACCTGAGCAGCCATCGCTGGGACTCGCCGATATCACCGTCATTCGCAATGCGTACGGGCGCCAGTTGGCAAGCGAGGTGCGGCATGAGTCCACAAAACTCTCGCCGACTCCTATGGAAATGGTTTTCATTCGCGCGCCGATCATTAGTCGCACGGGCTCGGGCGTAGAAATCCTGGCAAGGTCCCAAGGTAACCCCGTTCTGATGCGCCAAGGCCAGATGCTGATCGCCACGTTTCATCCGGAACTGACTAGCGACACCACCGTCCATGATTATTTTGTGCGCATGGCGACCAGACCAGGCGCGAATAGCAAAAAGGCCGGAAAAGATCCTGCGAACTCGGCTTCAATTTCTGTTTGAGCCTCGCTGAATTTCATGTCATTCTTTAGATCCCGATGCCCCATCCCCGGAAAGGCCAGTATGCCGACCCGCACCAAGGTTCTATTCTTGTGTATAGGAAATGCCTGCCGGAGTCAGATGGCCGAAGCGATCGCGAAACACGTGGCGGCTGACGTAATCGAGGCATCGAGCGCGGGCTTAGTGCCATTTGGTGAGGTACCAGCGACGACGCTTGCGGTTCTTACCGAGCGGGGTTTTTCCGCTGAGGGACAGTACTCCAAGGCTGTGCGTCCTGAGGACCTGTGCACCTCGGAACTGGTGATCAATATGACGGGCCGGCGCGGAACGGCGCTTTTCACTCGTCCAACGCCTCCGATTGAGGATTGGGTAGTAGGCGACCCGTACGGGTATAGTCTTCCAGTGTATCGCGCGATTTGCGCCCAGATTGAAGCGCGCGTGGCGGATCTGGCAAGCCGTTTGCGCGAAAACGTGAAGGTTCATCAAACGGCGTAGACGCCGAACAGGAGATTCATGCCGCGCGAAAAAACCAGCGTATCGCGCGAAGATTATTTAAAGGCCATCTGGGAGATGGTTCAGGAAGAGCAGGAGCCGATCAGCGCGCGCCTGGCGGAAGAATTGGGCGTTACGCCACCCGCAGTAACCGCGGCGTTAAAGCGTCTGACGCGCGACGGCCTGCTGCGGGTCGAGCGCAGTGGCCGCATCGCCCTTACGCGAAAGGGAAGCGGCATGGCGGATCGTCTGGCCATGCGCCACCAGCTTGCCGAGAAGTTACTCACGGAAGTCATCGGCCTCGATTGGACGCGGGCACATGATGAGGCCGAGCGCCTGGAACACGGAATTTCCCCCGAAGTCGAGAAGCTGCTTTTGGCGCGATTTGGCGCGGATGGTTGCTGTCCGCACGGCGTCCCTTTGCGGGGTGGGCTGGCGAGGCTAAGGCGCAAGCAAGGTGCGACGGCACTTTCTGAAATGCCCGCGGGCCAGAGCGTCGAAATCCTCTGCGTCTACGAAAAAGACCCCGAATTTCTGAAATTTCTTTCGGGACTTACGCTCCATCCGGGTGCGCGCGTACGTATCCGGCGCCGCGAATACGACGAAACCATGACTCTGGCTGTCGGCAATCGCATCGTTCATCTTGGCAAACCCGCCACAACGCGCATCTGGGTTCGCGCGGTACCGCATTAGAAGTTTCGGCAGAAGTTCAGTTCAGACGCGCTCTCCGGCACTAGCAGACGAATAGGAAACATTATTTTCCAGAAGCTCTTTGACCACTCGCATGAGATCCCGGCCGCCCTTATCCTTGGATAGGCAGGCGTGGACGCCGGCGGCGTAGATATCCTTTACCATTTGATCCGACTCGTGAACTGTGAAAACGAGGATCTTCGTTCGCGGACAGTTGCGTAGGATTTCGCGGGCGGCGGCCAACCCATTTAGTACTGGCATTTCGATATCCATGATCACGAGGTCGGGTTGCAAGCGGGTTGCTCGTTCGACTGCCTCCCGGCCATTAACGGCTTCTCCGCATACTTCCCAAGCCGTTTGCTTTTGCAGGGCAGTGCACACCCCACGACGCAGCATTTCATGATCGTCAGCGATGAAGATGCGTTTTCGCGCCGTGGTCCCTTGCAAATCGGAAGTCTGCGCGTCGTCCGCCGCCAAGTCATCGTCATGCTCGGCAGATTCTCTTGAAGTCAGAGCCTGCACGCGTGCCATTGGCAGCGTAGCGCTAACCAGGGTCCCGCCCTTTGGTTTGGACTGAATCTCGAGCTTCCCCGATAATTGCCGCATCCGCTCCGTCATCCCCTGAATACCAACTCCCAGTGGCGCGACGGTCCCATCCTTGACATTCAGCTTCTCAGGCTCAATCCCTTTGCCATAATCGCCAACCTCAACAGTGATTTGGTCTTCCGTTGCCTTCAGACGAACATACGCTTTGGAGCTTCCCGAATAGCGATGGACGTTGGTCAAGCTCTCCTGAACGATCCGGAAGAAGGTCACTTCGATGTCTGGAGGGAGGCGCGGAAATTTTGGAGAGATTTTTACATCGGTAGCGATGTTAGTCCTGCGCGCGAATCCCTCGGCGTACCACTCGACAGCCGAAGCCAGCCCCAATTCGTCAAGCAAGGGAGGATGCAGCAAATAAGAAACAGTTCTAACTTCATCGACAAGCTGGCCGGTAAGATTCTTACATTCAACGAGAAGTTTTCGCGATTCTTCATCCAAGCCTTTGGCCGTTTTTTCCAGCCGGGCAAGCAGGATGGATTGAATGGCAAGCTTCTGGCCTGTCGTATCGTGCAAATCGCGCGCGATGCGCCGGCGCTCCTCGTCCTGAAGCTGTAGCAGTCGGGCAGAGAGCTGCCTGAGCGATTCTTCATTGGATCGCAGGGCTTCGCTGGCTTCCATCAGTTCTGTCAATTCCGTCGCAACGACGCAAATATTCTGACTTTCCGAATTTCGCACTGGATTAAAAGTGAACCTGATCAGCCGTTGGCGTTGGCCCGGGACATCAAGAGTGATTTCTCCGTTGCTGCTATCGGTCAGTGCTTTATGAATCAGTTGTTGAAGCTTCTCGCGACCAGACGTTGAAAAATGATTTTGCAGGGGTGTCCCTACAAAATGATCGGGAGCTACATTCAAGATTTCCGCAAAACGCCTGTTGGAATAGAGCACGGTGCCGTTGACATCGAGAGTTGCGGCGCCGTCGTTAATGGACTCGACAAGCACGCGGTAGGGATGTTCAGCGCCTTGAAGGACTACCACCTGCTCGCCTTCTTGGCCACCAACGACAAGAGCATCGATTCGTCCATTGCGAATGGCATAAACGATTTCGCGCGATTCGACCAGGCTGTGTTTCAAGGCTTCCACTGGATCCGGCGCTTTTTCGGCAGCACGTTTTGCTTTGGGCATAATAATTCCTTAGTATTTGGAGCCTCCGGATTGTATCCGAGACTAAAAGCAGCGCTATCAGGTCTTTCCTGTACTTAGTGTCGTCAGTAGGTGTGTTTGCAGGACTCTCAAGCGCGCAACTATTACAGGTCCGCTCAGGCTCTAGCGGTTCGCCTCTTTTCCTTGGAGCTTGGAATGTCGAGTCCCACAACCACCCTCTCCTTATCAGATAAGTCTCCAATAATCTTGCGAATAGGCACCGGCAAGCTGCGAGCGAGCGTGGGAATGGCAAGGATTTGGTGATTCCTGGCCAGCGCGGGATTCTTCGCCAAATCGATTACTTCGAGGTGATATTGTTGGTCGGAATATTCATCGCAGATCTTTTTTAGATTAGAGATGGCGGCTAGGGATCTTGGCGTTTGTCCCGCCACGTAGAGCCGCAGTTCAATGACACTTCCAGTAGCCGGTCGATTTTTGAGTTTATTTTTCAAGTGTCACCTGATTTCGATTTTGCAGCTATCCCTGGTTCCAGATTAAGCTAGGCCCCACGGCTTTTTGCTATTTCGGCGCGGTCCTGCTTACTTTGTTGCTCACGAATCTCATCCGCTTGAACTACAACTTCAATTTGCTTTTCCGCCTCGGCTAGTTCGGCCTGCAAGCTCGCAATCTGCGCCTGAAGGTTCAGGCGCCTCACATTCATTTCATGTCGCCGCCGTCGATTTTCGTGTTCTTCGGCCAGAACTGCTGCACGCTCCTTGGCCTCTTGCGCCAAACGTGACGACCCTGTCAGCACGCCGCCTGTTCCAATATATGCGGGCACCAGCTTAAGTCCCTCTTTCGACATCGTGAATTCCCGCAATTGATTGGAGTGGGCCATACCACGGGATTTCAGCACGTACAAGCACCGGTTGCGTTCACCGTTCAGTTCGATATCCCGAAGCATTATCCAGGAGTCTGCGAGCGAGGAGATGCCGACTTCTGTCTTTTCCAGGGAAGCGCCGCCTTCGGTCAGGCTCACAAAAACGCTGGTAATGGACCTTCCCTTCAAAAAGTCCATCAATCGCATCAGCATCGAGTGAACTTCCTTTTCTCCGGTACCGGTGATCAAGTTAGTGATGGGGTCGATCACCACAGCCTGTGGCTGGATTTTTTCGACCAGCTTGTGAATGCGGAGAAGATGCATCTCCAGGCCGAATTGACTGGGTCGCCACGATTCTTGATACAAAAGCCCTCGTTTCACCCAAGGTGCAAGGTCGATGCCCAGGGATTTCATATTGCGGGTGATTTGGTTGGGGGATTCCTCGAAAGAAATGTACAAACAACGTTCGCCTCTGCGACAAGCTGCGTCCGCAAAAGACGTAGAGAGGGTGGTCTTACCGCTCCCGGCGGTCCCACTTAACAAAATACTTGATCCCCGATAATAGCCGAGACCCTCCAACATTTGATCCAGGTCCGGAATCCCAGAGGACACGCGCTCATTGGACACTTCATGCTGTAACTGAAGTGAGGTAAGCGGAAGAATCGACATGCCTTGCTCGTCGATGAGAAATGGATATTCGTCGGCTCCGTGTTTTGTGCCGCGATACTTCACGATTCGCAGCCGGCGTCCAGAAATCTGATCTGTTACGCGATGGTCGAGGGATATCACGCAGTCAGAGACATACTCTTCCAGGCCATAGCGCGTCAGAGCGTTCTCACCCTTCTCGGCTGTGATGACTGCGGTAAGGTCGCGATCCTTCAGCCAACGGAAGAGCCTGCGGAATTCTGAGCGGAGAATTGCCGGGTTTGAGAAGGACGAAAACAAAGCCTCCAGCGTGTCAAACATCACGCGTTTGGCGCCAACTGTTTCGACCGCGTTGTCCAGGCGGATGAAGAGGCCTTCGAGATCGTAATCTCCGGTTTCCTGGATCTCGCCGGGTTCGACGGAAATGTAGTCCAAGAATAATTTTTTCTTATCGGAAAGGTCTTCGATGTCAAAGCCCAGGGAAGCCACATTTTGAGCAATGTCCTGGGGAGTCTCTTCAAAGGCCATCAGGACCCCGGGCTCGTTATGTTCAAGGGCGCCGCGAACCAGAAACTCAATGCCCAGCATGGTCTTGCCGCAACCCGGACCGCCGCAAATGATGGTCGTGCGGCCTTTGGGCAGTCCGCCGCCGCTGATTTCGTCGAGACCGCGGATACCGGTAGGAGTTTTTCGGATAGGCGAAAGGGTGCGGACCGGAGGTGCCTTTTTTCCGGGCATAGACAAAACTCCCGTGAAGCGGAAAAGTTTTACGAAATTCTCAGCAGCTGAACTAACGCATCGTACATAAACAAGAGGTTGAGAGCAAGGGCAAGACCACAAAGCTCCGCTAACTATGTGGATTTATGGGATATCCATTCTGACGGCCACTGGCGACCGGGTGCTATGGACAACCTGTCGATGCTGACCCTGGGCGCCTCAATTATCGCGATACATAAGCCTGACATAGCCGGAGTTTGGAACAGATGCCAGTACTGCGCCCAGGGCGGCTTCGATTTAACTCCTTAGCCGGCAGCGGCTTCTGTGGATTTCTGGTCCTCGGTCTCCGTCGCGCCGCCGGAAGCCTTCGCTGTGATTTCCAGACCATTCTTGTTCATATCAAACCGCTGTTTGCGGTCCAGGTTCTTAACAAACTCGCGCGCCGCCTTGGCAACCGCCCCGGGAAGGCTCGACGCATCCACGGTCACCGTCGATTCCTTTGTTTCATCATTGCGATCTCGGAAGCGCAATTTCACCTCAAATGCTTTCATATTCTTGATCTCCTTTTTGTCAGTATGAATTAACAACCAGGTCGTGCGATTGTCCTCAAATTGCGGAAACCCTTACCTCCGGCGACGCTTTCGGCTCGAAGCCTTTGGTTTGGAACGCTTCGCCACACGAGGCTTCATCGCCGCCTTAAGCTCTTCATTTTCTCTGGCTAGCGAGTCTCGGGCCGCTGTCACTGTTTCTAGGTTATTGCCCAATTGACCGTTTTCCTTCTGCAGTTCCGCTACCTGGGCTTTCAGTTGCTCGTTCTCCTGCAAAGTCTTTGTGTCCTTGCAGGCAGTCAACGACAAACTCAGCATCACTGCCACAGCAAGTTTCGCCCAAGCCTTTTGGCTGGTCATGGACCTTCCTTCCTTAGTATGGATTCTGGCGGGTTCCAATTGGAATCCGCATCAAGAATTGAACCACAACAGGGACAGCATTAGCGGGTGAGGTTGGGGAGCCACCGCTGGCAACCGAACCAGCGTAAAGGAGTTTCTTAGAGGACGCAAGCCCGATAACGATTTTTTGTAAAGGGGTTCGACGTATCTCTTGATCGGGATATAGTTGCCACCATAGTCGATTCGCACCGTTGATGCCGTCTCTCTTTCGGGTGGCTGCAGGCTCCAAAAAAAAATTTTGAATGGACGTTCGCTTGAAATCCACGCTCCAGCAGGAGTAGCATCAAATTCGCCTCCTTATGCCTGGATCATTCGGCGTTCAAAGAACGCAATGGACCGGCATGACGCCCGGCCGGAACTTTCTGGTATTAGTTGTCAAAACGCATCCTTGGTGTGAATAGTAAAAAAGGAGAATCGAATATGGCGACGACAGCATCGGCACGATTGCTTGACCAAAATGTCTCCAGCTTTGTTTCGAGAACACAGAAGATCCTAATCAATGGAAAGTGGGTGGAAGCGGCCTCCGGCAAGACGTTTCCCACATATGATCCTTCCACGGGCGACGTCCTGTCCCGGGTTGCTGAGGGCGATAAGGAAGACATAAACCGCGCGGTGAAAGCGGCCCGCGCCGCGTTTGACTCCGGACCTTGGTCGAAAATCTCGCCTTCCGAGCGCGGCCGCATGATTTGGAAACTTGGAGATTTGATCGAAAAGCACCTGGAAGAATTCGCGCAACTGGAATCACTCGATAATGGAAAGCCCCTGACGGTTGCCCGCGTTGCCGATGTTCCTCTGGCGGCCGATATGTTCCGCTACATGGCGGGTTGGGCCACCAAGATCGAAGGAAACACAATTCCCATTTCGTCTGGCGGCAGAACATCGCAATACTTGGCGTATACAGTTCGCGAGCCGATTGGAGTTGTCGGGCAGATCATTCCATGGAATTTTCCGCTACTGATGGCGGCTTGGAAGCTCGGTCCGGCTCTTGCTACCGGCTGTACCGTGGTGCTCAAACCCGCCGAACAGACGCCCCTGAGCGCGTTGCTTCTCGGCGAACTGATTCAGGAAGCGGGAATCCCCGACGGCGTGGTGAATATCGTGCCGGGTTACGGTGAGACTGCGGGAGCCGCTTTAGCGGCGCATCCAGATGTCGACAAAGTGGCCTTCACGGGTTCGACGGAGGTAGGCAAACTGATCTTACAGGCAGCGGCAGGTAATCTGAAGAAAGTTTCGCTGGAACTTGGCGGAAAGTCGCCGAACATTTTGCTGGACGATGCGGATGTCGATTCGGCTATCCCCGGCGCCGCGAGTGCCATTTTCTTCAACCACGGTCAATGTTGCTGCGCGGGCTCGCGACTCTACGTTGACAACGATATTTTCGACAAAGTCGTGGAGGGCGTCGCAAAATATGCTGACAATATTCGTGTCGGCCCTGGCATGGACCCAACCAGTGACATGGGGCCACTTGTATCCGAAGAACAGCTGAATCGAGTTTGCGGCTATCTTGAATCGGGGATTTCGGAAGGCGCAAAGGCCGTCACGGGAGGATCGCGGGCTGGTGACAAAGGCTACTTCGTGAAACCCACGGTTCTCGTAAACACGAATGAGAAAATGAAAGTAGTACGCGAAGAAATCTTCGGGCCGGTGGTCACGGCCATTCCGTTCCGCAACGTCGAGGAAATCGCCGCGCGGGCAAACGACTCAATCTACGGCCTGGCGGCCGGTGTGTGGACTCGCGATATCAAGAAAGCGCATAAGATCGCGAGTATGCTCCGCGCCGGAACCGTTTGGATCAATTGCTACAACGTGTTCGATGCAGCTCTGCCTTTTGGCGGATACAAGCAGTCTGGTTGGGGCCGCGAAATGGGACACGAGGTGCTCGAGCAATACACTGAGGTGAAGGCGGTTTGCACTCCCATCTCTTGAGATGAGTCATAGCGAGAAGTTGCAAAAGGGCCGACGAATTTGTTCGGCCCTTTTCACTTTGGGGATTACACTCGTGAACTGGAAACTACGACGATGAACCAGCCAAACAGCCAAGTGGACCTGCGTTACCCGGTCGGGAAATACGAGCACAAAGAGGCGCTGACGCCCACTGAGCGTGACATTGCGATCGCGCAAATTGCGGCGACACCTCAAGCTTTGCGGGACGCGGTAGCCGGCCTTTCCCACCAGCAATTTGACACGCCCTATCGCCCAGGCGGCTGGACGGTCCGGCAACTCGTGCACCATATTCCCGATAGCCACCTGAATTCTTACGTGCGATTCAAACTTGCGCTTACCGAAAATGAACCGACGATCAAGCCGTACGATGAGGCTCTCTGGGCGAAGTTGCAGGACTCTCGAGACACGCCGGTTGAAGTTTCGCTCTCTCTGCTGGAAGCACTCCACAATCGCTGGGATGTTTTGCTGCGCTCGTTGCAACCAGAGGATTTTGCGCGTCGCTTACGGCATCCGGAAATGGGGACGATGACGCTTGATGATATGGTTGCACATTACGCGTGGCATGGCCGGCACCACGTCGCGCACATCACTGCGCTGCGCGCTCGCGAAGGTTGGAAGTAGCTTCGCTGATGTTCACCGCTCTGCGTTACTACTGGGCTACGGCCAAAGGGTACCGGCTGCGTCCGTGGGCCAGTCCTTACATCCGCTGGCGACTGGAAACATTCTTCGGTGGAGACATGCACGCTCTCGGTGCGCCTGAATTCTTCCGTCTTCTGTGGCGAGAGCGTTCGAGATTCAGTCATTTCCTCTCGTGGGTGGCGGAGCGCCGCCGTGTCCAGCGCGAACGCGACGATTAGTGGATGCCTCGCGGATGGGTGTATAATGGCCCGTAGAAATTCACATTCTGAACAATATTTGTCCGCTGATCGTCATGCAGGAATTAAAAATATTTCAAAAGACTGAAGCGCTCTACGAAGGCCGCTGGTGGGAGCCCATGTCCGAAGGGCGCGTGCACTGCTATCTTTGCCCGCGGCATTGCCACATCGGAGAGGGCCAATCCGGTTTCTGTTTCATTCGCGTTAATCAAGGCGGAAAACTTTATAGTCTCGGGTACGCTTCACCGGCAGCGTTGCAAATCGATCCCATCGAGAAGAAGCCGCTCAATCATTTTCTCACCGGCACGCGAGTATTTTCGCTCGGTACTGCGGGCTGCAATATGGGCTGTTTTTTTTGCCAGAATTGGGACATCTCGAAATCGAAATCCGATCAAGTTCATTCCTCGCACATTCCGCCTGAAGATATTGTCGCGCTGGCGATTCGCAATGGCTGTCCATCCATCGCATTCACCTACAACGAGCCGACCATCTGGGCGGAATATGTTATTGATATATGCCACGCCGCGCGCGAAGCCGGAATTAAAACCGTGATGGTGACGAACGGCTATGTGACTCGGGAGGCCTTCCACGATATTTACGATCACGTTGACGCCGCCAATGTGGACCTGAAAGCTTTCACCGAGGGATTTTACGGCCGCGTCACTCTTACGCATTTACAGCCGGTGCTTGATACGCTGACGTGGCTAAAGCAGGAGACGAATGTCTGGTTTGAGATTACGAATCTGATTATCCCCACGCTAAACGATGATCCGCTCGAAATTCGCCTGCTCGCCGAATGGATTTTGGAGCACTTAGGTCCCGACGTGCCGCTTCATTTCACGGCGTTTCACCCCGATTTCAAACTGCGAGATAAGCCAAAAACGCCGCCCGAAACGCTGCATACCGCGCGGCGTATCGCTCTCGATGCAGGACTTCACTACGTTTATGAGGGAAACATTTATAGCGACGCCGCGCACACATCGTGTCCGTCGTGCGGCCAGATTGTTATTCGCCGCTCCTGGCATGACGTAATGCAGAATTCACTGCGCGAGGGCGCATGTCCCTCTTGCGGACTAAAAATTCCGGGCCGCTGGAAAATTGGGCAAAGTTCTTCACCGGCGTTCCCCCACAATAATGACAAGGTCTTCGGCAAGTACGACGATCTGAATTTATAAGTTGTGGAAATTTGGATTATAAATTTCAGGATCTTGGCGTTCCCGGGGTCTCCAACTTTCTTCTGCTACTTTATTTCGACATTGGTATATCCATTGGCATGTTCATTGAAGGATTTGCCGGAGGCATGCCCGCAATATACGCGTACATCCACATCTGCCACTTGCGCTCCAACTCCATTGGAGTTGTCCCGAGCGTCTTGGTGACCTCGGCCACGTCGAGGCGATTCATCTTTGCAGAATATAGTTTACGAACTTCGCTTGGCCCGCCGAGTTCCGCGACTGCATTGACCCAGGCTGCTCCAAGTAACGTGCGATCCTCGGCTGAAATGTTGGCGTCCAGCGGCTGGCCCAACAAATTAGCAATTTTTTTGTGGCCGACTTTTTGTTCCACCTCGGCTGCCGCCATACCCAATTCCTGTCCTTGCCCGCTTACCAACCAGCGAGCCGTCCAGCGTGCGACGATCGGATTACCTGGCGGGCCCCACGCGATATTCAGCAACGCCTCGGCGTCGGCTGCAGGGTCGAGTTCGGGAACGCGTCCACGCTGCAACGACCGGATCTTGGTGCCTGTGACTTCATAAAGTTGGCCGGGATCAATTGCTGCAGAGTTAGGTTTGAATTTAGGATCAAAAATCACCCGAATTTCGGCATTCGACGCGACATCGTTGAGTTTCCCATTGAGGGAGGTAAAAAGAGGCTCGCGTCGCGTGGCAAATTGCGTCATGGCGTCCTGCGAAAGCGCGCCAGGAGGACACAGAACTCGATAATGGGCGGACGTCACGCTCTGCATGAGCGATTCACGGACGTATCGTCGTAGCGGTCGCGCAAAAAATACAACTGCGATCAAAAGAGCCAAGCAAAGGAGCGCGAGGATTGCGCCCGTTTTCCCGAGTCCGCGTTCTGAAATTACGTCAGTTTTCATGTTTCACTTTACCGCTGACTATCGTAGCAAATATCTTCGCCGGGCTCCTGTTCCAAGGAACACAATTGGCGAGCCAGCTCGAATGCGTCGTCAAAATTCGCAAGCCCCGCCGCAAAATATTTCTCTAAATCCACGTCCGGAAAACCTTGATTGTTCAGGTGTACGGCCAAACGGGCGCTGGAAAGCCGGTCGTGGAGAAGCAGGGAACGGATCGATCCGAAGACAATCTGATGTTCCGGTTCTAAAAAGGAGTAGCGGCCAAGGGCTTGCAGCATTCCCATGCGCTGCTCGCGAACGACTGCCTCGTTGCAAAGCGTGCCGAGCACTTGAACCTCAGCCGCCAATTGAGCTTCGCGATTCATCTAAACCTTATCGTACCGCTTAGAACGACGAGCAGGGGATTGATTAACGGGGAGTGGACTGAGGCGGAGCGCTGCCTCGCAATCTGAGGGCGGCAGCCTTGGCCATGGAGTCGATTGGATTCATTTCCATGCCAGTTTCGAATTCGTGAAGCGCGTCGGCCGGCTTGCCGGTTGCCTCCAGCAGTTGACCCAAACCAAAGTGGGCATGGCTATCAAAGGGATCAAGGGCAATAGCACGGCGAAACGCCTGTTCCGCCCGAGAAGGATCTTGTGACGCTAGATAAATGTCGCCCAGCCGGTCATAGGCACGATTCGTGGGATCTGCGTCCACGGAGCGCTCGAATTCGATGCGAGCATCCTCCGGGCGCTCTGAGTCGAACAAGAATTCTCCGTAAGTATTATGCGCGCGTGTGGAGAGAGGAGAAATGGCGGTCGCAACCCGGAATTGCCATTCCGCTTCCGTTACTCGTCCCATTTCCGCCAGAGTTTCGGCGAGGTTCAAGTGCGCCATCATGTAGGATCGCCGGGCTCGCAGTGCGCGCGCCGAATACTCCAGAGATTCAGAGTATCGCTTTTGGCGGTGGCGCAGCAGCGCGAGATTATCGAGGGCGAAAGCGTTTTCCGGCCCGGCGCCAAGAGCTTCGAGCAATTGATGGTCGGCTCGGTCGAAATCATTCCTGTTGAAGTAGACGACGCCAAGATTATTGCGGATTAAGCTTGCGTCGCCCTGTTCGAGAGTTTTCTTGAACAAGGCTTCTTCGGACCGCCAGTCTCGATTGCGCACCACCGTTTTCATACCGTAGGGTAAAGCTATCGCCAAAAGCAGAACCGGCATCGCGTGGGAGAGCGGCCGAAGAAAGTTTGGCTCTTCGACACGCCAGATGCTTACTACGGCCCATGCGAGGATCCAGCAGAAGCCGACCGACGGCATGTATAGATAGCGCTCGGCGAAAACACTGGATGACATCCAGCGAGCATTCAAGACCGGCCCGAGGGGCAGAAATAGTAAGACGAGTGCAAAAGAAATAACGCGGGCACGCCGCCATAACAGGGCGAACAAAACTCCGCACAGGAAGAGTCCCAGAAGCCCGAGCAAAACGCTTCGGTCGGTTAGGTGGCTGCTCTTATGGAAAACATAGAATGCCGAAAGCTGCACAGGCCACAGGAGCTTCCAAAGGTACGCTCCAATGAGCGATATGGCGGAGAGTACGATCTCATACCACGAAACGTCCGTGCGGACCGCGATGCTGGCAATGCCGCCCAATAAGATGCCTCGCACCGCCATATACAGAGCCACAGTCGCCCAGAGCGGCACATATCGAGCAAACTTTTCACGCGCGGAAGTTGCGTTCCGGTCTTCACGGTAAAAGTGCTCGAACAAAGTGGCGAGAACGGGCAAAGTGACAGCCTGCTCCTTGGAAAGCAACGCAATCGCGAAGCTTCCGCACATTGCCGCGCGAATGCCGATCCCGCTCGACGGATCCTCAAGCCGCAGATAGAACAGGAATGCCAGCAAATAGAACAGTGTGAGTTCGAGATCGGTGACGCCCGCGATCCAGGCGACGGATTCAGTATGAATCGGGTGTAGGGCAAACAGCCCCGCTGCGATTAGCGCGATCCGTTCCTGACCCAGCCGGCGAAGGACACAAAAAATAATCAAAACAATCAGCGCGTGCATTGCAACGCTCGCGAGGTGGAAACTGAATGGCACGGGCCCGGCTATTTGATAGGACAACAGATATCCGAACGTCATCATGGGCCGGAAGTAATTTGTAGTGCCCTGAGCGCCCTGAAAAGACCAAACCGTAGTGGTGAAGATTTTTGGAAGGTAGCGAAAGGAGTGAACGTAAGGATTTTCTACGACTTGATAATTATCGTCATAGACGAAGCTTCCAAACAGCGAATTGGCATACGGTAAGCAGGCAAGAACGAAAAGCGCCAAAAATATCCGCGCATCCCTATCGTCCTTGGCTGAACTATTATCGGTTCGTTTTGCCCAAAACGCCATATTTTCATGCTACTGAACTTGCACCAAGCACGCCATCCTTGTCGCAAAACGGCGTAACACAAGAGTCAGCCTCTGCGATGTTGACTCGTCGCAGCATTTTCGGAGTAGACTAGGCCGGATCTGAGCGCCTGAAAACACAAATCGCAGGTGAATCCATCATGAAAAATCTTCTTCGCTCCGTGCTTCTCGCGTTGATTTTCGCGGGCAGCGCATTCGCGCAAGCTACTCCGGACTGGACGAATCCGTTTCCGCCGCATCGCATCATCGGTAATTTGTATTATGTCGGAAGCCAGGGCCTGGCCTCCTACCTGATTACGACGCCGCAGGGCCACATTCTCATCAACAGCAGCCTTGAAAGTTCCGTTCCACTCATTCGCGAGAGCATTGAAAAATTGGGTTTCAACTTTGGGGACGTCAAGATTCTTCTAATCAGCCATGCGCACTGGGATCATTGCGCGGGAAGCGCGGCCGTCAAGGAATTAACAGGGGCAAAATACATGGTGATGGACGCAGACGTTCCCGAAATTGAGGCCGGAGGCAAAGGAAATTTTCAGTATGGAGATTCCCCAGCGTCACGCTATCAGCCGACAAAAGTAGACCGCGTGCTGCACGATGGCGACGAGGTCAAGCTTGGAGACGCTGTATTGACTGCGCATCTTACGCCCGGACACACCAAAGGCACGACTACCTGGACCATGAAGGCGAAAGAGGGAGACAAGACGTACAACGTCGTGATTATTGGCAGTCCGAATGTGAACGCCGGGTACAAGCTCGTAAACAACGCGCTCTATCCGCAGATTGCGTCTGACTACGAACGCATGTTTCGCGTCTTAAAATCATTGCCCTGCGACATTTTCCTGGGCGCGCACGGAAATTACTATGGGATGGAAGCGAAATATGCGCGAATGAAAGAGGGAAGTGCCAACCCTTTTATCGATCCCGAGGGCTATAAGAACTACGTCGCGGAACGCGAACAGACATTTCGCGCGGAACTAGCGAGACAAAAGGCGGCGGCAAAATAATAACCGGATGCGGTCGGAGCTGCGATCCCCCAAAACTTGAGTGGGAAGTCCCGGCTAACGACGCGCGTTGCGGGTCTTCTTTTTGCCTTCCACGTGGTCATCAATCCATTTCAAGATTAAGTCGGCGACCTGCAAATTATTTTTGTCTTGCATTAGCATGTGGCTATTCCCGAATTGTCCATATTTCGGCAGGTGCATCATTGTTGCATCGCCCCCTGCCGCATTCACCTGATCTACAAGTTGCTGGCAGGTTTTGAATCTCGCGGGCCACATTTCCGCGTGTCCCGGAACATCGCCTAGATGATCGCCGAAGACCATGAGGACCGGAATCCCCGCGAGGGTGGAAATCTGCGTGGGAGTTAGCGTAGTCGAGCATTCAGTTTCGATGGTAATCAAGCCTTCGAGATTGGCAGGATTCACGAGTGCGGTACGCTCCGGAAAGAAGCCCGATTCGGAATGGCCCATCAGAACAGCGCCATGCAATTTGATTGCTAGCCCGGACAAATTCGTCCAGGTCGGATTGTTTTCGGCAAGCCCGGCATTCAAATCCGGAATCACTTGTTTTCCAAATTCTTCAAAAGCCTCGACAGGGAATTGCTCGTTAGCGAAGGGCTTGCCCATCTCAGGACCGAAGCGGAAAAGTGTCCAGGCAATTTCGTGGCTCGCGGTGCGAATTGCCGGCATATCGGTGGCAGGCCGTTTTCCCAACCTGATTTCGTTATAAATTGTGGCGTCGAATCCGGAACGCGCGCGTGAAACTTGATCGGGCAGATAGACCGCGCGCCCTTTCCGCAGGAAATATTCATTCCAGCCCATACGGCCATCAGGGGTCGTCTCATAACTCTTGGCGCTAAGGCAACATCCATGCACCATGACCACCGGCACGTGCTTATCGCCGCCCTCTGGAATCTGATATTGGACGTACATCTGATCGACGGTGATACTGCCCGTGTTGACTTCACTGTTGAGGAATCCGCTGGGAGATCCTGTAAGCGCATCGGTGGAAATCGTGCGGCCGCCGACAAAAAAACTTCCTTGAGACTTCAGCACAAGCGAATCCGCAATAGCGACGCCCGCCGCCGACAAAATCGCGAAAGCAAGCACAGTTGCGCCGACATACCGACGGGCTTGTTTTGAAAATTGGGAGTTTCTCAGCATGAGGCACCCCTTTCGAAAAAAAACTAAATCATACGGTTAAATATCCGCGCGCGTAATGGCGCCCAAGGATGCTGAACTTACCAGGGCGGCATATTTTGCGAAGACACCAGTCTTATAGCGCGGCGCGGGAGCTTTCCATTTCGCAAGACGCGCCGTGATTTCCGCGTCGCTCAATTCGAGTTGCAGCTTTCGCTTATCGAGATCGAAAGTAATCGCGTCGCCTTCCGCGATAATCGCAATCGGTCCGCCTCGCGCCGCTTCCGGCGCCACATGTCCCGCCATCAAGCCGCGTGTTGCGCCGCTAAATCGACCGTCGGTCAGCAGCGCGACGTCCTCACCGAGCCCCTGACCCACAAGAGCTGCCGTGAGTCCCAGCATTTCACGCATTCCGGGACCTCCGCGCGGTCCTTCATATCGGACGACGACCACATCGCCCTTCTTGATTTCGCCTTTCACCGCAGCGTCCATCGCCTCTTCTTCGCGGTCAAAAACGCGCGCGGGCCCGCGATGATAGGGCTTCTCGTGGCCGGACGTTTTTAGCACGCAGCCTTCCGGGGCCAAGTTTCCTTTCAGGATCATAAGCCCGCCCGTTTTCTTGATGGGGTCGGAAAGTTGCCGGACAACTTCTTGCCCGGGCTGTTCCTTAGCGCTGGCTGATTCTTCTTCGAGGGTCTTCAATCCAGTCGTGCCCTGATTCTTGTGGAGTAGTCCCGCTTCGAGCAGGCGCTTTGCAAGCAAAGCCATTCCGCCGGCGTTGTAAAGATCGACGGCCGTAAACCGGCCCCACGGTTTCATATCAGCTAGAAGGGGAGTTCTTTGGCTGATGACGTCGAAATCTTCAATTGTTAAATCGATTTCCGCTTCCCTGGCCATGGCGAGCAAATGCAAAACAGAATTCGTCGACCCTCCCGTAGCCGCTACGGCGGTAATCGCGTTCTCAAAAGCTTGGCGCGTGAGAATTTTTCGCGGCGTGATGCCTTTTCGAAGCAGTTCCATAACCAGCGTGCCGGAGCGATAGGCGGCATCATCCTTGCGCGCATCGGTGGCGGGGACGTTGCCCAGACCCATCGGCGTCAGGCCAATGAATTCCAGCGCCATCGCCATGGTGTTTGCAGTGAATTGACCTCCACACGCGCCCGCGCCTGGACACGCCACGCTTTCGATCTCTTTCAAGTCCGCATCCGTCATTTTTCCCGCGGAATGCGCGCCCACAGCTTCGAAGACATCCTGAATCGTTACATCGCGGCCGCGAAATCGACCCGGCTGAATTGATCCGCCGTATAGTACGAGGCTCGGCAGGTTCAAGCGAATCAATCCCATCGCTGTCGCGGGAATTGTCTTGTCGCATCCCGCGAGAGCAACCATGGCATCGAACATGTAGCCGCGTCCAACCAGTTCAATTGAGTCGGCAATCACCTCGCGGCTCACGAGCGAGGCCTTCATTGCTTCCGTGCCCATGGATTCGCCGTCACTGATGGCGACGGTATTGAATTCCAGGGGGGTACCGCCGGCGGCGCGGATTCCTTCCTTCACTTTTTCCGCGAGGTGCCGCAAGTGCGAATTGCAGGGCATAGCTTCAATCCAGGTATTTGCAACGCCGACCATAGGCTTTGCCAGATCGTCATCGGTTAATCCAACAGCCCGAAAATAAGAACGTGCAGGCGCCCTTGAAGGGCCGTCGACAATGATCCGGCTATGTTCCCTGAGACGCGAATCCATGAATCCTCCGAAAATATTCTATGAGTGCGGAAAATAAGCAGGAAAAGAGTTCTCTAGAGCCAACACCCAAGAGTGGCGCCGCGATAGCTCTCTGTGCTCTCTGTGACCTCTGTGTTAAAAGCTTTTAGTTTGTGCGAGATGCTGAATTACTCAAGGTGGAGCACAACTTGCGCGCTCCACCCAGAAAGCTTCTCTTGATTTATGCCCCTTCAGCAATCACGCGATTCTTCTTCATCCACGGCATCATTGCGCGCAATTGGGCGCCAACGACCTCGATGGGATGTTTTTTGCCGGCTTCGGCGAGCGCTTTGAAGCGCGGCAGCCCGTTCGCTGCTTCCTTCATCCATTCCTTGGCGAATGCTCCGGATTGAATATCCTTCAGGATGCCCTTCATGCGTTCCTTGGTGGCTGCGTCGACGATGATGGGTCCTCGCGTGAGGTCGCCGTATTCGGCTGTATTTGAGATGGAGTAGCGCATCTCGGAAATTCCGCCCTCATACACAAGGTCCACGATCAATTTCATTTCGTGGCAGCACTCGAAATAGGCCATCTCCGGCGCATAGCCCGCTTCGACGAGCGTCTCATATCCCGCTTGAATCAGCGCCGTCAGACCGCCGCACAGGACAGACTGTTCGCCGAACAAATCGGTCTCGGTTTCCTCGCGGAAATTTGTCTCGATGACTCCCGCGCGCGCGCCGCCAATTCCGCTCGCATAGGCCAGCCCGATTTTTTTCGTGTCGCCGCTGGGATCCTGATGAACAGCCAACAGGCAAGGCACACCCGCGCCTTGTGAAAACTGATGGCGCACCAGATGTCCGGGACCTTTAGGCGCGACCATGAAAACGTTGACGTCCTTCGGCGGCTTGATGAATCCGAAGTGAACGCCGAAGCCATGCGAAAAAGCGAGATACTTTCCAGCCTTCATCGCGGGGGCGACTTCGCTGTCGTACACGCCCGGCGCAAGTTCGTCGGGCACAAGGATCATGACAATCTCGGCTTCTTCCGCAGCTTGCCGCACGGGGAGCACGCGCAAGCCGGCCTTCTGGGCCTTGGCGACGGAAGCACTCGTGCTCTTGAGGCCGACAACGACGTTGCAGCCCGAATCCGCCAGATTCATGGCGTGCGCGTGGCCCTGTGATCCAAAACCGATCACGGCAATTTTTTTGTTCTGGATATATTTCAAATCCGCATCTTTATCGTAATAAACCTGCACGTTTCCTCCTGAGGCTGCTCAGTCTTTCTAGAATTTTTAAAGCACCTGCCAACACAAGTCCGCACTCATTCCGGCGGAATATTCTCAAACGGATGCAAAAGGACTGCCACATTATGCCCTGTTACGTCCCCTGCATCCAGTGCCCGCAATCAGTTTCAAGATTGGCTTCACTGCTGGGTGGAATGATACGCCTAAACCTTTGCCTGCGGATAGCAACCCAGAATTTTTACTGAGTCGGTAAATTGGTGGAGATCGGCGAGCGCCGCAATCGTGTTCGGATCCTTCAGCGATGCCTGCAGGTCAAGATAGAAACAATATCTCCACGGCGTGCCGGGGATGGGGCGGCTTTCAATCTTCAGCAGGTTCAGATCGCGTTGCGCAAACGCATTCAGAGCCAGACAAAGAGATCCTGGCTTGTGCGCGAGGAGTAGGACAAGAGAAAGCTTGTCCGCGTTTTCCGGGACCTCAGCCGATGGCGTGAGCAGAAGGAAGCGGGTGTAATTTTCCGGATGATCTTCGAGGTGTTCCCGCAGAATGATTGCGTCGTACACGGACGCAGCGCGCCTGCTGGCAATAGCAGCCTTGGCGGGGTCGCCGGCCTGCATGATATCCCGCACGCTTCCGGCTGTATCGTCGGCTGCGACGCGTTTTATCGCAGGATGGCTGGCAAAGAATCGTTCGCACTGCGCGAGAGCCACCGGGTGTGATGAAACCTGCGTGATGCCCTCAAATGTCGCACCCGGAATCCCGATCAGATTGTGTACGATGGGAATCACGACTTCGGACTGAATATGGAGGCCGCTGGCAACGAGCAGATCGTAGGAGCGGTGAACGGAACCGGCCAGGCTATTCTCAATCGGTGCGAGGATGGAATCCGCCACACCTTCCCGAATACTTGAGTACAGCGCCTCAAATGTAGGCCGCGGAACGAGTTGAATATTCTCGCCTAGCAGTTTGACGGCCGCTTCCTCGCTGAAAGCTCCGCGTTCGCCCTGGAATGCAACGCGCGGAAATTCCCGGGCCACGGTCACTTTAATCTCCGGACGCACTTGTAAATTGTAAAAAACTCGCGGCACATAGGTTCACAAGCTAACAGGGCGTTAACCCGCCCGTCAAACTCCACATTTCCGTTCTTTTTACTTTTGGAACGTATCCGCGGTGAAATCATGGGAGAATGCTAATAGATTCAAGACGCGAGGACATTTGATGAACCGACGGACTCTGATCTGCACTACGATAATTCTATTAGCTGTAGCCGCTGGCTGTAAAAAGCAGGCAAACGATCAGGATGCGATTCGCGCCAGCATCGATAAGCACCTGAATGGACGCGCCGACTTGAATCTTTCGGCCATGGACCGTGAAGTGAAGCAAGTATCCGTCAACGGAGATCACGCAACTGCTCAAGTTGAATTTCGACTTAAGCAGGGAAGTGGCAGCATGCAGGTAGAGTATGTCCTCGAACGCAAGGGCGGGGAATGGACGATCACGAACAGCCAACCCGCAGGCGGACAGAGCCCGCACGGAAGTATGCCCCCCACCACGCCAGACTCGGGCGGCAATTCAATGCCTCAAGGACACCCTCCCGTAAACTGAACACGGATTTGCCGCAATACCGGATATCGAGTTGAAAGCTGCGGTTGATTTCTTGAAACCCAAGCACGGCATCCGCCCCTCTAAGATAATGTGGCTCGTGGCATCATCAAAATTGTGAGAATGGCTGACCTGATGTAGCGCCCGTTTTCAGGCGGGCATCCGTTGTTCAAAATGCCGGCCTGAAGGCCGACGCTACAGAATGTTTGCGAGACAATGCACATCTCAGCGCCTTTCATTCGGCGACCCGTAGCAACAGCGCTTCTGAGCCTGGCCATTTTAATGGCCGGGGGAGTTGCGTTTTATTTCCTTCCCGTGGCCGCACTTCCCAGAGTGGATTTCCCCACAATCTATGTCCGCGGAGGCCTACCGGGCGCCAGTCCGGAAACAATGGCGTCGTCTGTCGCCACGCCTCTGGAACGCCAATTCGGGCGCATTGCAGGCATTACAGAGATGACCTCCACCAGCCAGCTAGGTTCGACGGGCATCACTCTTCAGTTTGATCTCGATCGAGACATCAATGCGGCTTCCCGGGACGTCCAGGCGGCGATCAATGCCGCGGCGGGACAATTGCCCTCCAATCTGCCCAGCTTGCCGACCTATCGCAGAATTAATCCAGCCGATTCACCCATTATGGATTTGTCTATTTTCTCGGACACCATTCCAAGAAGTCATCTCTATGATCTCTGTGATTCTATACTCGGGCAAAAGCTGGCGCAGGTTGACGGAGTCGGTCAGGTAAGTATAAGCGGAGGCGCAAAGCCGGCCGTTCGCGTGGATTTGAATCCCAATGCGCTAGCGCACTACGGGATCGGTCTTGAAGAGGTGCGAACCGCGCTACGCAACGCGAACGCCAATACTCCCAAGGGAAGTTTGGAAGATCAGGGCAACCGCTGGGTCCTCTTCGCAACCGACCAGTTGCTACAGTCCGACCAATACACGCCGCTCATCATTGCCTACAGGAATGGAGCGCCCGTACGGTTAAGCGATATCGCGAAAGTCACCGAAGGGATTGAGGATATTCGCAACTCCGGTTACGCCAATGGCAAGCCCGCCGTCAACATATCGATCAGCCGGCAGCCCGGCGCCAACATCATAAACACCGTGGATAATATTAAGGCGATTCTTCCTGAATTGCGCGCGACAATCCCACCCGCTGCCACTCTCGACATCACTTCCGATCGCACAAAAACGATCCGCGCATCTGTGAATGACATTGAATTCACTCTAGTGCTGACAGTCGCGCTAGTGGTCATGGTGATTTTTATTTTCTTGCGCAACGCCTGGGCAACGGTGATTCCGAGCATATCGGTACCCCTTTCTATTGTCGGCACATTCGGAGTGATGTACCTGCTGCACTACAGTATCGATAACCTTTCGCTTATGGCGCTGGCGATCTGCACGGGATTCGTCGTGGATGATGCCATCGTTGTCATTGAGAACATCACGCGATACCTGGAAGCAGGGGAATCGCCGATGCAGGCGGCTCTCAAAGGTTCCCGCGAAATTGGATTTACGGTTTTGTCGATGAGCGTTTCGCTGATCGCCGTGTTTATTCCGATTCTCCTGATGGGAGGCATTGTAGGCAGGCTCTTCAGGGAATTCGCCATCACATTGAGTGTGGCCATCGCCGTTTCGCTTTGTGTGTCCCTCACAACCACGCCGATGATGTGCGCCAGGTTCCTGAAATCAGAACATGACAGGGAACACGGGCAACTCTACAAGGGAAGCGAACGAGTCTTCCAATGGGCCTTGCATCGTTATGCGGGCGGGTTGCGCTGGGTGCTGCGGCACCAACCGCTGATGCTCGCCGTTACGCTCGCGACGATTTGCCTCAGCATCTATCTATATATCGTTGTCCCTAAAGGTTTCTTTCCACAACAAGACACCGGGCGCATGGCTGGAACCATCTTGGGTGCGCAGGACCTGTCATTCCCAGCGATGCAGGAGAAATTGAAGCAATACACTCAGATTGTCATGAGCGATCCGGCTGTCGCGAGCATGTCCGCTTATACGGGCGGAGGCGCGGAGAACACAGGCCGCATGCAGATTGATTTAAAACCGCTTTCAGAGCGAAAAGTCACAGTTGACCAGGTGATTGCGCGCCTTCGAAGACGACTTGCCGTCGTTCCAGGGGCGACGCTGTACTTGAGGGCATTTCAAGACATCAACGTAGGCGGTCGGTTTACGAGTTCGCAGTATCAATATACTCTCGAAAGCGAAAATCTAGCGGATCTGCAGGAATGGGCGCCGCGGGTCGAAGCCAAAATGCGGCAGATACCTGGTCTGCGCGACATCGCCAGCGACCAGCAAACTCGAGGTTTGCAAGCCACTCTGGTCATTGATCGGGATACTGCTTCCCGGCTTGGAATCGCTCCAGCGGCGATTGACAACACGTTATACGACGCGTTCGGTCAGCGCCAGGTGTCGACGATCTATACGCAACTGAACCAGTATCACGTCGTTATGGAAGTCGACGCAGCTTTCCGCGACAGCACGGACGATATCCAACAACTTTTTGTGCGCTCGTCAACCGGGGCGCAAGTCCCGCTGAAAGCTTTCACTCATTTTGAAATGAAGACCACCTCGCTCGCCGTGAATCACCAGGGGCAATTTCCGGCAGTCACTATTTCGTTCAACCTTGCAGAGGGTGTGGCCTTGGGAGACGCGGTGAAGGATATTGAAGCCGCGGTTCTGCAATTGAGACTTCCTTCCGATATTCGGCCTACCTTCCAAGGAACCGCGCAAGCATTCCAATCTTCGCTGGCTAGCCAGCCATGGCTGATCTTGGCGGCGGTTATCACGGTGTACATTGTTTTGGGTGTTCTATACGAGAGTTATATTCACCCCGCGACGATTCTTTCAACGCTTCCTTCGGCCGGCGTTGGTGCACTACTGGCCCTACTGGTTTTTCATACGGAGTTGACTGTCATCGCGCTAATTGGAATTATTCTGTTAATCGGCATCGTTAAGAAAAATGCAATCATGATGATTGATTTCGCAGTTGAGGCGGAGAGGTCCGGGAAAACTCCCGAGGAGTCGATCTACCAGGCGTGCCTGCTTCGATTTCGGCCTATCATGATGACAACGATGGCGGCACTGCTAGGTGGGCTGCCGCTGGCGTTGTCGGCTGGGACTGGTTCGGAATTGCGCCGTCCACTAGGAATCAGCATCGTGGGCGGCCTGATGGTGAGTCAAGTCCTCACGCTGTACACGACTCCCGTAATCTACCTCTACATGGACCGGCTCCAGCTAATGATCGCGAAGCGCAAGGCGCATCGTGTCACCGGTGAAGCGCCACCCGCGCCCGTCAAAAGTGCGCCTCTCCTTTGAGTGCTTCTCATTTCCTTCGGGAAATGGGAGTTATGTGGCCTTATGAAACTGCTTCCATCCATTTCGATGACGGGTTTGCTCCTGGCATTGAGCTGCAGTCTGCTTGCTTTCCAGGGCCGTGTCTTCGATGAGGAAGAAGCATCGCCGCTTCCGCCCAACGCGAACGAAAAAGCCGAATGGACTTTCGCGCGCCTGCACTACACGATGAGCAGCGAATTCGCCTATCGCGGCTTCCAGCGCTGGGCCGCGGACTATCCCAAGGCCGACCGCCAGTTTGTGATGGGTGTGCGCCGGCTTACGCGCCTGCATGCTCGCCCGATCGAGCAAGTCGTCGACGCCAACGGCAACGGAATGTTCGACTGGCCCTGGATCTACGTGGAAGACGGTGGCTGGTGGACTATCTCGGCGGAGCAAGCTGCACGCATGCGGGAGTATCTGCTAAAGGGTGGATTCATGATGATCGACGATTCGCATGGCGACTCCGAGTGGGAGAATTTCATGCGCGGCATGCTTCTGATTTTCCCGGACCGTCCGGTGGAAGATTTGAAAGATGCGGACGAGATTTTTCACGTCATGTACGATCTCGACGAACGCTTCCAGATTCCTGGAACGCGATTTATCTGGGGAAGCCGGCAATACACCGCGGACAGCAGAGTCCCCCAATGGCGAGCTATCCGCGATGACAGCGGCCGCATCATGGTCGCCATTTGTCATAACTCGGACGTCGGCGACGCCTGGGAATGGGCGGACAGTCCAAAATATCCCGAGCGCGATGCTTCACTCGCCTACCGTATCGGGATCAACTACATCCTTTATGGAATGACCCACTAGAAGCGTCGTTTCTCTCTGTGCTCCGTCACGAAAAGCGCAGGGAAGAAGGGCTACTTCGTCGTTACCACTTCTTTTGCGTGGCCTGTGAGTCGGAGGATATGCAATCCGGTGCCTGCACGGTCAGCGCTATAGATCAAACCTCGATCATCGACCTCGACATTGTTCGTTTCAATCGCGCGCTCGCAGGCGGAAGTGATTTTCGGATCGCCTTCGGGATGGCTTACTCCGTCCGGGCAGAACATCATGGTGTTTTTATTCGGAGCGGGAATGAAATAGGCGACTTCCTGGACATCAAATGGGTCGCGAATATCAAAAACCCTCGTGCCTGCGTTGAACCAGGAAAAAATCGCCAGCTTCCCATAGTAAGGAGGATAAAACGATTCCGCGACGGCATGAGTGCCGAACCGCCCGCCTCGTCCGCAGTAATCGCCAGGATTTTCAGGCACGCGGAACGTCGAAATAGGCCATGGCGCGGCCTCCACGCTGATGTCCAGTAGGAAAGCGAGATGTGGCGCCGGCCGCGATCCGTCCGGATTCGGGGCACAATGGTCGCCTCTCGATGCTTCGGAAGGAACGATTAGAAGATCTCTTTTCTTCAGCGCTGTGTGTCCCTGGAATTCAGGAATCGGCTCGCCAAAAATTGGAAAAGTCGTGTGCGCCCCCTGGTCGGGTGACATCGTAATGTACCCAACCTGCGGCGCGAGCATTTCTTCGGTTGTCGGCTTCAATGGATTCTCAAATGCCGTCAGCAGTTTCTTTCGGTCCAAAATTTGTATGACGCCATTCGCGCCTGTGCCATAGGCTGCATACACGCGGTTCTTCTCCACTCCAGCCGACATGGGTCCGTGAATTCCAATTGCTGGAATCAGACCTTCGTGTGAAGTCGCACCCGGCTGTTGACCGAGCAATCCAAAATCGCGGATGTATACAGGCTTCGCAGGGTCGCTCAAATCATAAATTTTCATATGATTGCCGCCCTTCCAACCTTCGGACGACTTGTTCGCAACCAGGTAGGCAATTCCGGTGTCGCATTCCCACCAGTTCTTGTGCGTGCCCGTGAGACCCTCCACGATGACTGTCAGGCGAGTCGGGTGAGCCGGATCGGTGACATCATAAATCTCCTGCGCTTCGGTCCCGAGAGGGCGAAGCAAATACCACTTGCCACGCACACCGTGCGGCAAAACACTCCCGCTGCAAACGCGCACCATCTGCGCGCCGCCGGCTTCTTCTCCGGCCTGCGTCGAGCCCGGAATGTGCGCAAGGTACTTGGGACTCGCGGGATCGGTTACATCCACAATCGAAGTTCCGTTGGGTTCCACAGTGCGCGTCAATGGATTCATCGCAGCGCCCGTGTGATGGCCGACATAAGCGATTTCACGGCCATTTTCGTTAATGATGATGGGCTGGTATGCCGATCGGCCTTGTAGATCGCTATGGCCTACCAATTCCATGTTCCATTGCGATTGCTGGTCCGGAGGATTGGGAGGCGGCTCCTGAGTCGGCGCGCTGCCGTTCAAATTGATGGCCGGGATTGTTGCTCCGTTCGGCGGATAGTTCTGTGCCCTCACAAAAACGGGCGCGCTCGCGGTTAGCAGGAACAAGACAAATAACGAAAGCGAGAGCATATAGACTCTAGGCTGCATAGATTTAAGTTACCTCGGCAATTTTTGTGTCCGGAAAATGTATATCACGCGAGTAAATTGCCGTCTACCGGCCGTATGTATTCAACAGAACGCGTCGCGCTTGTTTTGCACCGCGCATAACTTCATAATAAGAGTTACTTAGGGCGGTTATGCGAAAAGTCGTATTGCTTATACTCGTCGCCTTGGTTGTGATCGCCGCCGGCTACACGGTGCGCGGCGCACTGGGACACATCGCCTCTGATGGATTCCAAAACTCGCTAAAAAAGTTTCACGTAAAAGCTGAAGCCGCGCCTGAGCCGCCAAGAGCGCCCGGCAACGATAACGCTCCCGTTATCCGCTTCGTAAAGAATCCGGAAATGGCTCCTCCGCTGCCTGAACGAGACATCTCCGGCGCGCCTTTGTCCATGGCGAACTGGAACGGAAAAGTTATTTTTGTGAATTTCTGGGCCACCTGGTGCCCGCCGTGCCGCGAAGAAATTCCGGAACTCATCACGCTGCAAAAACAATACGGCAGCAGCCTGCAAATAGTGGGAATTTCCGAAGATGATGATCCTGCGGCGAATGTAATAAAATTCGCAAAGCAGAGTGGGATCAATTATCCGATTGTCAGGGCCACGCCAGAAGTGATTACCGCGTACGGCGGCGTTCCGGCCTTGCCCACTACTTTTGTGATCGACACGCGGGGGCGGGTCGTGGAGAAGCACGCCGGACTGCACCCGATGGATTCTTACGTCAGGGAAATCCGGGCGCTTCTCGGACAGCCGGTTGACGCGCGCATTGAGACTTACGACGACACCGGCCAACTGTTTTTGAAGAATGCGGTGAACGCCACCGAGTTGCCTGGCGTGAACCTTGCTGGATTGACGCCGGAGCAGAAGAAGGCTGCGCTGCACCGCCTGAACGCGGAAAGTTGCACATGCGGGTGCGCCTTGACGCTTTCACAATGCCGCGTGAATGATACCGAGTGTCCCGTCAGCGGTGATATGGCGGCTAAAGTGGTGAAAGAGGTCGTCCGAGGCGGCAAACCCGCGCGCGGTCATACTCAACCGACCACCAAGGGACCGCAGACGTAGTGTTGCGTGGGACAGGCACTCTGTTCGGTTGTGTCAACGCGGACTCGTACCGGACAGAAAAAAGTGTCTGTGCTGCCGCTTTAAAGGAGAGTTGAAGTGCTGCAACTCATTTTTCGCGCTTTTGCAGTTCTTGCTGCTGCCGCTCTTCCGCTTGGAAAGGGAGCTGCGTGCAATGCCCCTGGGACGTCTGTTGCAATCCCAAACCCGTCCGTTGACGCGCCCCTGGCGTCCACTAAGAGCCAGCAAACCGCAGTTGTGGCTGGCGGATGCTTCTGGGGCATTCAAGCCGTATTCGAACGTGTGAAAGGCGTCATCCGCGCGACCTCGGGATATTCTGGCGGGTCGGCGGACACGGCGCAGTACGAAAAAGTCTGCTCAGGACGCACCGGGCACGCCGAAGCGGTACAGGTAACCTACGACCCGTCGCAAATTTCCTATGGCCAGCTTTTGCGAGTGTTCTTTTCCGTTGCGCACGACCCGACGCAGCTGAACCAGCAGGGACCTGATGTCGGCACGCAATATCGTTCGGCAATTTTCTACGCTTCCGACGAACAAAAAAGAATTGCCGAAGCTTACGTCGATCAATTAAATCGCGCCAAAGTTTTTCCGAAAGCGATTGCCACGAAGATCGTCGCGCTTAGCGAGTTTTATCCTGCGGAGGATTACCATCAAGGTTACGCCGACAATCATCCCGAAAACATGTACATCGTGATCAATGACATGCCAAAGGTTGAACATCTGCAAAAGCAATTCCCGGATCTTTACGTCGATAAAAAATAGCGCCGCGCAACCGTTCCGATTTTCGAGCTAGCGCCTAGTCTACCGTTATTTTTGACTTGCGGTCTTCCACGCCGGTTCTTGCTTCTGTTCAAAATCCTCGTAGGCTTTTACTAGTCCCTTCAGCACTTCCGCCGTCGTTTCAAACAATGCTTGAGCTTTCGGGTCGGAAACCTTGGACACATCCTCGCGGGCGTGTGCAGCCGCGTCGTTGAGCATTTGTTTTAGTTTTAGAGTATGGTGCCGCGGATCATTTTCGGCGTATTGCATTCGATCGGTCATACTGGAGTCCCCCTTTTCGCCAACGCTGGGCGTAGCCGACAAATCGTTACAACGGCATCCTGTACCTTCCAGGGAAGCACCGCAGGTAACCATCGGGAATATTACGGATAGGAATGAAAACAATCCTGTAGGTAAGTAGACTTTGAGTTGCCAGCAGCGATTATTGGTGTGACGCTCGTGTAAAGTATCGACCTTGGCCGCACGTCGCAGGCAAAAAAAATGCGTGGAGGCGGTAGCGCCGCCTCCACTCAAGTATCAGTTAGTCAGATCAGTCGGCGTTAATCGGCGAGCGGATCGGGCCGTAGTTGGAACTTCACAGCCTTGCTCGTGGTGCCTTTGCCGCCCTCCAGGTGCCAGGGCGTGCGCGTCGCGTACGTTGACCAGAGCCCCTTGCCTTTCCAGCCCCCTTTTGGATCGTCAATGCGTCCATCCAGGCTCTTGGCGAAGAAGCCCATCGGATAGGGAACTCGCATCACGACAAACTTGCCGGTAGTCGGATCGAGAGCTTCCAGCGCGTCCGTGCCGTTAGCCGTGGCGATAGGAATATTTTTCCCCATGCCGAACGTATCGTATTGATCGACCCAGTTGTAATAGTTGGTGTCAGCGCTGCCAACTCTTTCGTCGACTCCCTTGAAAGAGGGGCCCGGTGTGCGGTAAAGGGTCCAACCTTCGGGGCAGTGCTGTCCGGTGGCTGTAGGTCCATTGAGTGGCCCCTTGCACTTGCGGCGATCGAAGCTGGCGAAATGTCCGCTGGCGAGCACGGTCCAGACGACGCCGTTGCGGTCAATATCCATTCCGCGGGGAGAGAATCCTTGGACGGATGCTTTCGGATTGTTCCACGGCACTTCGTAGATTTCCGCCAATGCAGTTTTTGTCGGATCCGATCCGGGATTCAACCGAACTAGGGCGCCGGGAAAACCAAGGGTCGTGCCCCAGACGGAGCCGTCGGCCGGGTTTGGACCAACAGCATAGAAACCCACCTTGATGCGTTTATCTTTCGTCGGATCGATAGGCTGATCGGGCTCCACATAATCATCGCGCTTGCCATTGCCATTGGTGTCCAGGATAAATGGAGTCCAACCTTGCGACTTTTCCACGTCATGCGTCTCATCCCACATTTTTGTGTTGAGCCAGCCGACTTTATCTCCGCCCGGATCACTGAACCAAAGGGTACTATTGGCATCCTCAGCGAACATCAAGTGCTGCGAGCTGGCGCACATGTCCACCAGACTCCACTGTTTCGTTTTCGGATCGTAGACGTTCGTCTGGCGGGAACTCGATTTGATCGGGAAAGCCTTTGCAGATGGATGACTCGAACCTTCCTTGCAGAAAGCAGGATTGTCCCGGCCACGCGTTGCAGCCGCGGTCCAGATCCGCCCTTGCGAATCCATCATCAAGCTGTGCGCGGTGGCATGCGAGATAGCGACGGGTTCTTTTCCCCAGTAAGGTGACGGCTCAAGAACTTCCTCCGGCTCGGCCATCGGAGTCCCAGGCTTGTACGGAATGGCGATCTGGCTGAACGTGTTCTTTACCGGATCCAGAACCGTCATGAAATCCGAACTGTCCTCGTGAACGCCATAAATGAGGCCATTGGGATTGGAATTCACATTCCGTCGGTCAACCGAAATCTCATCGTGGAAATATTCTTTCGGTGTGGCCCAGTCCCATTGTGTGATGACGATGTTGCGTTCCATGCCTTGCGGGCGGGGCGGAGCCGGCGGCAATTCTCCTGCTTTTACGCGATCTGTCCAGTCCGCGAATTCCTGCATGGCGCGCTTACGGCCCATGCGCACTGCTACGCTGACCATATTGCTGCCAACCTGGGCTGACTGGATGCGCCGATCCCATGCGGCCACGCTGTTGTCAAATGCGCCAAGGCTCGAAGGAATTTCGCGTGTGGCTTTGTCACCAATTTGATGGCACGATTCGCAGCCATCGGTCTTTACCATTTCGACCCACTGGCCTTGTTCCTTTATATTGTCTGAAATCCCGTTTCCATTTGCACCTGTACCGGGGAAATCACTTTTCGGCGGAATGTGCAGAAGGGAATACCAGTAAGCGGCGGGATAATATTGTGCCGCCTCTTTTGCGCTTGGCGCGATCACAGCTTTCAAATCCAGCGGCTTGCCAGGTGCAGCTTGCACTTTGGCCGAATCCACCAGGCCATAGCCGCGCACCCACACCGTATAATTTGCTTTGGGTAGATCGGGAACCAGGTAGCGTCCCTGATCGTCAGTCACCACGATTTTGCGATAGCCGGTGCCGAGATCCTTTGTTTCCGCAATCACCCAGACACCTGCTTCCGGCCCTTTTGAACTTGTAACGACGCCGGCGATGTCACTGCTATTCATAGGAATCGCCGCGGCGGGTTTCTTGGCACTGTGCCCTGGACGAGAGACTCCCAACAACGCAGTTACGGCAGTCACAGCGATTGCCACATAGAAGAGTTTCTTGCTCATAAACTTTAATCTCCTTCACCGGCTGGATAGCTTCCCGAACACCCGTTTGAAAAAAAATATCGGGAGGCGTCAATTTCAAGAACACTGCTCGTAAGGAATCGTAAGCCTGCGCGGTAGCGTTGTCAATTCACGGTTTTGTGAACGCGGCATGCCGGAATGAGCGACACACGTTTGCCAAAACTCTATATGTCGCGTTACGTTTCGCAATTTCAAAATAGAGAGCGGGGAGAAAATTTAGAGGAACACGAACGATCGACAATTGAAATTCGCTGACAATAGTGTAGCCAACGGCGGCTGGTTTTGCGAAGGCGACTATTATTTTTTAATGGCGGTTCCAAGCGTGTGACGGAATTTTGCGATGGATCCGTTTCCAAGCAACTCTTTTCTGTTTCGATGACCCGCACGATCTGGAATTTGTTCTAAAAAATGTGAGTTCCATAGGTACTAGTAACTACGCAACTCTCCCGCATTTCATCTAAATTGCCACTGATTATGTTGCCGACCGCGAGCAGTGTTAGGAGAGTTTCCCGCCTCTTCGCGAATGTTTTTGCGCAAAAGTTTGCTGCAATCCCTCACATCGTGATTTCGCAAGTTCATCAACACGGCTGAACCACGACGATAACCGGTGTGTCTTCAGCAACTTGCGGCGCACCGTGACGCGGGCGAGTTTTGCGGTTGGTGGCAGTGGAATTGCCATAGGTAAGCCGATTACAAAACCAAGAGGAGTCAATGCCAACAACTCGGTGCGCTGGTGCGTCTTTCCTTCGCTTACTTGTCACTATATTTGTATTTTCTGGCGTCCCCGCTTTCGCGGGCACCATCAGTGTTAAACCTGGCGCAGCCTATACCGACTCGACCGGAGTGGTCTGGTCCTCTGACAGCTCCAATTGCAGCGGGGGAGTTTTAGCATCGACTTCGCACGCCATCATTGGCGCTCTCCCAGCGGCTTCTGACCAAGCGCTGTATCAGCCCGAACGTTATAGAAGTTCGACCTGTACATTCACCGCACCGGCTGGAACCTACGCCATTACTATCAAATTTACAGAGAATTATTGGTCGTCCGCTGGGTCCCGTCTATTTGGCGTTTCGATCAATGGAGTCACCGTGCTTTCGGCGTTCGACATTTTCGCGGCAGCTGGAGGCCAGTACATCGCTCTTGACAAGACGTTCCTGACGACAACGACGGGAAGTCCCATCACGATCCAGTTTATAAATGGTTCTATCGATTTTGCCAAATATGATTCCATCCAGATCGTATCGACCGGTCCGGCTCCGGCACCTGGGGTCACCAGCGTGAGTCCGACTTCGGCATTACAGGGCCAGGCGATTCCTGTGGTCATCACCGGCAGCAACTTCCAGATCGGCGCGACCTGTAGCTTTAGCGCAGCAGGGATTACAGTCAACTCGTGCATCTTTAATTCCGCGACGAAGTTAACCGCTAACATCTCCATCTCCAGCACGGCTACGTTGGGGGCTGGAAATGTTACGGTCACGAATCCGGACGCCCAGAGTAACACCCTGACCAACGCCTTTACCGTGACTCAGGCTCCGGCGCCCGCCATCACCAGCGTGAGTCCGATTTCGGCATTGCAGGGCCAGGCGATTCCTGTGGTCATCACCGGCAGCAACTTCCAGAGCGGCGCAACTTGCAGCTTTAGTGCGACCGGGATCACGGTAAGCTCCTGTGCGTTCAATTCCGCGACGCAGTTGACCGCTAACATCTCTATAGCCGCCACAGCGACATTGGGTGCTGGAAACGTGACGGTCACGAACCCAGACACCCAGATCGCCACGCTGCCCGCCGCCTTTAGCGTGACTCAGGCTCCGGCACCTGGCATCACCAGCGTGAGTCCGACTACGGGATTACAAGGCCAGGTACTTCCTGTGGTGATCACCGGCAGCAACTTCCAGAGTGGCGCAACCTGCAGCTTTAGTGCGACCGGGATCACGGTGAGCTCCTGCGTATTCATTTCGGCGACGCAGTTGACCGCTAACCTTTCCATAGCCGCCAGTGCTACGTTGGGCGCTGGAAATGTGACAGTCACAAACCCGGACACTCAGAGTGCCACCCTACCCAACGTCTTTACCGTGAATCCGCCGCCTCCATTCAGCCCCATTCGCGTTAAGGTTGGCTCAGCCTATACAGATTCGACCGGAGCACTCTGGTCCTCGGACAGTTCCAATTGCAGCGGGGGAACTCTGTCTCCGACCTCGCACACCATCACGGGAGCGCTGCCGGCGGCGTCTGATCAAGCACTGTATCAAGGGGAACGCTACGGAAATTCGAGCTGTACGTTCAACGCGCCGCCCGGAACCTACAACGTGACGCTCAAATTTGTGGAGAAATATTGGAACTCCGCTGGTTCTCGTCTGTTCGCCGTCACGATCAACGGAGTCACAGTGCTTTCGGAATTCGACATTTTCGCGGCAGCCGGAGGCCAGTTCATAGCTCTTGATAAGACGTTCAGCACGACAACGACGGGAAGTCCCATCACGATTCAGTTCATAAATGGGTCTATTGATAATGCCAAATATGATGCCATCCAGATCGTTTCTGGCACTCCGCCCCTGCCGCCGCCTGTCGTTACCAGCGTGAATCCGACTTCGGCAATGCGGACTCAGGCGCTTCCTGTGGTCATTACCGGCAGTAATTTCCTGACCGGAGCAACTTGCAGCTTTAGCGCGGCCGGGATCACGTTAAATTCCTGCGTATTCAATTCCGCGACGCAGATGACCGCGAACATCTCCATCGCCCTCACGGCTACGCTGGGTGCTGGGAATGTGACTGTCACGAACCCGGATACCCAGATTGGCACGTTGCCCAACGGCTTTACACTGACTCCAGCTCCCGCGCCGGGCATCACCAGCGTGAGTCCGACTTCCGGAATTCGGGGCCAGGCGCTTCCCGTGGTCATTACCGGCAGCAACTTCCTGACCGGAGCAAGCTGCAGCTTTAGCGCGGCAGGGATTACAGTAAGCTCGTGCGTATTCAATTCCGCGTCACAGATGACCGCGAACATCTCCATAGCAGCCACGGCTACGTTGGGCGCTGGAAATGTGACAGTCACGAACACGGACGCCCAGAGTGGCACCTTGCCCAGCGCCTTTACGGTAAATCCAGCTCCGACGCCGGGCGTTGCCAGCGTAAGTCCGACCTCAGCAATTCGGGGGCAAGCGCTTCCTGTGGTCATTACCGGCAGTAATTTCCTAACGGGAGCAACTTGCAGCTTTAGCGCCACCGGGATCACGGTGAGCTCCTGCGTATTCAATTCCGCGACGCAGTTGACCGCTAACATCTCCCTCTCCACCACTGCTACGTTGGGTGCTGGAAATGTGACGGTCACGAATCCGGACGCTCAGATTGCCACCCTGCCCAGCGCCTTTACCGTAAATCCAATTCCGCCGCCGGGCATCACTAGCATAAATCCGACGTCGGGAATACGGGGCCAGGCGTTTCCTGTGGTCATTACTGGAACCAACTTCCAGAGCGGCGCAACTTGCAGCTTTAGCGCCACCGGGATCACGGTGAGCTCCTGCGTATTCAATTCCGCGACGCAGTTGACCGCTAACATCTCCATGTCCACCACTGCTACCTTGGGTGCTGGAAATGTGACGGTCACGAATCCGGACGCCCAGGCTGCCACGCTGCCCAACGGCTTTACCGTAAATCCAATTCCGCCGCCGGGCATCACCAGCCTGAGTCCGACTTCGGGTATGCAGACCCAGGCGTTTCCCGTGGTCATCACTGGCAGCAACTTCCAGAGCGGCGCAACTTGCAGCTTTAGCGCCACCGGGATCACGGTAAGCTCCTGCGTATTCAACTCCGTCACGCAATTGACCGCTAACATCTCCATAGCCCCCACGGCTACGTTGGGTGCTGGAAATGTGACGGTCACGAACCCGGACGCCCAGACTGTCACACTGCCCAGCGCCTTCACCGTGACTCAGGCTCCGGCGCCTGGCATCACCAGCGTGAATCCGACTTCGGGATTGCAGTCGCAAACGCTTCCGGTGGTCATCACTGGCAGCAACTTCCAGACCGGAGCGACTTGCAGCTTTAGCGCCGCCGGGATCACAGTGAGCTCCTGCGTATTCAACTCCGCGACGCAAATGACCGCTAACATTTCCATCTCCAGCACGGCGACGTTGGGTGCTGGAAATGTGACGGTCACAAATGTGGACACCCAAAGTGGCACTCTGACTAACGGCTTTACTGTGAATGCGCCACCTCCATTCAACCCTGTTCGCATTAAGCCTGGCTCAGCCTTTACAGACTCGAACGGATCACTCTGGTCCTCCGACGCTTCGAATTGCACCGGGGGAACTTTATCTTCGACGTCACACTCCATCACGGGCGCTCTGCCGGCCGCTTCTGATCAGGCGCTGTATCAGTCAGAACGCTATGGAAATTCGACCTGCACGTTTAACGCACCGGCGGGAACCTACACCATTACGCTTAAATTTGCGGAAAAATATTGGAACTCCGCGGGTGCTCGCATTTTCAACGTCTCGATTAATGGAGTCACGGTGCTTTCGGCATTCGACATTTTCGCTGCTGCCGGAGGCCAGTACATAGCTATTGACAAGACGTTTTTGACGACAACATCAGGAAGTCCCATCACAATCCAGTTCATTAATGGATCTATTGATAATGCCAAATACGGTGCCATCCAGATCGTCTTGAACGGTCCGCCTTTGCCGCCTCCTGCCATTACCAGCGTGAATCCGACTTCAGGAATGCGCACTCAAGCGCTCCCCGTGGTCATCACCGGCAGCAACTTCTTAAGCGGAACGACTTGCAGCTTCAGCGGCGCCGGGATCACAGTAAACTCCTGCGTATTCAATTCCGCGACGCAGTTGACCGCTAACATCTCTATCTCCGGCACGGCTCCGTTGGCTGCTGGAAATGTGATGGTCACGAACCCGGACGCCCAGAATGTCACGCTCCCTAACGCCTTTACGGTGACTCCAGCTCCTGCGCCGGGCATCACCAGCCTGAGTCCGGCTGCGGGAATGCAGACCCAGACGCTTCCCGTGGTCATCACTGGCAGCAACTTCCAGAACGGAGCAACCTGCAGTTTTAGCACCGGGATCACTGTAAACTCCTGCCTATTTAATTCTGTGACGCAGTTGACTGCTAATATTTCCGTGTCCGCCACGACTACATTGGGAACCAAAAATGTGACGGTCACGAATCCGGACTCCCAGAGCGCCATCCTGCCCAACGCGTTTACCGTGAATCCAGCTCCCGCGCCTACTGTTGCCAGCGTGAGTCCGGTTGCGGGAATCCGGGGCCAGGCGCTTGCCGTGGCCATCAACGGCAGTAACTTCCAGAGCGGAGCAACCTGCAGCTTTAGCGCTTCCGGGATCACGGTAAGCTCGTGCGTGTTCAATTCCGCGACGCAGTTGACCGCCAACATCTCCATAGCCTCCACAGCTACATTGGGCGCCAAAAATGTGACGGTTACGAACCCGGACACCCAGAATGCCACCTTGGCCAATGCTTTCACCGTGAATCAGGCTCCGGCGCCGGGCATCACCAGCGTGAGCCCCACCTCGGGTGTGCAGGCTCAGGCGTATGCTGTGGTCATCACCGGTAGCAACTTCCAGAGCGGAGCCACCTGCAGCTTTAGCGCTTCCGGGATCACGGTAAGCTCGTGCGTCTTCAATTCCGCGACGCAATTGACCGCTAACATCACTATATTTGCGACGGCGACGTTGGGTGCTGGGAATGTGACAGTCACGAACCCGGACACCCAGAGTGCAACCCTGCCCAACGCCTTTACCGTGATTCAGCCGTCTCCTGGATTCATTACCGTTAACGTGAAAGCTGGCGCAGCCTATACAGATTCGACCGGAACGCTCTGGTCCTCCGACACTGCCAATTGCACCGGGGGAACTTTATCTTCGACGTCACACGCAATCACGGGCGCTTTGCCGGCGGCGTCTGATCAAGCGCTGTATCAGCCGGAGCGCTATGGAAATTCGACCTGTACGTTCAACGCACCGGCTGGAACCTACAACATTACGCTTAAGTTTGTAGAGAAATATTGGACGTCCGCTGGTTCTCGCATTTTCAATGTGTCGATCAATGGAACCCCAGTGCTTTCGGCGTTCGACATTTTCGCTGCGGCTGGAGGACAGTACATAGCTCTCGATAAGACGTTCTCGACGACAACGACGGGAAGCCCCATCACGATCCAGTTCACAAATGGCTCTGTTGATAATGCCAAATATGATGCCATCCAGATCGTTTTGGCCAGCATCGGACCCCCAGCGACTGTCAATGCGACCGCCGGGACTCCGCAATTCGCTGTGATAAACACGCCGTTCGCTACCGCGCTACAAGCCACGGTAACGGACGCCAACAGTAATAGGGTGAGCGGAGTGAGTGTGACTTTCACCGCGCCAAGCACCGGTGCGAGCGGCACGTTCCCAGGGGCAGCGACGGTGGCCAATGCAACGACGAACAATCTCGGCATCGCTACGGCACCGACATTTACAGCCAACTCCACGGCGGGCCCTTTTGCCGTGACGGCTAGTGTTCCTGGGGCAACATCAGCCAATTACAACCTCACGACCGGTAGCCAGGCTGTTAGTGTCACGATTTCTCCGAAACGCGGCGGCATTACGATCAATCAGTCGTTACCCGTTTCTGCGACCGTGCTGAACGATAGCACTGCCTCCGGTGTTACATGGTCGGCTACTGGCTCCGGATGTTCCGGGCCATCGTGCGGCACATTCGTCAATGTGACTCCCACGTCTGCGACTTACATCGCTCCGTCCACACCAGGCACTTACTCCATTACCGCTACGAGTAACCTACAAGTTACAAGCAGCGACACAAGCACGATTGGAGTTACTGACCTATCTGGTGTTTTCACCTATCACAACAATCTGTCGCGCGACGGAACGAATACCCACGAGTTCGCACTGACAACTTCAAACGTCAACACCTCTGTTTTCGGCAAACTTTTCTCCTGCCAGACTGACGGAGCGATTTATGCCCAGCCACTCTGGGTTTCGAACCTGACGGTTGCTGGTGCTCCGCACAACGTCGTGATTGTGGCTACGCAGCACGATAGTCTCTATGCATTCGATGCGGATGCTCCTTCGTGCACGGTCCTCTGGAGTGCCAACTTAATCGATTCCACTCACGGCGGCACGTCCGGCGAAACTCCCGTTCCTACCGGCAAAGTTGGTACAGGGGCGGGCGATGTCTC
>Ga0070735_10000416_pt1 | contig 47462 bp, 43 predicted proteins | sample Coa_R1_FD_66443 | JGI IMG/M metagenome (GOLD analysis project Ga0070735, IMG submission 66443) | Surface soil microbial communities from Centralia Pennsylvania, which are recovering from an underground coalmine fire - Coalmine... | ecosystem: Environmental > Terrestrial > Soil > Unclassified ... | reverse complement strand
CAGGCAGTCGTAGAGGCGGTCGGCCGGGCCGGCATCCAGCATGCCGGCGAACCAGGCGCTCCAGCTCATCACGCGGCGATGGCTGACCCGAGCGGCCTTGGGCAGGCCCGTCGTCCCGGAGGTGTAGATCAGCAGCGCGGTGTCGTTGACGGTGACGCCGCGGCGCTCGGCTGGCGTAAGTCGCTGCGACGGGAGCGCGTCGATGGCCGCGAGGAGTCCGCCTGGCCCGCGGTCGAGCACGTCGAACGCGGGCGGCGCCGGCAGCCGCGCCGCGGCGGCGCGAGCTGGCTCGGCGAGCTCGGGAGAGGCGATCACGTGGCGCGGCGAGGCCGCAGCCAGGCTGTGGACCAGTGCGTCGCCGCGCAGGTTGGTGTTGATCAGCGCGACCACGACACCGACCGCGGTCAGACCGAGCCAGGCGGCAAGGTACTCGGGCCGGTTGGAGGCGACGACGGCGACGGCGTCGCCTTTCTCCAGGCCGTTCGCAAGCGCCCAGCGCCCGTAGCGACGGGCCCGCAGCGCCAGCTCGGCGTAGGTGAACCGCTGGTCGTCGGCCAGCAGGGCCGGGGCATCGGGTTGCGCGAGCGCCTGCGCCTCGACGACCTCCGAGAGCACGCGCTCCGGTTCTTTCTCGATGCGAGCGGTCAGGCTGAGCGCGCGCAGCCAAGCCTTGTTCGCGCTCTCCCTCGGCGCCGGACGGGCGAGGCTCGCCTGCATGGAAATCCTCACATTCCTCGGACGCGGCCAGCTTTGGCACACGCGCGCGCTTTCCCTTGCAATCCAAGGGCCAGAAGGCGGCGCGCCTCTTGCAGCAGCGAGCGTCGCCACAGGCAGCCGCCCGAATCCGAGACGGGCGCGCCACGGCGCAGGAGGCCGGTATGCGTCCAGAGACGATCGCGATCCACGGCGGATTCGACTCCGATCCGACCACCCACGCCGTGGCCGTGCCGATCTACCAGACGGCCTCTTACAGCTTCGACAGCGCCGCCCACGGCGCGGCGCTCTTCGACCTGGAGGCGGAGGGCTACCGCTACAGCCGCATCAGCAACCCCACGACGGCGGTGCTGGAGAAGCGCATCGCCGAACTGGAGGGCGGCGTCGCCGCGCTGGCCGTCGCATCGGGGCAGGCCGCGCTCTACTACGCCTTCGCCAACGTCGCCGACATCGGGGGCAACATCGTCTCCGTGCCGCAGCTCTACGGCGCGACCCACACGCTGCTCGCCAGCGTCCTGCCCCGACAGGGCGTCCAGGGCCGCTTCGCCGCCGGCGACCGTCCCGACGACATCGCGCGCCTTATCGACGACAACACCCGCGCCGTCTTCTGCGAAAGCATCGGCAACCCGGCCGGCAACATCTGCGACGTGGCGGCGATCGCCGAGGTGGCGCACGCGGCGGGCGTTCCGCTGATCGTCGATAACACCGTCGCAACGCCGATCCTGTGGCGACCGATCGACCACGGCGCTGACATCGTGGTCCAGTCGTTGACGAAGTATCTCGGCGGGCACGGGACCACGCTGGGCGGGGCGATCATCGACGGCGGCTCGTTCCCATGGGCCCGCCACGCCGACCGGTTCCCGACCTTCAACGAACCTGACGAGTCCTATCACGGGCTGGTCTACGCCGAGCGGTTCGGGCGCGAGGCGTTCGTCGCCCGCTGCCGCAGCGTCTACCAGCGCACGACGGGCGCGGTGCTGGCGCCACTGAGCGCGTTCCTGTTGCTGCAAGGCATCGAGACGGTGGCGCTGCGGGTCGAGCGGCATGTCGAGAATGGCCGCCGCGTGGCCGAGTTCCTGCGCGACCACCCGCGGGTCGAGTGGGTAAGCTACGCCGGCTTTCCGGACAGCCCCCACCACGCCCTGGCGCAGAAGTATCTCGGCGGTCGCGCGCCCTCGCTGCTGGCCTTCGGCGTGCGCGGCGGGCTAGACGCCGGCGTGGCCTTCTACGACCGGCTGGGGCTGATCAAGCGGCTGGTGAACATCGGGGATGCGAAGTCCCTCGCCTGCCATCCGGCGTCGACGACCCACCGGCAGATGTCGGCCGAGGACCAGCGCAAGGCCGGCGTGCGCCCCGAAATGATCCGCCTCAGCATCGGCATCGAGCACATCGACGACATCATCGCCGACCTCGACCAGGCGCTTGGCGGTGTCGCCGCGGCGACGCGCGCCGCCGCGGCGGTTGGCGCCTGAGGCGGGCCGATGGCTGACGGGAGCACCGCCGCCGAGGGCCGTCGCGGGCCAAAGCCGCGCTTGCGGATCGGGCTGGTCAACAACATGCCGGACGCGGCGCTGCAGGCGACCGAACGGCAGTTTCGCGGCCTTCTCACGGAGGCGGCCCGCGGGCGATTCGACATCGACCTGCGCCTCTACGCGCTGACGGGCGTGCCACGCGGCGACGCCGCGCGAGCGCTGCTCGACGCGCGCTACGAATCGCCCGCAGTGCTGCGGCGCTGCGGCGCCGATGCGCTGATCGTCACCGGCAGCGAGCCGCGCGCCGAGGACCTGCGCCAGGAGCCCTACTGGGACGAACTGGCCGGGCTGGTGACCTGGGCGGACAAGCATACGACGTCGAGCCTCTGGTCCTGTCTCGCCGCCCACGCCGCGGTGCTGCACCTGGACGGTATCGAGCGTCAGCGGCTGCCGGCGAAACTTTCCGGCGTCTACGCTTTCGAGCGCGCGGCCGACGGCGGCCTGCTGCGCGGGCTCTCGGGCAGCGTCGTTCGCCCGCACTCGCGTTACAACGGCCTTCTCGCCGACGACCTGGCCGCAAGCGGCTATCGCCTCCTGACCAGGGCCGACGACGCCGGCGTCGATACGTTCATGCGGCGGGACCGCAGCCTCTTCCTCTTCTTCCAGGGCCACCCCGAGTACGACCCGGACAGCCTGATGCGCGAATACCGCCGCGACGTCGGCCGTTTCCTCCGCGGCGAGCGCGGCGAGATCCCGAACATCCCCGCCAACTACTTCGACGCAGCGACCGCACAGTCTCTTCGTGTGTTCGAAACCCACGCGCGGCAAAGTCGCGAGGCAGGCGCCGCCGCCTGGTCAGACGCGTTCATGGCGGGGTTCGCCGACCGCGCGCCCTGGCGGGCCAGCGCCGCTAAGATGGTGCGCAACTGGCTGAGCCTCGTCGCGGAGCCGCAGGCGGCTGAGGTCGTCCCGTGAACGCGCAGACCTCGACCGCCGAGCGCACCGGTGAGCTCCGGTCGCTGTTCGCACGCGTCTCGCGCAAAGCCCGGGTGGTCGTCCCCATCAACGACGCGGCGGCGGACCCAAAGAACACAGCGCCCGCCTTCTTCTGTGTGCACTCGCTGTCGGGCGCCGGCGGGACAGATTTCATCGCGCTGGCCAATCGGGTCGGAGACGGCCTGCGCATCTTTGGGGTTCAGGCCCCTCCGAAACGGATCGACGAGCCGATGTTCGGCGCCACGGTGCCGTCGATCGCGGCCATCTACGCCGACGCCTTGTCGGACGCCCAACCCGCGGGACCCATTCATCTTGGCGGGTGGTCGGCCGGCGCCCCGATCGCGCTCGAGGTCGCTCACCAGTTGCGCCGCCTCGGCCGCGAGGTGGGCCTGCTGGTCGCGATCGAAGGCGGCCCGGAGATTGCGCACGACGGGGTCCGGCGTTGGGACCCTCGCTACTGGCTTCGCGTCGCGGCGAACGCCCCGGCCTGGTGGCGCGACACCCGTTCGATGAAGCCGGACTTTCCTCTTGGCGACGCGATTAGATTCGCCAGGTCCATCGGCGCGCGCGTGCGTCGGGGCGGCGGGCGCGGCGAAGGCCGCGTGCGCGCCAGCGAACACATCGAGCAGTTCGGCTCCATGGATCGCTACCCGGCCGCCCAGCGCCAGTTCATGGTCCGGCTCTACGACGCGATCATGCAGTACGAACCCGCGCCTTGGGATGCGCCGGTCGTCGTCTACGAAGCCAGCATCAAGCCCGCCGCCACGCTGCCGCAGTATCTGGAGCGCTGGCGCATGATCGCGCCGCAGGCCGAGCGCGTGGTGCTGGACGGCAATCACGTCACGATCATGCGCGAGCCTTGGGTCGGCCAGCTGGCCGGGGACCTGAAGCGCCGCATCGGAACGACGGAAGCAGCGGCGTAGCGATGGCCGCGACCCAACCCGCAGTCCTGACGACGCTGACGACGCACCGCCCGCAGGCCTGGGGCTGGATGGCGATCGCACTCATTTCCACGCTCGCGCTCGCCGCCGCGGTGCTGTTCCGTTTTGGCGCCGGCCGCGACGGGACGGAGCTGGCGTTGAAGATGACCGCGCGGCTGGCGTTCGCCTTCTTCTGGCCCGCCTTCGTTGGCGGCGCGACCGCGCGCCTGTTCGGCGCTGCGTTCGACCCCGTCGCCCGACGAGCGCGCGTGCTGGGGCTCGCCTTCGCCGCCGCGCTGGCCGTGCACCTGACGCTCGTCGCGTGGATCAGCTGGATCGGCGACGCGCCAGGGCTTCGCACCTTTCTGATCTTTGGCGTGGGCGCCGGCTGGACGACGCTCCTGGCCCTGGCGTCGTTCAAGGCGCTCGGCGCGCAGATCAGCCCTCTCGGTTGGTGGGTGCTTCGAAACGTTGGGATGAGTTATCTGCTGTTCGACTTCGCGCTCGACTTCTTCAAGCCCCCGCCGATGCACTCGCTGCTGGTCAAGGTCGAGTACGTCCCATTTCAGCTGCTCGTGGCCATGGCCGTGGCGCTACGGTTGGGCGCGTGGGTCAAGGACCGACGGCAGGCCTCCTAAGCCTCATCGCGCAGCGGTCGCGGCGAGTTGATGGCGGTAGGCCTGGTACCAGTCGCAGAACGCCTTCACGCCGACGGTGACCGGTGTCGAAGGCTTGTAGTCGATGAGAGCCTCGAGCAGCCGCGTGTCGGCGAACGTGGCGGGCACGTCGCCCTTCTGCATCGGCAGCCGGTTCACCCGCGCGCGCCGGCCGAGCGCACGCTCGATCGCGGCGACGTAATCGAGCAGCTTTACGGGTGCGCCGCCGCCGATGTTCACGAGCCGCCATGGCGCGATCGGGCTCAGCGAATCCACGCCGGCGGGACCGACCGGCTCGCCTTGCCGCGGGCTCTGCGGAATCAGCCGAACGATCGCCTCGACCAGATCGTCGACATAGGTGAAGTCGCGCACCATGTCGCCGCCATTGAAGAGGTCGATCGGCCGGTCCTCGAGCATCGCCTCGGCGAACTTGAAGAGGGCCATGTCGGGCCGGCCCCACGGGCCATAGACGGTGAAGAAGCGGAACGCGGTCGTCGGCACGCCCCACAGATGGGCGTAGCTGTGGGTCATCAACTCCATCGACTTCTTGGTCGCGGCGTAGATGGTGAGCGGATAGTCGGCCCGGTCGACCTCGGCGAACGGCATCTTCTCGTTGGCGCCGTACGCCGAGCTGGTCGAGGCGCAGAGGAAGTGGCGCACCTGATGGCGGCGGGCGAGCTCCATCACGTTGAAGGAGCCGACAACGTTCGAGCTGACGTAGGTCGCCGGCGCTTCGAGGCTGTAGCGAACGCCCGCCTGGGCGGCGAGATGGACGATAACCTCCGGCGCGAAGCCGTCGCAGGCGGCGGCGAGCGCGCCCTCGTCCTCCAGCATGGCGACACATTCGGCGAAGCCGGGCTCAGCTTTGAGCAGGTCGTGCCGCGCGCGCTTCAGCGCCACATCGTAGTAGGGCGTCAGCCCGTCGATCCCCAACACGGCGTGGCCGTCTGCGAGCAGTCGACGGGCCAGGTGGAAGCCCACGAAGCCGGCCGTGCCGGTCACCAGAACGCGCACGTGCCGTCATCCCCCTTGCAAGGCCGGGATCGCAAATACCGTTGACGGCGCCGCTCCGCCAGCCCCGCCGCCTTTTCGCGCGGGCCCGCTTCTTGCTCAACAACCTGCTGAATCCCTTGCGCGCACAGACTTTCGTGGGAGCGCGCCAACGGCAGGCGAGACATCATGCGCGTTGCGATGATCGGCACCGGTTACGTCGGCCTTGTATCGGGCGCTTGTTTCGCCGACTTCGGCCACGACGTGGTCTGCATCGACAAGGACACGAACAAGGTCGACTGCCTCCGCGCCGGCCAGGTGCCGATCTACGAACCTGGACTCGATCTGCTTGTCGCGAGCAACGTCCAGGCCGGACGGTTGACCTTCGCGGTGGATGGCGAGCAGGCGGTGCGTGAAGCCGATGCCGTTTTTCTCGCCGTGGGCACGCCATCGCGCCGCGGCGATGGCTACGCCGACCTGAGCTATGTCTATGCCGCCGTCGAGGAGATCGCGCCCTGGCTCAATGGATTCACTGTCGTGGTGACCAAGTCGACGGTGCCGGTCGGGACGGGCGACCAGATCGAAGCGATGTTGCGGCGCGCCCGACCGGACGCGCAGTTCGCGGTCGCCTCCAACCCCGAGTTCCTTCGCGAAGGGGCCGCGATCGATGATTTCAAGCGCCCCGACCGCGTGGTGGTCGGCGTAGACGACGAGCGAGCGCGCGCTGTGATGGCGGGCCTCTATCGCCCGCTCAATCTGAATGAGACGCCGATCCTGTTCACCGATCGACGAACCGCTGAACTCACCAAGTATGCGTCGAATGCGTTCCTGGCGATGAAGATCACCTTCATCAACGAAATGGCCGACCTGTGCGAGGCGGTGGGCGCTGACGTGCAGTCGCTGTCGCGCGGCATCGGGCTGGACAAGCGCATCGGGGCGAAATTCCTGCACGCTGGGCCCGGCTACGGCGGCTCCTGTTTTCCGAAGGATACGGTCGCGCTGATCCGCACCGCCGCGGAGGCCGGTTCGCGCGTTCGCCTCGTGGAGACGACCGTGGCGGTGAATGACGATCGCAAGCACGCCATGGCCGAAAAGATCGTTCGCGCGTTCGGCGGAGACGTGCGCGGCAAAATGATCGCGGTGCTTGGGCTGACGTTCAAGCCCAACACCGACGACATGCGCGAGGCGCCGTCGCTTTCGATCATCCCAGCGCTTCAGGCCGTGGGCGCCAGCGTGAGGGCCTTTGACCCCGAGGGCCGCGACGCCGGCCGCCACCTCAAGGACGTCGATTTCAAGACCAGCGCGTACGATGCGGTCGCCGGCGCCGACGGCCTCGTTCTGCTCACCGAATGGGATCAGTTCCGGGCGCTCGACCTCGACCGTGTCCGCTCGCTGATGCGGGGCCGCGTGGTCGTGGATCTGCGCAACGTTTACAAGCCGGACGAGATGGACGGCTTCGACTATGTTGCGGTTGGCCGGGGCCGATTGTGCCGAAATGGTCCACAGAAATCAGCGAATATCCACAGCCGCGTCCGGCGTCGAACGGCCAAGACGTCCGCGCCGTCCTAACCTTCGGGCTCCGTCGGCAGGAGCCCATGGCTGCATTGATCGACCTTGCCGCTGCTCGCGCCCGCGCGCCTTTCGCGCAGGCCGACGAGTCCTCCAATCGCCTCCCGCCAGGCGTTTGCCTCGTGGTGATTTTCGCTTGCAGCGCAGCGCTTTGGGCGGTCATCGCCGCGATCGTCTGGCTCGCCTCAGGCCGTTAGAGACGCCTGTCGCCAGCCAGGCTCAGCGTTGCGCTGTGCTGGCTGGCCCGACGTCTCTCGACCGCTGGAGCCGCCGCAGCAGCGGACGCAACCGATCGTCACTCAAGAAGTCCAGGTACGCCCGCGCGCCGCTGGCGTTGATCGGGAAGGCGCGAAGCGACGTCATCGGCCGGACGGTGGTGGTCCAGGCGCGGGTCCAGCCCGCCTCGACGCCAAGGAACTCATACGTGGCGAGGCCGGATCGCGCCGCGTGCGCGAGCGTCTCCAACATGAGGAGAGCGCCCGGAGAAGCGCGCTCGAAGCGCCGGTCGTAGCCGATCTTGAACAGCCAGAAGCCTCCGCCGCATTCGATCGCGTATTGCATGGCCGCGATGCTGTCGCCGATGTGGAGGAACGCGATCCTCAGAAGCCCGCTCGCGGCGGCGTTCTTCGCGAAGGCGTGGAAAAACGCCAGGCGCTCCGGGTGGTGCAAGACGGCGCTTCCTGACTCGCCCTTCCAGCTCGCCGCCTCAACCTGAAACGCCGTGTCGACGATGGAGGGCGCGTCCGCCGCCGTCGGGCTCAGGATCTCTACCCTTATGGGGCCAATGGCTTCGGCATTTCGGCGCATCCGCCTGAAGTCGGAGCGTCGTCCCGAGTTGAAGTGCGACTCCGGGGCCTCCCAGCTCGGATCCAGCGCGATGAACGGACACCCCTCGTCGGTCCAGGGCCGCTCGACGATGATGCCCCTGCCGCGGTACGCGTCTCGGACGGCTGAGACCAGCGCGCTGTCGCTCGGTACGCGCGCGAACGCGATCGGCTGGCCGCGCTCGGCCAGATGCCGCATCACCGCCACAAGGGCGGAAGGATGGCTGCTGGCGACTCCGAGCGGCTCCCAAAGGCCATCACCCAACAGTCGCAAGACGGCGGGGCGCCGGCGCGTGGTGAACCCGGCCAGCACCGCCTTCGGCCGGCCGTCTTCAGCGGCCACGAGGGCGATTGAGTCGTCGTTCCTGTTCAGGGTCTGGGACAGAGCGAGCGCCCAGCACTTCTGCACTGTGGGCATGGACCCGCTAGCAAGGTCGGCCCACACCTCAGCGGGCACCGCCGCTATCGGCGTGCGGCGTATTTGATACGGCAACCAAGCCCCCCTGGCGCGTTCGAACCGCGCTAACGCTGCGGGCTTTGCGCCCCTTCCCCGTTAGGCGCCGTCGCGACCGGGCGAGCCGCCATCGACGGCCCCGCACGCGCCGCCACAGCCTGACCCGCCGTGGCGGCGTCGCGCGGCGGCGCCTGTATCAGGCATATTACTTAATGGACGAATTGTAGCTATTCCGCAACATGTGGCTCCCATGCACCGGTACGAAATGTGCATCGGGGCAGCCCATGAGCGGCAACCCTGCGAGAGAACGAGCGCCGAACGCTGAGCCGTTCGATCCGATCGCGGCGTTCTTGGATCTGAAACTAAGAAAGAAGGGACCGCTCGTTGAGCTCAAGAAAGCCGACGATGGCGTGCCGGTATACTTCATTCACGAGCTGACGGGGAACGTCTCCTGCTATCATTACATCGTCGAAGCGATCGAAGGACCGGCGTTCGGAATACAAGTGCCGCCGAACGAGCGGCGAACCAGCACGATCTCAACGATAGAGGACTTGTCCTCGAAATACGTCGAACTGATCGTGGCGAAGACGCCTCACGGACCGATTTGTCTCGTTGGCTGGTCGGCGGGTGCGACGATCGCGCTCGAGGTCGCCCGGCAGCTCACGTCCATTGGTCGTCAGCCAGGCATCCTCATCAATATTGACCAGCCGATCGACAACGCCAAAGGAATAGTCAGTCCCCACCATTCGTTTCTCGAGAATCTGTATTATTGGCTGTGTAACGAGCCGAAGCGACCTTTGCACAAATTCGCAAGCCGCCTGGTGGCGAAGGTCGGAGAAACGGTCACGGCGGTGACGGGACGGCAGCCAGCCGCGCCTGTTCGCTACCCCAAGAACTCGGTCGACAAAGCAAGGTCGCCGGAGGAAGCCGACTTCTACAGGAAGTTTTACCACCTGCTTTTTGCGTATATCCCGCCGCGCTCATACTCCGGTCAGGTTCTGTCGTTCGTCGCGAGCGAGAATGAGAACCCCGATCGGCTCGTCAAGTCGTGGAAGTCGATCGCGCCGAATTGCCAGTTCGTTCCGGCGCCCGGCGATCACGACGCCATGGTCAAAAAGGGGCCGGGCGTCATCGAGGTGCGCGAACACATCAGAAGAGCGATCTCTGAGCTGCCAACAACGCCAAGGCTTGCGACATGCGCAGAGGCGTCCGCTTCCGCGGAGGCGGAAGTCCGTTTCGCGCGACCGTAGGGCGACGGTCAGTCTGCGGCGGGCTGACGTCGTCCTATCGGGCTGAGGCCGGCGCCAACGCCATTCACGCCCGGTCTGCGTTCGCGCCACCATCGGTGAAGGGGCCAGTACAGGGCTCGAAGAAAGTAGGCGTTCGCTCTTGCGTAGCGGCGCGGGTAGCCGCGCCACAGGCGCGGATCCAGGAGCATGCGAACGAGGCCCAAAGGTCCCTGTCGGTTGATCGCCGTTTCGAGGCAGTCCGGCATGACGTAGCAACGTCGGCCGCCGCCATCGGCCAGATCGACCTTCGGCGTCTTCCCTAGAAAGTGGTCGGCCGCGGCGTCGAACATGGGAATCCCTACGGCCTCGGCGGCCACCATGGATCCCCACGGCCTGGGGTTGCTTTCCAGGAAGTAGAACTGGCCGTCCGCAGCGCGGATAAAGTCCGCGTTCGCGTAGCCGGTCCAACGCAGCGCCTGGTAGAACTTCAGAGTCGCCGACCTGAGCGCTTCCGGCGCTTCGTGCTCGACTTCAAGAGAGTGCCCGACCTTGGGAGGATCGGTTTCAACGGCCCGGCAAATCTGCAGTCGAATCGCCCTTCCGTTGAGGAAGAAGCCGCCCGCGATCCAGGTCTCGCCCTCGATGTACGCCTCGACGAACGGGTCGAAGGCGCTCATGGCGTCATAGCTGTCGCGCACGGCGGCCTCGTCGCGGCAGATCGCGACGCGCGCCCCGCTGTTGCCGCCCTGGCCCTTGACCACGACCGGATAGCCAAGGGCGCGGGCGATGCTGACGGCATCGTCCTTGGAGGCGGCCGGGTTGGAAGCGGGTGTCGCTAGCCCATGTTGGCGGGCGAACGCCGACACGTTCTGCTTGGAGACGATCAGGGCGAGCGTCTCGGCGCTCAGGCTTGGGAACAGCTTGGGGCTCCCTCCGATGGCCTGGTGACACGCGGCGATGGCCGGCTCGGTGAGCGGATAGATCCAGGTCACAGCCGGGTCTTCGGCGAGCTCTCTGTATCGCCAATGCGCCTCGGGCGAGTCGACAGAGGCGATATGCTCGGCGTGCAGCCAGGGCTTGAGCCGTTTCGCCGGGAACGCCTTTCCGGCTGTCAGCAACAGGACGTCGAGGCCCCGAGCGCGCAGGGCGTTGGCCAGATAGAGCGTAAGAGGCCAACCGACGCCGATCAGTGCGACGCGCAACTTGTCTCGCCGTCCACGCATGGCGATCGGTCCCTTCGGTCTATCGCTCGGTCTTGGCGGTTGCGAAGCTGGCGGCGTTCGTCCGTCGTTCCCAATCAAGAGCGTGTCTGACGATCACCTCGAGGTCGTCATAGTGGGGGCGCCAGTGCAGTTTCCGCCGGATGCTCCGCGCGTCGGCGACGACCGCGGCCAGGTCGCCGGGCCGACGGGGCCGTTCGCGAGTCCGCAGTTTGGCGTTCGACGCCCGCTCGACCGCTGCAATGACGTCGCGCACCGAGAAACCGCGGCCGTAGCCGCAATTGAACACGCCCGACGCGCCGCCCCCGCGCAGGTGGTCGAGGGCCAAGAGGTGCGCCGACACCAGATCGCTGACGTGGATGTAGTCCCGTACGCCGGTGCCGTCGGACGTCGGCCAGTCGGCGCCGAAGATGTCGAGGCAGGCGATCTGTCCCAGCGCCGCCTGACAGGCGCGCTTGATCAGGTGCGTGGCCCTCGGCGTGGACTGGCCGGTGCGACCGGACGGATCGGCGCCGGCGACGTTGAAATAGCGAAGGATGACATAGCGCATCGAGGTCGCGCCCGCCGCGTCCTGGAGCATCCATTCGGTCATCAGCTTGGACCGCCCGTAGGGGCTCGCTGGCGCCGTTGCGGCGCCTTCGTCGATGGGCTCGTCCGCCGACGCGGCGTAGACCGCCGCCGTCGACGAGAAGATGAAGTGCTCGACTCCCGCCCGGCTGCAGGCCTCCAGCAGGCTGCGCGAGGATGAGGTGTTGTTCTCGTAGTAGGCCAGCGGATCGCGCACCGAGTCCGGCACGACCGTTGAACCGGCGAAGTGCAGCACCGCGTCGACGCCGCGCTCACGGACGATCGCCTCGACCAGAGCCCGATCGCCAACATCGCCTTCGACCAGCTCCGCCTTCTCAGGAACCAGGGCGCGCACACCCGTCACCAGGTTGTCGATGACGACGACCTGCTCGCCGCGATCGACCAGCGCGTGCGCCATGTGGCTGCCGATATAGCCGGCGCCGCCTGTGACGAGCACGGTCACGGCTGACCGCCTTCCGCCAGCGCGGCCGGCGCCTCTTCGACGCCCTGCTTCCAGAGCGGCAAGCGGACGTTCTGTTCCGCGTTGACGGGCTGCTTCACGACCATCACCAGCGCGGTCGTCAGCGCGATCAGGATCAGGAAGCCGTCGTAATAAGCCATGGACAGCGCAGCGCCGCCGACCAGGTAGGCGAAGATGCTCACCTGCAGCATGCGCGCCAGGCGCCGCGCCCACCCAAGGTCCGCCCTCTCGCCGGCCAGACGCAGGACGTAAAAGGTGTTGAAGACGGCGACGCCGAGAATGCCGAGGTACAGCGCCAGGCCCACGATCCCGGTGTCGCAGAGCACCTCGAAGTAGATGCTGTGCGCGGCCTTCCCGATGGGAAGCCCGCCATAGGTCTGGGCCACCCAATCCAGGTTCGTCGCGGAAAATCCGCCGCCGATCAGCGGCCGTTCTTGGATGATGTTGAGGATGGCCTGCCAGGCCTGGACGCGCCCCTCGAAGGAAGCGTCGCCGTTGTAGGCCTGAATGCTCGACATCCGCGCGAACCAGCCTGACGGGAGAATGGCCGGCAAGGAAAGGGCGGCTATGCCGCCAGCGACCAGGGCTGCGAGACCCGCACGCGATCGCACCGCGAACGCCGCGCCCGTGGCGACCAGGGCGATCAGGGCGCCGCGCGAATAGGTTCCGAGGATGGCGAGAAGTGTCGCGACCATACCGCCGAGGCAGGCCCATCGCACGAGGGCTCTCTCACTGCTCACGCGCAGATAGTTGAGCATCGGGACGAGCGCGATCAGGGCCAACGCAACGTTGTTGTTGTCCTCGATCATGGTGTTCAGCGGGCCGTACACGTGGCTTCGCCCGCCGGTGAGCAAGAGGAAGCCGCCGCCCTTGACCCCGTAGTAGCCGAGCGCCGCGACGAACGTCCAAACCACCGCCTGGATCCTCGTCTTCGTCGTGGCCAGGGCGATGACCGCGAGGGCCAGCACCAACGTTTTCAGCGTTCGTTGCCAGATGTCGCTCGAGTAGGCGGGGTCGAGCGCGAGGTAGGTGGTCAGACAACTCCAGGCGCCGAACAGCACGATGAGGACGGTCATGGCGTTCGGGGGGACGTACTTGCGCTCCCTGGACGCCATCCAGGCCAGCGCCGTGAACACCGCGATCACCAGGTTGAGCTGAAAACCCGCGAGGAACCCGAAGACCTCCCGCTGCGGATTCATCACCGCGACCCAGATCCAGGCCAGCACGCCCACAATCGGCGCGCGCCAGATCAGCGGAGCGATGCCGACAAGGGCGATGAGAAGGACGAGGTCACGCAACGCGTTTGATCCGGGACGATGCAGCAGCAGGCTTGCGTGTCCCCAGGTCGCAGAATCCGTGCCAGTGCGAGCGATCGAGGCCATGCGCGACCTTTTCGGCTGGCCCGCCATTTGCTTGCGCCGCAGTGCATGACCAGCATCGCGTTCCTGCTCGGGGTAATTGGGTTCGTCGTCGTCGCTTACTGGGCCTACACGAACGACCGGCTGAAGGTCGGCGGCGGCGAGCAAGGACTGCTGGCGATGAAGAGCGACACACGGCAGCCCGAAGGCCCGCCGAGCCGGGCGACCTGGCTGCGCGACGGCCGCCCGCCTAAGCCACGCGGGCCGAAGCGGCCGGCGCTAGAACCTCGTTACCGGCGGTCGCTCCAGGGTCGGCCGTCCGGCCGCCGCTAGGCGCCGCTCAGCTGCTGCGCCAGTCCAGCGACGGTCTCGGCGTTGTGCCCCCAGGTGAAGGGTGTCCGTTCGATCGTGTTGCGGGCGTGGGCGCCCAGCCGCCGCCTCAGAGCCTCATCCCCGACCAGTCGATGCAGCGCACAACGGAAAGAGGCCTCGTCGTCCTTCTCGAACAGGAGGGCGTTGTCGCCGTCCGTGAGAATCTCCCTGATGTTGGGCTGGTCTGGTGCAACGACCGCCCGGCCCCTGGCCATGTACTCGAACAGCTTGAGCGGCGAGGCGTACGCGACGGCCGCGGTCTGCAGGGCGACGTCGATGAGTTCGCTGAGAGCTGCGACCTCCTCGTGGGGCACTCGGCCGGTGAAGTGGACGCGCGGCGCAAGCCCCAGCACGTCCGCGCGGGCCCGCAGGTCGTCGAGCGCCGGGCCGTCGCCGACGACCAGGAGATGAGTGTTGGGGGGCAGGTCGGTCAGCGCCTCGAGCGCCCAGCCGACGCCGTGCCACGCACGCACGAACCCGACGAAGCCGAGCACCAGCGCCCCGCGCGGAATGCCAATTCGCCGCCTTGCCGCTTCGACGGCGTCCGCCGACGGCGCCGCGGCGAGGTTCGCGCCGTTGTGGATCACGCGAACACCCGCCTCGCCGCCCCTGACCGTCACGACCTGGTCCGCAAGCACTTGGGTGACCGGCAGAACCGTGTCCGCGCCGCGCCACAACGCGGCCTCGCACCAGCGCGCGACGGCTGGCAGGCCGAGGCGGCCGAAGGCCGCCCGCTCGGACGCCAGCGGCGAGTTGATCTCCAGGATCATCGGGATGCGCCGCCTCGACTTCAGAACCAGGCCCGCGAGCAGAAAGAGGTTGTAGCGCTCGTAAAGGACATCAGGCTTGAACGCCTTCGCCTCGCGGCTCAGGCGCGCGTAGGCGAGAACGTTGTAGGCGAGCTCGGCCAGTTCCATCACGAACGGCGGCAAGGCTCGGCGAAGCCCGTCGACTGAGCGCTCGATGCCGCCGCCTTCCCTTGCCGCGATATCGTCCTTACCCCCCGGCCCGACGACGTGGACATCATGCCCGTGGGCGCGAAGCGCGTTCACCAACTCGCTGATATGCACACGCATCCCATCGGACGCCGCGATCCGGTGATGGTAGAGGATGCGCAAATTGGGAACCTTGTCAGCTCAGGTGGCGGCCGCGGAAACGGCGATGCAAGCTCCGAGCCATCGGCCGACCTCGGCGGTGGAGACGCCGCCTCCAGGGGCGCGCGCCCATGACTGACGGACCAAGCGTCTCCGTCATCGTCCCGGCCTACGGCGTCGCGCCGCTGATCGGCGAAGCGCTGGCGTCGCTCCAGGCGCAGACGCGGCCCGATTGGGAAGCGATTGTCGTTGACGATGGGGATCAGGATGTCGCGCCAGTGTTGGGAACACTTGCGACCGATGAAAGGATTCGGTTGCTCAGGACCGACAACGGTGGCCTAGCCGTTGCGCGGAACCGTGCGGCCGGCGTGGCCAAGGCGCCCCTGTTGGCGCTGCTCGATGGCGATGACGCCTACTTCCCAAACTATGTGGAGGACATGCTCGCCGTTTTCGACGATCGCCCATCCCTAGGCTTTGCAACGTGCGACGCGACCTATTTCGGTCTTCCCGACCGGGCGGGCAGGCTCTTCTCAGAGTTCCACGCCCAACAAGGCCCCGTCACTCTTGCGCGTGTGCTGGCGCGGCAGTTCAACGTCTTCGTCGGGTCGGTCATCCGCAAGGATGCTTTCGACGCAATTGGCGGGTTCGATGCGTCGCTTCGCTCTTGCGAGGATCTGGACCTCTGGATCCGCCTCCTCGGCAGCGGCTACGAGGCGGCGTACGTTCCCCGTCCACTATCTCGCTACCGCAGGCGCCACGGCTCCCTTTCGACGAACACCGTCGGTATGGTTGGCTGGGAAGCGCGCGTCTACCGGAAGGCGGCGGCCGCGCTCGACGGGAGGGCCGAACAGACGATCGCGCTCGAGTCGGCTGAGCGTCTAAAAGCCCACGGCGCCCGAGCGAGGGCGGAGCACCTCATCCTGAACGGTGACGCCAAACGCGGCGTGGCTTTGCTTCGCCGTTACCGATTAGAGTCCCTCAGGTGGCGCACGCTCGTCCTCGCCATGCAGGTCTGGCCTCAACTTGGCCGGCCGATCTTTCGATTGCGGAATGCCCTGAACGGGCGCGCGCGCCAGACGGGGCCATAAGCTGCGCCGACGTCCTGACCAATGCAGCGTCAGGCCTGCACGGGCGAGCGCATGTCGATTGCGGGCCGGCTCGCCAGCGGCCGGTAGGGCAGGCCGACCTTGTCCGCCTGCAGGCCGAACGCCGCGACGTTTGCGGCGACCGGCCTGACAAAGAACGACCCTTTGCCCGACTCGTCCGCCCCAGCGCCGCTCTCGTTCGCGAACCCGATGATGGCGCCCCAATCGGGGTGCCTCGCCAGCCCCGGCGGCGCGATCATGGTCAAGTCGCGGACGGCGATGCTGGACGGAACCCGGAACGGGATGCCGTTCCCCGAGTCCTGGTTCTCGCCGGAATAGTGGATGATCCAGTTGGCGTCCGATCCCGCCGACTTCTCGCAGACCAATCCATCAATCACCAGGATGCCCGCGTCCGGAAGGTCGAGGCAGGAGCTCTCGGTTCTGCCGTCGCCGATGAAGCGCGAATTCCTGACAAAGGTGCTGGCCGAGCGGCTCTTCATCAGGTGGCCAATGCTGCAGCGCGTCGACAATACGTCTTCGACCGTGAGCGTGTCTCCATCGCTGAAGTAGACGTTGTGGACCCTGCCCGAGCCGTTGCCGTTGTCGTGAATGTAGCAGCGCCTCAGCGTCAGGGACTGACCCCTCGAGCCGCCCATGACGCCGTTGTCGCAACCGCTTATCTCGCAGTCCTCGAACAGCACCTGGCTCTTCATCGGCAGGCCCTTCGTCGCCTCGCCGAGGCGCACGGCGGCGTAGTTGCCGTAGCCGTCCTTGCGGCGAAAACCGCGGAAAATCAGGCGGCGGAAGGTGGCGTCACAGCTGCCGGTCGAGAACAGGCCAGTTTGGTAGTACAGCACGCCATCGCCAAACCCGTCCGTGTCGAGCACGGGCGCGGGCTTTCCGGGCTCGCCTTCGATGATGACGGGGCCGAGGAGGTTGCCCTCGTATGGCGGCCAACCCACCAGGGAGGGCCACTTGCGCGAGTGGGATCCGCTGTCGTTGGTGTAGTAGCCGGGCGGCCCAGGGCTCACGATGAGGTGAAAGCCCATGCGCGCGATTTGCTCAGGCGCCGTGTACCCGTTGTTCCAACGGGGAATCGAGTTCATGAACACCCCGGCCTCGGTCAGGGACCGGAAGCGCTTGCCAGGACCCACTTGCAGCACCTCAAACGCCGGCGATCTCGGAGCGGGATACGCCTTGCCGGGCCATGTGGCCTGGAGCGCGACCGCCGGCAGCGCCGCCAACGCCGTGCGCCGGGTGACGCGCCCGACCGACGCTGTCGGTGAATGCGTCTTCATCGGGTCGCCTTGCGCCGCCATAGGCCCGTTTCTTGCGGCGCGGCGGCTTGCAAGTCCCTTAACAGGCAAAGGCGGACATGAGGGTCCTGTTCGTTCACTTCGGCGACGGCGACACCGGCGGAAGCGAGGTCTCGCTGCTCGAGACGATGAGCGCTCTCGCCAAGAGAGGGGTCGACGTTCATTTGTATTGCAATACCAACTCGATGGAAGAACCGGCTGCTCAACGCGGTATCCGGGTCTATCGAGGAGAGTTTACGCCCTATTTTGACTATTCGTCGCGCGCGTTCTCCTTGAAGGGGTATTTCGCCGCGGTGACGCGCGCCCGCCGGGTGCTAGCCGAGGCGGCGCCAGACCTCATCCACTGCAACAGTGCTGAACCGGCGCAGTCGATGCGGCTCGCGTCCTGGCTGCACGGCGCGCCGATGCTCGTCTATCTGCACGGCCGCTACCTGCGGCGGAGCCGCTACGTTCTCGGCCTCCATCTCGCCGATCGGATCATCGGCGTGACCCGCGCCATGGTTGATCCTCTCCAAGCCGATGGCGTCGAGCCCGCGCGTCTGGGGGTCGTCTACAATGGCTTCGATGCCGATGCGTTGCTGGCTGGAGACGCTGCCGGGCTGCGGGCCGAGCTCGGGATTCCGCGCGATGCGGTCGTCGGGGCCGTCGTGGGAGGGCTATTTCCCTGGAAGGGCCACGACGTTCTCATTGCAGGCCTGCGAGAGCTCGGGACCTTGCCGCGGCCGGTGCACATTCTGGTCGTTGGCGAGGGCCGCGTGCGAGCGCAGCTGGAGACGCTGGCGGGTGGCCTTCCGGTGCACTTCCTCGGCCACCGGTCCGACGTGGGCGCGGTCTTGCGTGACGCAGCGGACTTTCTGGTCGCGCCCTCACGGCACGAAGGATTCGGCCGCGCGGTCATCGAGGCGGCCCTCGCCGGCATACCGGCCATCGGGGCCAGGGTGGGCGGAATTCCCGAAGCCATCGAGGACGGCGCCACCGGGTTGCTGGTCGCGCCCGAATCTCCGACGGAGATCGCGACTGCGATCGCCAGGCTCGTCTGCGACGAAGCGCTGCGCCGGCGCATGGGACGCGCAGCTGAGTCGCGCGCGCGGGAGCGCTTCCTGGTCGATCGGGTCACGGGGGAGATGCAGGCCCAATATAGCGCGTTGCTCGACGCTCCACGGCCGTCCGTGTTTGACATGCTCCGCCCGACGCGGCTCGCCGCCTATTCGCGGTTGTTGCTCAACCACGGAGAGACGCCAGGCCTCGCACGCCCACCGGCGACGGCGTCCTAATCGGACGCTCCGTCATGCGAGCTCTTCGATGAGCGCCAACTCGCGAATGGCGCGCCAGGCCGTCCTCAGCCAGGCTCTCCCGGACACCGGCCACGGCAGTTCCTCGAACCCTAGCCGACCGGCGTGGGGCGACGCCGAAAAGTGATACCGGGGCGCTAGGCGGAACAGTTCGCGAGCCGTTTCGAAGTCGCCCAGCACATGCTGTTGCGTTGCATGGCTCAGCAACATTCGCCGCTTCAGGTCGCGCTCTTCCGCCGTCAGCTCGAGAGTGACCACCGGCCCGGCATCGGGATCGGGGAGAAAGGCCTGCAGCGCACGCGCCTCGCCCGCGCGATTGTAGACGGGAGCTTCAAGGATCGGCGGCGGCGCCTCTCCTGCTTGCCGGAGCAAGGCGGCGGCTGCGTGCACGGCGAAGGCGACGGCGTCATGGTCGGGATGCCCGCCCTCGTAGGCGTGGGTGACCACGCTGGTGAAGCCCGATCGCATGGCTTTGGCGAGATAGCGCGCCAGGGCGACCAGCTCTGACGTTATCTCCTGGTCGATCACGCCGAGGTTTATTTGCGGCTCGATATCGCGTCCCAACAGCGCGAGCGCCGAGGCGCTTTCCGCCCGTCGGACGCCGGAGAGCTCAAAGCGGCTGGCGAAACCGGCGCTCTCGGCGTAGCGCGGCGAACGGGGCGCGCCGTCACTGACGCAGATGACGCCGGCGCGTCCGGCGCGGCGCAGCAGGCCAGCTGCGATAATCACTTCGTCGTCGGGATGGGCGACCACCACCAGCACGGCGCCGCCCGTGGGGTCCGGCGTTTCCTGCGGGCGCGCCGGCCGCGGCGTGGTCTGCAGCGCAGAGCGGCGGCGTCGATCGGCGAGAGCCCGCAGCTCGCGGCGACCCCGCCTGGCGGCTCTGGCGATCAGCCCCAAGGGGGAATGCTCAGCTTGCACGCGGTCGGCCTCCAAGAGCCCTCATAACGAACATCCACACGGGTCAGCCTGCTCTGGGGTTTGCTGCGCGCGACTCACGCATAGTCTTTCGCTGAGCACGCCGCCCGCGCGCGAGCGAGTACGTCGCAGGTATTGTGCCAGACGAGGCGCGGTTCACGTGACAGTTGAGCTCGGTTGCCGACCGGCAAAACCCGTTGGCAGGGTCTGCGCGAAACAGCGGCGGGAACGGCTTGCTTTGTGCATGCGAAATACAACGCGGTCATTCTTGGCCGCTTGTCAGGCGGTGAGCGGGTGACCACGCTTCATTCTCCAAGAGCAAGGGTGCTCCGCTCGGGGTCGATCCTCGGCGGCTGGTTTCCAGTGCGGCGCGCGGCTCCGCTCGTGGAGGCGACCAACTCCGCGCGTTCGGGTTGGAGCTACCCCGCAGCCTTGCTGATCGGCATCCTGGTGACAGGGGTCTACCTGCTGCTCCTTCTCCCCAACGTCTACCTCTTCCGCGAGAACGACTCGACGGTGTACCTCGAGGCTGCCCGCAGTCTCCTGGCCGGACACGGCCTCCTCATCAGCAGCCGGGCCGACGCGCTGGTTCCCGTCACCCAGTCGATGTCGCTGTGGCCCCCTGGGTTGCCTTGGGCGATGGCGGGCGCCGCCCGGCTCCTTCACCTTGATCCCGCATGGATCGGACCGGCGATCGCATGGTGTTGCTGGGCCTTGACGCCAGCATCGCTGCTCTTCGCACTCCGCCGGGTCGTGCCCGATGTGGCCGCCTTGGCGGTCGGCTGCCTCGCGGCGCTGGCGCCCGGCGCTTTCGACTACGCATGGCAACCCATGACCGATGGGCCCTTCCTGTTGATCAGCGTCCTGTCATTGGGCGCGCTTTCCCGCGCGCTCGGTCGTCCGGGCTCATACGCCGCCTTGATTGCCTCGGCGCTGCTCGCCGGGGCGGCTTACGCCTTGCGCAACGCCGCACTCGGACTTGGCATGGCCGCGGCGGTGACCTTCGCCGCGCTCGTCGTCTTGCGCATGCTGCCGCTGCGCGTGGCGGCGTTGCGGGCGTCCGTCTGGGCGGGCGCAGCCGGACTGGCGGCCTCACCGGTGCTGCTGCACAACCTTTGGGTATTCGGTCAGCTGCAGCCCTACCACCTGCCGCCGTCGCATCTCGGGCTCTTGTCGAACGCCCGCTATTTCTACGCCGCCCTGGTCAACGACGTCGCCGCCGTCCACGGTTTGGGCCCCTTCCTGGTCTGGCGTGGGGCATTTCTTGGGGTCGCGGCGGTCTTGCCCATCGCGGGGCTGTTCCTTTTTCGCAAGCGTGCTTGGGCCGCCTGGCGCGACCTGTCGGATGAGGCCAAGACCACCGTCCTGCTGTTCGGCGCCTACCTGGTCTCAGGCGCCGCTTTGGTGATCGAGGCAAGGTCGCGATACGAGATGGGCGACCTGATCGGCGTGCGATATGTCTGGCAGTCCGACTGGCCGCTCCTGGCGGTGGGCGCGATCCTGCTGACATCCATCCTCGCCGCCCGGCGCCGCAAGGTGCTGGCCGCCAGCGCGCTCGTGCTGGTCCTGGGCGGCTTCCGTCTGATCTACGCCAATGAAGAGATCCGCATGGATCGCCAGGAGCACGCCATTGCAGCGGCGGGGGCCAGTCCTGCTGCTGTGTCGGTGATCCGCTCCCCCGAGCGCCTCGAATTCCTCATGGAAAGCGCGGCCGTCGACGACCGGCCCCTGTTGGCCGCGCTGCGGCGGCTGCCGGCCGACACGATCCTGGTGTCGAACAGCCCAGGCGTTCTGCGCACCGAGACCGGCCGCGCGGTCCACGGCGTCAGCGCCAGCGCGGGCTGCGATCCGGCGGTATGGGTCAGGCCGTTGTGGAACGCGTCCGGCGCAAAGGCCGTGCTGGTGATCTTCGCCACCCGCCACTTGCTCGACTCGGGGTGCTGGGCGTCTCTGCAGCGCCTTCCCGGCGTGCACCCGTTGGGTCTCACGCGGTCCTATGTGACCGACTTCGAGCTCAACGATCGCGATGTACGCGGATCCATGGCGACGGCAGCCGCGCAACCAACCGCGCGAGACGCCGGGCATCCTGGCGCGATCTGAGCGCCGACAGCCTAAACGCCGGCGCGCTCGAGCGCAGCGCGCAGCATGGCGGCGATTCCCGCGACCGACTCGGATCTGTGGCGGCTGCTCAGGCGCTGCACCAGCCTCACGAACCAGAAGCGGACCGCCTGACGCGCCGCCCGTTCGAGCAGGCCCTCGTCGTTCTCCGCCAGCCTGTAGCGAGAGAGCAGCTCAGGTCCGACCCAGGGCGCGTAGGAACCCAGCACGGCGAAGTCCCAGGCGGGATCGCCGGGCCCAACGTCGCCGAAGTCGATCACCCCCACGCGCCCCGCGCCGTCGACCAGCATGTGCTGCGGCAAGAGATCGCTGTGCACCGTCTTGGTCGGGGAGGGCTCAGGTGCGCCGAAAGCATCGAAGAAGCGCCGCGCCGACGCCAGCAACGGCGAGGGGATGCGCGCCTGAAGGAAGTCGTACACCTGGGCGAATTCGCAATCGGAAAACTGCGCCTGGCGTCTCAAGGCCAACGCGGCTCGGTTCGCCGGGGCAGGTTGGGCGTGCAGGAGATTCAGGAAGTCGCCGATCTGTGCGACGATCGCCTCCTGACTGCGGCGTTCCAGACGACGAAAGAGAGCCGGTTGCAACTCGCGCCCGCCGACCATCGGGTAGCCAGCAAGGGCGCCGGAGGGCTCGGTGAATCGATAGTCCGGTACGCGGACGCCGGCGCCTCTCTCGATCGACTTCAGCAGCCGGATCTCGTCCAGCAGGTCCCCGCCGCGCCCGGGTCGCGGAAAGCGGAAGACGTAGCGACCATCCAGAACGATGACGACGTTCTCCGCGCCGGTATCGACCAGGCGCGCGCGCCGAAACGGCAGGTCGGGGAACGCCGCCCGAACCTGGTCGGCGCGCCGGCGGAGTTCCTCCCGCGCCCCTTGGGACCGACCGCGGCCGTGGCTGACCGCCCGCACGATGTCGAATGCGGCCTGCGGCAGCAAGCGCTTGACCGCGACCATGGCCGCTGGCCGACCGGCGCTGGCGCCCGCGGTCAGCATGCCTCGTGGGTCGCGATGCGCTCGAGCGCAGGTTCAAACCGGCGCCAGTCGGACGCAGCGACGCAGACGCCCGGGTTTGCACCGGCGCCCCAGCCGTCGCCGAATGCGTCGCCGTTCCGGACCGAGAAGTTCAGTTGGCTGTCGACCGTTTCATGTTCGGTCGACCGGCGCGTGAGCGCAACGCTGAGCCGGTAGTCGCCGGGCGCGAGCGGAAGCGCCGGGACCCGGCAGCTGAACTGGCAGCGGCCGTGCAGGCGACGAATAGCCTTGTCGTTGCGCGGGGATCGCAGAACCAGCACCCGCTGGCCCTTTTCGGTGTCGATCCTGACCACGAGAATCGGGGAGTCGAACGGGTCGTCCGCCTCGATGGTCAACCGGACATTCAGCTCGCCGCCGAGCGGGATGACTCGGGTCGATTGGCCGGCGTCGTCGACCAGGTCGATCTCACGGAAGTAGCGGTAATCGTGGCCGAGATCGATCGGGCCGTCCGTTGCGGCGGCGGGCCCCCCCACCATACGGTAGTAAGCGCCGAGCGCCTGCTTCAGGGGCGCCTGGAGCACCATCCGTCCAGCATCGAACACGAAGCCGGTCCGGCAGAGGGCCTCCAGGGCCGCGGCGTCGTGGCTGACGAAGAGCACGGTGCGCCCGCTGCCGGCGACCTGTTCCATCTTGCCGAGCGACTTCTTCTGGAAGTCGGCGTCGCCCACGGAGAGAACTTCATCGACGAGCAGGATGTCGGCGTCCAGGTGCGCCGCGACGGCGAAGGCCAGCCGCACGTACATACCGCTCGAGTAGCGCTTCACCGGCGTGTCGAGGAACCGCTCGACGCCGGCGAAGTCGACGATCTCATCGAATCTGCGTGCGATCTCCCGCCGGCGCATGCCGAGTATGGCCCCGTTGAGAAAGATGTTCTCGCGACCGGTGAGTTCTGGCTGAAAGCCGGTGCCGACCTCGATGAGACTCGCCACCCGCCCCGCAACGCGGATTTCGCCTGCGGTCGGCTCGGTGATCCGGCTGAGGACTTTCAGCAGAGTGCTCTTGCCCGCGCCATTGCGGCCGAGCAGCGCGACGATATCGCCGCGATGAATGTCGAAGCTCACATCCTGCAACGCGTGCAGCATTTCGAACTTCGGCGCCCTGAGCGGACGCCGGATGCGGTGGAGCAGCGCCTCGGCGGCGGTTGAGTGTTCGAGCCGCTGCTCGATGCGGTACGTCTTGGTGACGCCGCGCGCGGCGATAGCGACGTCTTCAGATGACATCGGCGAACTCCCGCTCGACGCTTCGGAAGGTAAAGAGGCCGATGAGCATGGCCACGAGCGAAACGAGGAACGCATAGGCCAGGTACTTGAAGTGCGGCTCGCCACCGACGAACGACCACCGCAGCATGTCGATCGGCGCCGCGGCAGGGTTCAAGAGCAGGAAGGCGTCTCGGTACTTCGCCGGCACCACCGCCGCGGCATACCCCACCGGGCTGGCGTACATCAGCAGCTGCATTCCAAACGGAACGATGTGCTGGATGTCGCGAAAGCGCACGGCGAGGCTTGCCGCGACCAACCCGACGCCGACGGCGAGGCACAGGATCGTCAGGATGCAGACCGGAGCCACGAGCAGGCCCCAGGTCGGCGGGACCCGGTAGACCACCATCAGGATCAACATCACCGACAGGCTCACGCCGAAGTCCAACAACACGGAGGGGATCACCCCGAGCGGCACCAGGAGCCGAGGGAAGAACACGCGCCGAATGAGATTCGAATTGGCCACGAGCGACATGCTCATTCGGGAGATCGACCCGAACAGCAGCGTCCAGCCAAGCAGGCCGGAGTAGGTGACCAGAAAGTAGGGAACCCCATGGCTCGGGATCTTGGCGATGATCCCGAACACGACCGCGAAAACGGACGCCCCCAAAAGGGGTTGCAGGACGACCCAGGCGACGCCAAGCGCCGTTTGCCGATAGCGCAGGCGGATGTCGCGGTCCGCGAAGGCCCAAAGCAGATCCCGGAACTGCCAGAGCAGTCGCAGGTCAAGGGGCGCGAGGCCTCTTTTGGGCCTGATGACGACGACGTCTAGCGGATGACTGTCAAACGTGGCCACGATCGTCTCCGCCTCGCACGAGGCGCCCATGCTTCGCCGCCTCCCAACCCCGTCTGGATCGGACCGGGACGGTCAGCGCCGCTGAGCGACCCAGCGGTCTTCATTCATGCAAGTCCCGCGCCTTGCGTCGTGATCAACGAGTCTGACGGCGCGGCGGCGGATCTGGCCGGCGCCTCCGCCGCCGAGAACAGCCGCCGATAGGTCTCGACCATGTCGACCTCGCGATAGCACTCTTGCACCTTGAGGCGGTTTGCTCTGCCGATCCGGGCGCGCAGCTCAGCGTCGGCGGCGAGACCGGCGATCGAAGAAGCAAGATCGCGATAAGACCGCCCCCTGACGAATAGCCTGTTGGCGGGCGCGACCATGTGAGCCACATCGCCGACGTCGGTCGACGCGATGGGAAGGCCGGCCTCCATCGCTTCCAGCACCACGAGCGGCATCTGTTCGGTGTCGCTCGAGAGGGCCAGGATATCGCACTGCCGCATGAGGTCTCGAGCGTCCGCCCGGCGCCCCAGGAAGCGGCAGCGTTCGCCCAAGCCCAAACGCTGCGCCTCGGCCACCATGGCCCCACGCTCGGGGCCCTCTCCAACGATCAGCAGGTGGGCGGCAGGCGGCGCCGATGCGAATGCGCGAAGCAGGCGAAGCGGATTCTTCTCCTCGCGAAGCGCGCCGACCCAGATCACCTGAACGTCCTGGCCGACAGACAGGCTTTCATCGGTCAGCGCCGCCGGCGGTCCGTCCGCGACGCCGTTGGGAATATGGTGCAGACGCCGCGGGGGCATCCGCCAGACCTCGCGTGCGATGCGATGCAGCGTCAGCGAAGGCACAACGACCTCGGCGTGAGCCAGAGCGAGCCGGCGTCCCCAGATGCGCCGCCGGAACTGGCGTTTCGCCTCATCCGGCCCGAATCCGTCTTCGATGTGAATGTGGCGCACACCAAGGGCGAGGTTTGAGAGCGCGAACTCGATGGCGCCCCAATTGTAGGTGACCAGCACATCCGGTCGCTGCTCGACGAGCAGCCGCCTGTAGCGCCCGAGGCGGCCCGGTATTCCACCGCCGGCGGACGGCGTTGTCGCCAGATCCACCGGCGCGTCCCGCCCGAGCAGCGCGACGGCGTCATCTCGCCCGCTCAGCGAGATCACCGTGTGGCGGAAGGCCTCGCCCAATCCCGCCGCGAGCCGTGCGAACCGAGCCTGGGCCCCGCCGATTTCGAAGCTCGGAAAGACGTGCAGAAGCCGGCGCTGGTCGGACGTGTCGCGCCCACGGCGGCTCACCGGCCGCCCTGGGCGTAGAGAATGACCCGCACAGTCTGGACCAGGATCGCGCAGTCGAGCAGCAGATCGTTCTTCTTCACGTAGTAGAGGTCGTAAGCGAACTTGCGCTTCGCGTCCTCGATCGACGCCCCGTAGTGGTAGTTCACCTGCGCCCAGCCAGTGATGCCGGGACGCACGCGGTGGCGCAGGTCGTAGTAGGGAATGTGCTTGCGCAGATCATCGACGAAGAACGGGCGTTCCGGCCGGGGGCCGATAAAGCTCATGTCGCCGGCCAGCACGTTGATGATCTGGGGGATCTCGTCGATGCGGACCTTGCGAATAAAGCGACCGATGCGCGTCACGCGGTCATCGTTGGCGCCTGCCCAGCGCGGCACGCCGTCCTTCTCGGCGTCCGACCGCATGCTGCGGAACTTCCAGACGCGGAAGACCTTGCCATTCAGGCCGACACGGTCCTGGCGATAGAAGACCGGACCTGGGCTCTCGAGCTTGATCGCGGCCGCCACCACCAGAACCAGCGGCAGCACGGCCACCAGGAATCCGACGCCGACAACGAAGTCCAGGATGCGCTTGAGCACCCGCCTTGGCTGGTCGAGCACGAACCCGGTTGAGAACGTCAGCCAGCCTGCGCCGACGTTCGAGAAGTCGACCAGGCCGGCCTCGCGCTCCCAGAAGGTCAGTCCGTCGATGACTTCGATGCCCTTGAGCTTGCACTCCAGCAGCTCGTGAACGGGCAGCCCCCGCTTCTCCTCGACGGCGACCACGATCTCGTCGGCCTTCAGCGCCTGCGCGACGACCGAGAGGGTGACCGGCTCTTCCTGCCGTATCTTCAGCACCAGGTTGCTGCTGGTCCGCAGGTAGTTCTCCTGCACGATGCTGTTGCTGATTGTCTGCACATGCTTCAGGTGCGTGTGGCCGGCGCGCGTGAGGAACTCGGTCACCGCCGCCGCCATCTTGCCATCGCCGAGCACGACGATGCGCTTGGTCAACAGGCGCGTGCGAGAGAACTGGATCAACACTGCGCGGCAAACGAGCTGCACCGCCATGAACAGCAGGATCGCCAACGACAGGATCCCGATGTACCAGCCGAACGGCATGCCGGCGGCCGCCTTGGTCACGGCGACGACCAGCACCGTTGGAATGAAGATCAGCTGTGAGGCGGTGACGAGCCGGCCGAGAAAGGTGCGGAAGCTCTTCAGGGCGTCGGCGTTGTAGAGGCCCACCGAAATGGTGATCAGAAGGAAGACGCCTGTCAGCAGAATCGCCTGATAGAGTCGCAGATTGACCAGCGAGCCGAAGTAGCAGGCGTGGCAGTGGTAGCCGAGGCTCAGGAGTCTAAGGACAGCCAGGAACAGCGCCCCATCGACTGCAGCAAGCAGTAGGAACAGCGGGGCCACGTAGTGACCAAAGAGCTTCACCTTCACCCCCAGCCGTTAGCCGACGGAATGCAGTCACAAGTGCGGCGCGAGGACCGGGGCCGCTCGTCCGCGTTAACGGATTCTTAGGCAAGAAGAGTGCCACCCGGCTCAGGTCGAAATCGACGGGGTCAGCCACTATCGGAGGCTGCGAGCAGAAGATGTGCCAATTTGAGCAATATGAGACAGGTTGTCTACCAAATCTCGGGACGAAGCGCGCAAGTGTGACGCGCGCAAAAACTAGCGCTGCCCAGCTAGGATAGCTGTTCGGCGATCAGATTTTAACGGCCGTGGTCTATTGCTCGCGCGCTACATTTGAAGGTGATTGCGGCGCACTGTCGCGCCTGGTTCTAACCCGAACGTCTGGCCGGCATGATCGGCTCAATCCGGCTTGGAGACCCCACGTGACCCGGGCGCTGGTCTTCTCGACCCTATATCCGAACGCCGCGCAGCCCAATCATGGGGTCTTCGTCGAAAATCGCCTTAGGAAGACCCTGGCGCTCGGCGGTCTCGACGCCACTGTGCTGGCGCCTGTCCCATACTTTCCCATCGATCACCCCGCCTTCGGCCGCTATGCCGTCTTCGCACGTACGCCCAGGCAGGAGGTCCGCCATGGGGTCGAGGTGTGGCATCCGCGCTTCCCGGTTATTCCCAAGATCGGCTCGAGTTGGACACCTGATCTTCTCTTCCGATCGGCGCTCTCTGCTGTCCGACGACTGCAGGCAGCGGGGCTCACCTTCGATGTCATCGACGCTCACTACTTTTACCCTGACGGGGTCGCCGCAGCCCGGTTGAGCGAGGCGTTGCGCCTGCCCGTGGTGATCACCGGCCGTGGGACCGACCTCACCCTGATCCCGAACGAGCCCGGCCCCCGCGCGCGCATCACCTGGGCGATCGGCCGCGCCACGGCGGCGCTGGCGGTCTGCGACGACCTCGGCCAGCGACTGATCGCGCTCGGGGCGCCCGAAAGTCGGACACTGGTGCTCCGAAACGGCGTCGACCTGGATCTCTTCCGACCCGGCGACCGCGCGCAGGTGCGCGCCCGCTTCGGATTGAGCGGCTTTACGCTGCTCTCGGTTGGCGCGCTCATTCCACGCAAGGGGCATCACCTGGCCATCGAGGCGGTCGCCGCCCGACCGGACTGCACGCTCTTGATCGCCGGTGGCGGCGACCAGCGCGCCGAATTGGAGGCGCTGGTGCGCCGGAGCGACGTCGGTGATCGCGTCCGCCTGCTCGGCGAAGTGCCGCATGCGGACCTACCGGCCCTCTACAGCGCCGCCGACGCCCTGGTGCTGGCATCGGAGCGCGAGGGCTGGGCGAACGTTCTGCTCGAAGCGATGGCTTGCGGGACTCCTGTCCTCGCGACCGACGTCAACGGCACGGCCGAGGTCGTGCGGGCGCCCGAAGCGGGACGGCTCGTCGCCGAACGCTCGGCCCCGGCGATCGCGCACGCGCTGGATCTCTTGCGCGCCGATCTTCCGGCCCGCGAGGCCACCCGCGCCTATGCCGAACGCTTCGGCTGGGAGCCCATCGCACTGGCAAACCGCGCACTGCTACAAGCGGCGGCCCGCGCAGGCTGGGACGGTCGCTTTGATGACAAGATTGTCGGCGAGGCTCGGGATTATCTTCAGGCGCCCGGGGAACCAAAAGGGCGCTGATCCGCTGTCAAGCTTGTAGGGGGCGCCGTTGGAGAAACGCCGGAATAACGCGGCCCCGAATCGAGCTATGCTGACAGACGTGTACAAGGACAATGTCGCCCGATTCCCGGCCGACCGGTTTGACGCGGACGCGGATATCGCTGGTGATCGCGCCGGGCTCAACCTCAACAGACCGCTGCCGCTGGGCCTCTGCATCCTGATATGGGCCGTGCTCGCGAGCGCCGGCTGGGGCTTGGTCTACGTGGCCGTGCACTTCATCTTCGGCGGCGCCACCGCGTTGTGACGCAGGAACGCGTCGAACACCCAGACCAGCCACAGCGCCTTGGAATGATCGGCTAGGCCGCCCATATGCGCCTGCGCCGTTCGGCGAAAGGCCCTCACATCGACGATGCCGCAGCCCGCGAGGGTCGCGCCGGATGCGATGTCCTGAAGGTCGTCGCGGAGCGCCCCGCGCAGCCAACGCGCCAAAGGCACGGTGAACCCTTGCTTGGGGCGATAGAGGAGATCCGGCGGCAGTCTGTCTTCCATCGCCTGCTTGAGGATCAGCTTCCCGCCGCAGGCTCGCGACAGCTTCAGCGCCGGCGGCAGATTGAAGGACCAGGCGTAGAAATCCGGATCCAGCATCGGCGCGCGCAACTCCAGCGAGTTGGCCATGCTGGCCCGGTCCACCTTCGTCAGAATGTCGCCGGGCAGATAGGTCATGATGTCGGCGTACTGGGCGCGCTGGAGCGGATCGAGCGGCGCATCGACATTGAACGGCTCGCGCACGACGTCGGCGGCGTCGTAGCCGCCGAGCGCGGCGCGGAAATCGGCCGTCAGCAGCTCGCCGCGCGCCTCCGCGGGCAGGGCGGAAACGATGCGCACATAGGCGTCGGCGGCGCTGAGCGAGAGTTCGCGGAACGTGGTCTTGGCGCGCAGGCGTTGGGGCAGCCATGCGCCGCGGGGATAGAGGCTGGCCAGAGAGCCGAAGACCGGCGCGCGGATGGCCTCCGGCACGCGGGCGCGGAGTTGCTCCTCGTTCCACTGGAACGCGTAGCGGCGGTAGCCGGCCAACACCTCGTCACCCCCGTCGCCGGTCAGTGCGACGGTGACCGATCGCCGGGCCTGCGCGCACACCGCGAAGGTGGGGATTGCGGAAATGTCGCCGAACGGCTCATCGTAGATGTCGGGCAGGCGGGGGATCAGACTGAAGTCGTCGGGGTCGACCTCGCGGACGACGTGGTCGGTTCCGAAGCGCTCCGCGACCGCGAGCGCGTAGCTGGTCTCGTCGTAGTCGCGGTCCTTGAAGGCGATCGAGAAGGTGCGGACCGGATCGTTCGACTGTTCCGCCATCAGCGCGACAACGGCGCTGGAATCCACGCCGCCTGAGAGGAGCGCGCCAAGCGGCACATCGGAAATGAGGCGGCTCTTCACCGCGCGCCCGAGCCGTTCGATCAGCGCGTCGTTCGACGTCGGGCCCGGCTCGCCGAGGCGATCGAGCGGCGACCAATAGCGCGCGATTTCGATCGGCCGCCCCCGCCGGGCGATCAGGTAGTGGGCGGCCGGCAACTTGCGGACCGCGCGATAGATCGTTTTTGGGTCCGGCACGTAGCCATAGGCGAAAAAGTCCTCGACCGCCTGCGGATCGAGCGTGCGGTCGACGTCCTCGACCGCCATCAGCGCCTTGAGCTCGGATCCGAAGGCGAGGACGCCGCTCGCAAGCGTCGCGTAGTGCAGCGGCTTCTTGCCGAAACGGTCGCGCGCCAGCACCAGCGTCTTCTCGCCCGCGTCCCAAAGCGCGAGCGCGAACATGCCTTGCAGCCGCCCGAAGAGCCCCCTGCCCCACTGCCGCCAGCCATGCAGCAGGACCTCGGTGTCACTGCGGGTTTCGAAACGAGCGCCCTTGGCCTCGAGCTCGGCTTTCAGCTCAAGAAAATTGTAGATCTCGCCGTTGAAGACGACGCTCAGCGCGCCGTCGCGCGTGTGCATCGGCTGGACGCCGCCGGCGAGGTCGATGATCGCGAGGCGCCGATGACCCAAGGCCACGCCCGGCGCCATATGGAACCCCGACCCGTCTGGACCGCGGTGCACGATCGCATCGGTCATGTGTCGGATCAGCGCGGGCGCGAAGGAGCGACCCCCTTGTGTATCGAAAAGGCCCGCTATCCCGCACATCTTGCCCGTTCCCGACGCATCGCGGTCTGACCCGGCAAGATTCGTGCATGGATTGGATGCGACCGCCTCGTGCGGCGCCCAACCGGGACTGCGAGGGCTGCGAAGGCGTGGCGAAAATCCTTTTTCTCGCTCACCGCGCGCCGTTTCCGCCCGACAAGGGCGATCGCATCCGCGCCTATCACATCCTGCGCCACCTGGCCGCGCGCCACGAGGTCTGGCTCGGCGCGTCGGCCGACGATCCGCAAACGCCGCCGCTGCCCGACGGCCTCTGCCGCGCGGCCTGCATCGCGCCTCTTGGGCCCGTCCGGCGTGCGCTCAACATGGCCGCCGGCGCCCTGACTGGCGCGCCCCTCAGTGTCGCGCGCTTTCGCCATCCCGTGCTCGAGCAGTGGATCCAGCGCGTGCTGCGCGACGAACAGCCGGATGTGGTCTTTATCTACTCGTCGGCGCTGGCCCAGTACGTTGTCGGCAAGGCGCCCCCAGGGACGAAGCTGATCGTCGATTTCGTCGACGCCGACGCCGAGAAGTGGCGAGCCTATGGGGCGCAAGCGTCGCCCCCGATGCGCTGGGTCTACCGTGCCGAGTTCCGCCGGCTGGTCGCCTTCGACCGCCGCACCGCGAGCGTGGCCACCGCCGCGCTCTTTGTCTCCGAGACCGAGCGGCGGCTGTTCGCGAGCTTCGCGCCCGAGGCCGCCAGCAAGCTGCATGTGGTCGCCAACGGCGTCGACGTGGACTACTTCAAACCGGCGGCGGGGCCGATCGAGGCGGCCAACATCGTGCTCTGCGGGCGGATGGACTACTGGCCGAACGTCGATGGCGCTGCCTGGTTCGCCAACGAGGTCCTGCCGCGGGTGCGCCAGGTCAGGCCTGATGCGACGTTCCGCATCGTCGGCGCCGCGCCAACGCCGACGATCCTCGCCCTCGCGGCGCTGCCGGGCGTCGAGGTCACGGGCGCGGTCCCCGACGTGCGCCCCTACCTGGCCCGGGCCGCGGTGGTGGTCGCTCCACTGCGGATCGCCCGGGGAATCCAGAACAAGGTGCTCGAGGGGATGGCGGCCGGCAAGATCGTCGTCGCCACACCCGCCGCAATGGAGGGGATCGGCGCGACCCCCGGCCGCGATGCTCTGGTCGCCGGCGACGCCGCCGCCTTTGCCGAGGCGGTAACCGACGCCATCGAAGGCCGGCGCCCGACTCTTGGAGCCAACGCGCGCCGATACGTCGTGGCTCACCACCGGTGGGAGAGCCACTTGGCGGCTCTTGACCGCCTCGTCGCAGAAGGCTGTTCAGCCGAGGCTGCGGCTTAGCATCGGCGAGATCGCCGTCGCCAGCGGCACCGGCAACGCGCGCCAGGCCCTGATCATCGCTGTGTAGCGAGGGTTGGTCGGATTCACGTCCGGCAGCGTCGTGCGTTTCAGGAGCCGATACTGGTGGGTGATCGGCCGCGGCTCGAAACCCCAGTTGCGTTTGAAGCTGTATGGCCCAGTACCGACCTTGCTGCGGCCGAAGTCGAAGATCGTGCAATTGCGTTCGACCGCGCGACGCATCAGCGCCCAGTACATCAGGTCGTTAGCACCCAGCCCGCGGGCCTCGAGGCGGCTGCCGGTGTAGTACGGAAGCACCCGGTCGCGGAAGAAGTAGCTCAGCACGCTGCTCACCGGCCGCCCCTCCGCGCGCACGGTCAGAACCTCGCAGTCGTCGCCGAACGCGGCCATGAGCTTCTCGAAAAAACGGCGCGGCAGCGCCGGCGTCCCATGGTCGCGCATCGTGCGAGCGTAGAGATCGAAAAAGGTGTCAGGGGTCGGGTCTATCGTCGTCGTCATGCCCTGGCCGAGCGCTTTGCGGATCACCGCCCGCTGTTTGCGCGGGATCTGCTTCAGATTCTCCTCTTCGGACGTCGCGATCGACGCTTCGAATCCGGCGTAGAGATCGTCGCGCTCCAGCCACTCAGGGCCGGCGAGAGCCGTGTCCCGTAGTTCGACATAGTCGGCCCCCAGCTTGCGGCCGAGCGCTTCTGCGTGTCCGACAATCTCAGCCAAAGCGACGTCGTCGCTCGCCAAGGGTCCTCCGCCCACGCAGAAGGCGTTGGAGATCAGCGCGTGGCCAAACAGGCGGCTGCGAATCTCGACCAGCGGCAACACGGCGGCGACCTCGCCGTCGCGCTCCAGAGAGAGGTAGTGCGCCGGGTGTCCGAAGACGTCCTGCGCGACATGCCGCCACGCGGAGAGGTGGAAGAAGGTGGCTTTCGTATGCGCGCGGACGAAAGCGTCCCACTGCGTTTCGGTAATGTCGGTCATTCGGCGGCCGCGCCCAGGCTCTCGCGCGCGAGCGCGACTTGCGGGAAGACGCGATCGATGCGGTCCCAGTCGAAGTCGCGCAGCAACCGCGCGAGCTTCCCGCGCGTGGTCGAGAGGTTGGTGTAGTGACGGAAGCGGGATTTGAGCGGGACGCCCCGAGCGCGCGGCTGACCGGGATCGACCTCCCACGGATGGATATAGAACACCGCCGGCCCGGCTTCGTCGCTGTTGATGCGAGCGATCGCGGCGCGCGACACCCAGTACGGAAGCAACCGGAAATAGCCGCCGCCCCCGCTCGGCCAGTTCCGCCCGGCGAGCTTGGCCGTGGCGATTGGAACCTCGACGAGTTGCTCGGCGCCGTCCGGCCGATAGGGCTTCCGCGGCGCGTCAGGGAAGGCGTAGAGGTCGCGCTTCACCGGATAGACGCTGGAGCTGTAGGTGAACCCTTCCTCCTCGAGCACGCGCCAGGCCCACGGAGTCGTCGGACCGACGCTGAACGTCGCAGCCCGGTAGCCGCGCACAGGGATCCCAGCGATATCTTCCAGGATGGCCTTCGCCTTCCTCACATCGAGGCGAAATTCGTCCGCGGTCTGACTGTCGACCCGCGCGTGCCGATAGCCATGGCTGGCGAGTTCGTGGCCGCCGTCGGCGATCCGGCGCACCAGCTCAGGGTGCCGCTCGGCGATCCAGCCGAGAACGAAGAACGTGCCGCGACGCCCGGTCTGATCGAGCAGTTCGAGCAACGTCTCGGTGTTCGCCTCCACCCGCCGCACACAACGCTCCCACACCGAGATGGGATAGGCGGCGGCCAGGCTCTGCACCTGGAAATAGTCCTCGACGTCGACCGAAAAGGCGTTGGTGGGCGCCTGGACCGCGAGCTCGCTCATGCCAAGGCCCCGGACGCGGCTCAGAACCGCTTCTTGAGCGCCACGAAGACGATGTTCTCATAGATCGTCAGGCGCGGAGCGGTCAGTTGCTCCTGGTGGTCGAACGCGTAGCCACCGGTGAGGTCGACGGTCGAATTCACCTTGTAGGCGAACTGCAGGGTCGCGTTGTAGACCTCGCTCGCGCCGAACACCGGGCTCGCGTAGGTGCGATAGTACCCTACGCCGAATCGGCCGGTGAGGTCGGGCCGAAGCGTTCGCGAATAGGTCGCCTGCCCTATCAGCTCGCGATCATGACCGGTCGTGTTGAGGAAGTCGCGGTCGCGCCACGAGACGAACACATCGAACGTCTGGTCCGGCAACGTGTAGACGAAGTGACCGTCCGCCGTCGTATCCAGCGAGGGTTGGTTGAGAAGGTTGCCGTTGACCGTGAAGTTTGGGGTCAGCAGCGCCGTCGGCAGCGTGCCGCTCAGCTGGACGAATCCGACGAACGCGTTGGCTATGGCCACCTGATCGGGCTCGAGGACCTGCTGGTAGTCGGCCGTCACATAGATCCGGTCGCTGACCTGGATGTAGGCGTTGGCGACCCACGCTGCTCGATTGTAGCGCTCGCCGCCCTCCAGGCTGATCTTCGACTTGTCGTTCAGCGCGTATTCGAAGCCGACGCTGAGGATCGGGGCGTTCACGTTCACGAGCCGGGGCAGAACGTCTTCCTCGTAGCCCGCGCGGCCGATCAACCGCAGGCGCGGCCCGAGCGCGTAGAAGAGCGATTCCAGCCCGCTGACGGTATAGAAGCCGTGGTTGTCGCTTTGGTACGCGGCGGCTGTGATCGACTCCAGGTTCGCGAACCGCTTTCCCGTGTCCGCCTGGGCGCCGACCTGCACGATGGTTGAGCCCGTCGGCAGGGCCGTGACGTGACTGTTGTCGGCGGCCGAGTAGAAAACCTGGTCGAAGTGGGCGATGGCGTCGAGATCGGCGAAGTCGCCGAGCGGGATCGTCAGGTGAGGACCGACATTGTAGGTCGCGAGCAGAACGCGCCCGGCCACACCGGTGCGATCGATCGCCGGGGCGCCGAAGGACGAGACATTGCCGTCCGTCACCGTCCCGGCGGCTTCGATCACCAGTGTCTGCGGGATCAGAGCATAGGAGCCGGTCCCGAACGCCTGAACCGAAAGGCCGCTGAGCGCGTCGTGGCGCGCGTACCAGTCGTATGAAACTTGCGCGGTGGCCGTCGCTTGTGTGCGAACGCCGATGACCGCGACGCCGAGTCCAAGGATCCCGCGGGTGATGAAGTCCGATTGGCGATTGTGCTGCGTCAGCAGCGCGTTGTCGGTGAAGAGCTCCTCGACGCCGATAGAGGGCGTGAAGGTGAAGGCCCGCGCGGTCGGCGGCGGGGCCGGCGGCGGGGTCGGGTTGTTGGCGGCTGGAGCGCCGGGGACGGCGGCGGTCGGCGCCGCTGGATTCGGCGTGGGCGCGGCCGGGATCTCCGGCGCCAGTGGATTGATGACGGGCGCGCCGCCGGGCGTGCTGTTGGCGCTGGTATCGGCAATGTCCGGCGCGGCGGCGGCGTAGCGCGCCGTGGCGATCACTTCCGCATCCTGCGCGCGCGCCTGAGTCCCCAAGGCGACCCAGCACGCCGTCACGAACAGTCCCGCCAGCAAGGCGCGGGCCTGCCGTTGTGTAGCCTTTGATTTCGGCCGGTCGCGCATGGATTGCCCCCTGTCGCTCGTCAAGTCAGCGTCGCGAGTAGCGAACCGGCGACTGTGAATGGTCGGTCTTGTTCATCACCACGACAACTCGCGTCTCGTCGATCGGGCCCGATTGCCTGTGCAGAATGCCCAAACCTTCATCGATATCGGCCCGCTTGGTCTGGCCCTTCGCAGCCACAAGCAGGATCTGGCCGGCGTGGCTGGCCAGGGAGACGGTCTCGCTGCAGGACAAGATCGATCCTGAGTCGACGATGACGATGTGCTTCTCACCCCCGGCGTGCAGTGCGTTCAAGAGGTCGCGCATGCGATCGCTTGCGATCAGCTCGGGTGCGGCGACACGCGGCCCGCCGGCCGGCACGGCATAGACGCCGCGGACGCTGGTTGGATAGACGATGTCATTGATTTCGATCTCGTCATTCTCCAGGAAGTCCAACAGCCCGAGTTCGCCATCCAGGTGCATCCGCCGCGACAGGTCCGGGTTGCGCATGTCTGTGTCGATCAGAACCACGCGGCAGTCGCGCTCGAACATGAAGCTCATCGCAAGGCCGATCGACACGGTGGTCTTCCCGTCCCGCGGGCTGGCGCTGGTGACGAGGATCGTGCGCGGATCATTTCGGTCATTCCGCCGGCGGCCGGCTTGGATGCGCGTCATCAGGTGCCGCTTGATGGCGCGAAACTCCTCACGGGTCTGAGAATCGTCGAAGTGGGGCGTGCGTACGGCGCCGATCGTCTTCAGCTCGCCGCCACGGGTCTCGAGCTTTTCGACCTGGCCGCCGTTGGCAGCCGAGACAGCGGCCGGATCGGTGCCGACCAGTGTGGGCAGGAAGGGCGATTTGGCGTGCATCGAATGCTCCTCAGCGATCGCGCGTCTGGTTCAGCATCGACGCCACATTGGTCAGAACCGTCGACCCGAACCGCCCCACGTCACTGATGCTCGCCGCCATGACGCTGGCCAGCACCAGGACGACAGCCAAGCTGGCGCCGGCGATCATGGGCACGCGCGAGACGCGCCGCGTCTCGCCGTTGTCCCAGGCGGGCTCCCAGGACACAGTGCCGATCACCGGCAGCCGGAAGGCCTCCTCCAACTCGCGCGGAGAGACGAAGACGCCGTTCATGGCGCCGCGCAGATAGGCGGCCCCGAGGCCCGCGGCGCCGGCGGCCAGGAAGCCCAGCACGAGGTACAGGCCGCGGTTCGGCCCGATCGGGGAAGGCGGCACGACCGGGGTCCGTGTGACCTGGTACTTGTTGGAGCCGTCGGCGCTGTACATCGCCAGCGACATGCGGGTCGCCTCGCGTCGAGCGACCAACTGCTCGTAGTTCAGGTGCAGCACTTCGTCGTTGCGCTGCAGATCCTGCCACTGCGCCTGGATGTCGGGCGCGATGGCGACGAAGCCCGGACCACGGCGCACGCGGACGACGCGTCGCTGCGTCGGGCCGCTGGCGATCGTCGGCGCCGGCGCGTTGGCCAGCTCGCGGCTGCGCTCGGCTTGGGCGATCTCGAGCTGGCGCCTGGCCGTGACAACGTCGGGATAGTTGTCCGTGTATTGCGTCCGCAGGTTCGCGATCTGCGCCTGCAGCTGCGCAACGCGCTCACTCGATGCGGTCGCGGCGGGCGGTGCGGCGACCGCTCGCGCCGCGGCGGGGGCGGTGATCGTCGTCGTGCCCATATCCCCGGTGTCGAGCGGCAGAGGCGCGGCGTTCGGCAGAAGCGAGACGCCTGGATGCTGCTTGCGAAAATCCGTCAGCTTGGATTGGGAGTCGCTCAGCATCGTCTGGTATGAGGCGATCTGCTGGTCCAGGAACGTGGCGGTGTCGTCGAGCGCTTTCTTGTTGCGGTCGACGCTGCCGGAAATGAAGGCGTTCAGGACCGCACGCACGACGTTGCGGGCGTGCACCGGATCGGTATCGGCGTAGTGGAACTCGATGAAGCCGTCATCGCCATCCGAGGTGATGTGAATGCGGCTCTTCAGGCGTGCGACCGCGCGCGCCATCGCCGCGTCGTTCATCGTGGCGGCGGCCGGATCGAGCTGACGGATCACCGGCGTCAGGTTCTGGTCGCTCAACAAGGTCTTTTGAACGACGACCGCATTGCCATCGTCTGGGTGCGCGAGCGCGACCCCCTGCGTGGCGGCGGCCAGCGTCGTGTCCTTGTTCACGAGCACCTGCGCCCAGGCGTCATAGACGTCCGGAAGCTGCAGGACGTAGAGGGCCGCTCCGCAAAGCACCACGGTAGCGGCCATCACGAACGTCCAGCGGTAATACCAGAGACGCTGGCCCTCGTCGTAAATCAGATTGAGCAGTTGGGTGATCATGCTGTGCTTTGATCTGGAATTGACTCGAACTTGACTAAGGAGACCTAAAACATGCGTTCCGGGATGCGGATGATGTCGCCGGGGCGCATCTGCATGTTGGCGTTCAGATCGCCGCCGCGCACCAGGTCAGCCAGGTGCAGGGGATAGGCCTTGTAGACGCCGTCTTCCATGCGGAGCAGTTCGGCGCCGTTGCCGTTGGCGAACACGTTCAGACCACCGACGTCGATGACAACGTCAAGCGCGGTCAAACCCGAACGGTACGGCACGGTCTTCGGCGTGACGGCGGCGCCGATCACGCGGATGGCCGCGGAATTGTCGGGCGAGGCGAAGGTGCGCACGACGACGGTGACCACCGGATCCTGGATGTAGTTGCTGAGCGCCGCCTTCAGGTCGGCCGCCAGTTGGGTGGGCGTCCTGCCTTGAGCCTGGACGTCCTGCACCAGCGGCGTGGTGATCTTGCCGTCGGGCCGGACCGGCACGTCGCTTGAAAGGTCGGGGTTCCGCCACACGAAGATGTGCAGCATGTCGCCTGGGCCGATCACATAGGCCGGCGCTTCGGCGTCGGCGCTCGTGGGCGCTGAGACGACGGCGACGGGCTGAGCCAGGGCGGTCAGCGGAGCCGCGAGCGACAGAACGCCGACCGCGAGAAGTTTACGAAGCGCATTCATGGGGTGCCTCAATCGATGTTCCGGCGTTGGCACAGGCCAGCGCGTCGGCTCCCCGAGGTGCAAAGCCCGTTCCAGAGCCCCCTTGGCGCGAGTCCCGTTCTGAAACGCAGCGCCACGGCGACGACCGTCGCCGCGTACAATGTAAGCAGAGCAACGCTTTCCGCCCGCCTAACGCGTCAGAACAGGGCTTCGTTGACGGCCCCCCAGGCCGATCCGCTACCGGAAACGCGACAGAATCTGGTGGAGCCGAGGGGAGTCGAACCCCTGACCTCCTCATTGCGAACGAGGCGCTCTACCAACTGAGCTACGGCCCCTTTTTGGGAGCGCGGCAGATAAGGGCCGCCCGGTTAGACTGTCAAGCAAGGCGCTGGGGTGTTTAGGGCGCCCGCGCTGGAGCCCCTTGGGGCGTCGCCCGAGGGTGGGCCGAACCCGTGCTTGCCGCCGCCGGCCGGCGCGCGGTAGATGCCCTCGATTCACGAGGGACCGCTCCATGGAGGTGATTCTCTACCCGGCTCTGTCGCTGCTGAGCTGGGTGATTCAGATCTACATCTTCATCATCATCGCCATGGTGATCATGAGCTGGTTGACGGCGTTCAACGTCGTGAACCCTCGCAATCAGTTCGTCGTTCAGGTCGACCGCATCCTCTTGGCGCTGACCAACCCGGTGCTGAACCCCGTGCGCCGGATCCTTCCCGCGATGGGCGGGCTCGATATCAGCCCGATGATCGTCGGCTTCGTGCTCGCCGCGCTCCTGCAGGCGATCGCCCTGCTCCAGCGCCGGGTTCTGTACGGCGTCTAGGGGCCGACCGCGCGAACCGGCGGCTTAGCCGGACGCCCGCTGCGCCATCATCGCCTGCACCTGCTCGAGGGAAAAGCCGAGCAGCTCCATGATCGGCGAGGCCGCCGTCTGATCCCATGAGTGGCGGTCGCCGACGGTGATGCCGCCGTCGACGATGAGATGCGTGCCGGTCACGAACGCCGCGGTCGCGAGGTAGAGGCAGGCGCGGGCGATGTCGTCCGGCATGCCGGCCTTGGCCACCGGCTGGAATTTCGGCGCGGTCTCCTGCACGCGGGCGGCCATCTGATCGGCGGCTTCGCGCGGCAGGCCGATGGAGGCGCCGAAGATGGAGGTGGCGATGAGGCCCGGGCATATGGCGTTGACGCGGATCTTGTCGGCCGCGAGCTGCGCCGCCGCCACGCGCGTCAGGTGGATCACCGCGCCCTTGGCGGTGGAATAGGCGACCGGGCCCCAGCCGGCCTCGACGCCGGCGATGGAGGCGGTGTTGACGATGGCCCCACCGCCCCTGGCCTTCATCAGCGGGATGGCGTGCTTCATCCCCAGCATGACGGCGCGCAGGAGCAGGTTCATCGTCCCGTCCCACGCCTCGATGGTCATCTCGGCGAGACCCGCGCCGGTCCCGCCGGAGCCGGCGTTGTTGAAGAGGACGTCGAGGCCGCCGAAGGCCTCGCTCGCCGCCGCTGTGGCGGCCGCGATGTCGGCTTCGATCGTGACGTCGCAGTGGGCGTAGCGGACGCGGCCGGGGAACCGCTGTTCCAGCACCGCGCCCTTTTCGTCCTGCAGATCGGCGACGACGACGCGGGCGCCCTCGGCGAGGAAGAGTTCGACCGTGCCGAGGCCGATGCCGGAGCAGCCGCCGGTGACGAGCGCGATCTTGCCGTCCAGTTGACCGGCCATGATCAGTCCATCGTGACCACTACCTTGCCCATGGCCTGGCGGCTGGCGAGGCGGCTGATGGCTTCGCCGGCGCGGGCCAGCGGGAAGCGCTCTGACACGCGCGGGCGGATCTTGCCAGCGGCGTAGAGCTCGAACAGGTCCTTGATGTTCTGCTGGTGGGCCCGGGGGTCGCGGGCGACCGCGGCGCCCCAGAAGACGCCGACGATGTCGCAGCTCTTCAGCAGCGCGAGGTTGAGCGGAATGCGCGGGATGCCCGCGGGGAAGCCGACGACCAGGAACCGGCCCTCCCAGGCCATGGAGCGGATAGCGGCCTCTGCGTAGTCGCCGCCGACACCGTCGTAGACCACGTCGGCGCCGTGCTCGCCGACCGCGTCCTTGAACAGATTGGACAGCGCCCGCTGCCCGTCCCTATCGAAGGGGCCAAGCGGATAGACCACGCCCTCGTCGGCGCCGCTCGCCTTGGCGAATTCGACCTTCTCTGGCGACGACGCCGCGGCGACTACGTGTGCGCCCATGGCGTGTCCGAGCTCGACAGCGGCCAGGCCGACCCCTCCCGCGGCGCCAAGCACCAGCAAGGTCTGGCCCGCCTTCAGAAACCCACGGTCTTTCAGCGCATAGTAGGACGTGCCGTAGGTCATGATGAATGTCGCCGCTTCGTCGAACGGCATCGAGTCTGGGATCTTCACCAGTCGCGCGGCCTCGAGCGCAAGCTCTTCCACCATGCCGCCGCAGGTGATGTTGGCCAGCACGCGGTCGCCCGGCTTGACGTTCGAGACGCCATCGCCAACCGACTTCACCACACCGGAGATCTCGGCGCCGGGCGCGAACGGCCGCGGCGGCTTGAACTGGTACTTGTCCTCGATGATCAGGACGTCGGGGTAGTTGACGCCGCAGGCCTTGACCTCGACGACGGCGAACCCGGCCTTCGGCGTCGGGCTCGGAAGATCTTCGAGCACCAGCGTCTCGGGCCCGCCAACGGCCTTGCTCAACAGCGCCTTCATCGCGTCGCTCCCTTCGATCCCGATCCTCGGAATGACGCTAGCGCATGGCGCCCGGCCGGCAAAGGCGGACGCGAGGGCAAGATCGTGGGCGGCGCGCGCGCCTTAGGCCGCGGCCGCGCCGGTAAGCCTGGCGGGGAAGCCGAACCAGCGCTGGATGAGGCCCATCCACCCCTTGAACTTGGGTGCGCCGCGGAAGGCGAGGAGGACGTAGCAGACCTCGCCGGGCTCGGCCTTGGGCGTGTGCACGAAACCTGGCCGCGCCACCGAGACGTCGCCAGGGCGATAGGCGTCGGCCCCGTCGTTGTAGGCGCCGGTGAGCACCAGCGTCAGCTCCTCGCCCTCGTGGTCGTGCTCGGAGACGCCGTAGCCGGGCGTGATGCGCATGAGGATCGCATGCGCCCCATCGTCATCGAACAGCGCCAGGCGCTGGATGCCGAGGCCGGCGAACGTCCAGGAGGCGTCGCGGGCGATGGCGTCAAGCGCCGCGTCCCGCACCGGCGATGGCAGGCCGGCGATCTCGTCGGCGAAGGCGCCGCCGGCGAGGCGGGAGGTCGCTTCGGCGTCGGCCGCGTCGGCGGCGTCGATTTCGCCCAGCACGCGGTTCAGCGCGTCGGCGTCGAGGCCGGCCGGCGTCTCCTCTTCGAGGAAGACGGCGGATGCGAGGTCGTCGTCGCGCTGGACGAAGCCCGGGTCGGCGCGCATCGCGTGCGTCGTGCGGGCCAGGAGCTCGACGGCGCGGTTGCTGCCCCAGGCATCCAACACGCCACTCAAGGTTTGGGCGTTCATGCGAGCGCCTCCTGATCCGCGCCGGCGCCGATGTCGGCCAGGTTCAGTTTCATTTTGGCGAACGCAAGGCGCAGGCGCGACTTGACGGTGCCGAGCGGCACGCCGGTCGAAGCGGCGATCTCGCTGTGGGAAAGGTCCTCGTAGAAGGCGCGGCGCACGAGATCCAGCTGCTCGGGCGGCAGCTCAGCCATCGCCCGGCGCACCAGCGCCTCACGCTCCGAGGCCTCCGCGGCGTGGTCGGGCTGGGCCTCGGGCGCCGGGATGAGCGCCGGATCGTGGGCGTCCAGCTGGGCGCGCTGGTCGCGGCGAAAGACGTCGATGCGGCGGTTGCGGGCGATGCGGAAGATCCAGGTGGCGGCCGAGGCCTGGGCGCGGTCGAAACTGGCCGCCTTGCGCCAGACGGCGACCATCACCTCCTGGGTCACCTCCTCGCCCTGGGCGGCGTCGAGGCCGAGGCGGAGCAGGTAGGCTTTCACGCGCGGGGCGTAGTGGGCGAAGACGCGGGTGAACGCGGCGCGGTCCTGGCGGCGCGCGATCGCCTCGATCAGGGCGGCGAACTCCTCGCTGTCTTGGCCGCTGGCCATGCGTCCAGGCTCCCGGCGCGGAAGCACACGCGCCGGACCGGCGCTAGTGTTTCCATCCTGCCACACGAGCCCGGCCCCGGGAAAGGCCCGCCCGCCCTGCGCGCCGGCGCGGCCCGACTTGGGCGCTTCCGGCTGATCTGGTATGAGCACGGCCGCATTCATCAAAGGGTCATACGCATTGAGCGTGCAGTTGGATCTGTCGCGCGTGGGCGCGCCTGCAGGCCGCGCCAGGCTCGCCGGCCTGACGCGGACGGCGCTGGCCGACGCGCTGGTCCGGGCCGAGATCGCGCCGGCGGCCAAGGCGCGCATGCGAGCCGAGCAGGTCTGGCGCTGGGCGCACCACTATGGCGTGGCCGACTTCGCCGCGATGACCAACATCGACAAGCCGACGCGGACGGCGCTCGAGGCGCGCTTCGACCTGGCCCGTCCGGAGGTCGTCGCCCGGCTGGTGAGCGCGGACGGGGCGCGCAAGTGGCTGCTGCGCTTCGCCCCGGGCGTCGAGGCCGAGTGCGTCTACATCCCCGATGTCGGCCGCGCCGGCGCGCTCTGCGTCTCCTCCCAGGTCGGCTGCACGCTGAACTGCCGCTTCTGCCACACCGGCACCCAGGCGCTGGTGCGCAACCTGACGGCGGCCGAGATCGTCGCCCAGGTGCAGGTCGCCCGCGACGACCTCGGCGAGTGGCCGTCCGACAAGGCCGACCGGCGCATCTCGAACATCGTCTTCATGGGCATGGGCGAGCCGCTCTACAATCTGGAGAACGTCGCCGCGGCGATCGACATCATCGCCGACGAGCAGGGCCTGGCCATCTCGCGGCGGCGGATCACCGTCTCGACCGCCGGCGTCGTTCCCGAGATCGAGGCGCTGGGCGCCCGCACCCAGGCGATGCTGGCCATCTCCCTGCACGCGGCCAACGATGCGCTGCGCGATGAATTGGTGCCGCTGAACCGCCGCTATCCGCTGGCCCAGTTGATGGCTGCGGTGCGCGGCTATCCGGGGCTCTCGAACGCAAGGCGGGCCACCTTCGAATACGTGATGCTGAAGGGCGTCAACGACACGCCGGCCGATGCGCGCGCGCTGGTGGCGCTGATCAAGGGCGTCCCGGCGAAGATCAACCTGATCCCCTTCAATCCGTGGCCGGGCGCGCCTTACGAGTGCTCCGACTGGGGGGCGATCGAGGCCTTCGCCGCCATCGTCAACCGCGCCGGCTACGCCTCGCCAATCCGCACGCCGCGCGGCCGCGACATCCTGGCGGCCTGCGGCCAGCTGCGCACCGAGAGCGTCAAGGCCCGCGCCAGCGCGCGGCGGAAAGCGGATGTGGATGCCGCCTGAGCTGCAGGCCTTCGCGGGCGGCTTTCCACTGATGCTGTTGCAGGCCGCCGCCGCGCTCCTCTTGCTCGGCCTCGCCGGCAGCGCGTTCGCGCTCCTGTCGCCGAACCGGGAGGTGCAGCGGGTGCGCGAGGGCAACGCCGCGGCCGCCGTCTCCTTCGGCGGCGCCATCGTCGGGCTGGCGCTGCCGATCGCGGCCTCTGTGATCGTCTCGACCTCGCTGGTCGGCCTGGCCCTTTGGGGCGTGGCCACCAGCCTCCTGGCGCTGCTCGGCTTTCGGCTGATCGACCTTTTGTTCACCGGGCTGCCGCAGCGGCTGCGCGACGGCGACGTCGGCGCCGCAGTGCTGCTGGTCGCGGCGCGGCTGGCGGTGGCCATCGTGCTGGCGGCCTCGCTGGCGGTCTAGGCATGCCCCGCCCGCCCGACTGGCTGATCTACCTGGCCGCCCTCGCGCTCCTCCTCTCGCTCAGCCTTTTCCGCACACGGGCGGATGCGCCACGCCCCCCACCGCCGGTGCCCGGCGCGGACAACGCGCCGATCTCCCCGAACTCGCCCTTCGCCACCGCCAGGCTGGAGCATGTCGCCGCCCGCCGCGCGAACCGCGGCGCGGCCTTCTCGGTCAGCGACAAGGGCGTCTGGCTGACGGCGCGGAACGCCGTCGCCGGCTGCCCGAAACCGATGATCGTGGTCGGCGACGGCTGGGCGGCGCGGATCCGCCTCATCGCCGTGCGCGGCGACGTGGCGGTGTTCGCCACCGACGCCGGGGCGCCGGCGCTGCCGCTGCTCAAGGCGGTGACGCCGCAGGCTGGCGATCCGGCCTTCGTCGCCGGCTTCAGCCGCGGCCGGCCCGGCGAGGCGGCGGCGCGCTATCTGGGCGCACGGGCGCACGACGGCCGCGCCGCCTGGGCGGAAGTCGGCCGCACGGACGGGCTCGAGGGGCCGCTGTTCGGCTTTGCCGGCGCGCCGGTCCTGAACCTCTCCGGCGCCGTGATCGGCATGGCGATCGGCGATGCGCCGAGGCTCGGCCGCATCGCGGCGGCGCCATCGACCGCGCTCACCGCGGCGCTGGCGGCCGCCCGCCGGACGGCCAACGGGGCCGGCCCGACGCCGCCGATCAGCCTGGACGACTACGGCCTCGCCGCCGACAGCCTGCGCCGCGCCACGAGCGTCGTGCCGGTCATCTGCGGATAGAGCGCCGGTCCCCGATCAATCGGCCAGTTTCACCAGCATCTTGCCGCTGTTCTGGCCCTGCATCAGGCCCACCATGGCGGCCGGCGCGTTGGCGATGCCGTCGAGGATGGTCTCCTGGTATTTGATGCGGCCGTCCTTCAGCCAGCCGGCCATGTCGGATTTGAACTGGTCGTACAGGTGCATGAAGTCGGTGGCGACGAAGCCGCGCAGGTTGATCCGGCCATAGATGATGTTGGCCAGATTGTTCACCGGCGCCCGCGAGCCGGCGGAATTGTAGCCTGAGATCATCCCGCAGACGGCGACGCGGCCGAGCTGGTTCATGCGCGCCAGCGCCGCGTCCAGGTGCTCGCCGCCGACGTTGTCGAAGTAGACGTCGACCCCGTTGGGCGTGACCTTGCCCAGCGCCGGGCGGATCGGCTCGGCCTTGTAATTGATGGCGGCGTCCAGGCCCGCCTCTTCGAGCAGCCACTTCACCTTTTCATCCGAGCCGGTCGAGCCGACGACATAGCAGTCGTGTAGTTTTGCGATCTGGGCGGCGATCGATCCCACGGCGCCGGCGGCGGTGGAGACGAACACCTGCTCGCCGTCCTTGAGCTGGCCGATGTGCAGGAGGCCGCCGTAGGCGGTGAAGCCGGTGCCGCCGAGCGGCCCCATGTGCACGGTGAGCGGCAGGCCCGGCTCGGGGGTCAGCACCTGCAGGCCGCGGCCCTCGGAGAGGAAGGCCTCGCGGAAGCCGAACCGGTTGGTGACCAGGTCGCCGTCCTTGAAGGCCGGGTTGCGGGACTTCTCCACACGGCCCAGCGCGCCGCCGCCCATGGCCTCGTTGAGCTCCTGGCCGATGGACATGCGCGGCCGCATGGCCGGATCGACCGACATGTAGAGGTTGCGCACCAGGACCTCGCCGTCCTTGGGGTCGGCGACCTCGGTTTCCACCATGGCGAAGTCGGCGAGGACCGGCGCGCCCTCGGGGCGCTTCACCAGATGGATTTCGCGGCTTGGGGTCGGCATGGGATCAGCTCTCCAGGCGGTAGGCGGCGCCGGCGCGCACGATGCGGCCCGCGGTCGGGGCGGGGAAATGGGTGCCGATGAACAGGGTCCGGTCGCGCGCGACCTCCTCGACCACGCGCTGGCGGGTCGCGCGCGCCTCGTCCGGGTCGGAGTCGGCGATCGACGACCACTCCGGGTGGGCGATCTGGCAGGGGTGATGCAGGAAGTCGCCGCTGATGATGGCGCGCTCGCCGCCCGATTCGATCACCACGCTCACGTGCCCCGGCGTGTGGCCGGTGGTGGGGACAAGGCGGATTTCGTTCGAGATGCGGTGGTCCTGCTCGACCAGCTCGGCGAGGCCGGCGTCGAAGATCGGCTGCACGGAGTCGCTGAGGATGACCTGCTGCTCGCGGCCGCCCTCGGCGCGCCAATGGTCGTATTCCTTGCGCCCGATGAGATAGCGGGCGTTGGGGAAGGTCGGGATCCACTTCCCGTTCTCGAGCATGGTGTTCCAGCCGCAGTGGTCGACGTGCAGGTGCGTGCAGACGACGGCGTCGACGCCGTCGCGCGTCCAGCCGGCCTCGGCGAACCCCTCGAGGAATGCGGTCTGCAGCGCCACCCCGCCGGTGATGCCGCGCGGACGATCGTTGCCGATGCAGGTGTCGACGACCAGCTTCAACCCCGGCGCATCGACCAGCAGCGCATGGATGGAAAGCAGAAGCTCGCCATCGGGCCCCACGTAGTTCGGGTAGAGCCACGGCATGGTCAAAAGCGCCTCGGGCGTCGCTTCCTTCAGG
>Ga0070735_10000415_pt1 | contig 47530 bp, 37 predicted proteins | sample Coa_R1_FD_66443 | JGI IMG/M metagenome (GOLD analysis project Ga0070735, IMG submission 66443) | Surface soil microbial communities from Centralia Pennsylvania, which are recovering from an underground coalmine fire - Coalmine... | ecosystem: Environmental > Terrestrial > Soil > Unclassified ... | reverse complement strand
GCGACGACAAAAAGACGGTGACGCACGCTGTCGAAAGCCATAGCGAGATTCAGATGGGCTTGGTCCCCGACCGGCCAAACCGAAACAACGGAGCGTTTGGAAATATCGATGACGCCGACACCATTTTGGTCGGCAAAGTTCGCGAACAGCCTGCCAGTGGACTTGTCCAGGAAAATGGCATCTACGAAGCCGGAATCAACCTTAATGTCATAAAGTTTCATGCCAGTTGTCAAATCTACCGCGCTGATGAAAGAAAATGGCTCGTGAGTGCTTCTACCCCCATTCACGACGAACACAATATTTGCCACCGGATCAATCGCTATGGAGTCGCATTCCAGTTCCAATTGTATCGACCCGATAGGTTTCAGAGAGTCGCCTTGATACATCTTGATCTGGCCGGTGCCGCCATCAACTACAAACAATCTATTGGTGTCCGCTCGATAGAGTATGGAGTGCGGGGCCTTAACATCGTCAATGCTACGAATCAGCTTGTCGGTGCGTAGATCAATCACCTCAACCGCTGAATTCTCCTCGGCGGCGACGAACAGTCGATGTCCCGGAATGTCAACGGCTAAGTGGTCAAAATCGCCGTCGTGAAGCTCGGAGAGAGGAATCGTGCGAACAAAAACCAAAGGTTCTCGCTCTTTGGCGTGCACGTTCAGCCCGGACAGCAAAACAACCGACGCAAATAGGATGACAATGAATCTCTTCAAGATTGAGCTCCTTGAACCGCCTTTAGGGGTGTTCCGACTCGATTCACTCTCGGCACCGTGAGGCGCTAAGCCTTACATTTGGTTTCAGCCTATGCTTCCTAACTTTTGGTCTCATCCAACGCTGCGCGTTTTTTGGTCGCAAACATACGCCTGACGCTATTTCGTGTCAAGCGCAATGCGCCTTTGGCATTGGAAAGGATCATCGTATCCCCCTAGCGGAACTGAAGTATATGAGTCCAAAGCGAGTGACAGAATTGAATTTGTATTTGGGGTGCGCGGCTCGGCGGAGGGGGAGGAGCCGTTCCGCGCGCAACGGATAGAATCGGCGTATGGCCGCCGCCCGCTATTTCGACCTGGTCCGTGAAATGAGAGACGCTTATAACCATCGCTTGCGATTAGTGCAGTATGCCCGTCAATACGGGATTAAACCGACGGCCCGAGCCTTTGCCACCACGGTACCGACGGTACGGAAATGGCTGCGTCGCTTTCAACAGCACGGGCCTTCTGGGCTGCAGGAACACAGCCGGGCTCATCAATATTGCCCCCACAAAACTTCTCCCCAGATCCAGCAACAGGTCTTGGCTCTGCGTCGCAAGCTGCCCACTTTTGAGCGGCCCGTCTGAAACGAGAGTTCGATCTCACCGTTTCGCATATGGCCATCCAGCACATCTGGCGCGAGCACGGATTAATTCGCAAACGCAGAAAGAAATATCAACGTAAGCAGGATCTGGCGGCCGTCAAAGCGACCTGGCGTCTGTTCCAACAAATCTCCGCCGATACCAAGGATCTATGCGATATTCGGCAGTTCTGGCCCCAAGCCCAGAGCCTGCGTCTGCCTCTGGTTGAATACACGGCGCGAGAAGTTCGCAGCGGTCTGCTGTTCTGGGCCTTCGCGCAGAAACGCTCGGCGGCGGCCAGCGCCGTCTTCGCTGCTCGCATTCAGCAGCACTTGGATCGCTGGGGCGTGAACCTCCGCGATCTGGCCTGGCAAACCGACAACGGCAGCGGATTCATTGGCGGCCACGATCCTCAGGGGCACCGTACCGGCTTCCCCGCAGCCCTGGACGATAGCCAGCACTTGCGCATCCCACCTGCGGCGCACTATCAGAGCGATGTCGAAACCGTGCCTAGACTGGAGGTGATATGGCCGACCACGCTGGATTCACTTCGTTCAGGGCTATCCCGCGTCAATCCAGAAGAGGACTTCGTACGCACATGAGTTCCGGTAGCGCAGAAATCTTGAGAGATGTAAGCGCGAAAAAAAAAAACGTACTGCACTTAGAAGTCACGTCGCTGTGGCGGGACTTCTTTTCCTCACGTTGGACACACTGTGGTTCTTAACCGGTCGTTTCCGAACATAAGGAAGTTTTTGGACCGTTTACGGAGTTATACGCTGATGATGGCGCTCTGCCTGCTGATCTATAGTGGGACAGCTACGTTGATGTTCGGTGCCCTGCTCAACCGTGAGCCTGACCTTTTAGCCCTGATGGTTGTTTTTCATTTCCGCGTTTATGATCTTATCGGTCGCACGGGAGTTCAAAATGGAAATTCCAATTAAGACCGGAGTTGAGGCCGCTTGGGAGGCCCGCCCGAAATTTCTGGAGAGTTGTCTCGCATTGCTCTCTGGCTATCTTCACTCGTCGTGTTCCGCACGGGCGGAATGGCTTGCAATCAGTCTTTTCGTAGGATATAAGGCATACGCAAGTGCAAAGAAAACTCTCTATGACGATGGACACCGTCATCCGCGTGATGCCGCTGACTGATTGGGGAGGTTAAGTGATGGTCTTCTCTCGCAGGATCGCCTGCCTGTTTTTTTTAGTTCCGATACTTTTCACGCTCCCCATAGCTCTCCCTGCTCAGGAATCCGGCGAGCACACATCGGCTCAGTCGACTGCTACCGCTCGAAAGAGCATGGCTGCAAGACCCGCCTTGAACGAGCAGCAGAGGAGGGGTGAAGCGTTATTTGTGCAAAACTGTACGTTGTGCCATATGCCTTCGAATCAAAAAAAGAGGCTAGGAATCCAAGCGCCGACACTTGAGGGCGTGCACGGAGAAGATGCCGACACCGATGCGCTGCGGCAATTTATTCAGCAAGGGTTACCTGGAAAGATGCCAGGCTTCCGCTATGGTTTAGAACCGAAAGACATCGACGACGTCGTTGCATATTTGAAAGTGGGCGCGCATTTGAAACCCTCTGGCGGTGGCAACTGAAAGAAAGGATTGCAATGTCCCGAGCCCTCTGTTACCGAGCTTTTGGTCTGCTTGCCGTATTGCTGTATTGGGGAGTTTTGGCAACGCAAGCTGTACCTTCGTCCAGCAGCGAACTGACCGGCACTGTGAAGTCCTCCAATGGAAAACCCCTTGAGGGAGTGCCTGTTTCGGTCAAAGCTGCAGGTTCGACGATTACCACGTCGGTCTATACCAACGAAAACGGGGAGTACTTCTTCCCGCGCCTGCCTTCCGGCAAGTACCAAATGTGGGCTCAAGCGGTGGGTTTTGAGCTAACCCGTGCCGAACAGACGATCTCATCCGGCAAACAAATCCAGCAAAACTTCGCTCTCAAACCGTTCAAGGATATCTCGAAGCAGTTTTCGGACGGGGAATGGCTGGCAAGCTTACCTGATGGGACCGCGCAGGATCGCAAAATGAAGAAGGTCCTTCTTTACACGTGCAGCGCATGTCACAACTCAGGTTTCCTGCTGGAAAAGCGCTTTGACAAGTCTGATTGGGAAATCATTGTGAATCACATGTCGAAGATCTCCGGTTGGTCTGATCCTCCAGCGCCAACCTGCTGCGGCGGAATTGCTCCTGCCAATAATGATGAGGTTCCCGGTGGCGGCAAGTTCGCCAAACCTATGCTGGATCGCGATGGTAATCCTATTGGAGCCGAACGCCGGATCCTCGAATTCTACAAAAAGGACATAATCGACTACCTCGCTCGGGTCCGCGGACCTGAACCGTTTCCCTCAAACCTGACGCCGTTTCCGAGGCCGACTGGAGAAGCCGCCAACATTGTAGTCACTGAGTACGATGTTCCAGACAAGGACGCTCGTACAATTGGCAAACTCGATCCCAAAACTGGTCACATTACACAATACACACTGAACGCAGATGGCAGCACGGGTCGGAACGATAAACCTGAATACGACGACAATGAATTCAGGGATGGCACCGACTGGTCAAGAGGCATTCGTAGTCGTTTATATGGGCAACACGATCTGGTATTAGGCAAAGATGGGTACATCTATTTACCCCCCGAGGTAGGTGTTGGGTTGGATCCGGGAGGGAACGTCTGGTGCTCATTCGGCAATGAGATGGCAATCAAGCTTGACGTCAAAACCGAAAAGCTTAAGCCTTACCCCCTGCCGACGGAATGGGCAAAGTTCGGAAACGGGAAAGATGTGGATTCCAAGGGCAACGTGTGGGCAGCGCAGACAGCCGGATTTTATCGGTTGGACCCCGAAACCGGAAAATACACCGAAATTAAGGCAAAGACCCCACTAGGAAGGCCGTACGGGTTGACCATAGACTCCGAGGACAACGTGTGGGCCGCGCAAATTGCGGTTGATAAGGTGGCCTATGTGGATGGTCGCACTGGCGAAGTCGGAGAAGTGGTGTTGCCTCCTATAGATGATGAGGAGATGAGCGCAGCGGACCGCGAACTTGGCCGGGGCTGGGATTTAGGTGCTCCGCTTTATGGGAAGGGGCCTCGGAGATTGCGAGCCGATATGCACGGCGATTCCGTCTGGGTGTCAGAATTTTTCGCTGGTCGGCTGGCCAAGATCGATATTCATACCAAGAAAGTAACTGAATATAAGCTACCCGGACTATATCGTTTCGCGAATCCTTACGAACCTGTAGTCGACAAAAATCACATGGTCTGGTTTAGCTTGTCAAACCAAGACGTATTGGGCAAATTCAATCCGGCCACAGAAAAATTTACGTTTTATCCGATGCCTACCCGCGGAATCAGTGGCCGGCATGTTGATGTGGACAATGGCCCAACCGTTCCCGAAGTTTGGCTGCCGTATGATCAGGCCAGGAAAGTTGCCCGCATCCAATTTCGAACGAACCCTGCCCATTGAGAGGGAATGTGGGTCAATCTCAGGACCAGTTTTTCAACTCCAGCGAAAAACGACTGGCGCGTGCTCTTCTCCTCCTCGCTCGATACGGTATGCAAGAAGAACCGCAGAAGATAAATCCGGCCAAAGCTCTGTGATAAATTTCAAGTCCGAGGACCGGTGTCTCGTTCCAGCATTCGGTCTAACTGTACTGGTCCCTAGAGTCACCGACTCAAAAGACGCCGAAAGCGGAGGACGTCATGCACAAGTTTAATGAACTCACTCGGCGTGGATTTTTTGACATTGCCGCGGGTGGGGTAGCCGTAGCGTTGGCGAGCACCGTGACCGGTGCGTGGAGTAAGACTCCCGACTCCACTGCATCTGTCAAAGGTGAAAATTATCCCGACGTGAATCAGCAGAGCGAAAAGAATCTTCTGACCGACCCGCAGTATATGGTGGGAGCGAAATATCGCCTCGGCAGATTTATCGGGCGTGGCGCCGAACCGGCTGAAGCGGAAGCAGTGTTCCGGAGCTTGCCAAATTTGGACGCGATCCCTTGGGCGGCTGCGTGGACTCGATTGGCCGAACCGTGGGAAGCGAAGGGCGAAGTGTTCGAAAAGCAGGGGAGATTCCAGGAAGCCATGAAGGCATATCAAATGGCGTCCCTGTATTACAGCATCGGCAAGTTTCCCGTGCTCAACCACCCCGCTAAGCAAGCGGCCTACCGAAAGTCCATCGAGACTTATTTGAAGGCGGCCACATACTTCGACCCTCCCTTAGAGCGCATAACCATTCCATTCGAGGGGAAGGAAATTATTGGCTATCTTAGAAAACCAAAAGGGATGACAAAACCGCCGATTGTGATCCACACGGGCGGCGTCGATGTTTACAGCGAGGACTGGAACCTTGCTGACTATCTCGACGCGGGATTAGCTACTTTCCGGACCGACATGCCAGGAGCGGGGGAATGCCCCTTTTGGTATACGCCCGATGCCGAGCGAATCTACACGGCTGCAATCGATTACCTGGAGACCCGTCTGGACCTTGATGTGAAGCGTATGGGGTTTATTGACCACAGTGCCGGCGGAATCTGGGGCTCGAAAATGGCCTATGTCGAGAGGAAGAGACTTAGGGCCGCGGTAAATTGGGGAGGCCCTGTTCATTATACATTTCAAAAACCGTGGGTGCAGGAAATGCTGAAAGACAAGTTGTACTTCTGGCCTATCCTTGATTCATTCGTTTACGCGAGCAACTCAAACGATGTCAATGAATGGGTAAATCGAGCGCCCGCGATGTCGCTGAGAACTCAGGGTTGGCTGGACAAACCGTGCTGCCCGATGCTGGTGGTAAACGGCGCTCTGGATGGATGGATCACCATTGAAGACACAAACATTTTGTACGAGACGGGCGATCCAAAGACGATTCGCGTTTATCCTGATCGGCGACACATGGCACTGGAAGATCCTGGCTCGCGACCGCTTATCGTCAGTTGGCTAAAATCTCAGCTTAGCTAGACGTTCGAAAAGCGATGGTTAGATTTGGCCAAGCGTACGTCCAATGGGAAAATTTTCGGTAGTAAGGCGAACTCCCCAAATGTTGTTTGCAACACCATTTTTGATATGTCGAGCTAATTTAGCATTTCCGATGTGGGTCTGGCCGAAAGCCGAATCCAAGGCGAGGCGAGACTCATCGAAGACTTGGCTGTTAGTTCGTTACGCAAGTCAACCCATATCGATGGCTTGGATAGACCGGGCACGGAGTGGATTCCACGAGGGCAAATGCGATCATACGAAGTCTCTCCCGTCTGCGGGCACTGAATTGTCTGCATGAACGTACGGGCGCATGATGCGCCTGGAACTCAGCCACATCTGAAATCCTAAGTAAAATATTCAGCCTTGCGCGGCTCACATACCCGACAGGGAGGCTACTGATACCACGAATCAAATGACTGCCAGTATCTAATTTAGAGTATTAAGTTTTACTGGACGACATGTTCAGTGCTCGACAAATCAAGTAATCTTGCCGGGTTATCCTTGAACATCATATCGAGTTCGCGGTCCGTAAAACCACGGGCATGCATGGCGTCAACAAACTGACCTACGCCGTCCAGTGCCGCGTAGACCCGAGGCGATTTCTGAGTCCAAAATTCCGAGATGAGGCAGCGCTCCGGTCCGATCTTTCGGATCGCGTCCATGCGCACACCGTCCTCGTCCCTGATATTCCTAAAATCGAACTCAACAATCGCCCCAAGTTTTGCGGCTTCCAGTATCTGATCCATGTTCATCTTTCCCGCCAAGTCCATGGCATGTGTCGCAATCATGCGGTGGACTCCCTGGCTACGGCCCTCACGAAAAACCATCAGGGCCTCCTGCGGAGCGATGTGCCCGGATGCCAGGATCAGATCATATTTCGCGACGGCTGCGATCACTTCCTTGGTTTCAGGCAGCAATTTGCCATCTCGTGATACGGCCACAAACGGCTTCTTCGGATATGGTGGAGTTGACTCAATTTCCGAATCATTGGCAGGCATCCAGACTACTTTTCCAGGTGCCCCATAAACCTCCGTCGCCATGTGCTCGACTGCCGCAACATTCATTCCACCGTTGGACCGGTTCATCACGACACCGCCGAACAAATCTATATTCGGTAGTTCGAGTCGAAGGTGATAAGCGAGCGTTGAAGTAGGTTCGTAGTGACTTTTGATCACCAACCCCCGAATACCGCGCGCTTGTGCGATTCTTATCGTTTCGATAACAGCCTCATCGTGTGCTCCATCAGCAAGTCGGGGGTCCATGTGAAAGTGCATATCAATGGCACCTTTAAGGAGGCGGGCACCCTCGGCTTCTCGATTGGATTGACCCTGGCTGGATTTTGCGCCGAAGCCGGTGATTATTAAGAGAAATAAACAACCGATGCCAAAACTGAAAATTCCTCTCGTTTCTCGTCTGTTCATAAGCGCCCCATTATCCCCCAGTTACGCCTCCGTAGTACGGTGAGGAAGGTCGCAAGGGAATTGCAATCGAAGAATGAATATATTAAATCAAGGGTTTCTGGTTCTCCGCTATTACGTTCCGCACGATTATTCAGGCACGAGTCTGGTGGACTGGCATGGAGGACATGTCGTTGCCGGTGTGTATCCTTTGAACAGGAACTTATAAGCACCCGTGCCACCGCTCCTTCCGTCGGCACCGGTAAGTTCGGTCTGAACCAAATATAGGTTGCCTCCGTGATCGGCAGCCAATTGATGACCGGGAGGGTGCGCTTGCGCGGAACCCACATCGAACGAACCAAGAATTTCGAGCGTCTTGCGATTTAAGACGTAGACGACCGGGGTCCCGCCGACGTAGAGGAAGCGCTGGTCTGGCGAGAAGGCCGTCGACCTGGCTTGAAGCGGGTACTTGCTGTCGAGGCCCACAAACTGCTCTCCGATGAATTTACCTTCTAGCGTAAATACTTGAACCCGCTTATTTCCCCGATCCGAAACGTAGACCAGCCCGTCGTCGGAAATATTTATGTCGTGCGGTACCGCAAATTGTTGCAGGGCTTCCCAGACGCCGCATGCGCTAGGGCACAATTCATTCTCGGTTGGTGCGGATCGCGGCGGACGGGCGTCCATGTCTAACGGTTTATTTCCGTATGCCCCCCACATACGCTTGAATTTTCCTGTGTCCGCGTCATACACCATCACGCGACTGTTGCCATATCCGTCCGATACAAACAATTCATTCGTTTTGGGGTAGACGCGAAGACCTGAGGCGCCTCGTAGGATCTGAGTCGCGTTGCTGCCCGTCTGTCCACTTTCGCCGATTGCCATCACGAATCTGCCATCCTTTGTAAACTTTATAATCTGGTTGTCGTTGGCTAGACCGGCCGGATTGTCTCTCTTGCCGTCCGCATTTCCTACAATCCACACGAACCCTTTATAGTCCACGGTGATGCTGTGCTCGTTTGAAGGCCATTGATATCCGGACCCGCTCTGGCCACCCCATCCCTGAATGAAGTTTCCTTCCTGGTCGAACTCCATAACTGGAGGTGCCGGTTCAGATGTCAGGTCGGGCGCCATCGAACGGGGATGAGCAAGAGTACGAGGACGGCTCAGAATCCACACATTGTTATCCGAGTCGATCGCTACGGCCGATCCGAATCCCATTTTCCACTTTGCCGGGACCTTGGGCCAGGTGGGATCTTTCTCGAATCGCGGAAGCCCGCCTTCTCCGATGTGAGGTGCCTCCACCGATGTAGCCTGAACAGCGATATGTGGAGTCACTCGCGAAACCACCTCCACGACGAGGACTCCGACCAAAATGAATCTCACTATTGCGCGGCGATCCATGGCTTTGCTCCTTCGTGTAGAATCTCTAAACTTCCTGGGCTGCAAGCTGCCACATTTAACTCGTTACGATCGTTCAGCAACCTTATGGTTAATTGCTGTGAGCTGCGCTTTCCACGTGGGCCAACAGGCGATCGAGTGCTTTCCTGTCCAATAATTGTCCATTGACAACTACGGCCGAAATTTTTTGGGTGTTAGAGATGGCCTCAAGTGGGTTCGCATCGAGCAGGACGAGATCCGCTGATTTGCCTTTTTCGACGGTGCCCAGCGAATCGAGCTTGCCGAGATAGTCCGCTGCGTTCTTGGTTGCCGTTTGCAACGCTTGCATGGGCGTGAGTCCAGCTTTAACCATCTCTATAAGCTCGTCATGCACGGCTGAGCCAAAGAAAGAACTATCGGTGCCAACGAGCATCTTTACTCCTGCACGCTGCATTGCGGCCACGAGGCGCAAATGGTACTGGTACATGAGCTTTCGGGCCTCGACAACGTCCGGTTCGGCTTCCTTGGGGTGCGCGGGATAAAAAAACTCTCGAAGCGCGGGCGAGAAGTACTTAGCAACGCGCGGATCATTGGCGGGCATTCGCTCAACGCTCGCCCTGACGAGGGAAGGCGTAACAAATGTGTTATTCCTAACGAATTTCGCAAATAGGCTCGTAGCCTTTTCCTCATCGTAAGAATTGACCAATGCTTTGACGTCGTCCAGGCGCAGAAGCTCCCGCATCGATCGCTTCCCAGCGCCGTAAAGTTCCTCCTCCTTTTGCATGAACTCGTTTTCGCTCGACGAGCATCCGAAAAGGACCCCATAGTCGTGCTCCAAGCTCCGCTGTCCGGCGTCGGAAGCCTCTGCGGCAGAAATCAGAATTGGCACGTGCCCGGCAAACGGCAATCCCTGTTTTTTTGCCTCGTCGGCCAAAGCGAAATACGCATCACGCGAGAGCTGATCGTATTCCTTTATGCCATCAGCGCCTAATTTTTTGAGGTAAATGACTTCCTCACGCGCCTGCGCGGCGTCAGCCACCGGAGCCCATGCGCGTGGATAACCCGGAACGTGGGGGCCATTCACAACTGTCAGTGAGAGGTTTAAGTGCGGACCTATAACTGCCCCTTCATTGATCGCCTGGCGCCACTCGACGTCCTGCAGATATGGATAATCGCCGAAATCATCCGGAAGCCCGGGTGACCCCATATCGCGAACTCCTGTTATGCCGTAAGCGACGAAGAGATACATCACGTACAAGGGGAATGACTTTCTACTCCTGATGAAGGCGTGCGTGTGCATATCCCACAAACCCGGAATCATGAATTTATGAGTTTCGTCGATGACTCGAGCATTGGCGGGGATCGTCACTTGGCCGGCCTTGCCGAGCAACGCAATGCGGTTCCCCGAAACCACGACCGTCATGTCCGGCTTGGCGGGTGCGCCTGTCGCATCAATAACCGTAACGTGGGTCAATGCGAGTGGTCTTTGATTGGCGAGTGGCTCTTCCTGAGCAATGCCCGCTATTGGCAAAACAAAGACAAATAGCCACGACGCAAAAACCTTCATTGCAGCCTCCACGGTATATTCGTGACACGGTCAAGACGACCACAAAACCGAGCGGTCGATGCTTTGAATTGATGGGCGACCAGCCAGGGCCATAGCGTCCTCGAACTCGGCTCGCAAGAGATTCACAACTCGGGTCACTCCATCGGATCCACCTATCGTCAAGCCATAAATATATGGTCTGCCGATCAGAACCGCGGACGCTCCCAGTGCAAGGGCCTTAAGCACATCCGTGCCACGGCGAATCCCTCCGTCCACGAGCACAGGTAACCGCCCCGCGACCCTGTCGACAACCAAGGGCAGAGCGTCAATCGTTGCCGGCACGGTATCCAATTGACGGCCTCCATGATTCGAAACGATCAGCCCCGAGACGCCCGCACGCACAGCGTGGTCCGCGTCATCGGGATTCAAAATTCCCTTGAGGAGTACAGGCACTCGGGCGAAAGAGCGGAGCCACTCTACGCTTTCCCACGTGACCTTGTCAGGAGCGATCGCGGTGTAACGGTCGCCAGGAAGCTCGAATTTGGCGCTGCTTGCGCCTGACCCATTTGGACGTTCGTAGCGCGGCAGGGCAGCCAGATCCCGCTGCCCCCAATCACGCACGGCGGTGATGGGATCGTCGACCGTCACACATAGCGCCTTGCAGCCAACTGCCTCGGCCCGCTGTACTAAATCCTTAGTGAAAGCACGATCCGGTTTAAGAAAAAGTTGAAGCCAAATGGGGTTTGTTGCGGCTTTGGCGATATCCTCAATCGGAAAAGTGGAAGCGGAACTTATGACGGCGGCGGCGGAAGCAGCGCCAGCTCCCCGCACTGTCGCCAGTTCGCCCTGCGGATGGAAAAGCCGGTGGCCTCCGGTCGGTGCCAGAAGAATCGGAAATGGGAGTTCCATACCAAGCAATTTTATCCGGGTGTCGATAGCTGAGACGTCCACCAACACGCGCGGCTTCAATCTAATCCGACCGTAAGCTTCTCGATTCCATTTTACTGTGTTCTCGTCGCCTCCACCCCCACTTATCAATTCATAAAGGCTCGCCCCGGCCTTCACCTGCGCGAGGGACTCGATTTCATGCAGAGACGTAGCACTCCGCAGGGTCTCTGGAGATTCAGTTGCTGCGAGATTTCCGCCGGAGATTTGTGGAATCATTCCACCGGCGGCCAGGCTGGCGCTAAGCAGCAAAGTTTCTCTTCGTGTGATTCGGGGCGACATATACCCTCCTTGATTCTTAACTAGAGTTCATACATAAGTGCGATAACGCGATCATTGCTGGTCGCGATGTCCTGTGAACGAGCCATACCGCACGATTTCACTGTGCCGTTTCTAATCACCGCCGAACTCGTCACTTCGGTTGACATATAACGTTCCGTCGCGAACTGTGGCAACGCTCATCAGCATTTGTCGCCCCATCCGCTGTTCGCTGGAATCTGTGAGCGGAAATTTTCCTTCACGAAGCATCAATACTGCAATGTCTGCCACAGAACCAGGGCGCAACGTGCCAAGTTGTTGCCCAAAGCTAAAAATATGTGCTGGGCTGATGGTCGCTCGCTCGATTACTTTGTCGAGGTCCAATCCCAGGAGCAGAAACTTGGAAAGAGTCGTGGGTAAATCAAACACGGGTCCGGCTACATTATTTGCTTCAATGTCGCTACTAATGGCGTCCGCCATGAAATCCTGTTGTATACATGCCTCTGCGACATCAAACGAGAAGCGGCTGCCATGTCCAACTGAGAAATAAATGCCTCGCGCGCGCGCCTCTCGCACTTCAGGTAATACTTTGCGGTTTCCATCAAGCAACCCATACGGTCGATTGTGGAAGCAGTGCGTGAGCACGTCCCCTTTGCGCATGATTTTGAGGATTTCCCTCAGTGGAGAATTTGTCCCTTGGGCATGCACCATGAGGGGCAGGCTTGAAGCTTCAGCTGCCGTCCGTGCTCTCTTTAGGATCTCGAGGTCATTCGTCCCTGCATCAGTTTTTGAAAGTCGAGCGGTAATAGCGACTACAGCGGGTTTGTTATGATTGGCCGCTTCGGCTGCCAATTGCGGATTCATCCACTCCAGATTTTCCGTAAAGGTGATTAAACCGAGTGCCCCACTATCCATCGACGCGTAGAGTCGAGTCGCAGACGTTCCGATTACGTACTTACGCAATCCTGCTATGGTCGCGTATCCTGCTGAGGCTGAATCGACTGCAGTGGTAACCCCGCGAGCCAGGCAGAAGTGATCAGCATTCACGCCTAGTGAGCCTACGCCTTCATAAATATGTACGTGGACGTCGATCAATCCGGGCGTGACAATTGTGCCCTTTGCTGAAACGGCCTTTCGGGCCCGGCTTACCGGAATATCAGCCGCTATCTCCAAAATTTTTCCATCTTTCACTGCCACATCCAGAGGAGAGTGCAAGTTCTGCGAGGGATCGATTACCGTGCCCCCTTTGATTAGCAAATCACAGGTCCGGACCACTTCGCTGTCTGACTGCAAAGATGAAGCTGTCGCCGTCCAAATATCGCCAGGACTTAACAGCGTTGTACTTGCTGCAACCAAGCATTTAGAAAACTGTCGCCGGGTGGGCAATTTGAACTCCTTCCTTCGAAACTCAGGAACGGTAGCCGAAATGGATACAGCGACCAATAGTTGCGGGCCGCGATGCATTCCGGTGACTGCGATGATATGAAATTCGCATCGAAGATGCGCCCGATTACCTCACGACACCTAAACATCAAATTCCAATTCATCGCCAACGAATCAGTTGCTGATTGCTTTCCACTTCTGTATTTTTCTTCCGATCGAATCGGCCACGAAGATGTTGCCTTTTGAGTCGACGGTCAGCGTATGTACGCTTCCGAACCCGCCGGTTTGATTGCCCGGTCGGCCGAAGCGGGAGACTTCTTCTCCGGATACCCGGTCGATCACCCGCACTTCGCCATCGACGCATGCCCCTACGTACAGGAACTTCTGTGAGGCATCAGGCGAAAAGCCGATCCAGCACGCCGAGCCGACACCGGTGAGCCGCGCCGTCTTGCTTTCGACCAGGATGTTTCGCTGAAAGTTCCCCATTTTGTCGAAGACCTCTACGCGGTCGCCCAATCGGTCGCAGACGTAAACGAGACCGTCGTTGCCGATCATGACGCAGTGCACGACTTTCAAAAATACACTCCCCATTCCGCTGTCTGTCTCGGCGACCGTCCCCTGTCGCCCCCACTGGCGAAGGAAATGACCCGTCTGATCAAAAACGATTACTCGGCGGTTGCCGTAGCCGTCGGCGATATACACATCGCCATTCGTTGGATCCACGGCGATGCCCGCTGGAAGATTCAGAAAGGTATGGCTGGAATTCATCGGGGCGCCCGCGATCGTACCGTCCGAAGTGTCAAACAGGCCTTTCGTTCCAATCTGCAGCAACATCTTGGAGCCGTCATGCGTATACTTCTGGACGATTGCGTCCTGATTCCCGCCAATCCAGATATTGCCCTGAAAGTCCACCGTACAGGAATGCAGGCCTTTGGGAAGCACTTCACGGTCTCCCCACGAATTTACGATGCTACCCGCTGGGTCAAACTCGATGACCGCCGGGGACGCGGTTGCAGTTTTCTGCTCGGCGGGCGTCAGGTCTCCTCTATTTATGGTGAATATGTGATCGTGCGCGTCCGTGCATATGCCGCCGGATTCACCGGTCACCCAGCGGTCGGCCAGAGGTTTTGGCCAAAAGGGATCCACTTCGAACCTCGGCGCTTCCTGGTGTTGCTGCGCGGGCTGAGGCTTTGACTGCGCTCTCGACAACTGTTTTGTTCCCGCCAGCAGGCAAGACATCACTAAAACAACGTTAACTCCCGCCAAAACTTTTTTTGCGATCACTTTAGCCTCACTCGAAATCCGGATTTCCTTATTCGCCTAATTCGTAAACCTAAACCTCTGCTTCTGTGTTGCCGTTGCTGATTGACGCATAGTCCTGGAGAATCTAGCACTGGACTTCTCCACAACCCAAATTTCAGCGTACAAGTCGCTGAGCCAGCTACGCTCGGGCTTGGGGATGAAATATCTTCCCACCACGCACCGTTGCTACGGGCGCGAGTATCTGCCGGGCTTTTCGAGTTTTATTTTCTCCATCCGTGAACGTGTAGTCCCCATTTCGAAGATCAAGGACACTCACATCCGCTTCCGCACCGGTCTTCAGCGTTCCGATTTGAATTCCGAAGTTCAATGCACGAGCCGGGTTCACCGTGGTAAGCGCAACGATGTCGCTCAAACCCATGCCTAGCAGAAGTAATTTCGAGGCAGCCGTAGGTAGATCATTTGGGGGCTCCTCGCTCATGGTGAGACTGTTGGTGTCACTCGAAATGGTATCGACCACGAATCCTTGCGCGAGGCATTTCTCCGCGTTCGCGAATGAAAAACTCGGTTTGCCGGGTCCGAGATCGAAGAGCACGCCTCTTTTCCGAGCCTCTATAACTTCCGGCAGGATTTTTCCGTTGCTATCCAAAACCGTGTTCGATTTGGGATTGTAGATGTGGGTGACAATGTCGCCGGCCTTCATAAACGCTAAGTATTCTTTGAGTGGCGAGTTGGAGTCGCCAATGTGAACCATGAGCGGCAGCCCGGCTTCATCCGCTGCCAGTCTTGCCTTGCGCAGACCCTCAATATCGTTCGTTCCAGGCCCGGTGTGTGTTCGCGAAAGGCGAACTTTCAGACCCAAAATTAGGTCCCTATTTTCAGTCGCCACCTTGGCCGCAAGCTTCGGATCGCAGTACCGCAGGTCTTCCAGCTCCCCGATGTGCAGCGGTTCTCCTGCCGCCATTATTCCGAGGGCAGATATATTGAGCAGAACGCGAATTCGCGTCGCCGCTCGATCGATAACAAAATGGCGGAACGCTTGAAAATCCAGCGCGCCCGCGGTGCCTGCGTCCACAACCGTCGTCGCCCCGCGGGCCACACAATAGGGATCTGGTTCCACGCCATATCCGCAGTAGGGAAAAGCGTGCACATGAAGATCGATGAGACCTGGAGTGACGATGTGGCCGTCGGCCTTGAGGACTTGTCGTGCACTGCTTGCGGGAATATCTTGGCCAACCAGCGCAATTTTGCTTCCTTTTATGGCGACGTCCCGGACGCCTTCAATGTGTTGAGAGGGATCAATGACCTTGCCGCCCTTAATCAGCAAATCGTACGCTGCACCGCGCGAGTCATCGGCTGTAGGGGACATTGATTTACCGTCAACCGGCACGGCAACCGCAGCGACAGAACTTGCGATGCCCGCCAACATTTCGCGGCGAGTAAGACCATCTGTTTGCGTCTTGCGATTCTCACAGTTCACGTTTTTCGAATTCATCCCAATCCTCCACAGGCTACCCAGCTCAAAAAGCCTAATGCTCTTTACAGAGAGACCGTGCCGCCTGACTTGTCGAAACCATCAGCGCGCATAAATTAACAGACGGAACGTTCCCGGGATCCGGTCCATCGGATCCGGTTGCGGATGAGGTCGTTCCGGGGTGGGAGGCGGAGGGGCCCCAAAGTCGGACGTTGTAAGGTAGAGATTGTGCGTTTTGGGATCCAGAGCCATAGTCTTGGCGCCGTATTGTGTCTTGATAGGCTCAAGAGCTGTAAAATTGTCGGGTGATTCCTCATGGAAGATGTGAATCAAGCCGTCACGGGTCGACGCGAATAGCAGACCTGTCTCGGGATCATAAGCGTCGGCGTCTACGCCACTGCTGATCGGGAACGACTGTATGACTTTCCCAGTATCGGCATCCATGACTACAAGGAACTGAGGATCACGACCCGCGATGAACAACCGCCGGTGTTCTCGGTCCATTGCCATCGCGGTAGGGGATCCGGCGGGAGTGATGGACCACCTCGCCTTAACCGCAAGGCTTCGAGAATCGATAACCAACACCTCGTTCGTATCAAAATTATTGTCGTAAATCATTCCCTTACCGTCAGCGACAGCCGATTCCGGAGTCCCACCCATTGGGACTACAGCTAGTACAGCTGCGCTCGAGGCATCGATAACCGTCATCGCATGACCGTGACCGTTAAAAGTGAATATGTCCTTTGATGAAGGATCGTAAATGATGCAGTCCGGCTCGGCGACGGTTTTCACCTTACCGGTCACCTTCAGTGTCTTCAGATCAAAGATCACCACGCTGTCATCGCCTCCATCAGTGATAAAGCCTTTACCAAACTCGTCAACAAGGACGATGCCGTGATTCGCCTTCATATCAAGGATATTGCCCACGAGAGCCCCAGTATCGGCGTCTACAACCTTAACTTCGGTACCGTGCGACAGGTACAGTCGACGCTTGGCAGCATCGAGCGTAAGGTAGTCGTAATACTCATGCCCACCCTCTGCCGCGCCGAACCGAAGTTGTTTGACGAGATGGTAGCTACTGCCAGGAGGGCTCGCGGTGGAAATTGCAAGAGCCATAATGACCAAGTAACTTGGCAAGCGGTGAGGACCAAAGAAGTTCATGGAAATTTCCCCTCCTACAGCCGCGAATCGGGAACCCAAGGTAAACCCGTTCTTTATGCGGCGCATTATACATGCACCTTCACTCGGGTCCGGTTGCGGTGCGTATTATCGCTGCGCTGGATGAAAAATTCGTTCACCCTCTCTGCCGTTCGTTCGCTCTCATCCGAAGCTACGTCGAGCACCAATACGCATCGCCGAGCAGTCCATTCCAAATAGAAGCGCATATGGAATAAACACGGCGCGGACCACAAGGGATCGCGAGTCTCGGCGGCGCGTAAAGCGATTAAGACAACAGAAGTATTAATCCTGAACCAAAATAGTATTTGACGGCATAAACCTGTTGGCCTAGTCTCGCGTCCAGAAAACAGAAATTGTGTCAAGCACATGGGTGACAATCCCGCACGCTAGGTTGACGTTTCAGGAGGTGCTCCTTGAAAAATCAGAAGCTGTTGAGAGTTCTCGTTTGTTCTCTGCTTTTCGCGGTGGCTTTAACGTTTGGGCTGTCGGTGCCCGCTCGTGCCCAGGTGGCGGGAGCAACGCTTTCAGGGACGGTGACGGATCAATCTGGCTCCGCCGTTTCCGGAGCGCAAGTCGCCATCAGAAACACCGGAACTGGCATCACCACAAGTGTTAACGCGAATTCAGACGGTTTTTTCTCCGCGCCGAACCTGCAACCGGGGACTTATGAAGTCACGACTACGGCCACGGGATTCTCGACCAACGTGCGCTCTGGGATAGTTCTCACCGTGGGGGCACAGCAAGTCCTGAATACTTCCCTGCAAGTGGGACAGATCTCGCAGAAAGTAGAAGTCACGGGAGAAGCTCCAGCCGTAGAACTCACTTCTTCTGCCATCAGCGGGGTTGTGAACTCAACTACGGTGGTTGAGTTGCCGTTGAATGGCCGTGACTGGACTCTTTTGGCGACGCTTGAACCGGGTGTCAACACAATTGGGACACAACAACCAGTAGGTGTCAGCTCAGTCAGAGGGAATCGAGGCTACGGGAATGAGGTGACGATAACAGGCACTCGCCCGCAAAACAATAATTATCGGATCGACGGCGTTAGCGTCGTGGACTATTCAGGGGGCGGACCGGGTAGTGTGGCGGGGTTTGCAATTGGGGTGGACGCTGTTGCCGAATTTTCCGTCATCACGAGCAATTACTCAGCGGAATACGGACGAACTTCCGGCGGCATAATCAACGCGATAACGCGTGCAGGGACCAATGGTTTTCACGGCGATGCTTATGGATTCCTGCGAGCCGCCAGGCTCGATGCGCGAAGCTATTTTGACGCCGGCCCTCCACCGCCCTTCCATCGTAATCAATTTGGAGCATCGCTCGGGGGGCCCATTCGGAAGGGGAAGACTTTCTTTTTCGTTGATTATGAAGGATTCCGTCAAGGCCGAGGAAATACGGCAAAAGACAAAGTTCCAAATGCAGCCGCCCGCACTGGCCTGCTCACTTTCCCTGGAGGAGGGTTTCCTAGCGACTGCACCCCCACCGCGGATCCCAATCAGTGTCAGGTATCGGTAAGTCCGATTGCTGCGACGTATCTAAACTTTTACCCTGCTCCCAACGGACCTGCGATCAACCCAAATGTTTCGACCTTTAATATTGCAATCAATAACGTCGTGCATGAGAACTTCGTGACGACAAGAATCGACCACCAGTTTTCGGAAAAAGACAGTTTGTATGGGACTTATCTCTATGATACAGCGCTGAATAATCAACCCGATGCACTCGATCAAGTGTTGTCTGGAAACACGTCCACCCGGCAAACGATTGCCATCCAGGAAACCCACACCTTCACCCCTTCTCTGACCAATTCGGTTCGGTTTGGTTTTAACAGGGTGACGGCCCTATCGAATGCCTCCATAGCTGCCATCAATCCGCTGGCCGCGCAAATGGGTCTAGGCGCATTTGGCCGCCAGCCCTCGAATGTCGCGGTGTCAGGGCTCACCGTATTTTCCGGCGGAATAAATGGGCTTTCGTACCCTTTCCACTACTGGAACACTTTTCAAGGGTATGACGATGGTTTCCTCGTCAAGGGAAATCACTCCATCAAATTTGGATTTGGTTTTGAGCGAGATCAGCACAATAGTCATTTCTCGTTACAATCAAATGGCAATTTTACCTTCGGCTCACTCTATGCTTTCCTTACAAACCGCCCTAAAACATTTGCGGGGTCGCCTTCAGGACTAGCAATTGCGGGACTCCGCCAAAGCATAGCAGGTGCATACGTCCAGGATGACTGGAAAATACGGTCTAACTTGACTCTGAATCTGGGGTTGCGATACGAGATGTCAACTGTCCCCACCGAAGCGCAAAACAAGCTGGTGAACCTGAGGACTTTAACGGCCCCTACGACTACCTTGGGGGCGCCTTTGTTCAATAATCCCACCTTGCGAAATTTCGAACCCCGCCTTGGCCTCGCGTGGGATCCGTTCCACAATGGCAAGACCTCGGTTCGTGCGGCTTTTGGGGTCTTCGATGTCCTGCCTATCACTCCTGAGTTCTTTATCATGGAGGAGCAAGCTGCTCCTTATCTAATAAACATTGCTGTCGGAGGCTTGCCCCAAGGCGCGTTTCCCTCTGGCCTAAACAATCTTTCTGCTGACCCCACAAAGCTTCAGGTTCCCTGGATCGAGTTCAATCCCCCGCGCAATTACATGATGATCTGGAATTTGAATATTCAGCAGCAGATCACTTCCTCCATGTCAGCTTCAGTCGGTTATGTAGGTCATCATGGGGTTCATATGTACAACCGCGAGGATGACTTTAACTCAGTGCAGCCAACGCAGACTTCCGTCGGCCTTTTATTCCCAATCGGCGCGCCACTGCTTAACCCCAACGTCGGTGAAATCCGTGGTGGCTACTGGGGCGGCACGTCGTTGTATGATGCCCTCCAAGCAAGCTTCACGAGGAGTTTTAGCCACGGCGTTCAGGCCAAAGCCTCGTATACATGGGCGAAAGGCTTTGATACCGGGTCTGCCACCGCCATCGGTGACCCATTTACGAACTCAATTGCCAGCCCGTTCAACTTTTGGCCTGGGCGGCGAGGGTTGAGTGATTACAACATTACTCATACGTTCGTGCTTAATTACATCTGGGACCTTCCCACTCCAAAGAATTGGGGAGGCTTGACCTCGCACCTGTTAGGGGGATGGGAGGTTGGAGGTATATTCACCGCCGAAAGCGGCCAACCCTTTACGCCTCTGATCGGAGGCGATCCGCTCGGACTTAACAGCGCTGACCCATGGGCCTTTCCGAATGTAACGCCAGGGTGCCGGACCACCAATCCAGGCAATCCCAGCAACTATCTCAACCTCAGTTGTTTCACGCTTCCGACAGCACCTGCTTCCTTCGCCTCACAATGTAGCAATTTCTCAGGGGGAACGACTCCGATACCAAGCGGTCAGATTTATTGTGCAAATCTGCTTGGCAATGAAGGACGAAACAGCGTGATCGGACCAGGCTTCTATAACCTCGATTTCTCGGTTTTCAAGAACAACTACATCAAATCAATCTCCGAGAACTTCAATGTCCAGCTTCGGGCGGAGTTCTTTAATGTGCTCAATCACGCTGCCTTCTTGGAGCCGGTGAACAACAGCACAATCTTTGATCAGGACGGCAATCCCCAGGGTGCAGATTCTGTCGATCAGTTGGCAGTGCCGGCACGCGAAATACAGTTCGGAATAAAGGTGATTTGGTAAATCGTCAGCAAACCGACGCGATGGTCAGGAGCCGATATTATGGAACGCCTAAAGCCCGTTGACGTAGCCATTGTTGGCGGTGGATGGGCGGGTCTGCTGATGGCCAAGGAGATTGTCAGCCGGACTACGCTTTCTGTTGTGGTCCTCGAACGTGGCGGTCAGGCAGCGCGGCCATCCGAGTATGCGGCAAGAATGGACGAACTCGATTACAACATTCGACTTCGCATGATGCAAAACATTGCCGACGAAACAGTCACTCACCGTCATTCGAGCACTGAGCGGGCCGCACCTGTAAGACAGTATGGCTCATTTCATCCCGGCACTGGCGTGGGTGGTGCTGGGGAACACTGGGGCGGGGTTTCAAACCGGTTCCTTCCCGACCAGTTCACTTTGGCCACCCATCTACATGAAAAATTCGGTTCGAGACTGCCTGAGGGTCTTGCTGTTCAGGATTGGGGCATTACCTACGATCAGCTTGAGCCCTACTATTGGAGAGCTGAGCAGTTGATGGGTGTGGGCGGCAAGGCAGGCAACCTAGCGGGAAAGTTGATTGAGGGCGGCAACACTCTGGAAGGGCCGCGCTCGCACGAATATCCGAATCCCCCGCATAAAATGGCCTATATGATGGACCTTTTTAACAAGGCCTCACTTGATTTAGGCTATCACCCTTACCCAATACCCACAGCAACCCTCAGCCAATCATATAAAAATCCCGACGGGGTCACGCGCCCCGGCTGCCTTTATTGTGGTTACTGCTCGCGCTACGGTTGCATGATTGGGGCCAAAGCACAGCCCAGCACTACTCTGATGCCCCTGCTGGCAGACAAGAAAAACTTCACCTTGAAGACCGGGTGCTGGGTTCGCCGAGTGATCCACCGCGACCAAAAGGCCGAAGGCGTTAGCTATATTGATTCCTCGGGCCGAGAAATAATGCAACCTGCCAATGTGGTTGTGCTCTCGTCCTGGACGCTGAATAATTCACGGCTTTTGCTTTTGTCGAAAGTTGGCGACCCGTATGATCCGACGTCCGGCAAGGGCACCCTCGGAAAGAACTTTACACACCAGGTATCGCATGGCGTTCATCTCTTTTTTGATAAACCTTTGAATAATTTCATGGGAGCAGGCGGACTTGGGTTGGGCCTCGCAGATTTCGAGGGCGACATTAGTCAAAATGAAGCGCCTGGTGTTTTGGTCGGAGGCGCAATCCGAGCCACATGCGGCGGTGAAGGTCCTCTGTCATCCTTCGGAAGGGTTCCCGAGGACGAAGCCAAATCGAATTGGGGTGCCGAATGGAAAAAGGCTGCGCTGCGTTGGTATGACAGGGCGGGAGAAATAATGGCCGAGGCCGCTCACTTGGCGTATCGCCAGAATTACGTGGACCTCGATCCTACGTACACGGACAAGTTCGGGGATCCTTTGCTTCGGCTTACGCTCGATTGGACTGAACACGAGAAGCTGCAAGGAGCGTTTCTAACAAAAATCGAAGTTTCGTTGGGGAAAGCGATGGGAGCCAGGATTGGCGGCATTGCGCGAGGGGTTCGAAATCACTATGACGTTACATATTATCAAAGTACGCATGTACAAGGTGGCGCGATCATGGGCGACTCGCCCGATCGGAGTGTGGTGAACCCTTGGCTGCAGCACTGGCGTCTGCCAAATCTTTGGGTCGTCGGCGGATCTGCTTTTCCCCAGAACGGATCAGGCAACCCCACCCTCACAATTCTTGCCGCGACATACCGTGCGGCCGATGCATTCGTGGACCGCTACGTTAAGAAGCCCGGAGCGCTCGTATGAAACGCAGAGAATTCATCACCTTGCCTGCGAAATGCCTGGGCGGCCTGCTCGTGTACACCATGGCGGGCCTGCCAATTCATATTAACGAGGCAGAAGGCACGGTAAGCCTGGCGCTGCAGTTTTTCACGGCCGCTGAAGCGAGGACGATCGCGGCGGCATGCGAACGCATCTTTCCCAGTGATGAGAGCGGGCCGGGTGCGAAGCAAGCCGGCGTAATCATCTATATCGACCGGCAGCTGGCAGGTCCATATGGACATGATCGATACCGCTATACGAAAGGTCCTTTCCTTGAATCAGTCCCTGAGCATGGCTATCAAGGCAAGGCGAATCCGCAAGAAATCTATCGTGAGGGCGTTCAAAAACTTGGAGCGGATTTTGCTGATATAGACGGCAGCAAGCAAGATGAGCGGCTACGGGCTATTGAAACGACGATTTTTTTTCGAATGCTGCGCGCCCACACAGTTGAGGGAATGTTCAGCGATCCGATGCACGGTGGTAACTCAAATTTGATTGGATGGCAACTCATCGGATACCCGGGTCCGCTCATGAGCTATCGTGATGAGATTGATAAACATTTCGGAGAGCCATTGCGGTCCAATAAACCTGTTAGTCTGGCCCAGGTAGTCGGCCACCCGGTGAAAGGGTGGGAGGAAGAGCGAAGCTAAGTGTCCAGCGCAGTCAAGTGGAGGACTTAAGATGAGAGGGCGACTCGGTGTGGCAATCTTGTCGGCCGCGTCGCTGCTAGTTGGCGCCGCGTCTCTGCCGGCTCGGAAATATTCGCCGGCTTTTCCCCGCGAATTCGCTACGGAAGTGAAGACAAGCAATGGCTTCGCAATTTGGGACGTCACTTGGAAGAAGGGCAAATCAACGGGGATGCGCGAATTAGCCCTCGATCAGGTCACCGTCACGCTTACCGAGGGCGCCATTAAGGTTATCCGCTCTGACGGTTCATGGGATATTCAACAACGCAGATTCGGGTCGGTTTCTTTTCAGTCGAAAGGTACCGTCGTTGAAGAGGAAGGTGTCAGCGAGGCTCCGAGTCGCGCAATCGTTTTCCAGATACAGGATGTGGCGCCCACGAAGTGGCCCACCACCGAGGGCGTTCCAGGAATGTTTCCCAGGGTTGGAGCGGTCGAACTCTTCGAAACCGACCGAATCCGCGTGTGGGACGCAGAGTGGAAGCCAGGCGAGCGCATAGGACGCCATCTGCACTACATCGAAACTGCCGCTGTTTTTCTGAATGATGGCATGATTCGCACGATCGAAAATGGTGTGCCCAACCCTCCCTCTGCGAGAAAAGCGGGCGATGTTGTCGTCAGCCCGCCGATCAAGGTTCCGCATGAAGAGGAGCAGGTCGAAGGAACACCGCGCGCCATTTGGGTTGAATTTAAATAGACCGGATGCCAAGCGGAAGATCTAAGACCAACTGCGAGCGGCAAGCATTCGGATGGTTAGTGCGATGATCATCATCACCTTACTTGCGAAGTGGTTTGGGGGCCGAGATGACGAAGCTTACCTGTTTGATCCTGTTTGTCCTATCGCTGTCGGTTTCCGTTTGGGCCCAGCAACAATCCGCGCCCGACATTCGTTATCATTCGGTGCCGAACTGGCTGAAGTTTCCGGCGACAATCCGCATCGGTCCGGATCCTGGGATTACGGTGAATTCCAAGGGGCACATATTTCTTTTTAATCGAGGGGACTCTCCACTTCTGGAATTTGGACCTGAAGGGGAGTTCATTCGGAAGATTGGCTACGGGTCGTGGGACTTTGTTTTTGCACATAGTGCGCGAGTCGATACAAAAGACAACATATGGGTTGTCGATGAAGGCCTCAACCAGGTTGTTGAGTTGAGCCCCGAAGGTAATGTCCTGCTGGTTTTAGGGAATAAGGCAAATATTGTCGACTTGCTGGCGCCGGGTAACCCGCCTTCGAAATTGACGCGTTTTTTGAATCGACCCACGGATGTCGCGTTCGGGCCATCGGGCGATATCTTCGTTAGTGATGGATACGGTAATGCGAGGATCATAAAATACGATAAAGACGGAAAATTTCAAAAGACTTGGGGCAAACCGGGCACGGCGCTAAGCGAATTCCATACTCCACACTCCATCGTGATTGACGCAAAGGGACTTGTCTACGTGGCGGATCGGGTGAATAAGAGGATGCAAATCTTCGATCCGGACGGCAATTTCGTCACCAAGTGGGACCATATCGGATCGTCGGACGGCCTCACACCGACGGCGCTCTGCATCACTCAAGGGCCAGATCAAGTTATTTTCATGACCGACGGTAGCGTGAATAGGATACTAAAGCTGGATTTGAACGGTCATGTTCTTGGCGCTTTTGGTAAGACCGGCACTGCTCTGGGGGAGTTCTCGGATCCCCACGGAATTGCGTGCCCAACAGAGCGTGAGCTGTATGTCGGGGAAACAGGCAACGTGAGGGTGCAGAAATTGATCCTGGACGATGCGCGCTGACATTCAATCAAAGTTAGATATGCCGTACATTTATTAAGAGATAGAGTGCGGACTTGACGTGCGTTCCCTGACTTCAGGTGCGCCGTTTGGACACATCACGCGGGAGGTCTTTGGTGAAACCAAGATCCAAGAATCCTTCGACTGAGGAAACTACGAACTCACGCTTTACTAGACGGGAGCTGATGACGGCGGTGACAAGTTCCGTCCTTTTGTCCCTGCCAGCCCGCGGAGTCGCCGCGGTTTCAGCTGAGCCAGTTCCCCAGGAACCAAGCAAGACGTCCTACGACCTGCTCATAAAAGGGGGCAAGGTAATTGATCCTGCTCAGGATATTGAAGCGCCCATGGATGTTGCAATCCAGGGCGGAAAAATCGCGCGAGTTGCCCAAGAGATTCCCGCCAGCCAGGCACGCCAAGTCCTCGACGCCGTCGGGAAAGTTGTTACTCCCGGTCTGATCGATGTTCATTTCCACGCTTTTCCCTATATCAATACGGGAATCGATGCTGACCCCTCGTGTGTGACGCGTGGAGTCACTACTGCCGTCGACGCTGGAACGTCAGGTGCGCTTTCCTTTCCAGCCTTCAAACACCTTGTTATTGACAAGGCAAAAACGAGAGTTCGTTCGCTTCTTCACATTGTGGCGATCGGTATGGTCGGGAGCCAGCCGAGTACGCCGGAACTTGGAGATTTGCGGTTTTGCGACCCTAAGCTTGCTGCAAAAGTTGCCTCTGAGAATAAAGATACTGTTCTGGGTTTCAAGATTCGTATTGAGCGCACTTTTACGGTTCCTGGCTCGAACGACCTAGAAGCCATGAAACGGGTGCGAGCAGCCGCAGATGAGACACACTTGCCCTTGATGATCCATATCGGAGGATCGTACACGCCCTTAAAGGAATTCCTAGCGTTGATGAAAGAGGGGGATGTAGTGACTCACGTGTACAATCCTCGTGAAAACAGCGTGTTAGATAAAGATGGGAAGCTCCTCCCTGAGGTCCTTGACGCTCGTAGTCGTGGCGTTAAGTTTGATATCGGCCACGGGCGCACGAATCTCTCATATCGAATTGCTGAGCAATGCATGCGGCAGCAATTTTTGCCGGATACGATTTCGAGCGATCTAGGCTTGCGGAGCAAGCAATTTCCAGTTTTCGATCTTGTAACAACGATGTCGAAGTTTCTTCTGCTGGGTTTTAGCATGCGAGAGGTAGTCGCACGTACGACTTTGAACGCCGCGCGCACGTTCAATTTCGGCACGGAGATAGGAACGCTAAGGCCTGGCGCCGAAGCCGATGTCGCCGTTTTCGAGCTACGCGAAGGCAAATTCGAGCTAACTGACGCCGATAACGACACCCGTGTTGGGAAACAGAAAATCATACCCGTTGCGACTGTGCGGGGCGGCCAGATCTTCTACCCCGTTTGAATGCCAGGAGTCACCGGATGATATGGAATTGTCGACCGGTTCTGCCGCGCAAGCGGTGCTTTATGAACGTTCTTACTGTCGCGAATCCAAGACCGGAGAAAATAAAAGGGCTGCCGTAGGGTCACCAATCGCATTTGCTTACGAAGCAACTTATTTTATAAACTGACCGCCATGGAGCTGAGACAACTCCGATATTTCATTGCCTTATCCGAGGAGTTGCACTTTAGTCGAGCCGCAAGGCGGCTGCACCTTAGCCAACCTCCACTTACCAGGCAGATCCGCCAACTCGAAGAGGAATTGGGAGTAGATCTGCTCTACAGAACTACGCGGAAGGTCGAACTTACCGACGCGGGTCATGCCTTCGCAAACGAAGCGCGCGAAATCCTGGCACGCGTCGCACACGCTTCAGGTCTGGCGGCACAAGCGAACCGCGGCGTCGTCGGACAATTAGTACTGGGATATACACCCGCGAGGGCCAATATCGTTGCAAAGGCGGTTAAAGCGTTCGGGAAACTCTATCCCAATGTGCGGATTTCGCTGCGTGATATGTCTGGACAGAACGTCCAACTCATCCGCGATGGTCGTATCGACGTCGGATTCGTCGCCCTGCCGGTCGACAAGACAGGGCTCATCGTGGAAACCGTGCTTCGCGAGCGATATCTCGTTGCGATGCCCGAAAAACATCGCCTAGCAGCGCGGAGATCGATTTCGATACGCGAATTAGCCAAAGAGCCGAGTCTTTTGTTTCCGCGCTATTCGAATCCCGTTGGCTACGACATCGTGGTCGGTCTCTGCCGAACGCGCGATCTTAGTATGAACATCGTGCTCGAAGTGGAGAACCTGCATATGCGAATTGAATTGGTTAGAGCGGGCTTCGGAGTATGCGTGGTTCGGACTTCTACTGCGGAAGCGCTTCACGGGAGCGATGTCCTGTTCCGTCCACTGCAAAACTCACCTATCATGGAAGTTGGGATAGCGTACAGCCCCGAAAATCGATCCCATGCGTTACCACTCTTCGCCGATTGCGTGAAACAGATTCTTGCAAAACGAAGCAATTAGGGAACGAAAAGACCGCGCCATATCGACGACCCGCCGGACAGGTGAAGCACTTTGTCACACTTGCGACTTGTGCTTGAGTGATTTTTCTGCGTAGTTGGCGCCAGAGGCGATTTCGCACGCGGGTAAAGCCCTCATCGACCGATAGGCGCGTACACCGGAGGGCGTACGGAAGATCGGATTCGGCCAGCCTGGCTGAAGACCTGACGCTGGAAAAGATTGAGACCCAGAACGTATTAATACCTTACCTAATTAGTATTTGACGGCATAAAGGTTATTGACCTAGTCTGACCCACCAAAAGAACAGAACGATGGACCCTAGATGTTCTGGCCGCCGCAACCGTGCAGGTCGTGCCCCCCAGGAGCTGGGGCTGATTGATGATGGTCGTGACGTTATTCGGATCGGGAATCAGTCAGCACAGTAATTAATCATTGGATGATTTCACGACCTGCTTAAACGATCTGATTAAGAGGATTACAGGACGCTATCGCTAAGGACGAAAGCGACGCAGTTATATCCGTGGACGTTGGCATGTGCTTGAAATTACCGGCCTAGCACGAGTAAGGATGCGGAAGCGACAAAAAGGAAATGAGAGGAGACAGGGCCAAACCTTCGGACTAACGTTTCAGCCAAGCTCGGCTGTTCCTGACTATATTCCCGTTGCCCGAGGAACTCGTTCGACAAACGCGTCGGTTTGAAATTATCTGCGCCTGCCTGCGGGAATCGCTGAAACCGATCGCTCAGGGACGGTTGGACCTACAAGAACGTCCTCGTCCCTGGGGACGCTGTTCGCCACGCACGATCGAGTAGCTCACTTTACTGACAATTGCTGGAGTGTGTATGGATCTGTTTGACGTGATCGTTGTAGGGGGCGGCAACGCGGCGCTATCCGCCGCACTTGCGGCGCGACACGTCGCGCCCCGCGTCTTGATTCTTGAGCGCGCCCCGGAATACATGCGCGGCGGAAATTCACGCCACACGCGCAACATCCGCTGTGCCCACGCCTCCGCGGACGAATTTTTCTCCGCTCCCTATTCGGAGGAAGAGTTTCTTGAGGATCTGATCGGCGTCAGCGGCTCCTCTACCAATCTCGACCTCGCCAAGTTCGTCAGCCGCCAATCGACGAAGCTGCCTCAATGGATGTCAGAGCATGGGGTGGCCTGGCAGCAGCCGCTCGCGGGCACGCTCAGTCTGGGGCGCACCAATCGCTGGTTCCTCGGCGGAGGGAAGAACCTTCTCAACGCCTACTATCGCACGGCCCAAAAAATGGGAATCGAGATCCGCTACAGCTCCTTCGTTGAAGATCTGATTATTGAAGATGACCGCTTCGAAGCCGTGGTGCTTAAAACAAATGGAAGCCGGGAACTCGTACGCGCCCACGCCGTCGTAATAGCGGCTGGGGGCTACGAAGCCAATATCGAATGGCTTAAGCGCCACTGGGGTGATTCCGCCGACAATTTCATCATCCGCGGCACGCCGTACAACGACGGCTCGATGCTCGCGGTGCTCTTCGAAAAGGGTGCCAAGCCGGTCGGCGATCCGAAGGCCTTTCACGCCATCGCCGTTGACGCCCGCGCGCCCAAATTCGATGGCGGCATCGTCACGCGTCTCGATGCGACTCCCTTCGGCATCGTCGTCAACAAACTCGGTCGACGTTTCTACGATGAAGGGGAAGCCATTTGGCCTAAGCGCTACGCAATCTGGGGTGGGCTCATTGCCGCGCAGCCGGACCAGCTAGCCTACGTCATCATTGATGCAAAGACGATCGACCGGTTCCTGCCACCGATGTTCAAGCCTTATCAGGCGGATTCCCTTGAGGCTTTGGCCAACTTGATCGATGTCGATCGATGCGCGTTTGTTGCTACTCTGCGTGAGTTCAATTGCGCGACTTCTGGTAAGACCGAGCAGCGGATGGAAGCGCCTGACGGAAACGGAACCCGTGGAATCAGTCCGCCAAAAAGCAATTGGGCCATTCCGATCGATAAACCGCCGTTCTACGCGCTTCCTCTGCGCCCTGGAATCACGTTCACTTATATGGGCGTCGAGATCGATGAAACGGGCCGCGTCCTTAAGCAAGGAGGGCGTCCCTTCAAGAACGTCTACGCCGCGGGTGAAATCATGTCAGGCAATATTCTTAGCCGGGGATACCTCGCTGGTTTCGGCATGACGATCGGTTCAGTCTTCGGGGAACTGGCTGGAAGGATGGCGGCGACGAATGGCCGACACTGATCTGTTTGCGGAAGCCAACCGCCAGCTTGTCATCTGCAACGCCTGCCGCTATTGCGAAGGCCTGTGCCCCGTTTTCCGCGCCATTGAGACGCGCCGGGATTTCGGCAAGGGCGACGTCTTTTATCTCGCGAATCTGTGCCACGATTGCCGCGCCTGCTACTACGCTTGCATGTTCACGCCTCCGCACGAGTTCGCCATCAATATTCCGAAAATCCTGTCCGATGCTCGGATCGAAAGCTACAAAGAATGGAGTTGGCCGAGTCTATTCGCGCGCGCATTCAAGGAGTCACGCATTGCTTTCTTTCTGGGGACTTTGATCAGTTTGCTCGTTGTGATCGTTGCGGTCGTTTTGCTTGGCCCAAGCCGCTTGTTCGCTCCCCATGCTGGACCCGGCGCCTTCTATGCGATCATCCCGTATCCCGCGATGGTCGTTCCCGCCGTCACCATCGTTCTTTTCGGCATCGCGGTCTGGATGCGTGGCGGCATTCGCTGCTGGCACGAAATGAAAGGCGGCCCGCAGTCTGTCGGCGGCACAACCCTTATCCGGGCGGCCGGAGCAGCCCTCGGCCTGCGGTATCTCCAAGGTGGGGGACCGGGCTGCACGTATCCGGACGAGCGTCCGTCTTCTGGACGCCGAATCTATCATTCGTTGGTCTTCTGGGGATTCCTGCTTGACTTCGCCTCCACAACGCTGGCGTATGTGTATCAGGATTTTCTGCATGAGCTTCCGCCCTATCCGGTCTTGAGTTCCCCGGTCATTCTGGGCACTCTGGGGGGCATATTGCTCCTGATCGGGGCCGCCGGCTTGATCTGGTTTAAATGGAAAAGCGACCGCGCTCCCGCGGAGGGCCGCGCCTACGCGATGGATTACGCGTTTCTCATCCTTCTCGGTCTCACGGCGCTGAGCGGCATGCTTACGTTGATGTTCCGCACGACGACGGCCCTAGGGACGTTCCTCGTGTTGCATTTGGCTGCGATCGCGGCGCTTTTTATGACTGCGCCGTACGGAAAATTCGTTCACGCTCTCTACCGTTCGCTCGCTCTCGTCCGATACTACGTTGAGCGAGAGTAGGTTCGCCGCGTGGGAGCGATCCGCTTTTTATCCCCGGCACGCATTGAGACCTTTAAGGTATTAATAGGCGACCTAAAGAGTATTTGACCGCATAAAGCCCATTGTCCTACTCTCCGCCCACGGGATAGTTTATGGGGCGTAACGAGAAGTCATAAATGACAAACAAAAAGCGAGGCGAAATGAAAAGATCAGTTGCCGTGTGCGTGTCTATGATCCTCCTCTTTGCGCTGAGGACGCAATCCCAGGGACCTGATGAGCCACTGAAGCTTGTCCAGACAATCCCTTTGCCGGGTCTTCATGATGGCGACTTCGACCATTTCCAGCTGGACCTTCCGGGTCAGAGGTTGTTTCTAACCGCGGAAGAAAATGCGGCCGTCGAAGTCATCGACTTGCGCACGAATAAAGTGGTCCACACTATTACAGGTCTCAACACGCCGCACTCCATGGCCTATAACCCTGACTCCAAGAAACTCTTCATCGTGGATGAGGACCGGGTCGACATTTACGACGGGACGTCGCTCAAACCGCTGGGAAAAATCCCGATGAAGGCCCATGCGGATGCAAGCATCTACGACCCCGTTGCAAAATTGTTTTACGTCGGCAATGGCGGCAAGCAAGCTCACGAAGACTATTGCTTGCTCAGCATCGTGGACACAACGAGCGGCGAGAAGGTTGGCGACATCAAAATCGATGTCGATCAAATTGAAGCCATGGCGATCGAGAAATCGGGGACCCGGCTATTTGTCAACATGACTACCACCAGTGCAGTGGGCGTCGTTGATCGCGAGAAACGAACGGTAATTGCCACCTGGCCCAATGCGGAGGCGGGTAAGGCGAATGGACCTATGGCCTTTGATGAAGCGAATCACCGTCTGTTCGTGGTCACTCGCGACCCGAACAAGGTCATCGTTATGGATACGAATTCGGGCAAGGTCGTGGCGAACCTGCCGAATACCGGTCAGTTTATCTCCGACGACGCTGTCTACGACCCCTCGACGAAGCGCATTTATGTTGCGGGTTCGCCATTTTTGAATATCTTTCAACAGCGCTCCCCCAACGGCTATCAATTGCTCGGCCAGGTCCCAACTTCGTATCACGCCAATACGGCGATCCTGATCCCCGAGCTCAATCAATATTACGTTGCGGTTAACCACCACGGAAATACAGACGCCATGGTTCAGGTTTACAAGATTCTCCCATAGGTACCTGTTTTGAGGGCCAGAGGACAGGCCGCGCGCGGCGTCAACAAACTAATACGTTCGTCAACAGCGAATGGCCTGATGTAGCTTGAGCGGTAGCTGGGCCGTTCGTGCAAGTTACCCGGTGGAATGGAAATCCAAAGGTGTCGCCCGCGACCCCGGGTCAACGTGTAAATTCTGATTTAAGGAGCGCCTGCATATATGAACCTAACTTCGACACGAAGCTGTCTGTGCAGGATCAGGCAGTTGGGCATACCGTGGTTGTTGCTGGCAATGCCCGTGGCAGCGAGTACGGTCCGAATCTATGTCACGAACCACGCCGGTACAACCATTTCGGTCGTTGACCCGGCCACTAACAAGGTCGTGCAAGAGATTAAGGACATTGAGGTACCTGAGGCAGTTCACTTTTCGCCAGACGGCAGCCGCGCCTATATTACGCAAGGCGCTCAAAACGTCCTCACCGTGCTGGATCAAAAGTCTGGGAAAGAAATCAAAAGGGTGCCCATCAGCGGTCATGCAAACGATATGGCGGTTACTAGAGACGGGAAGTGGATTTTAATTTGTATCGCCGAGACTCCCGGGGCGCTTGACATCATCGACGCGACCTCCCTGGAAAGAGTAAAGAGTATACCGACGAGAAATAGGCTTCACGACGTTGTCGTAAGCCAAGATGACAGGTATGCAGTCGCCACTTCGCCGAGAGGACAGTTTGCAACCGTGTTTGATCTTCGGAGTCAGGAACCCGCTTGGGAAATTCAGTTCGACCAGGATGTGCTGGTTCCGGCCATTGAAAGTGGCCCCGATAGTTCGCCCCGCCGTTTATTCATAGAGCTTTCCGGACTGAAGGGGTTCGCAGTGATAGATTTCGATAAGCACAAAGAGGTGACTCGAATTAATTTCCCGGAGGACAAACCCAGCACGGTCGCCAGTGGTCCGCCCACCCATGGCATTGGCATAGCCCCTGACGGTAAGACGCTTTGGGTCGTCAGCAGGAGCTACGATTGTGTTTTTGTCTATTCATTGCCTGAACTGCAGCTACTGGGACGGGCCGATTTACCTAAAATCACTCCGCCAGGACATGAGCCTATAGGGGGCTCGCCCAACTGGGTCACTTTCGCTCCTGACGGTAAGAAAGCCTACATTGCGAATGGCGCGGACAGGTCAGTGTCGGCCGTTGATGTGAATACTCTGAAAGTGGTGGCCCGTATCCCAACGGGGGAGGAGCCAGGGCGGATGGGCGCGTTACAGGTGCGCTAAAACTTCAGACGAGTGTTTTCGAAGCTTTTTTATGTAGCAGCTTGGGAGGCCGTTCATTTATGTGGTCTAAAACCTGTCGAGCTCAAATTGGCGCCCTTTTTATGGTTGCGATTGCAGCCTTCAATACCGCGGGCTCTGCGGTATCGGCAGCCCGACAAGAACCTGTGGCGCCGACAAAGTCTCTTGACTATGAGTTTTTTAAGGCCAACGTCGAGCCAATCTTCCTGAAAAAACGGCCGGGTCACGCACGCTGTTACGCTTGCCATGGGTCCGGAACCGGTCCACAGTATCTGGTACCGCTTTCGCCTGGAAGTACGTCGTGGACGGAGGACCAATCGCGCCAAATCTTCCGCAACGTCTCGAGACTTGTGGACCGCGACGAACCGATGAATAGTTTATTTCTGATTCATCCTCTATCGCCAATGGCCGGTGGCGACCTCAACTTCGTCCACTCAGGCGGGCGGCAGTTTGAATCGAAAGAAGATCCCGATTGGCAGATTATGGCGAAATGGGTGAGCGGAGCAAAACTGACGAGTTCTACGCAGCCATAGCTAAAGAGCCGACGGGTAGACCACATTTGTGGTCGGATGCAAGGGGTGCCGTGTACCGCTAGCACGCCCTTTCGCGAACTGTCTTGGCTGCTTGCAGTATCGGAGCCGTTATTTAGCTTATAGCTATAGATCTTATCAAACAGGCAGACGAGCCATCGCCTTACTACGCTCAAGAGAGTTAGCAAAGCGGCCAGCGTATCGACTGAGTGCCTAGAACAAACTAAGGGGGTGCATTGTGATGAGCCCTAAGGTAACGAAGTTTGTGCTGTTCACCTATTTTTACGCACTTTGTCTGGCAATTTCGCCCCCATTGTTCGCGCAGGTAGCAGGAGGAACTCTGTCCGGCACAATAAATGACCCTTCCGGCGCCGGTGTGCCTAATGCTGTTGTTGTGATCAAAAACTCGGCGACGGGGATCACAAGGAATGTTACGACCAACGCAGATGGATTCTATACGGCCGCAAACCTGTTGCCGGGGAATTATGAGATCGCAGTTTCTGCCACGGGTTTCAACACTGAGATCAATAAGCGAATTACGATCAACGTGGGATCGCAGCCCGTATTTGACGTTGTCCTTCAAATTGGCACAGTGTCGAATAGGGTAGAGGTTACGACCGAAGCTCCTACCGTGCAGCTTACAAGCTCGGATATCAGCGCTACGGTCAACGCAACCACCGTACGCGAGTTGCCGCTGAACGGGCGCAGTTGGACCGACTTGGCAGCCCTGCAGCCAGGTGTGGCAACCATCGAGACCCAGCCAAGTTTCTCGACTTCGGATCGCGGCAATCGTGGCTTCGGACAACAGTTGACTATCTCCGGCGCAAGGCCTCAGCAAAACAATTATCGCCTGGATGGCATTAGCTTAAACGATTACGCCAATGGAGCACCCGGCAGCGTTCTCGGAGGAAATTTGGGCGTAGATGCCATTCAAGAGTTCTCCGTCCTCACGAGTAATTATTCGGCCGAGTACGGCAAGACCTCTGGAGGAGTAGTCAACGCCGTTACTCGCTCGGGAACCAATGCGTTCCACGGAAGTGGATACGAGTTTTTCCGGAACAGCGCCCTGGACGCGCGGAATTTCTTTGAGGATCCCACGAAACCGAAAGCGGTTTTCAGACGGAACCAATTTGGAGGCTCGATCGGTGGGCCGATCGTCAAGAACCGCACATTTTTCTTCGCTGACTACGAAGGCATACGGCAGTCCAAAGGAATTGCCAACGTCAATTTTGTGCCTTCGCTGGATGCACGAAACGGAATCCTCGGCGGCGTACCCATTCCGGGCGGCGTGGACCCTGCAGCCCAAAAGTATCTCGCTCTTTACCCACTGGCGGAACCAACGAATTGTGGCGCCGACGTCTGTCAATTCAATTACTCCTCACAGCAAGTTGTCACCGAGAACTTTGTCACTACGCGCATCGATCACAAGTTCTCCGATAAAGACTCTCTTTTTGTGACTTACCTTTTCGATAAGACTCCGTACAGCTCGCCCGACACATTTGGCAACGTTCAATTCGACAGCCTATCCTCCAGGCAGATTGTCGCCGCGGAGGAGACCCACAGCTTTACACCGAATTTCCTAAATGCGTTTCGTTTTGGCTACAACCACGAAGTCGTAAATAACCTCGTACCGCTAAGGGCGATCAATCCGTCGGCCGCAGATAGCTCTTTGGGAGCTTTTGCCGGTCGTGATGCCGCCGTGGTGAACATCACCGGGCTGACTTCGATGACGGGTGGAGTGGGCGGGACGGCTTCCAATTTGTATGATTGGGATTCATTTCAGTGGTATGACGATGCCTTCTGGACCAAAGGCACCCACGCCATTAAGTTCGGTGTAGCCGTGGAACGCATGTTGCTCCAGGATATTTCCTCCACCGATTCAAATGGAATCTGGTCTTTCAAGGATTTACGGTCCTTTCTGACAAATAACCCCTCAAAATTCCAGGGAGGCGTCATCAGCACCCTCACCCCCCGTGATCTTCGCCAAACCCTCATAGGAGGCTACGTGCAGGACGACTGGCGCGCGCGGCCCAACCTAACGGTTAACCTGGGATTGCGCTATGAGATGACCACTGTGCCCACCGAAATTCATGGTAAGCTCGCGAACTTAAGGAACCTCAGCGACGCCTTACCTCATCTCGGGGATCCTTTTTTTAGCAATCCGACGACAAAGAATTTCGAGCCACGCTTGGGTTTTGCTTGGGACCCCTTCCATAACGGAAAAATGGCCGTGCGTGGCGGAGCCGGGCTGTTTGATGTACTGCCGCTGCCCTATGAGTCCCAAATCCTGACGCTTCATGCGGCACCTTTTTTTCAATATACCTCTCTTAGGGTAGGTAGTCCGTCGCTTGCCACACCGCTTACGTTTTTCGTGGTGCCCCCTGAAGACATCGTCGCCAATAAAGTGCGTTCCACGTACATTGAGCCGAATCCCAAGCGCAATTATGTCACGCAGTGGAACCTCAATCTCCAGTATCAACTCACTCCAAATCTGGCAGCCATGATTGCCTACGTTGGATCGCGCGGAGTGCACCAACCTTATCGAGTGGACGAAGCGGACTTGGTTATACCCACAAAGACGTCGGTGGGGTATCTCTGGCCGCAGGTCGATGTAAACGGAAACCTCACTTCGGGACCCAACGCGGGGCTTCCGCCAGATCCAATCAACCCCGCCTATAGCTCGATTAGTGCAATGTTTTATCAAGGACGCTCATATTTTAATGCTGTCGAATTGCAATTAGCCAAGCGCATGAGCCACGGCTTTCAGTTGCAAGGTGCTTTTACCTGGGGCAAGAGCATTGATACGAGTTCCGCAACCGTTGCGGGTGATGCCTTCGGCAATTCGATATCCAGTCTGAATTGGTTTGATCCAACACTTAGCCGAGGCCTCTCCGATTACAACGTCGGGCGCATTCTCGTCGTGAATGGCACGTGGGATGTTCCGACACCGAAATCTATTTCCGGTCCTGAACGCTGGTTGGCTGAGGGATGGGAACTCGGACTGATCTTCACTGCCAGCGACGGAGTGCCTTTCACTCCTACATGGGGGACTGGCGGAGACCCGGCCAATACCCTTAGTAGCGACGATTTTGCGTACCCAAATCGGCTCGGCGGTCCTGGGTGCAGCACCCTGACAAATCCAGGCAACCCCAATAATTACATCAAGACACAGTGCTTCGCTATCCCTGCGGCCCCCGACATGGCCTTTTTTACCGCGAACTGCGATCAGCAGCCTCCTAGTGTAGGCGGTCCTCCTCCTCTGCCACTGCAATGCTTCAACCTACGAGGCAACGCAGGCCGCAACATCTTGATTGGCCCCGGTATTTCGAATCTGGATTTCTCGGTGTTCAAGAACAACCAAATCAAAAGAATTTCGGAGAACTTCAACGTGCAGTTCCGGGTGGAGATGTTTAATGTTCTCAATCACCCCAACTTTGCCCCACCAGGACCGGGGGCGGGCAATACGGATATCTTCGATGCGACGGGAGCATCGTTGGCTCCTAGTCTCGGTGGGACAGCGGGAGTCTTGACGCGAACGACCATACCGGAGCGGCAGATCCAATTTGCGATGAAAATCACCTTTTAGGACCCAGCACTATGATTTGCCACGTTTCTCCTTGAAGACGCGACCGATCAATTGAGTATTTCAGGGACAATTGCCCTTAAGTCGCCAAAACCCCGCAACAGGGATTGACATCGCCTGTTGTTTCTCTGATCGATCCCTGTTCTGATTAACCGCACGAGCGCGGTTTTTCCCCGGAAATCTCCTCCTTGGTTACACTTACCGTTGGCCTGTTATGACCGAGGCGCGAAATTCCCTGTATTTTTCCCTGTTAGCAGGGAATTTGGCAGAGAAAAGTTCGCTCGTGACTGCATCCTCCGCCATTCAGTCATCAAGTTATCTTTATCTGCACTAACTGCGGCGCGAAAGTTCGCTATTGCTGGGCGTAAAGCGGCTATTGCGCGTTCGAGAAAACACTCCAGTTTCTCCGAATGACCGCAAAGGTCAACAATTAGGCCAACTTTCTCCGATGCCTTAGGGAGTGTGTCCTTTCGAAAGCACAAAAGGTCCCGAGAGTTCGAATTCTGCTTCGCCGGCCATACAGTCTTGCAGTTCTTATCCCACGAACGTATTTCCTCCGAAATATCATTTTTGCCGCCCACAATGCAGACGTGGGGCGGTAGGCCACTGGGCCTCTAGCTGGGAGAAGGGAAGTTGCCCCACCAACAAAGTCACCTGGTCCACGGAGTGCTACGACTGCCTCTTTACCAACCAGATTGACAATGGACAGTTTCAGACTGCCTTTGTGAATGTGCATAACTTCCATGGCGGGATCACCCTGAGAGTAGATTTTCTCCGCTCTTCGATACTCGACAACTTTTGTCGCAAAGCCCATTGAAGCGAGACACGTCTGGGTTTGAAAATATGCTTTTCATTGGATTTTGCGTTGTTGGAAATTCCAATTGCTTCCATGCCCCCTCCGGTTTAGGAATATGAGTTACGGCTTGTTCGTAACTCCAGGCGATTGTCCAAGGATCGCCGCGATTGCCTCTTTAACACTCCATGCAGACGTCGTGACGATATGCTTCCTCGTCTTTCAATTCGACCTTTAACGTTGTTCCACTGCCACAATCTTCGTGTGTTATGGAGGCTTAAGCCCTGAAAATCGAAGAGCGTTTGCGTGAGTTGCGTATAGAGAGAATTGTTTTACGGGCTGTAATTGAGAAACGAAGTGGATCTCGATCGCATCTGTTGCTTTCATCATGAACGCTTCGTCAGCAACGACAATGTCGTGCAATGGGACGGACATCGCTTCCAGATCCCGCCTCAGCCGCAACGCTTCAGCTTCGCTGGCGCAAAAGTGCAGCTCTACGAATCACTCGAAGGAAAGGTCTCGATCTATTACGCAGATACCAAACTCCGTCTCAGCGACGGATAAATTCACAAGGGGTGACATTTTTATCGGGCTGTTAGGGTGACATTTTTATGTGGCTACAACAGTGCCTCAGTCGGCGAACCAGTTTTCAAGTACCTTTGCTCTCGGCGCAATGGCTGTGAAGGCGATCCCCAATAGTGCACACTTTTTGTCATAGAGGGCCGAAGCGTTTTGCTGCCCCTCCATGTGTTCCAAACTAGACAGACAGCCGAAATCGTCGAAGTTAAAATTTAAAGACATGATTTGACGTCTAGAACCGAACATCCGTGTCATGGCTTGCCGTGCCGGTGCGAAAGAGCGGGGCATAAAGCTCGATATTTATGGAATCAACGTCTACTTCAAACGGAACGATGATCTATCGCTCGCTCGAATGGTTTGGCGATCTGGGAACCTTTTCCTGGAAGGTGATCCGTGCGACCGTCACGAAACCGTTTGAACTCGGCGAGATCATTCGGCAATTCGACGAAACAGGGTCGAAATCACTTCCTCTGGTGGCTCTCGCCGGCGCCGCTGTTGGAACAGTCCTCGCGCTTGAGAGTCGGAGCAGTCTGGAGCACTTCGGAGCGAAGTCTATGCTTCCAGCCGCCATCCTGTATTCAATCATCCACGAGATGGGACCGGTTGTTACCGGATTAGTGGTTAGCGGACGAGTGGGAGCCGGCATCGGTGCCGAGCTCGGCTCGATGAAAGTAACGGAGCAAATCGATGCAATCGAGGCCTCTGCAGTTAATCCTTATAAGCTGTTGGTCGTGACCCGCATCCTCGCTTGCATTGTGGTCCTGCCTCTCCTGACACTGGTGGCTGATTTCTGCGGCGTGTTAGCAGGGTGGCTAGCGGAAACGCTGGCCAACCCGATTTCCCTTTATCACTTCTTGGACAAAGGATTGACAGGCGTACACTTTAGTGATTTTCTTGCACCGACATTTAGAACGTCCGTTTTCGGTCTGATCATTGGCTTGGTGTCGAGTTTTCAAGGAATGCGCACGACAGGTGGTACCGAGGGTGTCGGGTATTCGGCGACGAGTTCAGTTGTTTTGTCATCCTTGTTTGTGATTTTGGCTGACGTCATCCTGGTAAAGCTGATTCTCATATTCTTCCCATGAAGCACTCTATCGCGGAAGCCAACTTGAACATCAATCAGAAGGTCAACATTTCCGGCGAGCCGGTTTTGGTACTTCGAGATGTCCACAAATCGTTTGGCGCACAACATGTTTTGGACGGAATCAATTTGACGGTAGTTCACGGTGAGACGCTTGCCGTGCTGGGACGAAGCGGCAGCGGGAAGAGCGTTTTGCTGAAATTAATCATAGCACTGGAAAATGTGGATTCTGGTTCGATTTGTATTCATGGGCAAGAGATTACGGGACTCCAACTCGATGACATGAATCGATTGAGGAGCAAGATGGGTTTCTTATTCCAACATGCGGCGCTCTACGATTCGCTGACGGTGGAGCAGAATGTCGCGTTTCCCCTGGTGCGGCATACAAAGATGTCGAAATCTGAACGGGACGATCGCGTTCATGAATTGTTGAGCAGCGTTGGGATGGAACACGACCTCAAAAAGATGCCGAGTAACATTTCGGGAGGCATGCAAAAACGTGTGGGCCTGGCGCGAGCTCTGGCATTGCAGCCGGAAATCTTACTTCTTGATGAACCTACCGCTGGCCTGGACCCGATCACTTCTGGCGAAATCGACGATCTGGTTCTTAAGCTGCAAAAACAACATAACCTGACCTCCATAGTAGTTACGCACGATCTTCAAAGCGCAAGAACTATTGCCAACCGCCTGGCGTTGCTGAATGTGGGAAAAGTGGCGATCGAAGGCAGCTTCGAGGAGCTTGCTGAAAGTGATGATGATTTTGTTTGGGAATTCTTCAAGCGGGATTCGTAGGAGAAAATTATGTCACGAGCAGCTCGGCTGGGAACTTTTATTATCGCAGCACTTGCAATCCTGTTGTCAGGGGTCTTCATTATCGGTGGCAAGCAGTATTTATTCACATCGACATACCGGCTAAACGCACAGTTTGGTAGCGTCGTGGGCTTGGACTCTGGAGCGGATGTTCGGGTGGGCGGTGTGCACAGCGGTTCCGTTCGCAGCGTGGAGTTGCCAACGAAGTCGACGGATAAGATCACCGTGCGGATGGACCTCGACAGATCGACTCACAGCATCATAAAGCAAGATTCCATAGCCACGATCGAAACCGAGGGACTCCTTGGCAATGAGTACGTTGCGATTTCGTTTGGATCCGCCCAAGGGGCAGATCTCCTCGATGGCAGCACAATTTCCAGCGAACCACCGCTGGAAATGTCAGCCCTCCTTAAGAAAGCGAACGGTATCTTGGATAGCAGTCAGCAAGCTCTCACGAATGTGACTCATGCAACGGAAAATCTTAGTTCGATCAGCGCCAAAATTAACGACGGCAAAGGCACGGTGGGCGCTCTGATTAACGACAAGAAAATCTACAATCAGCTGGACCAGACAACCAGCGGTTTAAGTGACACGGTAACCAAAGCCCAAGCCGGCGTTTATGCTTTTCAGGAAAACATGGAGGCTCTGAAGCAGAATTTCCTGCTGCGCGGATATTTCAAGAATCGCGGCTATGAGAATCGTTCCGACCTGACGAAAAACGAAATTCCTCATCTTCCACAAGCTGAACCTCTGAAAACGTTCACTTACGAACCACAGCAACTCTTCGATAAAGTCGATACAGCCAAACCCAAGAACCAGAAATCATTGCGAGCCGCGGGCCAGTTTCTTACCGATAATGAATTTGGAGTCGCGGTTGTCGTTGTCTCAACGAACATGTCCGGAGATACGCAGAAGGACTTGTTGCTGACAGAGGCCCGGGCTTTGGTTGTCCGCGACTATCTCGTTGGTAATTTCAGTTTCGACGATGCGCAACTCAAGACTTTCGGAGTCGGAAAAAAGAGCGAGTCTACCGCCAGCTGGGGACAAGTTGAGGTTATTGTATATCCACCCGGTACCGATATTCCTACGAACTAGGAACTCATCTCACTGAAGATGTTTGGCGAATGCATATGTAATCACAATAGAACATCCCGAAGGGCCTAACATGCCACTCGGATACTTTGCTGCTTCGTCAAAAATACGGCAATCCCCCAGCTGTGGAGGCTCTCTCAAAACCCCACAGACACGGGAAACCCTATAAGTCTACCGTCGGGATCACAGGGAAGCTATGCGGCATCTTTGAATGAACCGGTCATTTTGAGCGTGCTACGTGAAAATGGAGCGGGTCTCTGAGGTTTTGCAATTCCCGGTAATAATAGAGCGGAGTTGGCCGTTTTCCTTTGATCCTGAGGCTTCTCAGGAACTCGATTTCATGTGGAGTGGCGTTGCCGGCCAGCGATGGGTTCTGAAGAAATTCCCGAAACCCCGGTTCTTCCTCCTCAAAAGCCTGGACTTCGGCAGTGCACTGCTTCTGTAACTCGTAGCAACTTTCAGCAGAAACGGGGCCTTCCGACCGTGCCAACAAGACGTTCAGTCTTACTGCTTCGTTTGAAAAGAATTTAAACGCCTTGGACAAATCGGAAACCAGAACGGCTAGGTGTTTGTCAGTCGCCACTAGGGTCATGACGGTCCTCCAAGTTCTTCATTAACGGGTTCAGAACTACAGCGGCTTACCTGTCGCGTTCAATTCATACAGGTGGATGTAGTGCTGACATATTCTTCGACAGCCAAAATCAATTCCTTTCTAACATCAACCTCCCACCCGGGCTGTAGCTGAATTCGAACGGCAGTCACAGACTCGCCGACGATTCTGCAAGGTATAGGGATGTGGCATTGACGGATCACGAAAAGCAAAACCGGCGTACCGAACCAGCCAGAATAAACTGGCGAAAAATCGCTCGTGTCATCCACTTTGGGCTCCCTCAGTGGAACACTCTGCCTTCCGGGAGATGTTAGCGACTGTGCAATTTTATACAGTGTTTAGAGATGTGCTGTTCTTGATAAGACCGGGGCCGTTGTAGAACACACGTGCTTGGCGAAAGCCTGCTCCCGCATCTTTTTCAAGTGCTGGATTATTTCGTTTAGCGTAAGACCATCAAGGATGCAGCCCGGATTATAGAACTGGTAGTTACACTGGCTACACACCCATTCGTGTCGAATCTCAATTAATTCGCGTGCGATGATGGAGGGCATTGTTCCGTTCCTTTCTTCGGACTGACTTCGACATACGTCAATCACTCATGCAGTGACGGCCAGGACGTCTTCCAGCGTGCGGCCCCGTACCTTGTTCAGGCATGTGCGCAGTCTCAAGACGTCAATTCCAGCTGACGAACAGACCAACGACAAATCCGCGCTGCTTTCGAATAAATACCGCTCGGCTTCGCGCTTAGGGCGCAAGGACTTCGAAAGCCAGTCCTGAATAGCCCTGGCAATCACGCCACGCCATAATGCTCTTATCAGTTCCAGCTTTGTATCTGATACCCTTTCTGTGACCATGATAGGTACCCCCGATGCCTGCAAAGACTGCGTCGCGGGTTGCGGACTTTCAATTACAGTATTAAGGGTGCATTAGCAGGGCCAAAGACCCCGCAGAACGTAGTCTTTTCCGATGGCGTGTGAAGGTACTGATCGCAGGTGACTTAGTCGGTTGGGCTGAATTTGATTAGCAATAGTCCGTTGTCGTGTGGAATCCCGGTCAAGCCAATTGGGCGTGTATCGTCCGAATTGTGCTCGCCTGTCTTTTACTATCAGTTTACTTAAACATTATAGTAATACAAATGCGTCTGTAACTCGGAGGGACAGTTCACGCAGTAATGCAAGATTGGAGTCACAAGTCCCGTTATGGGAATGTGAGGGTTCGGGTTAGCCTGGCGCGTCTTCGAGGCACTATGCTCCTGGAATGAAACTATTCGTGATTCTCAATTTCGATCCATGTCGCATGGTCAAAATGACGTTCGCGTTGCCCTTCGCGCTGCAATCAGTTCGTGCTTCTCACATCGCAACCGCAGATCAGACAGGCGTTCGAGCCTGAGCGGCATTCCCACCCTAGTTGAGAATTAAGGGCACACGTACTAATTGGACACATATTAGCACTCTGTATAATACTGAACACTCTCGGTCCCGCTCCAGTCTTATCGTACGTTAACAATGAAGAAAACCAGCCTCACGGACCACAATATACTTCTCGTCGACGATGACCCCTGTCACGCCAAGGCATTTGAAGAAGCCTTGCTTGCCGCGGATGACGGTCCGTGGAATATCGAATGGGTTAGAACCCTATCTAGCGGCCTCGAAAGACTAGCCCGCGAGAGGGTATGGGCAGTCTTTCTTAATCTATTCTTGCCCGATAGCCGCGGTATCGAGACACTAGATAGACTCCTGTCTGTCGCTTCCATCACTCCCGTGGTTGTTCTCGGAGGCGCGAAAGATGAAGACATCTGTAAAACGGCTCTGCTACATGGAGCGCACGATTACCTTTTAGAGGGTCACATAGACAGCTACTCGTTCGCACGAGCGATTCGCAACATTATTGAGCGCGAGGTTGCACGACAGGAATTATTCGCTGAAAAGGAACGCGCTCAGGTCACACTAAACTCTATCGGTGACGCCGTACTAAGCACGGATATCTCGGGCAAAGTAACCTATTTGAATGTAGTTGCGGAACACATGACGGGATGGCCTCGAAAGGAGGCAATGGGTCATCCGCTCAATGACGTGTTCCAGATCATTGATGGCACTACACATAAGCCCTCACCGAATCCCATGGAGTTGGCAATTCGTGAAAATCGGACCGTGGGTCTGACCGCCAATTGTATTCTAGTTCGGCGGGACGGATATGAATCCGCGATCGAAGACTCTGCAGCTCCAATTCATGACCGGGATGGTCATGTCAGCGGGGCAGTGATTGTGTTTCATGACGTAAGCATGGCGCGGGCGATGGTGCTCGAAATGTCTCATTTGGCCCAACATGACATTCTCACCGATTTGCCCAACCGATTGATGGTAAACGACCGACTTACCCAGGCGATTTCGCTAGCACTTCGCAATCACCACCAACTCGCGGTGCTATTCTTGGATTTAGATGGTTTTAAGCGCATCAACGATTCCCTTGGACATACCATCGGCGACAAACTCCTCCAATCAGTGGCAGTACGCTTATCGGAGAGTGTTCGCAAATCTGACACGGTAAGCAGACAGGGGGGCGATGAATTTGTGATATTGCTTCCAGAAGTCACACACGCCGCGGATGCAGCCACTAGCGCCGCAAAGATCATCAGCGAGCTTAAGAAGACGCACAGCATCGGCGAACACAGTCTGCGCGTCACTGCGAGTATTGGCATAAGCACTTATCCCCTCAACGGTGAGGATGCGGATACACTTATCAAGAATTCCGACACGGCGATGTATCACGCCAAGCAATCAGGGCGCGACCAATACCAATTCTTCAGACCGGACATGGGTCTCAACGCCGTCGAGCGTCAATCTCTGGAAGGCCAGTTGCGATATGCAATTGAACGCCGGGAGCTATTGCTACATTACCAGCCGAAGGTAAACCTCAAAACAGGCCGCATTACGAGTATCGAGGCGCTAGTACGCTGGCAACATCCAGAGCGTGGGCTGCTTCTTCCGGAACAATTCCTGACCATTGCCGAAGACACAGGGATGATTGTCGCAATCGGCCAGTGGGTATTGCACGAGGCATGCAGGCAAACGCGGGAATGGCTTGATCAGGGCGTAATGGCTGTACCCGTGGCAGTCAACATTTCATCTCTGGAATTTCGTAGTGAGCACTTTCTCGAAGGAGTTCAAGCTGCCCTGAAAAATAGCTGCTTGGATTCAAGTTATCTTGAGTTGGAATTAACCGAAACCGTTCTTATGCGACACGTCGAATCCACCGGCCACACGCTTGGACGACTGAAAGCCATCGGAGTGCGATTGGCCGTTGATGACTTTGGGACCGGCTACTCCAGCTTAAGCTATCTGACTCGGTTTCCCATTGACACGCTGAAGCTCGACCAGTCGTTCGTACGCAACCTCATTGCTAATTCCGATGATTCGACCGTTGTTAGTGCTGTCATCAACATGGGCAAGAGTCTCAGGCACAGGGTCGTCGCTGAGGGTGTGGAAACACTAGAGCAGTTGGCATTTCTTCAGGCACATGGCTGCGATGAGGGACAAGGGTACTATTTTTGCCGGCCCATGAATGCACAGCAGTTCGTGAATTTACTCGGAATGCCAAATCAGCAACTGGGTGGACATAAGGGTGTGATTCCTTTCCATCACTGCAATGGAAGCATGGCCAATGAACGTTAGCCCTAATCAATTCTGTTTACTATCCCGACGCTTTTCGTCTGGTTAAGAACATGCAGTCTCCGGATAGAGTTGACATAGTTTAGCTAACGACATTTCATCGAATTTCAGATCGATTTCAGCGACAGCGAACTTGTTTAAGCACACCGAACACTGAAGATTCCATGTGCGGGAAGGTTTATTGAAAATCTGACCTGAGTTCGGCTCTCGCGCTGGCACAACAATGCCGGTGCAGAATTGAACTGGGCAGTTCGCGTAGCTAACAAAAGGCATAGGCCTATTGTACGGCGGGCAGAAGCCTGAGATGGGCACCCATTCTGTGCAGTAGTTAACAGTGCGCCTTTTGCGATAGAGGGGGCGCTGGGATGGTTGGAAGATATGGTATGGAGACTCGATCGACTCGCCGGGTGCTGCGCCACCTTTCCGTGGAGGGTCAAAGGAATGAATGATAGTTGGCGGGCGTCGGCTTGCTCACCTCGGTTGTGGACGGGAATTGCGACCCGTTTAGGGTTCAGATAATCTTGAGCATAGTGAAGAAGGCAGCGCCAAGTATGCCACTGAAAGTCTGTTTATTGTCCGCCCACGCCTTTGTGCTGAGCGAAATGGATCGCGTGCTTAGAAATTCGGCATTCGAGTTGATTCCGCTACAATTAAAGTCAGCGCTGGGACATGATTTGCGTGACATCCAAGTCCCTGAGGCACTTGTTTACGTTGTGGATGCCAACATTGAGCCGTCCGCGACTCGCGCGCTGTTGTTCAATATCCTCAGCCATTACGCTGATGCACGAATCATCGTAGTCGCTGAACAGATTGACTCCGAGAAATCCTATCCTCTGCTGCAGATGGGGGCAAGGGGGCTATTAACCTATGCAGAAGTGCATGAGCAATTGCCAGCTGCGTTGCCGCTGGTCGCCAACGGAGGATTCTGGGTACCGCGCGCCGTGCTTACCGGCTTCGTCGAGTTGATCCTAGGAGAAGAATACAGCCGGAACCTGATGGCCATTTCATCGGCCAACTTAAGCCTACGTGAACACGAAGTCTTGGGTTCACTGCTTGAAAATCTTTCCAACTCAAAGATTGGAAGCAAGCTAAACGTCACTGAACGCACGGTGAAGTTTCACGTTTCGAACCTCCTCAATAAGTTTGGAGTCCGTCGTCGCGCCGATCTGATCCTGCTTTGCTACCAAAAGCAGAGGGCTGCACCGTAATTTTCCCCTACGGTCTTCATCGTGAAGCTCATCGGAAGACCGTGAAGTGAACGGAGACGAAATAGGGATATACGCGACCTCAACGCATGCGACCGGAAGTTAGTGGAGGGCCGTCATGAGTCTGATAGGAGCAGATAAGTATCTGGCCGATTTGGTTTCCGATTTGTCAGAAGCCTTTAGTATGTTTTCAAACGAAGCGGTAAAGTTGAGCGTGCTTTTGGCACGGTCGGAAGAC
>Ga0070735_10000414_pt1 | contig 47589 bp, 36 predicted proteins | sample Coa_R1_FD_66443 | JGI IMG/M metagenome (GOLD analysis project Ga0070735, IMG submission 66443) | Surface soil microbial communities from Centralia Pennsylvania, which are recovering from an underground coalmine fire - Coalmine... | ecosystem: Environmental > Terrestrial > Soil > Unclassified ... | reverse complement strand
GCCATCAGCTACGAAGCTGCGGCTTGGGGGATACTCACGCATGCCCTGGTCGCCAACTTACTTTGGCGCAAAGTGTTCTGGTTCAGTTGGATTGTTGTTGCGCTGGCCGTCCAAATCGCTCTGAAGGATCCGCCCCTTGTGGCGAACACTTCGCATGATAGGGACAATGAAAAAAGGCGAGCCTTGTTCCGCTCGCCGTGATTCGTGTTGTCTTACTCTCGATTAAGGTTGATGCTCGTACGCACCACAGTCCTCGGACGTCGAAGGCCGTGAATCGTTGAGGAAGTCGTACGCGGGAGCGCCCGTCGTGGTTGCAGTATCGACGCACGGGCTATTGGACCGCAACTTGTAGCTCCCGCCGCCGTTAGGCTGGTAGTTCACAAAGAGCGGATCTCCATCGATTGGGCTTGTGTAAGTGAGGTTGTAGTAGTCACCAGTCGGGTTCAAAGAGGAGTTGTTGAACGCAATGGTATTGTGCGTTCCCACGTACGCCTGTGCTCCCGAGGTTGTGTACATTCCAAGGTCCCGGTTGCTATAGAAAATATTGTTGGTGACGATGTTGTGGTCGGCGAAAGCCGGGCCTGCCGCGCCAATGTCAAAGCCACGGTACGAACCGAATTCCGTGTTCCCGCTGACCACGTTGTACTGCGGCTTGCCTGCGGCCGCACCGGACCATATCTGAATACAAACCTTATGGCAGTCGTACAGAATGTTGTTGATCACGTTCGTATAGTTTTCCTGAACGTAAATGCCCTGGTTGTCGGTGCTGCCTCCCATCGTGTGGCCGACGTGAGCAATCACGTTGCCGATGACTTCCTGATGGTCAGCACCACCGCCGATCATCACAGCCGCACCTGGTGAATCGCTGTAAATGTCGTGGATGTAATTGTCGATATAGCGGTCGTATGCAGCCTGTCCGTGAATTCCCCAGGTTGCGTTGGGATCGGTCGAAGTCATGTCGAAGCCTATGATGTCTTCGTATTGACCGGCGGTGTTCCAGACCGCGGTTCCGCTGCCGACAAGGTGCACCGGCCATGTGAGCGTGCTCTTGTCGTAGCCTTCGCCGATGTAGACAACTCGCGAGGACGAAGTTCCTGAGGCATGAGTGATGAGTCCGCTGCCGACGTCATAGGTGCCTGCGGCAATGTGAATGGTCCAACCGGCCTTGGCCAAACTGTCAGCATGTTGAATCGTCGCCCAGGGATGACAGGCCGAACCGTCGTTGCTGTCGCTTCCATGAGTGGCCACATAGCGGTTGCTCGAGTTCGATGTTCCTGGGATATTTACCGTAGAATTCGCAGAAGCATTGGTATCGTAAGTGCTCTGCGCGGTTACCGTCACGGTCGATGTAGTAGCACAGCTTGGTGCGCTATATAAGCCCGTTGACGAAATCGTGCCGTATGCACTGCTTCCATTGGGTACGTTATTAACCAGCCATGCGACCCCTGTATTGGTCGTGCCTGACACAGTTGCATCGAACTGTTGAGTTGCGCCCGCTGATACGCTGACGCTCGCTGGGGTAATGGCTACTGTCACGTGCGAAGTGGCGGAATTGACTGTCACAGTCGCAGATGCAGACTTCGTGGAGTCTGCTGCGCTCTTGGCTGTCACGGTAGACACGCCACCGGACGGAACCGTGGCGGGGGCAGTGTAAAGGCCTGCACTGGTGATGGTTCCATATGTGGAACTCCCGCTCTGGACGCCGTTCACAAACCACGCCACGGCCGTATTGCTGGTCCCAGACACCGTTGCAGTGAATTGCCGGCTGGCGCTCACCTGCGCTGTGGACGAACTTGGTGAAATGGAAACCGCAATCGATGTGGTGGAAGCTTTCAATGCAACGGTAGCGGACGCGGATTCAGCGCTGTCTGTCGAGCTGGTTGCCGTTACTACTACGCTCCCAGCAGGCGCCGTCGCCGGTGCAGCGTATAACCCGGTGCTCGAAATGGTGCCGTAGGCGGCATTTCCACTTTGCACTCCATTCACCGCCCAGATCATGGCCGTGTTTGTCGTCCCGGACCCACTCACACTGAACTGTATCTTGCCGCCAAGCGATACCGAAGGTGACGCTGGCGACAGAGCCAAGGTCGGAGGGTGGTTGGAGGAAATGGTCGACACACCGGCGCAACCGACCATGACCACTACGAGCGCACATATGGCACCCACAAAAAACAAACGAGCCGAAACATTCAACATCTGCACTACTCCTAAACGCACACGCCTAGCGTGCGGGGGGATTCGGATTCTTCATCGCAATCATCGAGGTCAGGCTCCGGATTCCGAACGACAGACCGTCGATATGCCGCCGTCACGACACCACTTAAGTGTTTAATTTTTAAACAGTTAACGAAGCGGCAGATGCAATGGAAGAACTCTTACGCGCACCCTAGCGGCACTTGAGATTTCCGGCAACGTCACGAAAGTGCATAATCCGTTCGGAAGGACTAGGGACACTGATTTGCTTGGGAACAATGTCCAGTCGGCGGCGTGAAGTGATGAAAAACGCAACAAGGATCAGTCTCTTGGTTTGTTGCTGGATCATGCTCGTGGCACAAACCGCTGTCGCGGGCGATAGACGCGTAGAACATCGATACGTGTCGCCGAACGGCATGGACTGGAAGAATGAAGGCACACTTCAGCATCCCTGGCACACCATCGACTATGCCGGCTCCGTGGCAACACCCGGGATGACGATCCATGTCCTTCCTGGGACCTACCGTCTCTCGGAAATCATCATTACGCGCAGCAGCGGAACCGCTTCAGCGCGGATTCGATATGTTTCAGAAGTTCGATGGGGGGCAAAGCTCGTCACATCGACGACGCAGGTCTGGCAGAACACTGGGGCCTATGTTGACATTGAAGGCTTTGATATCAGCAGCAGTTCTCTCAACACTTACATAGGCATTCACAGCCAAGGCAGCTATGACCGCATCCTGTACAACCACGTGCACGATTTGAGGGCGCCCGCTGGCTCTTGCCCACAAGGGGCAGGAATCATGATGGGTGACATGAGCACTGTTGGACAGGAGGCCGAAGGGAACGTGGTGCACGACGTGGGCCCGCCTCCTGGGGCCTGTCGCGAGATTCACGGGATCTACGTCTCAGCGCCCAACTGCAAGGTCACCAACAATCTGCTATTTGCAAATTCTGGCATGGGCATTCAGCTATGGGGACGCCCGGACCACTGCCTGCTCGCGAACAACACTATTTTTGCGAATGGCAGGGGTCTGGTGGTAGGTGGAGATCCGAAACACGGCATCAACGACTACACGATCGTTGCAAACAACATCGTTTATCGGAATCTGGATGTAGGTGTGTACGAGAGTGGCCTGAGCGGCCCCAACAATCGCTTCATGCGCAATCTCGTTTACGGCAATAAGACAGACTGGTTTCTCAGGACTGGCAGCCAATCAGGGAGTATTCTCGCCGATCCAATGTTCGTGCGGTACACAGGCGGACTTGACGGCGACTACCATTTACAAGGCACCAGCCCGGCAATCGGTACCGCAATTCCTGAACTTGCCCCAGCACTCGATGTAGAGTCGCATCCGCGGCAACCGTCTCCCAGTCTTGGTGCGTACGAATCGCAGTCCAATGCAAACTCTGCAAAGCGATAGCCAACCGTCGGTGAGTGCGGCAACAGATTCTTTCTTGAAGCCCGCTGTCCAATCTACGGCGTCGCCCAAAACTCGTCGGGAAGTCCCTTCGAGCTTTGCGGCGGATGTTCTGCGGCTGGCCTCCGGCACAGCGTCAGCGCAACTGATTGGGATCTTGGCCGCCCCCCTGATCGCCAGGATGTTTGCTCCGCAGGCGTTCGGCGCACTCGCAATCTTTGCGTCGACGGCAGGGATCATCTCGGTTGTCAGCTGCCTTCGTTATGAAATCGCGATCTACTTGCCGGAGCGCGACGAAGACGCCGCCAACATCGCCGCATTATCGTCGGTCCTCGTCACTGGAATGTCGGCGGCCACTGCCGTCCTGGTCTGGCTGTTTGGCTCTCCTGCGCTGCGCTTGGCGAAATTGCCCGAACTCGTCGGATGGCTCTGGCTCCTGCCTCTCAACGTGTTCATCACGGGGATGTGGACCATCCTTAATTGCTGGAATCAACGCAAACGAAGATTCCTTCGAATCACCGTTCTGCAAGTAGTCACCCGAGTTGCCATGGTGGGCTCCCAGATCGGTCTCGGCCTGGCGGGATTTTCCAGTGGGTTGGCCCTGATCGGCACAACAGTATTCGGGGCCTTTGTCACAGCGGCCATACTTGCTTTCCAGACCTTGCAAGACGATCGGCGACTCTTTGTGTCGTCTGTTTCCTGGCGCGCGATCAAACAACTCTGGATACGCTATTCGAGATTCCCTCGCTTTGGTATGGCTGCTGCACTGTTGAACTCCGCGTCGTTTCAACTCCCAATCATTCTGCTGTCGGGCTTCTTTAGTGCGGCGGTGGTCGGTAGCTATTCCTTCGGATTGCGCGTACTACGCGTTCCTGGAATGCTGATCGGAACAAATGTGAACCGTGCGTTTTTCCCGCGAGCGGCAGAGGCCCGGCATCGTGGGACTCTGGGTCCGTCTGTCGAAAGCGCGCTTTCGTATCTGATCACCCTGAGCTTCTTTCCCTGTTTTCTGCTCACGCTCACCGGCGGTTCGATATTCTCCCTAGTGTTTGGATCAAGGTGGCACGAGGCGGGTGTCTACTCGCAGATCCTGAGTGTCTGGCTCTTCTTCTGGTTCATTTCGTCCCCGTTGAACACGGTGTTCGCAGTCTTGGAAGAGCAGGCGCTCGAACTCAGGTATCAAGTGGCAAACCTGTCGACTCGGTTTCTCGCGATGGTGGTCGGAGGAGTTATGGGCAACGCCCGGATCGCGATCGCTCTCTTCACACTCTCTGGAGTGGTCGTATACGGCAGCTATTGCGTGTCGGTGCTTCGCAAGTCTGGAGCTTCCAAGTCCGCAGTAAGCCGCATCCTGTGGTCACGCATGCTGTTGTTCCTGCCCGCGGCAGCGTTGATCCTCGTCGCACAGAGCTTCTTGCCTTCGCCTGGAGTAACTGTGGGTCTAGCCATCTTCGTCCTAGTCGCCTACTACTGGAATCTTCTACGCACAGATACGGTCGCGCGGGGTGTATTAAAAGGTTTCTTTCACCGTCCCACCCCTGCATCCGAGTAACGGACTCTGGACACTCGACCCTACAATGGCAATCAGAACTCTATTCATCGCTGGCTCCCTACGTATCGGAGGATCCGAACATATATTGGTTCAGATTCTTCAGCGCATCGACCGCGATGCCCTTGAGCCACATCTTGCGCTTTTGGATTGTGAAGGACAGTTCCTGGACCGCGTACCCGCCGACATCCCTGTACATTCGATTGGTGTGAGCCGAGCCAGGCTTGCCACCCTCCCACTGGCTAGACTCTGCTGGAACGTGCGCCCTCAGGTAGTGATTTCATTCGCCGCGCATTTGAACTCATCGGTCATCATGGCCAAACCTCTGCTGCCACCCTCAACGAGCATCATCATTCGTGAAGGAGCAAACGTAACTCTACCGGAGGTTGCAAGCACTTTCAGGCGTGCGGTATATCGGTTCCTGTATCGCCGCGCGGACGCAGTCATCTGTCAAAGCGAAGACATGATCGGTCGGCTCACGAAGTCCTTCGACCTTCCGAAAGATCTGATGTTCCGCATTTACAACTCGGTGGATGCCCCAGCTGTCCGACGCGCCTCTGAGGGGTCTTGCCCTTACGAAAGTGGTGGACCACACCTCGTTTTCGTAGGGCGGCTTGTTTGGGTCAAGGGCGCGGACCTCCTGATCCGCACGATGCCTGACGTCCTGAAGACATTCCCACAGGCGACGTTAACTATCGTCGGAGATGGCCCGCTTCGTCGCGATCTGAGCTTGCTGGCGGAATCGCTGGCCCTTACGGGCGCAGTCCGCTTTACCGGCTTTCAGACGAACCCGCTTCCATTTATTCGTCACGCTGACGTTCTGGTCATTCCGTCGCGTTCCGAGGCATTCTCGAACGTGGCTCTGGAATCCCTGAGTCTCGGCACACCCATCGTCGCCACCGACTGTCCAGGAGGCATGCGCGAGATCGCTCGATACACGAAACGATTGCGACTATGCCCTATGGATGCGGCCTCCTTGGCCAGGATGATCCAGATGACGGTCTCCGATCCCGCATCTTCGGAACGAACGCCGGAACCGGGATTCTTGCACGAGTTTTCTCCCGCACGCATGATCCGTTCGTATGAAGAACTGATCGCAAGGACAGTTGGCAGTTGCAGGTGCGTGCCAATGGAACGCATGGAGATGACAACGAGATGAGACTCATCTATGTCACATCCAGTTTTCCGTTCGGACAGGGGGAGGCTTTTATTCTTCCGGAGCTGGAATCGTTGCTGAGGCTGGGGCACGAACTGCTGGTAGTCCCTCTGTGGCCGCACGGCGGGGTGGTGCATGACGACGCAGCCCGTTGGCTCAACCGCGCTTCGTCAGAGCCACTGATCTCATTTGAGATTGGGAGCAGCATCGTCACTGAATTCTCGAAGGGTAGTCGCAGGATCGCCCGACTATTGGGCCTTTTCACCGATACTAATCCTCTAATTGCACTCAAGAACTTTGCGGTGCTGCCGAAAGCAGCCTGGCTCGCCGAAAAGGCGCTGGCGTGGCGGGCAGAACATATCCACGCATTCTGGGCATCGACCGTCGCCACGTTAGCCATGGGAGCTTCAGAACTCAGCGGCATTCCATGGAGTTTCACAGCACACCGTTTCGACATCGTGCAAGACAATCTCTTCAAAGAGAAAGCGCGGCATGCGCGATTCGTGCGATTCATCTCCGAAAGTGGTTTTCGGATGGCGGGATTGGTCGGGACAGATCTGGAACAGAAGTCGGAAGTATTGCACTTGGGTGTAGACCTCTGGGATTCGGTCCCGGAGGCAAATCACAATCAACGGCCCGTCGCGCTCTGCGCCGCCAGCTTTGTACCAGTAAAGGCGCATGGAGTTCTGATCGAAGCCGTCGACCGCTTGTGCCGGCGTGGCATTCCGCTCGAACTCTGGCTTGCCGGAGACGGCGAGTTAAGCGACGACCTACGTCATGAAGTTGAGAGGCGCGGCCTCGCGAATTGTGTGAAGTTCCTGGGCGTCCTCTCCCATAACACGCTGATGAAGCTGTATGCCTCGGGGGCGGTTGACATTGCGGTCCTGGCGAGCACCGACCTGGGCCACGGCCTCCACGAAGGGATTCCAGCTTCCTTGATGGAAGCGATGTCATTCGGTGTGCCCGTGATCGGAACCGCTACTGGCGGCGTTCCCGAGTTGCTTGCAGGTGGGGCAGGATTGCTGGTTCCTCCGCAGGACCCAGCAGTTCTGGCCAATGCCCTACAGTTGCTAAGCCAAAACATCAGGGTCAGGGAATCGGTGGGCGAGGCGGGGCGTAAGCGGATCAAAGAGTCATTCGCAGCTATGAAGATCGCTTCGGAAATGGCTCGTCTGTTCTCTACCGTTCCAGATTCTGCCCTGATCAAGGCCAGTTAGCTCATCTTTATGTATTCCCTCCAGACTTTGTCGCGAAAGGTGAAAGCGAAACTCTTGCGCCTCGCCTACGATGAACAATGGGTAATTGGAGCACGCCCTCGTTGCGATTCGAGACTGCCGACCGACGTCAGCGGTTGCATACTGCTAGAACCTCCAGAGGGCGTGCACTATGCGGACCCCTTCGTCATACAACGGAACAGTAAGACCTGTATCTTCTTCGAGAGCTGGAGCGAGGGAGAAACAAAAGGAAGGATTCAGGTCGTCACATTGGACTCGTTTGGCCGCTGGAGTCCGCCCGAGCCAGCTCTAGAGCGTCCCTATCACCTCTCTTACCCGCAGGTGTTCTCCTGGCGCGGGGACGTCTATATGCTCCCTGAAACTCGACATAATTGCACCATCGAGCTGTATCGCGCGACGAACTTTCCGTACGCTTGGGAACGTATCGCTGTGCTGATGGAAAATGTGGACGCAGTTGACGCTACTCTGTTTGAGCAGCGCGGCCAGTGGTGGATGTTTACGGCCGGACTCGGCGACGCGGCAGACCGGAGTCGGCGGCTTTCGATCTTCCATGCCAGTTCGCCCCTGGGGCCGTGGCGCTCGCACTCCGCCAATCCCGTGATTAACAACTTACGCACTGCCCGTCCAGCAGGAAATCTGTTCGTACTCGGCGAACAGTTGATCCGTCCTGCACAAGATTGCCGCTCGCGCTACGGATATGCGATTAGCTGGAACCGGGTCGACCTTCTCACAGAAGATGCATATCACGAAACCCTGATCGCGAGCTTGAATCCCAGTTCTACCAAGGATTGGACCGCAACGCACACCTTCAACCAGGGGGGGAACTGGCAGGTCTTTGACGGCAAACGTCTTGCTCATCGCCTGCACAGCAATTCCCTGCCCAGTGTTCCTCATCAATCCCTATGAAAGGTGAAACGGCATTTCCGCTCTTACTTAGTGACTCGCGGCCGCTGGCGGCGTCTTTGCGTAGCGAAATCATCACCGATTTCGACCAATTGCTTAGCCTTGAAGAAGCCTGGTCAGAATTGGAAGAACAAAGTTCGTCGGCGACTATTTTTCAGAGTCTTTCCTGGACGCGCGCCTGGTGGAACGCATTTGGCAAACATCTATCACTTGCAACGGTCGTCGTGCGCGATGGAAACGGCATCCTCGGCATTCTGCCCCTTCTGCGGAGTGGTGGACAGCTTCGTTTTGTTGGTACGCCGGGAGCTGATTATTGCGACTGCCTCTGCATCGAGGAAATAGCGCCTGAAGTCATCGCCACGGCGCTACGGGCTTTATTGAAGTTGGACGACTGGAAGACCTGCCGATTAGCAAATCTTCGGGACGAGTCCCAATTCGCACGCCATGCGGGTCAACTGCCAAAGGATGTCTCTGAGCACTTCACTCTGGCGCCGACTGCAATTCGTTCCGCTCTCGTATTGGGGGAAGAGCGCGATAAGTGGATTGCGGCCATGCGGCGTAAGCCGGCACTCAAGCGCCATCTGAATAAACTCTATCGCAGCGGGCCAGTGCGATTCCGTCACGTTGAGACCCGCGAGGAAGCACACAAACTACTCCATACACTCTTCCAGCACCATATCTACAGGCGAGCAATGGCGGGTGAATACAGCCAGTTCCTTTCGCCCGACTGGAGGGAATTTTATCGAGCACTGGTGGATGAACTGGACCTACGCAACCAGCTGCGATTCAGTGTTCTGGAATTGGATGGCAAACCGGTCGCGTGCCACCTCGGGTTCGAAAAACATCGAACTCTTGTTCTTTATAAGCCGACCTTCGATATCGATGCGTGGGAACTCTCGCCCGGCGATGTCTTACTTAGCGAACTGCTCGGATACGCCAGCGAGCGAAAGCTGGAGGAAGTTGATTTCACGATTGGCAGTGAGCAATACAAAGAACACTTCACGAACGACTCGCGCGATATTTATTGTGGGTTCCTCGACCGCACTCCGGTTCGGGCCACCTTGCGGCGTTTCGTGGAACCAATCTCGCATTTGACGCGAAGTGTCCCGTTGCGAAAGGCCGCCCAACGACTTGCCCGCGTTATGAGTCGGGCTCGCGCCAGCTATCGGCGCACGGTCCACGGATTCGTCTCGGGCCTTGTCTATGCGCCTTGTGGGGATTCGAAGTCTAACTCAACAACTCCTGAGACCCACCCTTCGCCGGTGCCACCACTGGAGATGATCCGCCTGAGCGATCTTACGGCGCTGGCAATTCACCAACCTGTTTTACTGGAAGGTCAGCTTCTTCAGGAATACCGGGCTCGTCTGCGAGCGGGAGGCCGCTGCTATCTGCTGGACAATGGCAACTCTCCGGCGATGGCCTGGGTACGCCGCGTTCCCTTGTCGCCAACTCAGGGATGCGAGAAGGCAATACAAGCCGATGTTCTTTACGATCTTCGGCACGTTTGCACGCAGGAGCATTGCTCCCTCGGCCTTGAATCACTTGAGTGGTTTACGAGTCTTGCGCGCGGGCACGGAACTCTGCCTTGGGTCTGTGTCTCCCGATTCGATCACTCTACCCGCGCGATCGTCGAGAAGGCGGAGTTTGAATACCGGAAAGATCTGACTCAGTTTGTAAGAAAGGCTATATGGCAGAACTGAGCTTGCCGATTGCCCCGATTCCTCGCGTGGGGCCTTACAAGATCCGCGAAGCGAACCTCGATCAGGACGGAAGCGAGATCGTGCGCTTGTGCAAAGCCGGCGCCCTCAATTGCTCGGTCCAGAAGTATCGCTGGAAATACGAGCTTAATGTAGAGCAGCGGCCCTGGTGCGAACTGGCGGTCGAGACCGTGAGCGAACATCCAGTCGGAACTACCGCACTTTTTCCTCGGAGACTCCTCGTTGACGGTAATCGCTTCTCGGCCGCAGTGGCTGGCGACTTTGCGGTTGAGCCTGGACACCGAACTCTCTACCCAGCGCTGGCCTTGCAGAAAGCCGCACTCCAGGCTTGCCGCGACGGCCGGTTCGATGTGCTGTATGGGTTTCCAAATGATGCGGCTCGACTGGTGCAACTGCGTGCCGGCTATCTCTCCGCGGGACACGTCCGTGCCGGAATCCGCCCTCTTCGAGCCCGTTGCTTCCTTGACACTGAAAGACGCCTCGGCTGGTGGGGACATTCTGCTGACCTGCTCGATGCCGTCGTTCAACTGGCGACCAGACAGTCTCGGGAAGAGTTGTCGGAAAAGTATGCCTACTTGGCGCTAACGCAGACTTGCCAGCGATTTGACGATTTCTGGGCGCGAGCGTTATCCCAATATCGCATCCTGGTGGAGAAGAATTCGTCATACGTCAATTGGCGGTTCATGCAATGCCCTTACAAACACTACCATCTGTTTGCGGCCGAGCACCGCAAGACCGGCGAGATCGGCGGCTACATCGTTTGGTATGTCTCTGACGACGGCAAGGTCCGCATCTCCGATCTCATGGCCTCCGATAGCGTCTTCAAAGGGCTACTCTCCGCTTTCATCCGTATGCAGCAAGCACAGGGCGCTACCTGCATCACCGTCGTATATTTCGGCAACGATCGCCTGATTCGGCAGCTGAGAAGCTTTGGGTTCTTCTTCCGTCAGACGCGTTCTCAGGTTCTGCTCTCAGTTGGCCCGGGCGTGCCAGAGCCCGCACGACTGTTTGATCGCAGCAATTGGTATCTCTTTGACGGCGATTCTGATTCCTGAATCAACATTTCCGCCAGCACGTTTCTCGTCCCATATCCCGACTACTAGAACGAGCGGAGACCATAAGCCAATGCGTTGTCTTCTGCTTACTCAGTACTACCCTCCGGAGACGGGTGCTGCTCCCAATCGTCTCTCCGACTGGGCCCGACGACTTGCAGCTTGGGGCCACCAGGTGACAGTAATCACGGCGGTTCCGAACTATCCGGGCGGAGAAATTTTCCCCGCGTACAGAGATAGGCGGTTTTACGACGAACGAGACGACAGTGTGCGAATTTTGCGAGCCCGAATCTACGTGAGCCGGGCGCCTGGCTTCATCCGCCGCCTGCTCAGTTACTTTTCCTTCGTGTTCGCCTCCCTTCTGCTGGGAACCACAAGAGTCGGACGGCAAGACGTCATCATCGTTGAATCCCCACCTCTATTTCTCGGCTTGTCAGGATTGTGGCTGAAATTGTGGCTCCGTTCCCGTATGGTTTTCAACGTATCGGACCTCTGGCCGGAAAGCGCAGTCGCAATGGGGATTCTTCACAATCGTCCCCTGATCTGGCTCTCCACCCGGTTCGAGGAACTATGTTACCGCTGCTCAGACTTGATAACCGGCCAGACTGAAAACATTGTCGCCGACATCGAAAACCGAGTCCGAGTCCCAGCCGCATTGATCACAAATGGAGTGGATTTCAAGATCTTCTCTGAGTCCGGCATTGCAGCTCGCGACGTGCCCCGACACACTTTTGGATTCTCCGACAAGTTTGTCGTTGGCTATGCGGGCCTCCTCGGACTGGCCCAGGGATTGGACGTCGTGCTCGATGCAGCCGAACTTCTGCTTCACATTCCGGATGTTCTCTTTGTGTTCTTCGGCGATGGCCCCGAAAAAGAACACCTCATGCGGGAATCTCAGCGTCGTGGCCTTTACAACGTGCGCTTTTATCCGCCGGAATCGAAGAAGACCATGCCTGCGGTCATGGCGTCCTTCGACGCCACGCTTGTACCTCTCAAGAAGCTTGATCTGTTCAAGGGAGCATTACCGTGCAAGCTGTTCGAGTCGATGGCGGCCGCGACCGCAGTCATCGTTGGCATCGAAGGTGAAGCGCAGCGCGTGGTCGACGCTGCCGACGGTGGAATCTGCGTCGCCCCTGAAGATGCGGGCGCCTTGGCTGCGGCGGTCCGGCAACTTCGTGCCGATCCTGAACTCAGGAAGCGGCTCGGAACAAACGCTCGCTCGTTCGTCATCGCAAACTACGACAGACAAGAAATCGCAGCGAAGCTGAATTACCTTCTGCATCAGCTTGTCGGTTCGGATCAATACCCTGAATGCGGATCCCCTCGTGAAGATCGTCTCAGTCATCGGCGCCCGACCGCAGCTCGTTAAGGCAGCCGTAGTCAGCTGCGCCCTGCGCAACAACGGAGTTGACGAAGTGTTGGTCCACACTGGTCAGCACTACGACGACAACATGTCTGGAATCTTCTTCAGTGAGCTCGGGATTGCGCAACCGCGGTACAACCTCGAGGTCGGCTCCGGATTCCATGGAGAACAAACTGCCCGCATGCTGCAGAAGATTGAGCAAGTTCTGATGGCTGAGAACCCGCAGTGGACGCTGGTCTACGGTGACACAAATTCGACGCTCGCGGGCGCGCTGGCGGCGGTCAAACTTCATATTCCCATAGCCCACGTCGAGGCAGGACTTCGTTCTTGGAACCGCCAGATGCCCGAAGAGATCAACCGGATACTTACCGATCACAGCTCAACATTGTTATTTGCCCCAACCGTGGTTGCGGTCCAGAATCTGCATCAGGAAGGAATCGACGGAGTCCGGGTCCAGTTAGTGGGCGATGTAATGTACGACGCCGCGCTGATTTATGGCCGCAGGGCGGAAAGTACAAGCGATGTCTTGACGCGTTACGGATTGCCCGCCGGAAACTACGTCCTGGCCACCATTCACCGCGCTGAGAATACGGAGGCACGGCTTCGCCTGCATGCGATTCTCATCGGCTTGGCCAGAATCGCGAGGAACCTTCCCGTCATCGTTCCGCTTCACCCTCGTACTCAGAAGATTGTTTCTGCGGAGCCGGACCTCCTAGATGCGGCTGCTCCTCTGCAGATCGTTTCACCCCTCGGTTATCTCGACATGGTCAAGCTGGAAAAACATGCCCGAGTCATCGCCACCGACTCTGGGGGTGTGCAGAAAGAGGCCTTCTTCCACGGCGTCCCCTGCGTGACTCTGCGGGACGAAACCGAATGGGTGGAACTGATTCAACTCGGTTGGAACCGTTTGGCTTCTCCCCTGAGCCCCAACTCCGTAAGCTCTGCCATCGAGTCTGCGATGAATACTAGGATCGACAGCGAGGGATCTCCTTACGGTGACGGTCATAGTGCCCAACACATCGCCCGGCAATTGTCCTCATTTTGCGACGCCAAGATGTAGCATGGCCGACTTCTCCAGACTCGAGGTGTACCGAAGGCTCCTGCGCCATTGGCGGGACATGACAGCCGGGAAAAGCTATTGGCATGTGCCCCAGCTCGAAGGCAGCCAGTTTGTTCCAGGAGTAATTGCTGGCTACTTCAACGATCTACGAGGCAAAGCGGCTTGGACAGGTCCTGTCGATCCCAGCGGAGTCCCTCTGGTGCACGTCAACGGCGCTCTCCAATACCTTTCGACCACGTCGTTTCAAAAAGGCCTGGGACATTGGGATCTCTGGCTACAATCGAAGCGGAGCGACATCGCACAATTCAGTGCGTTTGAACAAATCGCACAGTGGGCGCTACGGACACGAGATGAACGTGCTGGTTGGCGCGTGCCATCAGGCGATGCTTCCTCGATTTCCCTATATTCAGCAATGAGCCAGGGAGAAGGAATCTCGTTGTTGTGTCGCGCATACAGCGTGACCCATTGCGAGGAATACATCGCCGCGGCATACGACGCAGCGCAGTTGTTGCTCGCACCTGTTGCCGCTGGAGGAGTCGCGCGCTATGAAAGAGAAGGAATCATTCTTGAGGAGACTCCACTGCGTCACCCTCGGACAATCCTGAACGGTTGGATCTTTGCTCTCTATGGCCTGTATGACATAAGCCTGATCTTGACAGAAGACTCGTTTCAGAGCGCTCTATCAAAAACCCTCTTGTCACTTAGTTCAATGCTGCCGGTCTTTGATGCGGGCTTCTGGTCGTGGTACGACTCGGCTGGGAACTTAGCCAGTCCCTTTTATCACCGCCTTCACATCGCTCAACTTCGTGCGTTGCAAAACACTTTTCCGGAACACTCGGAATGCTTCCGTCAGGTGGCAGATCGCTTTGAAATGCAGTCCAAGAAGCGAACCGACAGAGTCCGGGCCATCGCGACCAAGGGTTATCAGAAGCTTCGACATCCTCCCCCGCTTGTCATCGACTGAATCAGGGCCAATCAACACGAGGTCTTTCTTCCAGCAATCCCCAGAGATCACGGTCGATGGGCAGATGTTTCCTAATGTCCTGCTCTCAGTTCCGGAAACTCTTGTCGAAGGAGCCGTCATTCCAATGAAAACTCTTCTCTCAGTTAGCCTAATACTCTGTCTTATCGCAGTCGGTTGCGGTTCTGGAAATAACTCAACTCCACCCGCTTCTCCTGTTCTCTCATCAATTCAAATCACGACTCCATCGACGACGGTCCCCCTGGGCGCGACGCAGGGCCTCACGGCCACCGGCACCTATAGCGACGGTCACACACATGATCTATCTGACAAAGTGACCTGGAGTTCTTCCGCCGACAACGTCGTAACTGTTAGTTCGCTCGGCACGGTTACCGGTCTTACTATGGGTGCGGCCGTAGTTACAGCCACTTCAGGATCTGTCAGCAGCACGATCGACTTGACCGTTGGACCTGCTGCTCTGTCGCAAATTAACATCTCCCCGTCGGCGCCAAACACTCCCCCGAACACCATGCAGCAACTTGTGGCGGTCGGGAGATACACCGATGGCACCGCCCGTGAAGTCAACAACCTCGTTACGTGGAGTTCCTCGGATGAATCGAAGGTGACGATTTCAACTAGCGGGCTGGCAACGGCACTTGCCACCGGAACACCTACCGTCACGGCAACGAGCGCCAATATTTCCGGATCTGCCACCATGACGGTCTCAGGGGCACAACTGGTACGCATTGCCCTTCTTCCCTACGAACCTGTTACCGGCATCGGAGTAACCCAGCAATTCGTAGCCCTCGGCACTTTCGACGATTACAGCACTCACACTCTCGTTTCCTCCTCATGGAGCAGTTCGCAATCGAATGTTGCATCCATCACTCCCGCCGGTTTGTTGACGCCTCTCCAGGCTGGATCATCTACGATCACAGCCACCGCCGGAACAGTCGCGAGCACCACGGTGCTGACCGTGCTACCTGCCACGCTCAGCAGGATCATCGTCACGCCTCCAAGTACCTCTGCTGCTGCCGCCACGGATCGGCAATTGTCTGCAAGCGGACTTCTGACGGATGGCAGTCTGGTTGCCTTGCCCGTTGTCGATTGGAAATCAAGCGACAACTCGATCGCAAGCGTAGATAGCGACGGCTATGTGCTGGCCGCAGCCACCGGCTCCGCAACTCTCAGCGCTAGCGTTGCAGGGGTGACTGGAACCAGTTCGCTGACCGTCACGAATGCCAAGCTGCAGTCCATCGTCCTCGCGCCGGCGGCAACTTCTGTGCCGGTTCTCAGTCTCAAGCAGCTGTATGCGATCGGAAACTTCAGCGATGCAACAATCCAGGATCTCTCTGATGTGGTGACATGGTCCACGAACAACCTAGGTCTCGTGATGGTAGATCACCGAGGCCTTGCCGCAACAAATGCGACCGGCTCCGCCAAGATATCGGCCACTTTCGGCGAATCTGCAGGATCCGTCGATTTCACGGTTTCCTCCCTCACCGTATCTTCGGTCTCGGTCCAGCCCGACTCGATTTCCTTGCCGAGAGGAGTGAACCAGCAATACAGCCTGATTAGTACTCTGAGCGACGGCAGCACGGCGTCACTCGATGCGCCACACTGGTACACGTCACCCATCAACATGGCTACTGCCGATTCACACGGGCTTGTAACCGCGCGTACGCCTGCAATCGGGAAAGTGTATGGCGAGACCTGCTGCAAAACCGCGTATACCCAGATCACTGTTACCGGTGCGAAGGCTGTCTCGCTCGCCATCGGCCCCCACTCACCGACTGTGCCTAACGGAGCTATTCAACCTCTGCAGGCGATCGCGACCTTTGACGACGGTTCTCATGCCGATGTATCCAATGCAGTACATTGGACTTCATCGGATACCAACTCGGCGTTGGTGGATAGTCACGGCCTCTTGACGACCGTGTCAAGCGCCAAGGCTCCGGTGAACGTTTCAGTGACGGCCACCTTTGGCCCCGTCGATGGGAACCCCCAGATCGTTAGTGGAACGAGCACAGTTGTAATTACTCCCGGCAATATTGCCGGGGTGTCCATCACGGAGTTACCGTCGGGACCAATCTCGCTGGGCGGTGTGGAGCAACTCTCTGCCACAGGACTTTTCAGCGACGGCAGCGCCCACCCAGTACCGAATCTGACCTGGCAGTCCTCCGACCCGACCGTAGCCGTCGTACTACCGTCCGGCTTGGTCATAAGCACGGGAAGAGGAAGCGCAGTCATTACCGCAGGTACCTGCGGATTCAGCGCTACCACCACGATCACCGTTCAGTAACGCACACTGAATTTCGACCGGATCGGCGAGTCTCCAACACCAGGAATATTGACTCGCCGCTCCGGCTCCATTGTTCTGTTGCGCCTGTTCAAACGGACCCTGGCGAAAGGAAATCTCGATGTGTGGAATTGCGGGCGTGTGCAGTGCTGACGGCTCGTTGATCGAACCGGCTCTGCTGCAGGGAATGAACGCGATGGTTCGCTACCGTGGTCCTGATGAGTCCGGCATTTACAGAGAGCCTGGGATCGGATTGGCAAATGTAAGACTCAGCATTATCGATCTAGGCGGCGGACATCAACCGATGCACAACGCCGACAAGTCGCTGTGGATTACATTCAACGGTGAAATCTTCAACTATCTCGAGTTGCGTCAGGACTTGATCACGCGTGGGCATCGCTTCAAAACTGATTCTGATACTGAAGTGATACTCCATCTTTACGAAGAGCAGGGCGAAAACTGTGTCCGGAGCCTGAATGGGCAATGGGCGTTCGCTATCTGGGACTCCAAGAGGCGCAAGCTCTTCCTTTCGCGCGACCGGTTGGGAGTTCGCCCCCTCTTCTATTCCATCGTGGGGAATGATCTGGTCTTCGCGTCGGAGATCAAATCGATTTTCGTGCACCCCGAAGTTTCTCGCGAACTGGATCTGTTGGCTCTCGATCAGATCTTCACCTTCTGGTGCACAATTCCGCCGCGAACCGCATTCAAAAACGTTTTCGAGCTTCCGCCTGGATGCTCGCTCACCTTCGAGAACGGACAAGCGCACATTCACTCGGACTGGACTCTAGACTTCGATGGTGTCTGGAACGAGCAAAACTCCGAAGAAGAATACGTAGAAGAGTTATCCCATCTCTTAAACGATGCCGTTTGTATCCGGTTGCGTTCTGATGTGCCTGTCGGCGCCTATCTGAGCGGAGGCCTGGACTCGACCATTATCACAAGCCTGATTCGGCAGTTCTCCAACTCCGAGTTGCAGACATTCTCAATCGCCTTTGCCGCTCCGGAACTAGATGAGAGTCTTTTCCAACGTGAGACGGTCACGTTCCTCCGCACAATGCATCAGGAAATCTACTGTGATTTTTCGGACATCGCACGCTCCTTCGCGGATGTGATCTGGCACTCGGAAAAACCGATGATTCGGACGGCACCGACGCCTATGTATCTGCTCTCCAGGTTGGTCCGAAACTCGGGCATAAAGGTGGTCCTCACTGGCGAAGGTGCGGATGAGGTATTTGCCGGCTACGACATCTACAAAGAAGCAAAGATCCGTCGCTTCTGGCTTCAGCAGCCCGCTTCGAAACGGAGGCCTGGGTTGTTGCGGCGCCTCTATCCCTATCAGGCCAACTTGAGCAAACAGTCGGATGCTTACCTCCAGAGCTTTTTCTCAATCGAGAAACACACCGACGCGAACCCATTCTTTTCACACATGCCGCGATGGGAATTGACTTCGCGACTGAAACTCTTCTTCTCCGATGAAGTTCTTTCAGCGATTGGATCTTACGATTGCCTGGAGGAACTCCGAGCACAACTCCCTGCCGGCTTTAACTCGTGGCCGCCGCTGTGCCGTGCCCAATACCTGGAAACCGCCATCTTGCTCCCGGGTTACATACTTTCTTCCCAAGGCGATCGAGTAGCGATGGCCCACTCGGTCGAGGCCCGCCACCCCTATCTGGATTACCGGGTGGTAGAGCTTGGAGCTAGGATGCCGCCCAACCTGAAAATGAAGGTTCTTCAGGAGAAATACATCCTGAAGCGGGCTTTTGGGGGCGGGATACCCAGCTCGGTTGTCGCCCGCCCAAAGCAGCCCTATCGCGCTCCCGACGGAAAAAGTTTCTTTGCCGGCACTGGGCCTGAATACGTCAAGGAGTCGCTGAGCCCGGAAAGGATCCGTGCCACGGGAATGTTTGATCCGAATGCCGTCAGTGCTCTCGTGCAGAAGTTCACGCAAGGTTCCGCGTTCGGAGTTAAAGATGACATGGCCCTCGTCAGTATTCTTTCGACTCAACTTCTAGTGGATCAGTTCGTTACACATTTCCAACGCGGAGGTTCATCGTGCGCCACATCGAATCTGAACTACGCCGTTTTGTCGTAGACAACTTCCTATATCGCCGCCAATCTCATTTTTCCGACGACGATTCGTTCCTGAGTATGGGCATTATCGACTCTACTGGGATGCTCGAACTGGTATCGTTTCTTGAAAAACACTATGGCATTCACATCGACGACACGGACCTCATTCCTCAAAATCTTGACTCGGTCACCCAGATGGCCCAATTCGTCCGCAGAAAACTGCTGATCGAAGAACCCGCCGCCGCAATCTCTTCAAACGCCACGGCATATCCCGCGTAACTGTCCTGAAACGTTGTATTCCACAAGAGCAATGGCTCTGAGCTGTCCTGCCGAGACTCATCGTCCACAGGAGCAACCGCTATGCAAGTTGAAGAATTTCTCGAGAAAAGTGCTGAACGAACTCCCGACAAGATCGCGCTGATTTGTGGCGAGCAGAGGCTCTCGTATGCGGAAATCGATGCTCGCTGCAACCAACTGGCCCACGCCCTCGTCGGAATGGGGCTGGAACGGTGGGATCGTGTTGTTATTTATGGCCGCAATTCCGTGGAAACTGTGGTCGCGATTTTCGCGGTTCTGAAGGCAGGCGGAGTTTTCGTCCTCGTCAATCCGACCACAAAGCAAGACAAGCTCACATACATTGTGTGCAACTGCCGCGCAACATTTCTAATCACGGCCGACAAATTGGCGACAGTCGTCATGAGTGCCGCGGAAACCTGCCCATCGCTACGTTCGGTGGTCGTCGCCGGACTCACCGGTCAATCCTCTCAGAGCGCAGGCGCGCCGTGCGTTGCCCTTGAGGACGCGATTCATCACCAACCCTCCGAACGCTGCGCGCGCCGCAACATCGATGTCGATCTGGCTGCGTTGATCTATACGTCCGGATCCACCGGCCACCCAAAGGGAGTGATGATGACTCATTTGAATGTCGTTTCTGCGGCGACATCTATCACCACCTATCTCGACAATCGTGCGGAAGACGTCATCCTCAATGTACTGCCACTCTCGTTCGACTATGGCTTGTACCAGTTGCTCATGGCGTTCAAGATCGGAGGCACGCTGGTCCTGGAGAATTCGTTCGCCTATCCGTACGTCATCCTCGAAACCTTGTCTCAAGAGCGGGTTACTGGTTTCCCGATTGTGCCCACTATTTGCTCGATCCTTTTGCAACTGAAACTTGAGAACTATTCCTTCCCACACTTGAGGTACATAACGAACACCGCCGCAGCCTTACCCGTTGCGCATATCCACAAGCTGCGCGAACTATTTCCAAAGGTGAGAATTTACTCGATGTACGGCCTTACGGAATGTAAACGCGTTTCCTATCTTCCGCCAGAGCAAATCGACTCTCGTCCCGGATCCGTCGGTCGCGGAATGCCGAACGAAGAAGTCTATCTCGTCGACAACGACGGCCAGCAACTGCCTGCCGGGAGTACCGGTGAACTTGTCGTCCGTGGCTCGAACGTGATGAAAGGCTACTGGGAACTACCCGAAGAAACAGACCGAGCTCTGCGGCCCGGTCCCTTTGGTAATGAGAAGGTGCTCTACAGCGGCGATCTGTTTTGTACGGATGCAGAAGGCTATCTCTACTTCGTGGGTCGGAAGGACGACATCATCAAAACTCGTGGAGAGAAAGTGAGCCCACGCGAAGTGGAGGACGTGCTGCATTCGCATCCCTGCATTGCGGAAGCCGCTGTCGTAGGAATTCCGCATGATGTCCTCGGGAACGCCATCTTCGCCTTCGTCAAACTGAAGTCCGGAGCCACCCTCGACGAGTACGAACTGAAAGGCTTCTGCGCCGATCGTTTGGAAGACTTCATGATTCCAACGACGGTCCGCTTTCGAGACTCGTTGCCCAAATCGGCAAACGGAAAAATCGCCAAGCGCGACTTGATCGCCGATGAAGCCGCCGCGCTCGCCGGAGTTGCGTGATGGAAACCCTGGCAGCCGCAGCAGTCGAATGGCTACACCTCGACGCGTCACTCACATCGCACACCATTCAATCCGCCATCGAGAAGATGGTGTTTGTCACGCTCAAGAGAAAAGGAGTCGTAGTCGGACTCTCAGGCGGCATCGACAGCAGCGTTGTTGCCGCGCTCTGCGTGCAAGCCCTCGGCAGTGATCGCGTCTTTGGTCTGTTTATGCCTGAGCGAGAGTGCTCCGGCGAGAGCTATCGTCTGGGAAAACTCCTGGCAGATGCTTGCGGAATTGCGACGGCTATCGAGGACGTGACTCCGATCCTGGAGGGAGCGGGATGCTACCGGCGCCGGGACGACGCTATTCGTCGACTCATGCCGGAATACGGCGAGAACTACCGATGCAAGCTCGTGATGGCCGATGTCGCCAGCGGCGCTCGCTATTCCTTTCCGTCCCTCGTCGTCCAGAGTCCCGCAGGCCAAACCGAGAAACTCCACCTCGATGCACAGGCCTATCGGGAACTAGTGGCGGCGAGCAATTTCAAACAACGCGCGCGCAAGATGATCGAGTACTACCATGCAGATCGATTGCAGTACGCGGTCGCTGGCACGCCCAATCGACTGGAGTTTGATCAGGGGTTTTTCGTAAAGAACGGAGACGGCGCTGCGGATCTTAAGCCCATTGCCCATCTCTACAAATCGCAGGTGCGACAGTTGGCGGAATATCTCGGACTGCCCCTGGAGATTCGCGAGCGGCCTTCTACAACCGACACGTTTCCGCTGGCACAGTCGCAAGAGGAATTCTATTTTCAGGTTTCTCTGCGGACCTTTGACCTCTGCCTCTACGGGCTCAATCACGGACTCCACGCGCACGAAGTGGCGCACACAACAGGTCTTCCGGTGGAGCAGGTCGAGGCTGTGTTTCAGTCGATCGAATCCAAGCGCGCGGCAACCCGACACCTGCACCAGCAGCCTCTGCTTGTCGAAGAAGTTGCGGAAGTACACGCTCTCGCGAACTCTTGAGCAGGCTTTCACCGCATCTGTTGTTCAACTCTCATTCCCAGGTATAAAGCGCAGCCCTTCCCCAAAAGACCATCGCGCTCGCCTACGGAGGATACAATGCCCGCCAGTTCTCTCGCTCCTTCGACCTCGCTAGCTTCACAACTCAGATCGCGCATCGAAGATCACACCGCATCCATCGGGATAATCGGTATGGGCTACGTCGGCCTACCCTTGGCGCTTCTGTTTACCGGCGAGCGATTTCATGTAACTGGCTTTGACGTCGATCAGAAGAAGGTCGACTCCCTGTGCCGAGGACAGTCGTACATCTATCGCATACCCTCGGCCGAAATTGAGATCGCAAAAGATCGCGGATTCCGCTCCACGTCCGACTACGCTCGTCTGTCGGAAATGGACGCCGTGATCATTTGCGTTCCCACGCCTCTGGACCATCATCGCGAACCGGACCTGTCTTTTATCCGATCAACTCTCGATTCGATTGCGCCGCATCTGCGAGAGGGACAGCTGATTGTGCTTGAGAGCACCACCTATCCGGGTACCACCGAAGAGGTGATGGTGCCCATCTTAGAAAGCAAAAATCCGCGCGGACTGAAAGCGGAGCGAAATCGTGAAAATCGCGATGACACGTTTTATATTGCTTTCTCGCCGGAGCGCGAGGACCCTGGCAACGAGACCATCTCGCGTCGCGACATTCCAAAAGTAGTCGGCGGCTTGGGACCGGATGCAACGGAACTGGCCTGTGTTTTGTACCGCTCCATCTTCAACCGCACCGTGGCCGTTTCGGGTCCTGCTGTTGCGGAAATGACAAAGCTCCTCGAGAACATCTACCGTTGCGTCAATATTGCTCTCGTAAACGAACTCAAACTCCTTTGCCTGCGGATGGGGATGAACATTTGGGAGGTCATCGATGCCGCCAGCACAAAGCCCTTCGGATTCCACCCCTTCTACCCGGGTCCTGGCCTTGGAGGACACTGCATCCCGGTAGATCCTTTCTACCTTTCCTGGAAAGCTGCAGAACTCGATTTTCACACTCGATTCATTGAACTGGCCGGCGAAATTAATACTGCAATGCCCTACCACGTGGTCGACGCGGTCTCCTCTGCATTGAACCACTGCGGCCGCACTTTGCCCGGCGCAAAGATCCTGATTCTGGGAGTTGCATATAAGAAAGATGTAGACGACCTGAGGGAATCTCCCGCTCTTACGATCATCGAGCACTTGCAAAAAGAGGGAGCGGTTGTGAGCTACAACGATCCGCACATTCCCTTCGTCGGACAAGGGCGAAAATACGACCTCCAGATGAAATCTGTCCCACTGAACGATTTGCAGAGTTACGACTGCGTTCTCATTGTGACCGACCATTCTGAATACGACTATTCACGAATTGTCAGTGAAGCCAAGCTGGTGATCGATACCCGTAACGCAACGCGCGGCAATTCCTCTTCAAACATCGTGCGCTGCTAGTGGGCGCGTAGCACTCTTTCAGGAGGCATCCATGCACCGAAAAATGATTGGATTACCGGTGTTCATCATAGGTCTCGCGCTAGGATCGACACCCGCAACGAGTCAGGACGCGACGGCCCCGCCAAGCACCGGGCAGGCGGCAGCCGCGCGTGTGCAGCCCGTGCAGCAGAACGTCGTTACGCAGCCCAGCCCTGTCGTGCCGCAGGTCCCGACTTCCCAGACGACCTCGCCTCCGTCTTCCGAACTGCTCATTGGAAGCGGTGATCTGATCGAAATCACTGTGTATGGAGCACCTGATTTTTCGAAACAGGTGCGCGTAGCGGACAATGGAGATATATCTCTGCCTCTGCTCGGTAATATCCACCTTGCAGGCCTCACGATCCGGGCTGCCGAGATGTTGGTTCAGACAAAGCTGGCAGACGGGGGATACTTCAACGAACCGCAGGTCTCCATATTCGAGCGAGAGTACGCGACCCAAGGAATCTCAGTACTCGGGGAAGTGCAGAAACCGGGCATCTACCCCTTGCCTGGCCCGCGGGTGCTCTTCGATGCAATTTCCTCTGCAGGCGGCGTAACTTCTCGCGCGGGAAACACGATTACCATCACTCACAGAACTCGGCCGCAAGAGCCTGAAACAGTCCACTTGCCCGCAAACGAGACGCTGCCTCCGGAAAGCAATGTCGCAGTTTTTCCTGGAGACACGGTCGTGGTGTCCAAGGCCGGAATTGTGTATGTCGTCGGGGACGTGCACATGCCGGGCGGGTTCGTGATGGAAAACTCGCGCCTCACCGTGTTACAAGCCGTCGCACTGGCCCAGGGAGCAAACCCCACCGCGAAGCTCGACAAAACGATCTTGATTCGCAAGACGGATCAAGGACACGAAGAAATCCCTATTCCTTTGGCAGCGGTAATGTCGGCGAAAGTCACAGATCCTCAACTTCGCCCCGAAGACGTTGTTTTTATTCCGCGCAGCAATGCCAAAGCCGGTTTTCGGCGCGGTATTGAGGCCGTACTCCAGACCGCCACGGGTGTGGCGATCTATCGCCGCTGAACCAGTTTCGCAGGACTCCGACATGACACACTCCTCAGCAGAAGTTAAAGGTGAAGAAGTTATCGAGCAGGTCGCTCAGACATCATTCCCAAAGGACTCGGCGAGAGTGCATTTGCTTTCCCGCGAACCGATCCCCATTCTCGCCCTCGGCGGTGGACTCACCGCGGTGGGTGTGCTGCGCTGCCTGGGAAGAAGGCGATTGCCGATCTACTCCATCTGTCCCAGCGATGGATTTGACTTCTCTCATCATTCGCGGTGGTACCGCGAACTGCCCGGGACTCCCAAAGTTCGCCCTGCTGACCTCGCCGACTTTCTTAGGACTCTTTCGATCGAGCAAGCCGTTTTGATGCCATGCGCCGATGACTGGCTCCTGGCCGTTTCGGATCTGCCACCGGATCTCTCCTCTCGCTTTCCATCCAGCATACCGACGCAGCGCGCGGTCCGTTCTCTTGTGGATAAATGGGAGTTCGCGAAACTCTTACACTCGCTCTCTGCCCCCTCTCCAGTGACAAGGCTCGTACAGTCTTACGCAGAACTGGCCAGTACGCTGGGAGATCATTTCGAGCCTCAGATTCTGAAACCGTTATCGTCCAAGACCTTCCGCGAAAAGTATGGGGTCAAGGGCTACGTTCTCGATAATCGGACCGATGCTTTGAACATAGCCTCCCGGCTGGAGTTCCCGATCATGTTGCAGGAGTATATCCCTGGTCCGCCGACCACCACGTATCACATCGACGGATTTGTGGATCGTCATGGTCGGGTCTGCGCCCGGTTCGCCCGCCGACGATTGCGCCTCTATCCTCGGCAACTCGGAAACAGCAGCATGATGATCACCGTGCCACTGGCCGAGGTGCACGCCGCGGTTGAGACCCTGGAGCGTCTGTTGATTGCGGTCTCCTATCGCGGTATTTTCGACGCTGAATTCAAATACGACTACCGCGATGGCGTGTTTAAGATAATCGAGATCAATGCCCGACCTTGGTGGTATATCGCGTTCGCTGCTAGCTGTGGAGTTGATGTAACTTGGCTCGCCTATCGGGACGCGCTGTGTTTGCCGGTGTCCCCTCTCGGCCTGTACGAAGCAGGGTGTCGCTGCGTCTATCTCATTAACGACCTGCAGGCGTTCGGAGACCGGCGCTATGAGGACCATCTCAAGTTTCTACCCTGGGCACGATCAGTGCTGGGCGCTCGCCACGCGGTCTTTGCCTGGGACGATCCGGGTCCAGCCATCGCGACCGCAACGCGCGCACTGAGAAAGGGCTGGCTCTCCTGCTTCCATAGGCAGGTTCGCACTGAGGCAGCATCCGAGGTTCAGGGAACATTCATCCAATCTTGAACTGATTTGTGTCGCTCAGAAAATAGGCGGGCTCGACGCCTGCCTTTTCTTTGTCCAAACTGCGGCGCTGTGCAGTCGAGAATTCAAACGAAACTCCATCACGAGAATGAATTCGGCACTGGCGGCCGCCTGCTTTATGCGGCTGTCGGCGTTCCCAGCGGAATCAGCTTCCAGTTGGCACTTACTTCAAGATTTAACTCACTCGCAATCGGGCATTCCCGACGCGCTGCATCCACAGCCTGTTCGAACAAGGAGCTTTCCCGATCGTCGGCCGCAGCAGTGATGTCGAGGTGGACCGAGCGAATCTTCCACAACTCCGCCACATTATCGAGCGTCACCACAGCATGCGCGGTTACGGCCTTGGAGTGTCCACCTAGCTCACCCATCTTTCGCGACACCGTGGCGGATACGGATGCAGCAATTGCAGCCGCGAGCAACTCTCCAGGACTGGTCGAGCCGGCAGTTCCCGCTGACCCAAATACGTATTTGGTCTTGTTAAGGACGCCGCTTGGTGCCGACACCCTTCCGCTGCCGGCATAAATGCCATCTGTCCAAACTGCATCCGCTTCGCGCAACATGTTTCACCTCCTGGTTGTAGGGCGTGTGGTTGCCGCATCGACGAAGCCATGCCAGAATACGCCAAAGCTCGAACTCAGCAACTGGACGAAAACGTAATCACGGCAGCCGCCCCGGACGGGGCAGCCTTCCACCCACTACCTATTGTTTTCCGCACCTCACACCACTGTCCGTGATCAGGCTCACTGCACTTTCCCTGTTTTCCTGAATTAGAGAAAAACTCGCCTACTGTGACCACTGTCACAGCAGACACTCCGGGTCTGCCGGAAGATAAAGTGTTCGTCGGACCAGCCTTCTGCTGAATGTCGACGCGCGCTTCACAGCCTACTACGAGCCGCACGCTCACGCGCACTAGCGACAAGCATCGAGCTTGCTATGACGCGAGCAAAGGAAGACGCTGATTCACCGCGTGTGCTTGAGAGAAGTGGACTCTTCGCACTCCTGGAAGGCCTAACTCGCCGCGGCTACAACGTCGTCGGCCCTGTCGTACGAGATGGCGCAATCCTGCTGGACAACATCCAGTCGCCCGAGGAATTGCCAGCAGGCTGGACCGATGAGCAATCTCCCGGACACTACCGACTCAAACCACAGCAAGGCACTGCACTCTTCGCGTATGGAGTCGGGCCGCAGAGTTGTAAGAAGTACTTGCATCCTGCCGAGGTCAAGTTGTGGTCGGCAGAACGGCGGAATGGAACTTTCCGCATTCTGAACAATGAGGCCCATCCGAAGCAGCCCTTGGCGTTCTTCGGGGTCCGGCCCTGTGATCTGGCAGCAATCTCCATCCAAGATCGAGTTCTGACCCGCGATCGATACCACGATCCGATCTATTGGAGCCGTCGCAAGGGCGCATTCCTCGTGGTGGTGCAGTGCACTCAGTCGGCATCCACATGTTTCTGTGCGTCTTTGGGCTCCGGCCCGCGCGCGAAAGGCGGGTTCGATCTTGCGCTGACGGAACTAGTCACCGGACAGGATTACCGTTACGTGGTTCACGCGGGAACAAAGCGTGGCGCGAAACTACTTGCCGAACTGGAGGCTGCTTCCGCCACTGAGGAATTGCTCCAACAGGAAACGGAAGCGCTCGAGGCGGCAGCCCATCAGCAAGTGCGGAAGCTGAACACCGACGGCCTCAAAGAGCTTCTGTACAAAGCGTTTGATGATCCACGTTGGGAGAGGATCGCCGGTCGTTGTCTGACTTGCGCCAATTGCACGTCGGTTTGTCCTACTTGCTTCTGCACGACCGTGGAAGATGCGAACGACCTAACTGTGGATCACGCCGAACGGTGGCGGCGGTGGGACTCCTGCTTCACCCTCAGCTTTTCTTATATCCATGGTGGCAGCGTGCGGGCATCGGCGACTGCGCGTTACCGGCAATGGATCACGCACAAGTTCGCTGCATGGATCGACCAGTTCGAGACCCTCGGATGCGTTGGTTGTGGACGCTGCATTACCTGGTGCCCGGTTGGGATCGATGTCACGGAAGGGATTCAGACCTTACGGGAAGGGGAGAACCATGGAAACACTTGAGCGCATCATCGCGGAGCATCCGTTTTTTGGTGGTCTCGAATCGTACTACACCGGTCTGCTGACGGGGTGTGCTTCCAACGTCCGTTTTAACGCGGGCGTTTACATCTTCAAAGAAGGAGAGCCCGCCAACAATTTCTATCTGATCCGCTCGGGCAAGGTGGCATTGGAGATCCTGCCCCCGCACAACCGTCCCATCAATGTCGAGACACTGACGGAAGGTGAAATCCTGGGCTGGTCGTGGCTGCTGCCACCCTATATCTGGAGCTTCCACGCCCACGCCCTGCAGGACACTCGCGCCATCGTCCTCGACGGAAAGTGTCTTCGTAGCAAGTGTGAGCAGAACCACGATCTCGGCTACCAAGTGCTGAAACGGTTTGGCCAAATTATGGCGCGGAGACTGCAGGCGACGCGATTGCAGTTGCTCGATATGTACGCAGCGAAGTGAACGTCATGGCGACTCTGGAGACAACCCCGGTCATCAGCGATCCGATGCTGCCGCAGCCATATGTGCTGCAGCGTGTGGACAAGGAAACTCCCGACACCTTCTCCCTCACGGTCAATCCACAGGATCGAGTCGATGATGTGGCCTTCATGCCCGGTCAGTTCAGCATGCTGTGGGTGTTCGGAGTGGGCGAATTGCCGATCTCCATCAGCGGGGATCCAGCTCAGAAGGGGCGGTTGGTCTACACGGTACGGTCGGTGGGGAAGGCGACGAATGCGCTGGTGAGCCGCAAAGTCGGAGATGGCATCGGAGTGCGCGGACCGTTCGGAGCGGGTTGGCCTCTGGAAGTGGCTCGGGGCCGCGACGTGATCGTAGTCGCGGGAGGAATCGGGCTGTCTCCTCTTCGGCCGGTCATCTACGAGATCCTGCAGAATCGTGAACAATACGGTCGATTGGTACTGCTGTACGGAACCCGCTCACCGCGCGATGTCCTGTATCGGAAGGAGTTGGCAGTCTGGGGGCGACAACCTGAAACGCAAGTTTTGATCAGCGTGGATTACGGCGGCCTCAGCTGGCATGGCCACGTCGGCGTGGTCACAACTTTATTTAAGTATGCGCGGCTTCAGCCGTCTCGCTCCGTCGCGATGATTTGTGGTCCCGAGATCATGATGCGGTTTGTGACACGCGAACTGGAGATGCAAGGGCTCAAACGAGAAGACATTTACGTTTCCATGGAACGCAACATGAAGTGCGGCGTCGGTCTCTGTGGACATTGCCAGTATGGCCCATATTTCATCTGCAAAGACGGACCCGTGTTTCCTTACGAGCGAATTCGACCGTTGCTGGATAAATATGAGCTCTAAGAAAAAACCCAAGCCAAACGCGAAACCGAGGGTTGCGGTTTTCAAGTTCGCATCCTGTGACGGCTGCCAGCTCAGCCTGCTGGATGCTGAGGATGAATTGCTGGCTGTGCTCGGCGCGGTCGAGATGGCATATTTCCCCGAGGCCTCGCGCGCCATGTTGAAGGGTCCCTACGACATCGGGCTGGTCGAAGGATCTATTACGACACACCCGGATGCGCAGCGGATTCAAGAAGTACGGCGTGAATGCAACACCCTGATTACTCTGGGCGCATGCGCAACTGCCGGGGGCATTCAAGCGCTGCGGAATTGGAAGGATGTCGACGAATTCGTTCGCGTAGTTTATGCGACGCCACAATTCATCAGCACGCTCAAGCTGTCGACACCTGTTGCTGAGCACGTGCCGGTGGATTTTGAGTTGCGCGGCTGCCCAATCAACAAGCTGCAACTGATTGAGCTGATTGCCGCGACGCTCGCGGGACGTAAGCCGAACATCCCTACGTACAGCGTCTGTATGGAGTGCAAGCGCCAGGGCAATGTTTGCATCGCGGTTACATGTGACAGTCCTTGCATGGGACCCGTCACGCAGGCCGGCTGTGGCGCGCTATGCCCCAGTTACAACCGCGGATGCTATGGCTGCTTTGGCCCCATGGAGAGCGCGAACACGGCCTCTCTCGCCAATCACTTTCACTATCTGGGACATCCTGCCGATCAGGCAGTGCGCGCCTTCCGGAGCTTCAATGCCTGGGCGTGGCAATTCCGCAAGGCCAGCGAGGAGTGTGAGCGGCAATGACGGCACGCACCATTCAAGTGGAAACGCTCGCCCGAGTTGAGGGCGAAAGCTCGCTTTACATCAAGATGGCCGGCGAGCGCGTGGCCGACGTAAAGCTCAAGATCTATGAGCCTCCGCGTTTCTTTGAGGCGTTCCTGCGCGGCCGGCACTACTCGGAGGCCCCGGATATCGCGGCACGGATTTGCGGAATCTGCCCTATCGCCTACCAGATGAGCGCCGTGCATGCAATTGAACGAGCACTCGGCGTCAAGCCGGAGCCCATCATCCGCCTGCTGCGACGTCTCTTTTACTGCGGTGAATGGATCGAGAGTCACGCCCTGCACATTTTCATGCTGCACGCTCCGGATTTCCTGGGATATGCCGACTTGATCGCCATGGCGGCCGATCACCGCGAGTTGGTCGAGAAAGCCCTGCGGCTGAAGAAAATCGGCAACCGCATTGTCAGCCTGCTGGGAGGACGGGAGATTCATCCTATCTCAGCAGCCGTTGGCGGTTTTTACAAAGTTCCGACGAATGCGCAGTTGCTGGCATTGGTTCCCGATCTTGAGTGGGCTTTGCAGGTGTCGGTGGAAACCGTGCAATGGACGAAGGGTCTGGAGTTCCCCAGCTTTGAGCAGGATTACGAGTTTGTGGCCTTGCGTCATCCAGACGAGTATCCGCTGAACGAAGGAAGACTCGTATCTAATCGCGGCATGGATATCGATGCTGCCGAATATGAAGACCACTTCACGGAGCTGCACGTGAAGCACTCCAACGCGTTGCAATCGGTAGTCCGTGGCCGAGGTTCGTATCTGGTGGGGCCGCTGGCGCGATTCAGTTTGAATTTCGAGAAGCTGCCGAAAGCTGCGCAGGAAGCTGCGTTGAGCGCAGGTCTGAAGCCTCCGGTCAAGAATCCATTTCGCAGCATTGTGGTGCGGGCGGTCGAACTCGTCTTCGCGTGCAGTGAGGCACTGCGCATCATCAGCGAGTACGAACCTCCCGCGGTTCCCAGATCCGACACCCCCAATCGTGCCGGTGTCGGCCAAGCAATCACCGAGGCACCGCGCGGCATTCTCTATCACCGTTATGCGTTTAACGAGCGGGGCCTCATTCTGACTGCGAAAATCGTCCCTCCAACGTCGCAAAATCTGAGGCGTATCGAAGACGATCTGCGCGAATACGCGACTCAACTTGTTGCGTGGCCTCAAGCAGAAGCAACCTGGAAATGCGAGCAGGCGGTTCGCAATTATGACCCCTGCATATCGTGCGCCACGCACTTTCTCAAGGTCCGGATCGATCGGGAAACCGAGTAATGCTCATTCTGTGCTGCGGGAACCCGGATCGCGGTGACGATGCCGCTGGCATTCTTGTTGCTGAGCGCCTGAAAGAACTCAGCATCGATACGCAGGTTTGTACAGGAGAACCGTCGGTGCTCTTGCAGCAGTGGGATGGAGCACACGACGTGCTCCTGATCGACGCGGTGGTCACCGGCTCGCCGGCGGGCACGATTCATGTGTGGAATGCGTCGAGAACCAGACTCCCTCCTCAGCCATCCGAATCCACTCACGGATTCGGCGTGGCTCTCGCGATCGAACTCGCGCGGAAGCTGGGAAGCCTTCCCGAGCGATTGAGAGTGTGCGGGATCGAAGCTGGGAACTTCGACCTTGGAGCGAAGCCTTCGGCGGCAATACAAAAAGCAGTAGAGGATCTCGCAGACAGGATCGCCGCCGAGTGCAGCCACCAATCGCAAGACAGTCTTCCTGTGCTCTTATGAAAGTCTTGCAGAAGCAACCCCTGCTTTGGCGCTCCTAATGCGCAACTGGCGTCCGCTCCTGCCATGAAAACCGGGCCGGGTACGAACGCTCGTAAGATTTTCTATCCCGGTACGATCGGGCTAGTTCGAGATAGATGGCAATGTCGTGTTCGAGATCCGACTGCTGCCCGTCAAAATAGAAATTGCGTATGGGGATTCCGCCATAATCTCGACTGAGCTTGGGATAGATGGCTTCGCTTACAACACCATTCATGCAGGTAAACGGGCTGATGTCCACGATGCCATCCACCCCGTGCAGGGCAAGATAGGCGGACCTGCCGAGATTCACGACCATCTCGCCCTCTGCTCCAGGAAAGGGAAGGTATGGTCGTGCCAGCTTTATCACTTCGTCGCTCTCGGGTTCTTCGTAGCCGGCGAAATCCTCCACGAATCGGGACTGCAGCGCGTGCTCATCGGCGTACTGGATTCGGGAACGTAACTTCGATTTGAGCATTCCCCAGGAGTAGGTTTGGGCAGCCAGTCTCAGATTGCGGACCTCTTCCATGTTTGTGTAGGCGATCCACTCGGCGATATCAGCCATCCAACACTCCGCGCCTGCGGCCTCTAGGCGCCGTACGAGATCCTGGTTGCTGAAGTTGTTCAGGCGGCAGAAAATCTCCCCGACAACACCAACCAATGGACGGCTGCGGTCAAAGCGCGTAGGTACAGCGCGAAAACGAGTTCTCGAGCGTAGCAACGACGCGGTCAGCGAACGCATCTGGCAGGCAGGGTCGGAGCAACTCTCTTCGAGCGTCTGGCAAAGATCCTCAAGGGATCCGCGAAAGGCCCGGTCGGCCGTCCCCGGCAACGTTTCGTACGGCCGCGTCTGCAATAGGAGTTTGCGAAGAATGTCAGCTGCGACCACGGCGCGCCACGCCGCGCGTACGAAAGCGGTGTCGAAATCCTCGAAATCGCTGTAGCCGTGTTCTCCGTGCGGAGAAAGAACCACAACGTCTCCGTAGCCCTGCTCACGCAGCACCTTCCGCAAAAAGGGCGCATACTGTCCAAAACGGCACGGCCCGTCGGTAGTTCCCATGAAAAAAACAGTGCGTCTGGCATCGAAACCCGGCTGCTTGGCAATTTGCAGGAAATCTCCGGTCGTAATTTTGGCGGGAAAGCATTCGTCCCCGCTCGTGTAGTTGCCGCCCAACTCAAGAGTTCGTGGATTCGAGGGCGGCGTGGGACGGGCATCAATACCCATCCAGCGCATCACAGCACACAACGCTTCGATACTTCCCTCGGCCATGGCGGGAATGTAAACCGCTTTGCCAGCCAGCGGATGATGGGCACCAACTTTCCGAGTTACGCAGCTGTGTTTATGGAGTTGCACCGCAAAAATCCCTTGCTATCGAGATAAGCTTCACATCGCGTGATGTAGCCAGCGTCGTTTGAATGCCCGTCAAATTGCAGCACGAGGCTGGGCTTGCCGCAGGCTTCCTCGAGAAAAGACTTCAGGTAGGAATCCGGGCCGCACTTGAAGTTCGAGATGTAAATCAGATGCAGGTCCGGAATGCGCCTAGTGAACTGTGCTGCCGCCAAAATCAGCCGCCCGGAGTGCCAGTACATGTTTTCGTTGACAGGAGAGATGTCTTCGCCATCGAGCGGTAGAAAGTCCAGGGGCAAAACATTGATCCCGTACAACATCCGCAGTTTGCGGGGAATGTCGCAACACACCGCCCGGTCATAGATGTTGTAGGGGCGGCCCAGCAGCACGATTGCGGGCTCGTGCCTCACGCTCAGCGTTTGTAGGGCGGCCTCCCCCGCTCGCCGCACCACCCTGCCAAAGTTCTCCTGCGCCCGATAAGCCTTCTCCGCCGCGGCATCGCTAGCCGCTTTGCCCCGTCCTAACGATTTGGCCAGCAGGCTTAGCTCCTTGCGGACATGATGCGGCCCCTGACGGAAATGGATGGTTGGGCACAGCAGCTTGGCGTCCAGATCCTTTTCCAACTTCTCTACTGCACGCACCACAAAGGGCAAGGTCTGGTTCCACGGACACAGCTTCGACTCTTTCTGCATGAACGGAGTCTCCGCGTCCACGGCATTGGGCAACAGTATGTAATCCACGCCTTGTTTCAGTAGCGCGTGCACATGCCCGTGCGCCACCTGGATCGGGAAACAAGGCTGCGCAATGGCCAACTCTTCGCCGTTGGCCGCAATACGACCGTCTGTTGGAGGTGACACCGAGACGTTGAAGCCCAATTCCTGCACATAGGTGCACCAGAAGGGAAAGCGATCGTAGAAGAACATAGCGCGAGGAATACCAACCGTCTTTCGTCCCTCTTCTGGAGGTAGGAGTGCATCTTCCAATAACTTGTCGCGGTAGGGGAAAAGATCTTCAATCACCGGATGTCGATCGGTGCGTGACCGTTTACGAAACTTGTCGGAGCATTGGTCTCCCCAGTAGCTCTTCTCACCGTCAATAAGAAACTCCTTCATCTCACAGAAGTTGGAGCAGGCGCGGCAGACAAAGTCTCGACTGGTCAACTCTACTTGGTCCAGGTCAAAACCACGAAACCTACTGGATTCACCCCCTACCCCCATCCGATCGCGTGCGAGCAGCGCCATGCCAATTGCGCCGATCACCCCGTTATGCGGAGGGACAACGACAGTCTTTTTCAGGATGCCCGAGAATGCTGCGGCGACGGCATCGTTATAGGCAGTGCCGCCTTGAAAATAGATGACGTTTCCGATATTCCGCCCACGCACAACCCGGTTCAAATAGTTCGAGGCCACCGAGTAAGCCAGACCTGCACATAAATCAGGGACTGTGGCGCCCTTCAGCAGCAGGTTAGTTACATCCCGCGCCATGAAGACGGTGCAGCGCTCGCCGAGGCGAATCGGGTTTTGCGAGGACAATGCCAACTGTGCGAACTCCCCCTTGATGGCAACTCCCAACTTCTCGGCTTGCTCTTCCAGAAATGAACCCGTCCCAGCGGCGCAAGCTTCATTCATGGTGAAATCCACAACGACACCATCCCGGATGCGAATGAACTTTGAATCCTGCCCGCCGATCTCGAAGATCGTATCCACCTGTGGCATTCCGAGTTGACGGCATACATGCATCGCACCGGTCTTGTGGGCAGTAATCTCATCATTCACGGTGTCAGCGCCCGTGAGTTCGCCGATCAGTTCCCGACCGGACCCCGTCGTCCCTACACCACAGATGTGGACTCGCGAGCCCAGTTCTTGTTTGATCTCCCGGAGTCCCGCGGAGACGACTTCGATGGGACGGCCCGCGGTGGGAACATAAATCTCCTTCAACAGATTGCCTCCCGAGTCAATCACGACCAGGTTCGTGCTGACCGAGCCCACATCAATTCCAAGGTAAGCACCCACCCGTCGGCCTGCTTCCGGCAGCTCGACCGACGGGACGCTGTCCCGCAGGAACACCACGCGCTCGAGCGATAGTTTTTCGGTAGTGGGAAAGTCCTCTGCTCCCGGGGGTTTCGCTTGTATCTGGCGGAACGCGCCGGTTGCGCCATGGCCATTTCGCTCGGCAGCCAGAATGCTTGCTCCCAGCGCGGTCATCCAGCAGGGCGCCTCCGGAGCAAACAAGTCTGACTCCTCGAGCGAAAAGGCCTGCTGAATGGCATCGCGGACTCCTGCGTTCAGTGCCACTCCCCCGACAAATGCCACAGGTGCGACTACCTGCTTTCCCCTAACCATGCCGGACTTGAAGTTTCGCGCCGTTGCCTGACATAGTCCACGCAGGATCTGGTCGGCGGTGTATCCCTTCTGCTGGGCATGGATCATGTCCGTCTTGGCAAACACCGAGCAGCGACCGGCCACCCGGGCGGCACAGCTGGCACCGCGGGCGGCCGCGCCTACATCCTCTACCTCGTAGAGCAGTCGCGACGCCTGCTGATCAATAAAAGACCCCGTCCCGGCAGCGCACTCCGTGCTGCTTTGGTAGTCCAGAATGCCAAGATGGTCTGCACCATCCGCCGCGCTCAGGCGGATGTATTTTGAAGTCTCCCCACCCATCTCAAACACAGTGCGTACCTGGGGATAGAACTCATGCATGCTTCGAGCCAGCGCACGAAACTCATTTTCAAATCCGGCGTCCAAGGCGCGGGCCACCGTTCGTCCACCTGACCCCGTGATCTGAATGCCCGCAATCGACTCTTTCGACACACAATTGCAAAACTCTCGCAGCAGATCTGAGGCGGCTTGCAGCGGATTCCCTTGAAGTCGACGGTAAATGGAGAACACCATTGGACGATCAGACAATCCGTTGCTTTTGGGCAGCCTGGGCAGGAAGAATGACGAAGAGGCTTGAGCCACATGAGCGAGCACGGGATAGTCTTCAGGCGCACCCAACGCCACCAGTTTCACGCTGACTGATCCTACATCCAAACCAAGGCTGATACTCATGCGAGCCGCTCCTTAGAGCCGCACTTCTATTCCCTAATCTCTAGCCAGGCAGGCTCTAACAGCGGAGCAAGCATAGTGAGGAATGGTGATCGCCGAAGCTCGGACCTGCTTCATTGGTTCCGAAGAGGATATGCCAATTCGCATCCGAGGCGAGTGCGACAGTAGTGCGACTTTTCAGCGCTCGTTCATCCCCGCCTGTTGAGCTTGTCGGATAGACAAAGAGACTCGCGCCCATGGCGATGGCGGAAAGATCAATGATGCCATCATCATCGCTATCAACTAAGGCCATTTGTGGGACCACCGCAAAGAGACAGACTGCGAGAAACAAGAAGGGCAGAAGGGGCGGCGAAGCCGACTATCCCTTTTAAGGACGAAGTTCGCTCTGGACGTTCGTGCCATTCGTCACTTCCGTCGAGTGCTGCTCCAAACGCGCCAGCGTTATTACAAGTGGGATGATCGAGTCCTGTCAGTGATGTCGATCACACTTGGATGGCCGGTGAGCAGAAAGTGAGCGGGGCGGAAGAGATCGCACGACTTCACATCAGAACTAAGGGCAAGAGTGAGCGCTCTTCGAGTCAGCACACCCAACGGTTGCCTTCATGCACTCCGCCGTGCGTTGCACCTTGGCGCTGAAAGGGGAGCTATCGAAGTAGCGCCCAGAGTCAAAATGCTGTCTGGGGAGCGCCACCGTGAGCAGGTGCTCGTGGGCACAAAGAGGGGGTGGCGCTGGCGAACGGCGGGACGAAGAGGCGCGAAAACCGCACATCCTACGGGAGTTAAGATGGTGAGCGCGGAAGGAATCGAACCTTCAACCTACTGATTAAGAGTCAGTTGCTCTGCCAATTGAGCTACGCGCCCGCGATGCCGCTGAAAATCCTGGCCAACAGGATTGTGTGACCGGAGGGTAACGGAGCCATCATTCCAGTCCATTCAGGCTCTGGCCCCGTCAAGCCTTGCAGCAAACTCGCCACCGAGGGATGCCGGCAAACCGTCGCAGCCTTGACATCAGCGGTCCCAACGTCAACCTCGTTATTTTAGCTTATCACGGAAGGCAGGACGGTTGCAGGTGCAGACTCGTGTCGTGGCTTTGATCTGTGCTCGCGAGCGAATGCAGGTTCCGTTTGCGTTTGCGAATGCGGGCACTTGCGCCAAACATGAGCAAGGTCGGCGCGTGCCCCGTGTTGACTACGGATCTCGCACCCACTCCCATACACGGACTCCTTCTTCATCGAGAAAGCAGCGAACCTCGGCGTATCTCGTGAGCCGATGAAAGACGGTCGTTGCAGACGCCGCCAGATCCTTGTGGCGTCCGACAAATTCGGGGAATCGGCGCTGCAATATTTCGGTGGCCTCGCGGGTTCGCAGCGGCCGATTCGATTCCATCAGCACGGTACGGCAGGCGCGCGTGAAGCCCGAGCGGCGGCCTGAGACGCCGCGGTCGAGCGCGGCCAGCAGTTGCGGATCAACCACTGACTCCCCGAACAGATTCACGAGCCCATTCAGCAGTTGCCGGATCGTACCAATGCGACGCATGATCTCGCTACGTTGTTGAAAGAGTTCGGTGAGTTCGCGTTCAGCGGAGCGGATCACTTCCTGCACGTGAGGACTCACGGTCGCACCTGACGTCGGGCGTGGGGTCTCGTCCGACTCCTGCTCGTTTCCCGTGTTTGCATTCTCTGGGTGCATGGCTTTCAATCGTGCCGGAACTGGCGCACTGAGCGAACTTGCCGTGTTGGGCCGCTTTCGAGTCATGATGATCGGTGTTCGTCCTCATCCCATCAATCACTCGTGGCCATCCGGCGACGATTCCTCTCAGGCGGTCCAGCAAGATCAATCACGTGACAGTCGAGGAATAAACAGATTTGGCGCTCGGGTATAGATCAGAAACAACATTTGCAGATTAGAAAATCTGATTCCCGCACTCGAGACCGTTGCCAGAGATTCCTCTTACGGAATTCATCGTCGAAACGTCGCCGTGCAACTTCGGTCCGAATCCGTCGCGTTTCTCACCTTTGAAAACAGGGGCCGGTCTGCGACCGGCCCTCGGTTCCTTTCGATTCAAAATGCGCCTCTAGAACTCGAGCCGCAGCGCAAGCTGCATCTGCCGCGGCGAGTTGGCAGTCGCAGTGATGACGCCAAACGAACTCGGCAGTGTGAAGTCCGCCACGCCTCCCAATCCATTCAGAGGCAATGCGAAGCTTGGATGGTTAAACACGTTGAAGGCTTCTGCGTGGAACTCCATTCTCACACTTTCCGTGAGCTTGAAGTTCTTGATCAGAGCCATGTCAGTATTCGAGTAGCCGGGTCCGTGAAGGTTGTTGCGCGGGCCCATTTCCAATCCCACCGGACCGGAGAACGATCCGATAGCCGCCGATGGATCTGCAAAGAACTGCAGCGCGTTTCCGTTGTTGGGATCGTTGTGAATCCCTCTACGGATCGCGTGAGTATCGCCGTTGAAGATGCCGGGCGCAACCGTCGCGAAGCCGATAGGAAATGCATTCGACCCGGTGCGGAAAGCAAGTCCTGTGTGCCAGTTCTCGATGCCGGAGATAGCCCAGCCGCCGATGACCTGGTTCAGCATGCCGGACGCGCCGCCTCCAAACGTTTTGCCTCGTCCGAACGGCAGCTCGTAAACGCCGATCATGCTGATGGAGTGGCGCACGTCGAAGTCAGAATCACCTTTGCACACGCGCAAATTCGTGATGTCGCAAACGAAGTCCGTGAAGAATGAGTTTGCGGCTACCGAAGCGTTATCGATCGAGTGCGCATACGTGTAATTCAAATCGAACTGCAGCCCGTTGGAATACTTTTTGTGAAGCGTTGCGAGCAATCCGTTGTAGCTGGAGAACGACTGGTTTGTGACGTACACGTTCGTGTCGAATTGCGGGCTCAGGCCGATACCCGATGCCAGTGCGCCGTTTTGATTCAGGAAGGAGACAGAGTCGGAGAGATCGCCACGGGTGACCAGACCACCCACGAAGTCATACAGCAACTGCGTGCAGTTTGGCTCGCCGAAGATCGTACAGTCTCCGCCGTAGTTTGCGTTTGTAGCAGCGGCTACTTCATTCTCGAAGAAAGGCTGCGGCGTAACCACGCCGTTGAATCCCGGTTGCCGCACTTGGGTCGTTAGCGCAGAAAAGTCACCCACAAGCGTATGACCGGATGCCGGATCGGTGAAGTTCAGTGTCTGGCCTGCATCCGCCTGTATCAGCAGACGGCGGCCAAGGCGTCCGAAGTAGCTGAGGTCCAACTGAAACTTTCCGGGCAACTCGCGTTGAATCCCGAACGTGAAGATGATGTTGTACGGGGTCTTCAGGTTTCGATCAATCGCGTAGTTGAAAGTGGATCCAGTCGACTCTCCAAAAGCGTTTCCAGTATCGTCCACGAAGGGAGTAAATGGATTCGTGGGCTGCTGAGGAGTTGTCAGGCCGCCTGGCACATCGGTGATCGCGGTGAATTTAGGATCGTTTGCCAGGTCGGAGGCGGCTCCGGAACCACCGAAGTTGGTCGTGGTCTGACTCGAGAACAGGTAACTGTTGCGGTTCTGCTCGAAGTTCACCGCCTCGGTGCCTGGATGATCGAAGACAATTCCCGCGCCGGTGCGAATCACAGTCTTGCGGTCTCCCAACAGACGACCTAGGAATCCGTCCTTTGCAGGCGGATTGTAGGCCAGACTTAGACGCGGCGCAAAATCTCTCCAATCAGCGTTGTAGTAGCCCGGTCCGTGATTGGTCTTGCCACCCTTTGTGTAGACCACGAAAGGGATGACGTCGCTGGTCGTACCTGAGAGACCAGCCGCCGCAGCAGCTTTACGGTTATTGAAAAAGGCGGCCGAGTCGATGTTTTGAACGCTCTGGTACCCCTGTGTTTCATAGGGAACCGAGTAGAACTGCCAACGCAATCCGTACGTCAACGTCAAGTCGTTCCGCATCCGCCACGTGTCTTGTGCGTAGACCTCCGTCTCGTAGTAACGCCACTTGCGGATGTCTCCAGAATCTTGCGGCAGAGGCTGCTGAGCCAGGTTGTAGTTGATGTTCTGCTGCCACGAACCAATGCGGCCCACGTTGAATGCCAGTGCAGTATCCCATTCGGTGCTCGCCACGAAATCGGGATCCTGCAAAATATCATTTGGTCGCAGGCTGGAATTCAGACCGAAGAGGTTTCCTCCCAGACCAATTGTGATCGCATTCAGATCGAGCGTTTCATTCGACAGCGCGGTGATGGGCTTGAAGGTTCCGCCGACTTGGAAGTTGTGCGTGCCGCGCTGGTATGAGAAGTCGTCGCGGAAGATTGGAATCGGAATGTCACGTCGTTGCGTTGACTGACCTATATAGGGAGAGTCAAGGATTGGCTGATTCGATCCATTGTTGGCAAAGATGCTGAAGTCGTTGGCTCCCGCCGGATTGAAATGGTCCGGGAAGTTCAGCCGCGATCTCGATTCGCCGAAGGTGAACTGATTCACTTTGTTCGCGCTGATCGTCCACGTATCGCCCACCGAAAACGTGTAACTAGTGTCGATGATGAACTTCGTGACCGGATCGCCTGGGAATTGCACCGTCGCGCCATTCACATTGTCGCCCAACTTCTCGCCAATGATCGAATACTTTGCGAACAGACGATGCTTGCTGCCCGCGTTGAAATCGACTTTCGCGATTAAGTTGTTTTCCGAAAGATGGTCTGGAGCGCTGAAGCGGAACCCACCCGTATTGATGCCGTCGCCGGCGTTCAGGTCGTTCGCGATGGGATACCGTCCAGCAATAAAGGAAGTCAGTGCTGCGTCCGGCGAGAGACCGAACATGTTTTGAACATCGGTAGCCGTGAGTTGAGTAATGCACTGGGGCGTGGTGTTGATGCGGCTGTTCTCATCGCATCCTGCACCACTGTTGATGTACGCCAAACCGCCATTTCGCAAGTTGCCAACGGGCAGAATCGAATTATCGAGAGGAACGATGCGCTCGACGTTGTCAGTTTGTGCGTCTCTGCGTCCGTTGTAATCGAGGAAGAAGAATGCCTTGTTCTTCTTGATCGGGCCGCCGAGCGTCACACCGAACTGGTTGCGGTTAAGCTGCGTCCGCGGAACTCCGGCGCGGATATTGAAGTAGTCATTCGCTTCAAACACGGTGTTGTACAGATATTCGAACACCGATCCGTGCCAATCATTGGTTCCGCTCTTTGTCACCAGCGTAATTTGGGCGCCAGCGCCGCGACCTTCCGCGGCCAGAGGATTCGCGGTCTCTCCGCGAAACTCCTGGATGGAATCTACCGGCGCGTTTGCCGTGGCGGTGAACGCCTGGCCGGTGCCGAAGTCGTTCACATCAAGTCCGTCCAATGTGATGTTGCCCTGATCGATGCGAGAACCAGTGACTGCGCCAGTTCGACTATTGTTGGGATCGTCGACCGCCGATGACGCCACAACTCCCGGCTGGAACTGAACCAGCGAAGCCATCGAGTCGCGGAAGAGCACCGGCAGGTTGTGAACTTCGCGAATATCAAAGTTGTTTCCAATCGAAGTGTCGGTGGTGTCGAGCGTAACGGCGGATGCCGCTCCCGTCACTTCGACCGTTTCAGACGCCGCTCCAACTTTCAGTTGCGCGTTCTGAGTGTGGGTCGCGTTCACTGCCAGATAGACGTCGGCCACTTTCACCGTGTCGAAGCCCTGCTTGCTGAACGTGAGCTCGTATCCAGGACCAGGATGCAACTGCGTGAACGAATACGCACCCACTGTATTCGTCTTCGCTTGATACGTAGTGTTCGTCTTCGTATCCACAAGTTTGACATCGGCGTCAGAGACGACGGCGCCACTCACGTCGGTGACGACTCCAGTAAGCGAAGCTACGTCCTGCGCCACGACAAAGGTCGGAACACCACATAACATCGCAAACACAAGCAGGCTCAAAGCGCTCCACCTCAGCGCAGAACGAAAAGACGAATGCGTCATCACGATCTCCTTGCAAACCAGGATGGTTTGGAACCGAGGCCGCACACCACAGACACCCACGCCCGAAGCAAACGCCCCTACATGGAGGGTGCAATCCCCGTTCCATAACATTTAGCTGTAAGCTTTGGTTTATCGCGGGGTAGACAATTCGTTCGAAGCTGTTGAGTCGCGCAGAGCTGCGGTTTTACGGATGCCCTTGTATGAGAATCGGTATAACTTCTGGTAAACAGTGATTTGAGTTTCGCGCAGAGGACATGTTTGCGATGAGACAGCTTTCCGCTGCAACGGTCAGCGTCGGAACATAACTTTTGTCGCAGAAACATCGAATTGTCAGTCGAGACAATTCGGTTCGCAAGGCAGAAGCGGGTATCCATCCTTATTACTGGTGATGGCTGGGAGCGTTCAGTCGCTTAGTGAGAGCGCAGAGTTCCGAAGAGACAAACTAGTGAGCGCGCGCCCGCAAAGAATTTCCTTGGAGCGCAAAACTGGCGTGGATTATCGCGGCACTACTCCCAGAAGAATAAAGAGTACCCAAGCGGGAATTTGTAAGGTAGGAACGGTGTTCCAGATCGGCCACCAGAGTTAGAGACAAAAATGTCGCCATCGCTCGCACGCGCGGGAGCTCGCGCCGTTTGAAGCTTAGCTACGACCGCTGACGAATTTCCGCAGCCAATCCGCCGCCTGGCGCACTCACTGCAGGACGCCGCGGCGGCAACTGATCTGCGGCCACCGGCGGCCGATGCTCGACCGTCCCAATCACCGGCACTTCGCCCATACCATCGGCATAAGCCATTGAAGCAAAGCGCTGCTCCCCGCACATGCGGTCGATCATGCGCTGTTGTCGACGGCTGAGTACGGCGTGCGGAAGAATCGGGAAATTGCGGAACATCCAGAGCAGATATACGCGCTGAGTGAATGATGGCATTACGTATCGCGGACCAATGGGCGTCTGCACTTGCACCACACCGGCCGCCAGTTTATCAATCAACATACCTGGGCCCACCTGGAACCTGAAATTTGCCAGAGCAATTCTAGGGCCGCCATTATTGCACCGCCAGCGATGCAATGGGAAGCTTTTTTTCACAGACTTACGGGCAGGCCCACCGAGTAGCGGGCTCGATCTCTCGAAACCGTGAACTTTTTGGGAAGGGACAGCGGGAAGCGAGTTCTGAAACGGTCCGGGCACACCACCAACTCCGCCATAGGCTGGAAGTCAGACAGTGACTTCGGGGAGGATATCCATACGCTGGATCTGTGCCGCTACCCCGAATTCTGATCCGTTCTCTTCGACGCGAACGATGGTGGCCTGGCAGCAGACCCAGCATTTCTCGCCTGAAGTGAGCTCGGGTGGGAGAATGAGGACCAATTCCACGTCGGTGCCCTCTTTCATCCGGGACTTGGTGTAAAGAAACACCCCATTGGCGCTTACGTCGCGAGTCTGGGCAGCGTGGTCGGTTCCCTCGTGCGTGCGAACGCGCGTGGGGACGCGAGTGGAAATCCTTGTTCCGGCGCGGCGCTCGGTGTCGACTTTCATAGCGTCATAACGCCCAACTAATGTACACCAAGGCGTCAAGTTGGACGAGCGGGGGCGGATATTTCGCTGAGCATTCGATCCAAAACGGGAGGGCTGAGGTCTGAGATCCTGGTTCCTCGACCTTACATAACCGGACGTTTCGCGCGTTCTCCGGGGACGACCAGAGCCTGCTCCATAGTGGGCACGTTAGTACCGCGGAGCTTGGCTTCGACTTCGTGAAGTTTGTCTGTCCGCATCGTCTCGTAGTAGGCCTGGACCAACAACTGCAGGGTGAAGGGATTGTCCTGATCTTCTTCCAGGTGTGAGATCGCATCTTCGTATTTCTTCTGGGCCATGAGCAAGGTTCCGGCAGCGCCCTGATACGAACTCTGAATGACGCGATTGCGGCTGCCATTGGCCAGAGCCTCAAGTTCCTCAAGCGACTTGTCGGCCAGCGCATGGTTGCCAGAGTTGGCGGCAAACACAACGCGGTTGCGGAGGATGCGCGACAGTTCCTCGTCGCGATCGGAGGGGGAAATGGTGGCTTGGTGGTGGAGGGCTTCTTCGGCCAGTTTCAAGTCTTTGAAGGCGACGTTGGCGTCGGTCTGGTATTCGGCTAGATGACGATAGGATTGCGCTTCCTGCAGCCCTTGCGCCTTGCCGTGAGCGTTTTGAGCGATCTCAAGGAACTCCTGGTCGGCTTCCACGAAGTTGCCGTCGCGAACGTAGGTCATCGCCTTCTGCATGCTATAGGTCAGGCGGTCAGCCTCGTTGTGAGCAAAACGAATGGCCTTGTCATATTCGATGCGGGCCTGCTCCTGATTGCCCATGAGCGCATACGTGTCGCCGAGGCCGAGTTGCGACGTGATGAAATCGGGATCGATCTTAAGCGCGGCACGATAGTGCTGAAGCGAACCCTCAAAGTTTCCGGCCATGCGGAGGAGTTCTCCGTAGGAATCCTGCGGATTGGGCTCCTTAGGCAGCAGTACGACGTAGCGGTCCATCGCTGCAAATGCCTTGGCAAATTCCCTGTTGCGAGCGTCGACATAAGCGAGATCGTTCAAGGCCGCCGGGAAATTCTTGTCGAGAGCCAGCGCCCTCTCGAAGAAGCGTTGCGCCTGGTCGTTGCCGTTTTCTCCCATCAGCCAGTTGCCGGCGAGGTAGAGCAGATGCTTGTCATGGGGATACATCTCAAGCATGTCGTTCATGGCCGTAATGCCGCCAATAAAGTCGTTTTCCTGCACTTTGACGATCCAGGCAATCATGAGCTGCTCGCCAGGAGTTAGCTTGGGCGCGAGCGCTTTGGCCCTTTCGCGAGCGGCGCTGACTTCGTCGGGATTACCGCTGTTGAAGGCAATCCAGGCCCACGCGACGGCAAGATTTGGGTCTTCTTTTACTGCGGCACGCCATTCGTCGTTGCAGCGTTCCAGATAGAGATTCTCGTAGTCGACCATTCCCTTCTCATACAGCTCGCGCGCTTTCGCGGACGACGTCGTGATCGGCAGGTTCGTGGAGCTGCCCCTCTTGACATGGTGGGCATAGAGAGGAGCGGCCAGAGATAGACCGAGCGCGAAAACGGCGCAGGCTTTCACAAGAGAGAGGCGGTGCATCAAGTTCTCCGGAACAGAGCTGTGTGGGGAGGGACTACTAGCGAAGGGTAACATTGGTGGAATTGAGGGACGAGGTGACGAAAGGCGCTGGACGGTTGTACTTCCTGATCGGGACCATTGGCATGGCTTTACTTCGTGGCTTCCGCCCATTCCTCCTCGCCGTGGTGAAGCAGCGCCTCGCGGTCTTTGGGAAGTATCCAGCGTTGCTTGATCAGGTCGTCGAGAGCGGTCCTGTAGCGACTCAAGTAATCTTCGCGGCCGGCGTATCGCTCTGCGATGGACTTCCGCGGGTCCCCGGACTTTTCGCGTTCTGCGGCAGTCTTGGGAAACGGAAGGTAAGACGCTTCGAACGCCACGCGTTGATCGGGTGCGCCGATCGAAGCATCGCGAAGATTCCAGCTCGCATAGGTCGCGAGAGGAACGGTTACTTCGGGCAAGCGGACGCCATCGCGTTCGTTGCCGTCCGCGTCGACCTGGGGCACGAGCACCTGGAACGGCTGGCCAACTTTCGGCGGCTGGACTGTGAAAACTCCGTTGCGCCAGTTCGGGCCGAAGTCGAGGCGCCAACCTTCATTCGCTTCATGTGGCACGCTAACACCCGGGATCGCCGCAAACTTGTATTCGCTAAGTGGGATGAGCGTTCCGTCGGCGATCTTCGGATAGCTGCTCACCGGCGGAAGAGTGTTGGTGCGAACCCAGGCGTCCATGTTGGAGATCATCGCGCGCCAGAAATACTTGACGGGAAGCGGTGATTGCAGCTGCTGGCCGAGGAGATCGCCGGTTCCTTTTTCTGGAGGAAATGGCCCGGTGAAGTGCTGCAGGCCGGTGAAGTGATAGATGCGGACGTTGTCAGAGGGAATCGCATCGTGTTTGCCGTCGGCGGTGACGTGTATAAGCGCGGCGGCGCGGCCCCAGTATTCGTAGGAAGTATTCGAGAAGAAAACCTTGGGCACAACTTTGTCGGCGGCCGCGCGATCGAGCAAGCCGCCGATGTCTCCTGTGACTGAATCTTTCTCGGGGCGATCGGTAAAGGGAAAGATGTCGGTGGGAAAAAAGACTGACGAAGTTGGCTGCGCGTCGCGCGAGGGCTGCGCAAACCGGTAGTTGAAGCTTCCCCGGCCGGCGCCGGCAACGTGGGCAAGAACGCCGTCGAGGGCGATACGACCTTCTTCGTCAGCGTTGAAACCTTGATAAAGGAAGTCGCGGAGAAACCGACCATTCTGCGAAATGCCTTCTCCATAGACACGCGCTACGGGGGCGATGGCGTACGGGGCGTGCTTAGCGTAGGAGGCGAAATCGCGAATCGCGGCGAAGCCTCCTCCGGCCACGACGGGATCGGCAACCACATAAACGTATTCGTAAATCTTGCCCGGTTGGAAACCGCCTACCAAGTGGATATGCCGGTCACTCGGCGTGAGTTTGCCGTCGATGGCATGAGCGAACTGCCATTCGGCGCGCGGTATGACGACGCGCTCACCATTTCGGGTGTAGCGGACCGTAAGAGTATTGCGGGGGTCGTCCGGCGCGGACACCGGATATTCAGTGCCGCCCATGCTGCCGGTGATGAGATGTCCCAGGGGAATCTCTGGCATCGCGATCGAGGGCATCAGATCGCCGCGCAATAGGCCAGTGATCGTCTTTCCATTGTCTTTTGCGATTGGCGCAAAGAACTGGAGCGCGTCAGCGCCCGCGGCATCCCATTGCCAACCGAGGCTGACGACGGTGAAGCCGTTGCGCAAAAGCCATTCGTCTCCGGCGTCGTCCGCGAGATCCCAGTGTCCGCCGTCGACCAGAGAGAGAATGTGGGAATGACCGCGGTTGGGAACTTCGAGAATCATCGAGCCGTTGCCTTTGTGGGCGTCTTTCGGGCGGACGGCGATGAAGTCGGATGAAAATTCCACTTCGCCATTTTTCAGATTCACGGCGCTGGCGAGATCGACGATGCGCTGATTGTGGGGATTGGCAACTGGAAGCGAGAAGTAGACGCGCCCGACGATGCGCTCGTAGGCGCCAACGTTGCCGAAAAGCTTGCCGTTCAGGACATCGGTGCGAGACTTGATCTCGACACGAACGACACGCGCCTGAAGCGGCAGCACCGAAAGAATGAGACATAGAATGGGGGTTGGCAAAGAAAGACGCAGTCGCATGCGCGGAAGAATAGCATGATGGGAGGCCGCCATTGCGTCGTTCGTTGTTGTCTTGCCTCGGTTCAGTCCCGGCGTCCGGTGTACAATTCCTCGCACCGCAGAAATCCAGAAAATTTGGTCGCGATAAATCCTCCTCGGTGACGAAACATGAAAAGAGTTTTCCCGACGTTCACTGCTATCTCGATTCTCTTCTTTGCGTATTTCTGTACAACATGTCTCGCGCAACAGTCTGATTCGCCCAAGGCCCAAACCTCAA
>Ga0070735_10000413_pt1 | contig 47794 bp, 45 predicted proteins | sample Coa_R1_FD_66443 | JGI IMG/M metagenome (GOLD analysis project Ga0070735, IMG submission 66443) | Surface soil microbial communities from Centralia Pennsylvania, which are recovering from an underground coalmine fire - Coalmine... | ecosystem: Environmental > Terrestrial > Soil > Unclassified ... | reverse complement strand
CAGGTACGACCCACAAAAGAAGCCAGCGAGAACAACATTCTGAATGGCGAAGTCGACTGGGTGTACGCCGAGGAACTCAGCGTACGCAGCAATTATTTCTGGTCGCCGGATGGCAAGGACATCGTCTACCTGCAGATGGATGAAACCGATGTCCCTTCTTACCCGATAGTGGATTGGATGCCAACCCACCTCAGAGTTGACATGGAGAAATATCCGCAGGCGGGCGATCCCAATCCGGTTGTGCGGTTGGGAGTGGTTAGCGCTTCAGGTGGGAAGACCAAGTGGATTTCGTTGGGCAGCGATCGGGATGTTTACATTCCGCGTTTCGGCTGGGTCCGCGATGGTTTGATTTGGGCTGAGGTGTTGAACCGAGCCCAGGACAACATGGATCTGTACTTCGTCGACGTGCATTCTGGCCACTCGCACAAGGTCCTGACTGAGAACACCCGCGGAGCATGGGTGAACGTCAACGATGATTTCCAGATTCTCAAGGCGGGAGACCGCTTTTTGTGGTCGAGTTGGCGCGATGGGACCACGCAGCTTTATCTCTACAGCTTCGATAAGGCCAACCCGCTCGCATCCGACGCCAAGCTGGATCGTCAACTCACGAAAGGCGACTTTGAAGTGCAGGCCGTCGACGGTGTTGATGAGAGCGCCGGAGTCGTGTACTTCACCTGCAACAAAGATGACCCGCGGCAACAGCAGTTGTATTCCGTGAAACTCGACGGCCCTGATCTTCGGCGCATTTCGAAGGAAGAAGGAACGCACAAGCCGACCTTTGCGGATGACGGCAAGCACTATGTGGACCAGTTCTCATCATTAACGGTCCCGCCTCGACTAGCGGTTTGTATGAACGGAGCCTGCCAGACGATTTGGAATTCCGCTAGCGCAGACCAATTTGAGCTGCGCCCGCCCAAATTCATGGAGTTCAAGGCGGACGATGGCACGCTGCTTTATGGCGAGTTGGTTGCGCCGTCCAATTTTACAAGCGGCGAGAAGATTCCCCTGATCGTGAACATTTACGGTGGCCCAGCGGCGCAGCTCGTGACCAACAGCTGGATCGAAGATTGGGCTGGATCGGATGGACTCTTCCACCAATTGTTGTCACAAAAAGGTTTCGCCATCTTCACCGTCGATAATCGAGGAACTCCGAATCGCGATCGCAAATTCATGACCGCGGTGCGACACCAATACGGTGGCGTGGAGTTGAAGGATCAGCTCACCGCGCTTGATCAGCTACTCGCTCAATATCCGCAACTCGATCGCGATCGTGTGGCGATCTGGGGATGGAGCAACGGCGGATCGATGACGCTCTACGCTTTGACGCACTCAGACCGTTTCAAGGCCGGGGTATCGGTTGCTCCGGTAACGGATTGGCATAACTACGACTCGATCTACACCGAACGCAACAACGGGCTGCCAACTGACAAGGATACGACTAGCTATGTCGATATGGATCTGCCGAAGGTTGCAAGCAAGTTGCACGGTGCGCTCTTTCTTGCGCACGGCACAAGCGACGACAACGTGCACTTTCAGAACAGCATTCAGATGATCGATGCGTTGATTCAGGCCGGCAAGCCGTTGCATTTCATGGCCTATCCGAATAAAACGCACAGCATCTCGGGTTCGGCGGATCGCATCCATCTGTTTCACATGATCGAAGATCATTTCGAGCGGGAGTTGAAATGAACATTTCTCGCTGCGGATTAACGTGCATGAACACGGATTAAACCTTAATGACTGCTAAAGAGAAACTCACTTCGATTGGCCCCCCAGTCCCAGAGTTGCCAGTTGCCGACGTTGAACGCGCGCAACAGCATTACAGAGATGTGCTGGGATTCGAGATTGGGTGGCTCTACCCAGGCAAAGAGATCGGCGCGGTATCACGCGGTCACGCAACGGTATTTTTTCGCAAGAGAGAAGAGCCGTTTGAGCCAGTCGTTCACTGGATGTTCGCTGAAGACATCGATGCTTCGTATGCCGAACTGCAGTCGCTCGGTGCGAACATCGTGGAACCTCTCGAGACAAAGCCCTGGGGACTGCGCCAATTCACCGTGAGGGATCTTGACGGCAACATCTTCTACTTCCATCACGACTGAACTCCAGCCGCGAAGTTCATTCCAGCGTGTACACTCTTGCTTTGTCCTATGCAGCGTCTTTCTCTGGGCGACTTTGAACTTATTGCGGTCTCGGATGGCATATACAGACTCGATGGCGGGGCTTTTTTCGGGGTCGTGCCGAAATCCCTCTGGAAAAAGAAAGTCGTCCCGGACGAGAACAATCTGGTGGACTCTGGCCTGAATTCTGTTGTCGTACGGACCGGCGACCACACCGTGCTGATCGAAACTGGGATTGGCAACAAGCTGCCCGAAAAGATGATCAAGATTTACGGTCAGCCCGCCCAGTTGCTGGACAACCTTGCAGCAGCCGGCATTGCCCCAGAGGACATCGATATCGTCATCAACACACATCTCCACTTCGACCATTGCGGATGGAATACCGTGCTTCGCGGGGCAACCCTCGTTCCGACTTTTCCGAAGGCCAAGTATTTTGTCCAAGCCGGCGAGTGGGAGTACACGAAGGGGCCTATGGATCGCGACGCCATCAGCTATATCGCTGCGAATTACGAACCATTGATCACCAGCGGCCAGATGACGCTGCTGCGAACTGATCAAGAGATCGTGCCCGGGGTCTCTGTCCAAGTTTTTCCAGGCCACACGCGGCACATGCAGGCGGTTTTGGTCGAGAGCGGCGGCCAGACTGCCTGCTACATTTCAGATTTGATTCCCACGAGCGCGCACCTCGATCTCGTTTGGGGCATGGCATTCGATCTTTTTCCGCTCGAAACCATCAAGAGTAAGAAGCGGTACTACGAGAGAGCGGTTCCGGAGAAATGGCTGACGATGTTCACGCACGACCCGGCAGTACCGTGGGCGTACGTCGAGAAGGATGAGAAGGGCAGGATGGTGGCAGTGAAGGTCTGATTCGACCGTCGCGGGCAGGAATGCCCGCGCTACAAAATCAAATCTGCTACTCGTACCTTAGCGCCACCATCGGATCGACCTTCGTCGCTCTGCGCGCTGGCAAGTAGCAGGCCAGGAATGCAATCGCACCCAGCAGGACCGCAACTCCGGCGAAAGTAACCGGGTCTGTCGGCTTCACGCCGAACAGCATATTCGACATGAGCCGCGTCAGTCCTAGAGCCGCCAGCACGCCGATCACAATGCCCACCATTGTCATGTTCGCCCCATCGGACAGAATCATCCTCAGAATATCGAGCGGCCGAGCGCCCAATGCCATGCGCACACCGATCTCGCGTGTGCGCTGGCCCACAAAGTAAGACAGCACACCGTAGATTCCGACTGCGGCCAGAAGCAGTGCGATCGCCGCAAACGCTGCGAAGAGAATCATGGTGAAGCGCTTGGCCGCAATCGAATCAGCCACTACGCGATCCATCGTGGATGCGTCGTAGATTACCAGGCTGTTGTCGAATTGAAGGAGGCGTTGGCGAAATGTGTCCAGACTCGGTACACCCGCCTGCCGAGTACGGACATAGGCCACGTCGAAGCGTGCTCCTTCACGTACCGACTTATCAGAAGTCTGCCAGAACGGAACGTAGGCTTCCGTGTGCAACGCTCCGGGGCCATCCTCGGTTAGACCCCATTGGTTCACGTGCCCCACAACCCCAATAATCTGCGCAGGCGGTTCTTTGTCAGGACCCGTCGTGCCAGGATCAAAGTCTACGAATTGCCCGATAGGGTCGCGACCGGGAAAGTACTGTTGAGCGAAGCTTTCGTCAATTACGACGACCGGTTGGGAACGCTCGTTGTCCTGCATGGTGATGAAACGGCCGCGGAGAAGCGGAATCTGCATGACCTTGAGGTATTCGGGCTCGACTGCATGCATCAACGCCCAGGGAAGTTTTGAGTAATGTTCCGGTTTGGGGGTTCCGACGATCCAAAACCATTCTTCGTCGTCGCCCTGCATGGGTTGAGAGCGGCCTTCGAACGAAATGCTGTCTACGCCTGGAGTAGTGGCGATATTGTCATGCATTTGCCGGTAGTAGGCGCGAATCGCATCCGGGGTTTCCTGCTTGAGATTCTCGCGGGCCGCCGTGCTGAAGGTGAGCAGGTTGTGTGAGTTGAAGCCGGGGTCGCTCGACCATAGATGAAACAGTGTTCGTAGCATCAGCCCGGCACCTACCAGCAGGACAAGGGCAAGAGCAGTCTCTACTACGACGAATGTTCGCTGCGCGCCTAAATGGCTACCCGAAAGGGATCGCCCGCTCTCCCTCAAAGTCCGATCAAGGCTGGCGTTGGACATCTTCCAGGCGGGAACTAATCCAAAGACGACTCCGGCAAATACTGAGATCACGAAGGTGAAAAGGAGCACCGTCGGATCGAGGCCAATCTCTTCGGCTCGAGGCAGACTTTGCGGAACCAACAATAGCGCGGCGCGAGTGCCCCAATGCGCAAACAACAAGCCAAGGGCGCCTCCGGCTACGGCTAATAAGGTGCTCTCGGTTAGCAGTTGGCGGATGATGCGTCCCGGCGACGCTCCCAGAGCGATCCGGACAGCAAATTCCCGTTGCCGGGAGCTCGATCGCGCCAATAAAAGATTGGCCACATTGACGCACGCGATGAGCAAAACAAATGCAACTGCGCCCAGCAAAACCAGCAACACCGGCCGGATGTTGCCGATCATCTTTTCGCGCAATGGGACAAGAGTAGCACCCGTGTTGCTGTTCACGTCGGGATAAGCTGTGGAGAGATCGTGCGTGACGCGCTCCATATCGGTCCGCGCCTGCTGAATGGTCACACCGGGCTTGAGCCGGCCGACGGCGTCGGTGCCCCATCCGGCCGCGCGATTTCGAAAACGCGGCTCGCTGTACTCGCCGATCGGCGTGTAAACATCATTCAAAAGGTAGGTTTGGAAATTCTGGACTTTGAGATCAAAGCTGTTGGGAATGACACCGATGATCGTTCGGCCCACATCATCCAAGATCAGGCGCTGGCCAACGATTCTTGGATCAGCGCTAAACTTCCGACGCCACAACCGCTCCGAGATCATCACCGTGGGATTGGCGCCGAGTTGGTCTTCTTCCGGCCTGAATTCCCGGCCCATCATGGGATTTACGCCGAGAATTCCAAAGAGTCCCGCCGAGATCATCTCTCCGTGCACGCGTTCCGGTTCTCCACGTCCCAGCAGGTTGAAACCGGTACTTCGGTACGCGGCGACGGCGCTGAAGCTTTTATTCATGCGCTGCCAGTCGAGGAAGTTCATGTAAGAGATCGACGCGAAGTGGAAGTTCTGCCGGTCTTGAAAGAGTGAGACCAACTGGTTCGAGTCGTGATAAGGCAGGGGATTCAGCACGACCGCGTTTACGACCGAAAAGACCGCCGTGTTTGCGCCGATGCCAATGGCCAACGAAAGCAGTGCAATGATCGTGACGGTTGGCGCTTGCCGCATCCACCTTAATCCGAAGCGAAGATCCTGTAGGAATGTGTTCATAGGTCGGTCTCGTAATTTAGACGTTCGAGCTTTGGAAGTCGCAATCTGCGAGCCGAGTTGGACGTTTGTAAGATATTGATTTAATGCAACTTATACCAGTGGCCTCGACTTCGCGAGCGGTACCGTGGGTCGTTTTTGGGATGCGGTGTTCGGAAGCGGTCAGCGGGACGCGACCGCTGCAAGGCGAAACTCAAAGAACTCTTCCACGCGCGTGAGAACTTCGGGGGCGCTCTTCGACTCGTAAATCGCCTTGCGCAACGCAGCCCCGCCCGGGACGCCATGCGTGAACCATGACGCGAACTGCTTCATTTTGCCGATCGCGTCCGGCAGTTCTTCCTCAATCAGCATCTGGAAATATGTCCGAATCATTTGGTACCGGTCAGATTCACTAGGTTGGTCGTAGCGCCCGGTTGTTATGTATTGTTCAATCTGCCGGAAGATCCATGGATTCGATGGTGCGGTCCTGCCGATCATCACCGCATCGCAGCCAGTTTCGCCGACCATTCTGCACGCATCTTCCGGAGTCCGAATATCGCCGTTACCGATCACGGGAATCTTCACGGCAGCCTTGACCGCCCCTATCCAATCCCAGCGTGCCTGGCCACTGTAACCCTGCTCGCGAGTGCGGGCATGTAGAGCGACAGCGCAGAGGCCGCAATCTTCCGCCATTTTCGCTAGTTCGACGCAAACGATCTCTTGATCGCTCCAGCCAGCACGGAATTTGACTGTGAAGGGAATCTTTACCGCGGCGCGAACCGACTCAAAAATTTTGCCGATGCCCGGCAGGTCGCGTAAAAGTCCCGAGCCGCCGTTGCACTTGACGACTTTCTTCGCCGGACAGCCAAGATTCAGATCGACCAGATCAAATCCAAGCCCTTCCACCATGCGCGCAGCGTCCGCCATCACCTGGGGATTACTGCCGAAGAGCTGGGCGGAAATCGGGTGCTCATCTTCGTAGAAGTGAAGGTAACGCTTGGCCTTCTTGTCCTTGGCCCGGAGCACACCGTCGGCCGAGGTGAACTCGGTCATGATCAGGCCGCAGCCGCCGAGGTTTCGAATGAATCTGCGAAACACGGTGTCGGTGACGCCGGCCATGGGGGCGAGAACGGTGGCGGGCGCGATCCGGACGTCGCCGATCATCAGTTCAATGGGGACGGGAACTTCGGCGCGGGGGGGAACGCCTGCACCTAAGCCGACCGAGTTGTCCCAGAACTTACGCACCGCCGTTATTCTACCGCCTTCCTCAACCTTCCCAGATGTGCCACAATTTGCATCACATAACTAATGGCCGAAATACCCAGAATGATTGATACGCCGGTCCAATCTGGTTCTCGGTGGATCGCCCGCGTGATGATGGCGGTGATCCTGGCCGAAGGCATCTGGGGACTGCTGGTTTCACTGACGCAGAACCTTATCGTGCCCTTCTTAGCGCGACAAATGGGGGCCGATCCTCAGTCCCCGCTCTCGCTCGGCAAGGGCAACTACGACTTTCCAGCTCTTTTTGTATCGGTATTGGAGTTTTGCCTGGCGGGAATCGTGGCCGTGATTCTGAACGCCTGGGCCAATAAGGGCGTCACGCCTCCCAAGATTAAGACCGTCACGGTCCGGAAAGTGGTCGCGCCTGCGCCGAGTACGAATTTGTCGATTAATCCGGGCCCGGTTAAGACGGCTGCCGTCTCCCCGATCGCGACTCCGCCAGTCTCGGCCACGCCGGCAGCCGCCACAGCCGTACCCGCACCTGCGCCCGTGCTGCAGGCAACCGTCGCTGCTCAGCCGTCGCCTGCCGTGCCGGCACAAGCCAAAATCGCTCCCACTCCTCCGCCGAAACCAGCAAAGCCAAAGGCTCCTAAAGAGGTTTATTACAACATCGTGGGCGAGCCGATTAATCCGACTGAAGAGAAATAGCTTCTGTCATGAACTGGGCCAAGTAAAAAGCCTCCCGAATCGGGAGGCTTCCAAGCTTTCCTGTGCCGAACTTACTTCTTGGCGGTCTCGCCGGCCTTGGCGTATTTTCGGCGGAAGCGCTCCACCCGGCCCGCCGTGTCAACTAGTTTCTGCTTACCAGTGAAGAACGGATGGCAGCTCGAGCAGATTTCAACGTGGATGTCGCCCCGATGGGTCGAACGCGTGGTAAAGCTGTTTCCACAGGCGCAGAGTACGCGCACTTCGTTATAACCTGGATGAATGGCTGCTTTCATGATTGTTTCTACCTCTTTCGCAATCATTTGATTCTAAAGGATGCCTAAAGATTCAGCAACCCGGCGGGGTGTACCGCGGGTCGTCGTCCATACAGCAATTTCTGTATTTTGCCCTTCCTACTCTGTGAATTAGCTGTTCAAACTGTGCGATTCTTCCGTGTCACGCAAGCTTACTGGGGTTCTGACAGCTTTTCGACCTGTTGCTGAAGTTCTTGCGCGATGGCTTGAGGATCCGCATTCTCGGCAACTAGAATCGGCCGCCCGATCTTCACACCAATTTGCCCCGGCCAGGCAAATTTCTTTCCCGCCTGTTTCCGCTCGAACAATCCGTCGATTCGCATCGGCAATACGGGAATTTGTAAGTTCTTTGCCAGTAGACCGACGCCAGCCCGAAACGGTCGCAGCTTTCCATCAAGGGTATGGTGCCCTTCAGGAAAAACCAGCACGCTGTAACCCCGGTCCACACACATACCTGCATAGGCGAAACTGTCTCGAAAGCCGGCCTCGCGCGGCAAAGGGAACAGAGTCAACAGCGAAACTCCCAAAGTCCATCGAATACGGTCGTAAATCCTGCCGAGCAGATTTCTGCTTGCGGGAGGTGTTCGCAGGATCTCCAATGCCTCACCACCGGTTGCGACCGCCAGCTTGTGGCGAAGAGGCGGTGGAAGGGCAGTCAATACGAAGCCGGGATCGACATCCCCGATATGGTTGCAGATTACAAGCAGCGGTCCATGCACTCCGCGAAGATTCTCTCTGCCTTCGACTCGAGGCCAGCCCAACAGAAACACCGCGGGTCTCAATAGCAAATAGTGCACGGCCAGGCGAATCCACGTCGCAGGCCATCGCAGAGCCCAAGCAGGGTAGTGGTAGTGAGTTCGTGCGGGCACATCGCCGCGCAACATACGCTCAACATCACCAACAGTTTTGAGGGACGCAAATTTTGTTTCGCTCAGGTCAACCTGATACCGGTCTTCGAGCGCGCTCAGCAGTTCGACACGATCGAGCGAGCTCAAGTTAAGATCGGTCTCGAGACTTGCCTGAGCCTGCAAGCGCGCGGCTAAGCGGCCACTTATTCGGGAAACTAGCTCGGCCAGCGGGGTTGAGGCGCTCGAGTCAGAAGCGTCGCGGAAGTGTTTCACTGCCGCTTCTTGTACCAGGTTGAGCCGCGGTTTCTGCGTTGACGTGCGAGGAAAATCATCCTCCGGCCAGACCCACCAACGGTTGATCTGTTGATACTCGGCCAGCGTTTCGTTTGCTCGTTTCACGATAACGGCTGCGTCGCCATCAGCACTTCGCAGAATCAGAACAGCACAGGCTTCCGCGTTGCCATCGCGCGGCAGCGGAACAACTAACGCATCCTTGACCTCAGGCTGGCGACGCAATGCTGCCTCAAGGTCTTCTGGATAAACGTTCATACCGGCCGATGTCACGATGACTTCTTTTTTCCGTCCCTTGAAGTACAGGTTCCCCTGGCTGTCGAGTTCCCCCACATCTCCCGTGTGGTACCAGCCATCAGAAGTTGCGGCAGCCTGAGGGATCCCATGGTTCCAATAAGCTGCCACGCCACCGCCTCGGACCAGGATTTCGCCATCCGGAGCGAGTTTGACCTCCCGACCGTCGAGCACCTTGCCAATCGATCCTTTCCCCAATCGGAAGGGATGATTCACGCTGATGAGCGAGGTCGTTTCCGTCAGCCCGTAGCCCTGAATCACTGCATAGCCCAGCCGATCCCAGAATTCTTCCGTTCGAGAATCGAGTGCAGCTCCTCCGCAGATAAATGCCCAGAATTTCCATCCGAAGTTTCGCCGGATTCGCCGGAAAATCCACCAGCGATGCAGGAAGTGCTTGCTTTTCGCAGGCACAAACATCCGCCGAAACTTTTCTAACTCACCGTCGGCATCCAGATCGCGTTCAATTTTTTCTTTCAACGATTGGAGAACGCGAGGTACTGTGACCATCACGGAAACGCGTTCGCGCCGCACCGTGCGGTTGATCTCGGCCGGACTAAGCGTTTCCTGGAAAATCACAGTGCCGGCCATGAGCGGGGGCAGAAAAATTCCTAAAAACTGTCCAAACACGTGGCTGAGCGGCAACAAATTCAGAAACCGAATCGGATGCACGAACCGTTCGTACTTCAGATATTTCTGAATTTCGGTTTCCAGTGGCGTGACATTGGCAAGCACGTTGCCATGCGAGATCACCACGCCTTTCGGTTCGGCCGTGCTGCCTGAGGTGAAAACAATTTCCAACGTGTCTCGGGCGGCGATTTCTTCTCCCGAATAAGCCTCTGAGGAGTGTCGTGCGATCGTGTCAGTGAGATCTTCCAAGACGAGGCATTCAACCGACGGCTGAGTGTGCTCTGTTGAGCAAACGAGCAACCTGGCGCGGACTTGAGAGTGGATTCGCAGCGCGGATTCCGCCGTAGCCACATCATCGATCGGAACAACCACCACGCCGCGAACAGCGCACGCCAAAAAAACTACAACCCATTCTGCGGAGTTCGGCCCCCAGAGCAGAAGGTGCTCGCCCTTCTTGATCCCTCGTGCTTCCAATTCCCGGGAAAACTGAAAAGCGGCTTCAGCAACTTGGCGATAGGTCCAGCGAACAGTTCGGTATCCGCGCGGTTGGGCGTAGGCAATCTCACGCGGGTGTTCCAGGAAGGTTGAAAGGTAATCGCCGACCGAGCCCCGGGCCATGCAAGCAGGGTAGCGCAAATGCGTACGTCTTGACGGCGCGACGGTCAGTCTCGGAAGACTTTCCGGAAGAGCTCAATCATCTCTGCAAATGCGGAATCGGTCGCCTCGGGATCGAAGCGAGGCCCTTCATCACGAGTGAAAGCATGTTCGGCTTCATAGAGCAAGGTTTTATAGCGAGTTCCGGATTCCCGCAAAGCCTGGTCGATCTTGCGACGTCCCTCTTCGGGTACATGGGGATCGTTGGCGCCGAAGATCATTAGTAAATCGCCACGGATCTCTTTTGCGCGGCTCAACGATCCAGCATCGGGATCGCGGCCCAACGCTCCGTCGTGAAGACCGGTTGCGTAATAGCAGACAGTTGCGCGGACATCAGGCTGTAAAGCAGCCCGGAAGGCCAGATGACCTCCAATGCAAAATCCGACTACCCCAATTTTCCCAGGAGCAACCTTCGCATGCGTAGAGAGCCAGTCGAGCCCGGCTCGGCAATCGAAATCGAAATCGGCGACCGCAGTCTTCGCCGCGTCTGCCAACCCGCGCATACGTCCCGCGTCATCGAAGGCGATCGCCGTTCCCGGGCGTTCGATGCGGCGATAGATTTCCGGTGCAGCAGCGACAAATCCATATCCGGCGAGCCGCAGACAACTGCGTAGCATAGGCGGCGTGAGTTGAAAAATGTCGGAATAGCACCAAATTCCCGGGTATTTTCCCTTGGCTTTTGGTGCCGCAACGAAGGTTCTCATCGGGCTACCTGCGAGTGCGATGTCGACGTACTCGGTCGTGACAATCATCGATCTACTCTCTTCCCACTCCCAGCGCATCCGCCACGCGATTAATGTAGTTGAACCACGACGCGATGAGTGTTACCTGCAGGATTGCTTTGTCGTCAAAACCCGCTGCGCGCAGCCGGTCGTGATCATCCTTCAGCACCTTGGTTGCATCCTTGGTGAGCTTCACAGCGTAATCCAGCATGGCTCGTTCTTGCTCGGTGATCGGCGCAGTGCGATAGTCCGCTGTCAGCGCCTTGATCAACGTGTCATCCAATGTCACGCGACGCAGGAACTCTGCGTGAGACTCAATTCAATACACGCACCGGTTTGTCACTGAGACGACCGTCGCAATCATCTCGTGATGTCTTCTTTGCAAAGGCAGTTCCGTCGACATAAGCGCGCCAAACGTCGCGAAGGCGTGATAAAGCGCGTCGGGGATCAGACTGTGCGATGCGACAATTTGCGATCCGCCACCTTCGACGGGATGAATCGGAGGGGCATATTCGCTGGGATAAAGATCCCTTTGCCCCTCAATGGCTTGCCGGAGTTTCTCATCAAATCCAGCAACTGGAATGGTGCGGATCCAGGTCATAAGAACTTGCCTTTGATGGAGTTTTTTGTAGAATCTGGACTCCAACCTACACGATTACTGCTATCCAGCCAAATTTGCGATTCTCGCAAGGAGAGCGAACGATGAGCATCGTAGTTTGGAAGGTTCTGCGGAAACTGCCGAAGCCGGCGCTGCTGTTTTTAGTGATATTTTTGCTGACCGCGATGGCTCGAGCGGGAGTGGTGCGCTGACCATTCACACCATCCCTGGTTCCTCTGGTAACCCAGTCGTACACTCCCTTTTGGTAACCCTTGGTAACCATACGATTCTGACTACCCAGCCGTACAATGACCCTGTCCGATAGGACCATTCTTGGCCGACTGATTTCCGGTCGAATGGCCGACTCATCCGCGTATTCAGTCAGGTAGGTAGAGCAACTCGGACAAGACCACACGGAGCTGGAGTCCGCACTCTTATGGCGTTTGGTTTTGGCTTCAACAAACAAAAGGTTCTCAGTGCCGCGGAGAAATTCGTCCAACAAGGCAAGCTGCAGAACGCCATCACAGAATATGAAAAAGTTCTGAAGGCTGATGCAAAGGATCTGACGGTGATGAACACCGTCGGCGATTTGTACGCTCGCCTGGGCAATAATGAAAAGGCCGTCGAATGCTTCAAGAGCGTGGGTGACGCCTATGCATCGCAAGGGTTCACCGTCAAAGCCATTGCGATGTACAAGAAGCTCGGCAAACTGAAGAACACTCTCGAAAGCACCCTGCGTCTTGCCGAACTCTACACCCAGCAAGGTTTATTCAACGATGCGCGGGCGCAGTACCTGCAGGTGGCCGAGGAGTTTCTGCGGAGCGGCGAACTCGAACAGGCAGTCCGGATTTTCCAGAAGACGCTGGAAATGGATCCGGAAAACGTCGCCATGCGGACCAAGCTGGCCGAAGTTTACGTTCGCCTGAATAAGAAGCCCGAGGCATGGAAGATTTTTTCTGCGGCAGCGGAAACTCTGCGCTCCAAGGGGCAACTCGAGGCGGCTGAGGAAATCCTGCAGCGCATGATGACGCTCGACCCCAACAGCAGCTATGCGCTGCTGATGCGCGGCCGCAACGCATTTGAAGCGGGCGATATGGCTTCGGCGGTCAAGCATTTGGAGAAAGTCGCAGACCTCGATAGTAATCCTGATGGACTCCGAATTCTGATGCAGGCCTATCTGCAGACAGAGCGGTTGCAGGATGCGGGCACGCTCGCGGCCAAGCTGCTCTCAGTCCATAACGACATTGCGTCGCTCCTCAGCTACGCAGATGCCCTGATTGCTGCCGGCCAGTTTGAGGAAGCCCTAAAGGTCTACGAGCAGAATTGTGAGCGTTTGCTGGCTGCGGACTCGGGCAAGGTTTTAGAGAATCTCCACTCACTGATCGGGCATGTGCGCGAGAGTACCCATTCGCTGGAAACTGTTCTCGAACTTCTGACGAAGGCTGGGGACACTACACACCTCACCGAGGTGTATGAGCTGATGGCACACGCCAGCGTGCAATCGGGCGAGATGGAAAAGGCGCGGGATTATTACTTAAAGCTCACGCAGCTCGAGCCCGAAAATCAGATCCACGCGAAGAATTATCAACAGGTTCTTGCCAAGCTGGGAACCTCTTCTGGTACGCATCTCATCACTCCCGAAGAAGGTGCAGTGCTTGTCGATGAACTGGAAGCCACAGCGCCTTTTATTGATCAGCGTTACTCCGATGATGTAGCCCTTGCTGTTCGCGCAGCCCTGACTGACGCTGAGCTGTTCATTTCCTACAACATGCCTGCGAAAGCTCTGGGTCCATTGCTTTCTGCTTTACCCCAGGCGCCTCAGGATATGCGGATCAATCAGCGATTGGCCGCATTGCATACGCGGGCAGGACGGTTTACGGAAGCTGCGGTCTGCTGCCGCACCCTCGAGAGTGTTTACCACGATGCCGGGTGCCCGGACGAAGCGACTCGCTACGGCGAACTAGCCGCAAAATACGAGCAACGTGCTGCTGCAATGCCCGCCGGATCCACCCCGGCGGTGATAGAAGCTCATGCGACGCCTTTGCCTGATACACCCGCAGAGGTGGCCGAGGTTTCAGAAGCTCCGGCGGAGCGATCCGCGGCCGCACACGAAGCGGAACTGCCGGTTGTGCCGGACTTACAAAGCACTTCAGAATTCGACGTCCAAGTGGCGCCCAACGACGCGGACATCGACATTTCAGCGGAATGGGAAGGCACCGTAAGTGATGAAACTGACGAAGCCGCCGCGACGCGCCCAGAAATTTCTGCCGATGAGAAGTCGCCGGTCAGTGAAGAGACGATTGACGAGGCAATCGAAGAAGTCCGGTTCTATTTGGCTAATGGGATGGTGGATGAAGCCCATTCCGCGCTGAAGAAGCTTGAGCTATTCAAAGCAGATCCGGCGAAAGTGGCCGCACTTCGCGCCGAAGTAGCCGCTAAAGCTCAAGCTCCCGCCGCCGCAGAAGTCTCAGTTGAGGAAGCGGAAAACGCTGTTGAGATCCATGACGAAACCGAGGCTGAGGCCGAAGCTCAAACCGAGGTTGCGGCTGTTCCAGCGGCGACGGCCCAACACAAAGAGACTCTGGATTCATTCGTAAACGACCTGGACTCTTCTCTAGGCGATAGCTTCCCGGCCGCGCCGGCCGCCAAGGAAGCGGCTGCGAAGGCGGAAGAAGCGCCCGTCGCAGCTTCCGCTGAGGCGAAAGCTGAGCCCGCGGTTTTGAAGGAGTTCGTATCCGATCTCGAGGCGTCACTCGGCGACAGCTTCCTGCCCGATGCGGAACCTGCTCCAGTCGTGGCGGAAACCAAACCAGCACCTGTGGCGAGCAAGGCGGCAGCCAGTGAGCAGGCGCCAGCCGAGACATCCGCTCCGGTCGCTATGGCGGCTGCAGCGGCGCAAGCGTCTCCAGCCGCTTCAGCCGCGCCCGCAACTTTCACTTATCATCCAGCGCCAATCCGGCCGCTGGCGCCGCCAACCCAAAACACTCCCGCGGGAGCGCCGGGAGCATCTGCCAGCGTTGACCTGGCCGACATGTTTGGCGAGTTGAAGCACGAACTCGAGGAAGACGTAGCGTCAGCGGATGAAGATCCCGAAACGCACTACAATCTTGGCGTGGCATTCCGCGAGATGGGTCTTTTGGACGAAGCAATCGGCGAACTCCAAAAGGTCTGCCAGGCAGTCGATCGCGGGCAATCGTTCGCAAGCACGATGCAGACATATACGTGGCTCGCGCAGTGCTTCCTGGATAAAGGAGTTCCCGAAGCTGCCGTTCGCTGGTACGAAAAAGCGTTGACGCTTCCCAATCTCGATATCGATACGCGCACGGCTCTGCATTACGAGCTGGGTTCTTCCTACGAAACTGCCGGCAACAAAGCTGCCGCTCTTAATCACTTCACCGAGGTGTACGGTAGCAACATTGACTACCGCGACGTAGCCGAGCGCATTAAGACCCTGAAGTCGTAAAATGTTTTAAATGGGGCCTTATTGCCGATTGCTAGCGACTCGGGTGGGAAACAGATCCGCCGCGTGGGGGAGCGACAGGTGATGGCCGACTCTACGCCTTCCCAAGGTAGTGTGCCCGGAGCGTTTGGGAGCAACCTGAACTCTTCTGACGGGCAAGTCCCTCCTGTCATCACGCTCGGACCCCCGCAGTCAAATGAGCAGGACGTTCGCTATCGAGGGTTTGATCTCTGGTTGCACCGCGTCACCGTGCTGATGTTCGTTTTCGTGTGTGCGGTTGTCGGCGTGCTGTTGGTCATACTGCCTTGGAGACCGGAATGGACCGATAATCGGCTGCTGTTGACGTACCCGACACTGCGCGCATTCGTTTCGAACGGTTTTGTGCGGGGGGTTTGCACCGGCCTTGGCGTTCTCGACATCTGGGTTGGATTCTGGGAAGCCATTCATTACAACGAAATCAAACATTGATAAGCTCGTGTCGGGCTTGCCATATTCGTTGGGCCCGAGCCCGAAAAGGAAAGTCACTCATGAGTGATGGACAGTCAAAAAGGGCGCCTTTGGCTTACGAAAACCCGGCGTTTTTGGGTAGTCCGGATGGGCGCATTCTTCGCATCCTCTCCGAGTACGTCGAACCACTGGCGCGTTTTCGGCGCGAACAGATTCAAGACACCGTCGTATTCTTTGGGTCGGCAAGGTTCGATAGCCGATCGAGCAGCCAGCAAAAGCTCGCGGCTCTATCGAACGCCGGGGAAAGCAAAGCGCGAAAACGCGCGGCCGCGGCAGTCGACATGGCCCGCTACTATGAGGATGCTCGCAGGCTAGCGTTCCTGCTGAGCGAATGGTCCATACAGATCCCCGCGCGACGCCGGCGTTTTGTGGTGACCACCGGCGGCGGGCCGGGCATCATGGAAGCAGCCAACTTGGGAGCCAGCGAGGCCGGAGCCAAAACGGTCGGCCTGAATATCCATTTGCCATTTGAGCAGACTCCAAACCCCCACATTACTCCATCGTTGAATTTTGAATTTCACTATTTCTTCATGAGGAAGTTCTGGTTCGCGTACTTGGCGAAGGCACTGGTGATTTTCCCTGGCGGCTTTGGCACTTTCGACGAACTGTTCGAGATCCTTACGCTGGCTCAGACCCAGAAACTAGCGAAGAAGATTCTTGTGGTGATCTATGGCAGCGAGTACTGGAACCGTCTGATCAATTTTCAGCTTATGGTCGATGCGGGCACCATTTCTGCGGAAGATCTGCAGCTGTTCAAAATTGTCGATTCGCCCGAAGAAGGGTTCGAATTTCTGCGCGATGGCCTGACCCGTTATCATCTCGGTCCGGAGCCGAAGCGCAAAGGCGAGGCAGTTCCCGAAATCGCCAAGACCAATCCTTAGATCGATCGGAAGTGCCGCTCGATTTAGACTGTTAGCGGTTGTTTCTCTATTACATTACCGATCGGACGCAATTCCCCGGAACCCTGAGCGCCCGCATCAACGCGTTGCTTCGCAAAATCTGCGAAGCTGCAGCGGCTGGTGTGGACTTCATCCAACTGCGAGAGAAAGATCTCAGCACGCGAGAACTGGAGCAGTTGGCTCGTTCTGCGGTGAAGAGTGTGCGGGAGAATTCAGGTGGACGAACCCGTCTTCTGCTGAACTCACGTTCGGACGTTGCCCTGGCGGTCGGAGCGGATGGGGTGCATCTTCGGTCGCAGGACATCTCCGTGTCCGCAGCTGCGGAGGTCTGGAAACTCGCTGGCGCGAACCCACCGACCATTGCCGTGTCCTGTCATGGAATTCGAGACGTGGAACAGGCGGCAAAGGGGACCACTTCATTTGTTGTCTTCGCACCTGTGTTCGAGAAAGGCAGGATTACAAACGACGACGGCGTCGCCACTCTTAAAGAAGCATGCAGGCAGAAGATTCCGGTGATTGCCCTCGGTGGCGTGACTCTTGAGAATGCAAAGGCTTGTCTTGACGCGGGAGCTGCGGGCGTGGCCGGAATTCGCTTATTTCAAGAAAATGATATCGCGACGACTGTTCAATCGTTGCGTGCGATGCGCGATTGCTGACCACCCGGTATGCTCAATCGAGTGACCATGGTGACTTCCCGGAAAGAGATGGACCACCCGCGATGTCCAGAAACGGTGCAGATCCCAGAGGGTTGGTTTCTGATGGGATCAGAGACTGGGCAGGACAACGAACGGCCTGTGCACCGCGTGTGGGTCGACTCTTTCTGTCTCGGCACACACCAAGTCACCAATGCCGAGTACGACATTTTTGTCGCCGCCGAACGAATTCTGCCCACTCCCGCCTCGGCGGATGCAAACTTCAACCATCCCGAGCAACCGGTCGTGGCCGTCTCCTGGTTCGATGCCGTCCACTACTGCGAATGGCTCAGCAGAATGTCGTCTGAGAGGTATCGCCTCCCGACAGAAGCTGAATGGGAGCGCGCAGCGCGGGCGGGGGCTGAGGGCAAATTGTACCCTTGGGGTAACGAGCCACCGCAATCATTGCCGAACTATGCCGAGCGCTGGATAACCGGGCCGGAGCGAGTTGGCTACTCTGCGCCGAATTCATATGGGTTGTATGACATCTGTGAAAACGTTCATGAGTGGTGCAGCGACTGGTTTATTCCCGACTACTATGTGGCTTCTCCCAATTGCAATCCAAGAGGACCAGAAAATGGAGAGCGCCGCTCATCTCGGGGTGGCTCCTGGAGACATCATGTCAAGGTGGCACGGTGTGCCGCACGATCCAGCATTCCGCCGCAGTTTAAGTATTTGGATTATGGATTTCGAGTCGCCCGCGATGTCGTGTAAATGCAGCTAATGACGGGTCGACAGAATTGTGAGAATGTCCCGCAAGCCTTGCCGGATGTGCTTGATCTCGGAACTGCTCTGCGCGGGAAACGGCAACGGCGTTTGTTTCTTATCGGTATGGCTTTCCCCCCTCAACTGATGGCGGGCGCCTGAGATGGTAAAACCTTCCTCGTACAAGAGCTTTTTGATCTGAAGAACGTTTTCTACGTCCTTCCGGCGGTACATCCTCTGTCCGGTGCTTCCCTTCACAGGTTTGAGCTGAGGGAACTCAGTCTCCCAAAAGCGCAAAACGTAGGCAGGCAACCGGCAGAGCTCTGCTACTTCGCCGATGCGAAAGTAGAGTTTATCCGGAATGACGATCTCCGCCGCCTTCACGGATCTCGCGCTGGGTTTGGGGCGAGCACTCATATCGTCAAAGGACGGACCTTATGGTGTCAGTCCTTGCTAACGCGTTTCTAGCACGATGCGTTGCCATTGGACAACCCCTAATTCCAACCCGTTCTGGGAATGAGGCTTACACCTTACTAAAGTTTCCTCCAGAGTTGCCGATGTCGAACTTAGGGAGCGCTAACGATGGGTGATGGGCAGGCTTTAACGATTTTTAATGCATTGATGACGGTTGAATTGCATTGACTCAGTGAGCGGAGAAGAAAGTCATGAGAATTGACTTAGACTCGGTAGCTCGACAAACGACCGATTCCGGTGAATTGACGCAGTCGCGAACCACCAAAGCCGACCGAAACCATGCACCGATAAGCGACATTGCCAGCCTTTCCTGCCGTTCTGAAGCGCTGCAGACGCTGAATGCCACGGCTTCCGCGCTGCCGGAGATTCGCCAGGAAAAGGTTGCTGCATTGGCGGAAATGGTTCGAAACGGTACATATCGGGTGACTGCTGAGCAGACCGCGGGAGCTTTGATTTCGCAAATGAGGCCGGTTGCGGCAGCTTGAGTTCAAATGTGGACCACAGAATGAGCTCCGAACCCTTGCCAACCGGCGTGGTGCCTGTCATGCAGGAACTGGCGGCATCTCTTAATCGCGCTTGTCAAGCCGTAGTCCAGTCCGATCTCGAACGACTGAAGTTCGAAACGGGTCGGCAGCGGAATCTGACCCTGGGACTTGCAACCCTCATTGATTCGGTGAAACCAATCAGCAAAGCGGCAGAGGTGGGCAATGTTGATCAAGTGGCATTTGGAGGTCGCGAAGGCAATTCTTGGAGTGAGCAGCTCAGAGAGCTCGAGGGGCGTGTTCAAACTCTGAATCGCGACTATGCAATCTTGTTGCGCCGCGCGCGCCGGACAGTCGACATTTTTTGTCGCCTGCTTAACGATTCGTCCGTTGTCTACAGCCCGCCGACGCGGACGGCGGCAAGAGGCGATCGCGGGAGAGGCCAAGCATGTCCAGTCTTATAGGTACGATGTCGATCGCCACCGGAGCCCTGGCAGCCGAGCAAGGCGCTCTCGAGGCAACGACTAACAACGTCGCTAACGTCAACACGCCTGGGTACTCGCGGTTGCAACCGGTTCTGGTCGAGAGCACTCCAGTTGTGATTGGCTCGGTCACTTATGGCACTGGCGTCACTCTGGAAAAATTACAAAGCCTGCGCGACCCCATTTTGCAGCATCGCATGCAGGAAGAAACCCAGGATCAGGGCCGGCTGAACGCGTTCGTGACGGCGATGCAACAGGCGCAAACACAATTCAATTCCAACACCGGAGATATTGGCACCGAGATCTCAACTTTTTTCAGTAGCCTTGATCAGCTTTCTACCGATCCAACAAACCTCTCGCTGCGGCAGAACGTGCTGACTGCGGCCGGCAATATGGCAACCGCATTCAATAACGCCTCGAATAACTTGAATGCGCAAAGGTCGGACTTGACCCTTTCGGTCGCGCAGGACGTGCAACAGGTTAATACGCTAGCCTCGCAAATCGCCTCGCTGAATAATCAGATCAGTACTCTCGAAAATGTGAACCAGGACGCAAGTGCACTGGTGGACCAGCGAGACGTCCTTATTGGCCAGCTTTCCAGCCTGATCGATGTTTCTACAATTCAAAGCGGCAACAGCCTCACACTGACGACCTCGAATGGGACGGCGCTTGTGGTCGGCGACCAGAGTTACCCGTTGAGCACGCAAGCCAATTCCGCGGGAATGGATGACATCTATTCGCAGAGCAAGGACATCACCGCCCAACTCACATCGGGCGACCTTGCGGGTCTCCTCCAGGTTCGCGACCACACCTTGCCGGGGCTGCTCTCCAATCTCGATACTCTGGCAGCGGGTCTTTCCAATGCATTGAACACTGCCAACCAAAGTGGCTACGCCCTGAATACGAATCCGGATGGAACTCTGCAAAGTGGCGGGAATCTTTTTGTGACGCCACCTGCCAACGGGCAGGGTGCGGCGTCGCTCATGGCGGTGGCAACCAATGATCCGAATGCGATTGCGGCAAGTTCTGACGACAGTGCTGCGGGCAGCAATGGCAATGTCGATACACTCTCGGCGGTACAAAACCAAGCGATCGCCGGAGGGCAAACTCCAATCGACTATTACTCGAACATCGTCTACTCGGTCGGCACCGATGTTTCGAACGGCTCGTCGGAACTCAGCGCATCCCAGGCGATTCTCACTCAGTTGCAAGACCAGCGGGGCAGCATTTCCGGCGTTTCTCTGAATGAAGAAGCCGCAAACATGGTGGAGTACCAGCGCGCCTTCGATGCCGCCGCGCAAATGGTCACTACCATCAATGATCTGCCACGGTCATGCGCGGACGCCGGACTGCTCCAGCACGTGGTTTCGCTAAACCAGATTCCTGAGCAGATCATACGGGCTGTAGGCTATCGCAAGCGTGCATAGAATTGGTTTCGCCGGCGGCGAACACTTGGCCAACTTTCTGAAGGAGAGACTCTGCCGTATACGGTTTCGGCAGGTAAAACGTGCACGCGTCTTTCAACACTTTCGACGCAATCGTTTTCGCATAGCCGGACATAAAAATCACTGGCAACCTCGCGGACAAAATTCTCAACCCTTGTGCCAGTTCGCAACCGTTTTCGTCCGGGAGCACAATGTCCGTGAGAAGTAGCCCTACAAATTTGTCGTGTTGCCGAAAAGTAGTTCTCGCTTCTTTGGCGGTCCGCGCTTTCAGCACAACGTAACCCTGTGCTTCCAAAATTTCCGCGGTTACCTCTCGAACAAAGTCTTCGTCCTCCACCAGGAGAACTGTTCCCAATCGCCCAAACAGCGCATCACTCACTTCGGACTCTGCTGCATTCTTCAGCGCGGGCTGTACTCGGCTCATTGATTTCCTCCACGCAAACCCGATTGCAATTCTCAGTCCACTGGAAGAATAAAAAGCGAAAGGCAGCGATTGATTCTCGTCCTCAATGACTTAGGTTTGTCGCACACGCGCATCGCCGCTTGACGAAGATCAGCATGGAAAGCATTGGAGAACAAAATAGGAAAAAGTCCCGAAATGGCGATTGGCAGCTTTTCTAATTTCGCGACAAAACCGTGTGGCTCGGATCGACGACCACTTTTCGCGTATTAGCGGGGGCGTGCATTCGAAACGGCGTTTCGGGTCCGTCAGCCATTACGCGGCCCAAGAACACCAACTTCCCAGCATGCGAGGCATAAATCGGAACTGGACTTACTAACTCAGGAGGACATTCTTTTTGGAGAAGAGTCCCAGTCACGACCGTGCCACTCGCTGAGTCTGCGTATTTAAGGTTGTGCAGTTCGAAATGGGGAACCGACGTGCCATTCACCCAACCGTGATAGAACCAGTCGAGCGATTTGTGGCCTTCATACCAGAGAGAACGCGGCAAGTCTTCTTCGAAAACCTGAAGAAATTCGCGGGTTGTGATCGGTTTCCCGGCATAACGCTCTCTGACCCGGCGCAACCCGCGTAGGAAAGGCTCCTCAGACGATGCGGCTGTGGTTCCTACACTCCTGCCGGGTTCAGCATCGCGCAACATGTAGCGCAGCATGTGCATTAGCCAGGTGCCACGTCCGTAGCTGATGGCCACATAGCCGTTGGGGAACTTTGAACACGAGAGCCGACTGCCCAGAGTGACCGGTCCGTCCGCCAGAAGCGGTGTGCCATCTTTGTCTTTCTTTAGCAGGTTGTCGCGATAAGTTTCGAGAACCGCGCGAAACTGGATTGGATCGTGGCCTTCCTCGAGCATGAGCGCGCTATAGTTTGCCAATGCCTCAGAGATCCACTGATCGCGGTAGTTGTTCCAGAGAACCAGGTCACCCCACCATTGATGCGCAGTCTCATGGGCGATCACAAGATTGATCAGGGATTTGCTGAGGTCGGACAGTTGCAGGGCGGACCTTTCCTCCGGAGAGAGAAAGGAATAGCTGGATAAAAAGATGAGGCCCGGCCAGCCCTGGCTCAGGTTGCCGGGCATCTGGGTGAGTGACAACTGACTGTATGGGTACGGTCCGAAAAAACGCGAATAAGCTTCAACGGCACTCGCCGAGGTAGCGGCGACCGCCTGCACGTTTCGGGCTGGAGAGGGTTCTGACGGAATGGTGATCACCGGAGGGGGCGTCCCTGGCAACACCGGTTCGGGGAACACCTGTTCTTCCGGGTGGGGAAAGCTACGCTCCACAGCGTTGGTGCCGTATGCGTTTACTCTCACCGATCCAGCAGTAACTTCGGCATGTTGATACTTGCCAAGATTGAACCCGGCGAGCGGAATCGGACGTTCCGAAATCCAATGGCTGAACTGCTCGGTTGGCGAAGTTCCAACTCCGCCGGTATCGACGCGTTTGCCGGTGGCGACCAGCGTCCAACCACCGGGATAGCGAAACTCCAAGTCGAAATTTGACATTGCCAGGCCGCGGTTGGGATACCAGGTGCCGCGCGCCCCGACGTACAAGAGTCCGGGACCTGCTTCCGATAGAACCTCGCCTGCGTACACGAATCGGAGTTGAATTTTCTGGCCCGCTTTCGTTGGCTCGGGGAGGACCACAGCGACCAGATCGTTGCCGCGGCGGGCCAACTGGGTTCCTTCGAGCGTGGGATTGTGGATGAATTCGACCGGATTGCCATCCGCTTCGACTGCCTTGATGACCAGAGTTCGGGCCAGTTCGAATAACAGTGTTCGTTGACCGCCTCGTCGGACGAGCAACTGCATGGTTGTTTCAGCGTCGATGCTGGTCGGTGGGTGGATAGTCGCCTGGATCTTGAAATCGGAAATCTCGATAGCATTGGTTGGACCTTCTTCGGCGCCAATACTATCTCCGGAGCCGGCTGACCGGATTCTCTTGAGCGGTGACGCTGCCGTCCAGACATCATAGAAAGTGCCGTCCAGCACATTATTAAGTTGCCCGGCCCAAACCTGCTCCGGCGCCTTCGAGTCAAAATACACATCGAAGGTTCCCTTGGTCGAACCCTGCATTCGAACGTGAAGGAAGCGGTCGTCGACGGATGGAGGCTTCACTGCGGACGAAGCCGAAGGGAGTTGTTGGCTGGCAGTCACGAGCAGTCGAAGCGCGTCCTGCGGGGCGAGGTTGACAACGGTCTGATTCCATTTCGCTACGAAATCAGAGCCGCCATCGTACGATCTTAGAGAGCCTTGCAACTGCTGAAAAGTGTCATCATTGAACCGCAAGTAAGCGGTCGAGAATCTCTCTTCGAGGATAGCGCCGCCGGTGAACAGAGCCATTGATCCTCGCTCGGCCTCATTGGGCGGAGTCAACAGAACTTCGCCATCGCCTTCAAAAAAGGCCCCCGTGCAGCGACCTGCGACATCGGAGGTAAATCCAATCGTACCGTCGTCAAGCGTGATGTGGAAGAAACCGCGATCAATCGAGATTTCGCGCGCGCGGTAGACACGGGAAATATCTAGCCCGACATTGCCCAATTGCGCGTAAAGGCGGTTGCCGGAACCGGCCGGTTCAGCGTTCTGACCTGACATAAGCGTGCAAGCAATGCCGACCAGCAGAAACCGCGTCAACCGGCGAAATGCTCTCCATCGGCCGAGTACGTTGGTCACCTACGCTCGCAGCTCCCGATCTTTTAGAATGCGCCTCAGTGCGGGCGCTCGTTCTTAAGTTCCTTCTCTCCAGCTTTGTGGTGCTTGCGCCAACGTGTGTCCGCGCCGACGTGATTCATCTCAAGAACGGCCGAACCATCTGGGCTGACCATGTTCACGAGAATGGCACCCACATTGAGTATGACGTCGGCGACAACAATTATGTTATCCAGAAGTCGTCAGTAGAGCGAATTGATGCGGGACTCGCTCCGCATGAGGCTGCATCGACTTCCGTTGCCGATCACGATTTGCCAACCTTCACGCCCTCGGACAGCCCGAAGAACGATCCCGCTTTAATCAGTCAGATCATCCGCGACGATCGCGTCGATGACGCCGCGTTGTCCGCCGCCGAGAGAACCGGCGATTCGGCAAATGCTTCTGCCGCCTACTTTATCGCCGGCAAACACGAATTCGAGCGCGGCAACCTGGCCAAGTCCCGCACATACTTAGACACCGCGTTGCGCTTTGATGGTCAGAATCCAACTACGCTCAACTACTACGCGGTTTTATTGGTCAGGACTGGCAACGCTAGCGAAGCCCTGCAATACGCGGAGCGGGCGGTTCGCATTGCCCCGGATTCGGCCGACACTCTAACCATACTGGGCTACACGCAATTTGCTGCGGACCGGACTCAAGACGCAATACGGACCTGGAAGCGATCTTTGGAAATTCGCCCCGACCCGAGTGTGAAACAACTCTTGGCGAAGGCGGAGAAACAGGCCACAGCGCAGGCCAATTATTCCGAGCGGGAAAGCAGTCATTTTACCCTGCACTACGAGGGCCAGAAATCGTCGGAGTCGCTTCGCGGTCAGCTATTGGCCGCGCTCGAATCCGACTACGACGATTTGGTTCGCGACTTGGGAGTGGCACCGCGCAGCAGCATTCCAGTCGTGCTGTATACCGATCAGACCTTCTTTGACGTCACGCAGGCGCCTTCCTGGAGTGGTGCGATCAACGATGGCAAACTCCAAATCCCCATTCGAGGTCTCGATTCTGTCACGCCGGAGTTGGCTCACGTTCTGAAACATGAATTGGCACACTCGTTTGTTAGTCAACTCACTGGCGGCCGTTGCCCGCAATGGCTGAACGAAGGCATCGCGCAGTTGGTCGAGCCGAAGATGCTATCGGATGGCGGAGTTCTGGCCAAGCTCTATGCGGCGCAGCAGGAAATCCCTCTCAATATGCTGGAAGGGACTTTTGTGCGGTTCTCGGGCGCGCAAGCGACCTTGGCGTATGCGGAGTCCTTAGCGGCAGCGCAGTATATAGCCGATGCCTACGGAATGAGCGATTTGCAACGCATCCTTCAAATGTTTGGCGAGGGCAGTTCCACTGAAACTGCGCTGCGCACGGTTCTTCACTCCGACTACGGTCAGTTGGAAGCCGAAATGAGCAAATATTTAACCAGTAAGTACGGAAGTTAGACCAGTCGAAATGCCTCTTGGCGCAAGTGGCAGTTTGTGCTAAGTTTCGGCTCGGTTCGATGCGTGCTCTGCTCAACCTCGTTCGCAAGAAACCGTTGCCTGCTCGCGACCCGGTACAGGCCCACTTTCCGGAACTCCAGCAAGCCAGCCTGTCCGCCGTCTACTATGGCCAGCGAATGGGTGGGGATTTATACGACTTTCTCCGGGTCGGTCCGAACCGAGTGCTGTTCGGCTTGCTCGATGTCGCTGGCCGCGCAGAAGAGAATAAGGGCATCGTGGCAGCGGCGCGCGATAACTTCCGCTCTTCGGGATGTGAACTGTTTTCCAAAGAGGATGTGAACGAAGCCGACGCGATGATGGAACTGTGCCTCCGGCTTAACCGCACGATTATTCAAAGTGCCGGCGGCGTTCGTTCCTGTGCTGCGTTTGCCGGTTGTTACGAGGAAAATCTTGGGACGGTCTGCTACTTCAATGCTGGACACACCCCGGGACTTGTCCGGGACACGACTGGAGTTTCCGAACTCCGAGCCACCGGTCTTCCCCTCGGACTCTTCTCTCATACCACGTGCGATGCTTCCACGGTTGGTTTAGAACCGGGTGCGACCTTGCTGTTGGTGTCACGCGGAATTGTCGAAGCAAAATGTAATCGCCAGGAGTTTGGTTTGGATTCTGTAAAGTCTAATTTTCAGCAATCCACCCACGAGAGCGCGCAGGAACTCTGCCTTGACGTCCTTCAGAGGGTCCAGGACTTCATGTGCGTGCCTCCGACCCACAACGATGTAACTGCTCTCGCCTTGAATCGCGCTGCCCAGCCCGTGGGAGCAGAAGCCGCCAGCGCTTAGTCTCGTCTTCCAATTACTGCGCTTGCGCGTTGCGGCGGCAGCGCATAAAAGATCGCCAACACTACGTTCAACGCAAGGCTTGCCGGCACACTTATCCACACCAGCAAGAGACAGGCGAGATACGAGAGTGGGCCAACGGCATATTGTGCGGAAATCTTTCCTGCTGTTTCATTGTTCTTATCTCCGAGCTCCTTTTTGTTCACGTGCCCCCATAACAGATTGAAGAAGATGGCAATCACGAAATACGTGCCCTGATAAAGGAGCGCCGCAGGTTTTTGGCCGCCGCTTCCGAGATGCTGTGCCAAAACTGCCGTCGGGTAAGGAACGACGCACACCCCCAGGAGCAAAAGCAGATTCAGCAACATGAGGGTGTTGTCGGAGCGCTTAATGTGGCTGAAGAGCCGGTGGTGGTTGATCCACATGATCCCGATAAACGCGAAGCTGATGACAAACGACACGTAGGAAGGCCACTGTTTGAGGAGTTGGGCCGTAAGGTCTCCGCTGCCTGGGGGAGGAACCTTGACTTCCAGGATCAGTAGCGTAATGGCAATCGCGAATACGCCGTCAGAAAAAGCCTCGATCCGCGCAGTTTCCTTTTCCATCGATATCGAGAACTACTTGGCACGTGTCTTTTTCTGAGGCGCTGCCTTCGCAGCGGATTCCGTCGTTGGGGCTAGTTCATCCGCCGTCACGAAAATCGGCTCTATATCGGTTGGGATCTCCTGCAGGCCCGCCAAAGCTTTTTGAACATTTGGCCGAATCGTACCTCGCTCTTCCAACAGCTTCCTGGCGGCAGTAGAGTCGCCCTGAGCCTCGATCGTCAGCAGATCATGATCGAGTTCAGCAACCGCGGACTTCATCTTTGCGATGTCCACCGAAAAGGTTCCATTTGAATGTTGAACAAAGGCCCCCTTATCCATGTAGGTGTTGAACTGAACCGCCATCCCTTTACCGTGTGCGTCGTTGAGACCGAAGCGCAAGGTGCGGAACGAAGAAGCAAGATACGTCGTGTAAAGCTGACGTTCGGCAGCTTCGTCGGAGGGCAACACCTTGCCAAGGTCCATTTGCCTGGCATGGTCCATCATGTATTGCAGTGCAAAAAGACCAGTGACATCGGCTTTGGCCTCTTCGATCGCGCCATATTGATCTTTCAGTTCCTCGCGTGGCGTGGTGCTTCGGCCCTGGACTGAGATCTGGTGCGGCCCCAATCCATGCATAAGTTCATGTGCGACGATGTGAGTAAAGAACGGCTCGAAGCTGACGTCCACCATTGCCTCCCGGGTCAAGGTCCGGCGCGCAATCGGCAGCAATACGCTATGGAACTTTGCCTCTTGGACATTCTTGAGCATGACTCGCTTGCTGCCCTTCTTCTGCACGACTCGATCATCGTTAGGAAGGTTGTAAGCAGCAGTTTGTACTCCGTGCGCCCCATCCCCCGCGCTCAGAATCTCGTCGACGACCCGGATTGGCGCGGCCGCCCCTAGTTTCGGATTGCGATACTCAGGAGCGATCGGCAAATTGTCTTCGATTTCCTGCAGATGCGCTGCGAAGGCCGAGAGTTTGGCGCTTTCCTCGTCGTCTCGAAGATTTACGTAAGCCTCAAACGCTGCCTTGTAGCCGAACAGCTCGTCATTGTAGGTCTCATACGGGCCGATCGTGATGTCGAGTGGCGCGTCGAGATCCATCCAGGCCATGTCGCTCTCGTAGTAATCGTTCGAAAGGAAGGCGTCCGCCCGCAGATTGAGAAATTTCTTCAATGACTCGTTGTCGGTCAGATTCGCAGCTTCGCGAAGAAGATTCGCCGCCGGTGTCAGGTCGGTTGCGTATGCCTGACTATACGGAACTGTCAGCAAATTGTTTGCTGGCCCGCTATTTTCCCGCCAGCGGATGATGGTAAAAAAGCTCTTTGCCTGCTCCTGCTCCGCGGGGGAAAGTTGTGCAACCCAGCGCTCGAAGGCGTCTTTGGTCATTTTCTCAGGATAGAAGTTGGCGCCGGGTAGCTTGTGTGGAGGAACTCCGGGTAAGAATGCTTCGAAGTTATCGATGTCGGACCACGGGCCTTTGTTGAGCCAGAAATAATGGAGTCGCGCCTTGCCCAGGGGCGTCGTGTCCTGCTGAAGGCGCGTATGCAGAGCTTTGTTGCCATCCCACATCTGTTGCAGAAAGATGTCATTGAGAAGCCGGGCGGCTTCGATAAGCTTCACTAGTGCCTGGCGGTCACCAATCGAGAGTTTGGACGTATCGACCCGCACCTGAGTCGGCGCAAATCGCGCGGTCATCTTTTGCAGTTGCGGCAAGTCGGGCACATGCGGTGTTGATTTCTGGGCTTTGGCCGGAATACAGATACCTCCGATGAGCAGAATAATCGAAAGAAAGGTATTGAATCGCATGGGTTCGCCCCGCTTAGTCGAGACTAGATAGAAGCCGACCATCATAGCAGCAGAGCCGCATCTCAGATACAATTCAACTAAGCGTTGGCCCCAATCTTCCATGTTTACACTGCGGCACAATAAAAGCCTTATGCGGAAAAGATTGTTGATCGTCCCAGTACTCCTCGTCTTGGTTCTGTCCACTGCCTTCGCGGCAGACACGGTGATCCAGGAAATCGTCGCTCGCGTCAACAACCAGATTATTACCCGCAGCGAGTATGGCCGTAGCCGAGAGGAGTTGCGTAAAGAGGCGCAACAGCAAGACCCGGTCAATGCCGACAAGCTCATCGCAGACCGCGACAAAGACGTGCTCCGGGACCTGATCGACCAGCAATTGCTGTTGGACAAAGGCAAAGAGCTGGGCATCACCGCCGATACTGAGCTGATTAAGAAACTGGACCAGATGCGCAAGGACATGAACTTGGACAGCATGGAAGAGCTGGAAAAGGCCGCGCAAGGGCAAGGCGTCTCCTTTGAGGAGTTCAAGCAGAACATGCGGAACCAGATCATCACCCAACAGGTGATTGGCAGGGAAGTGGGGCAGAAATTAAATATCGGTAAGGACGAAATTCAGAAGTTCTACGATGAGCATAAGAGCGAACTTGACCAGCCTGAGCAGGTTCGCCTGAGCGAAATCCTACTTTCAACCGAGGAGAAAGATCCAAGCAAAAAAGACAACACTGACGAGGCGCAGCGCTTGCAGGCGGCTCAAGTCAAAGCCGGCAAGGCCCTCGCTGAAATCAAAAACGGCGCAAAGTTCGACGACGTTGCCAAAAAGGAATCGGATGGCCCAAGCGCTGCCCAAGGTGGCGACCTCGGGTTATTCAAACGCGGGACGCTCGCTAAGGAACTTGAGGACAAAACGTTTGCGATGAAGGTAGGTGACGTCTCCGACGTCATCCGCACCAAGCAAGGCTACATCATTCTGAAAGTTACAGAACATCGCGAGGCAGGCATACCGCCACTCAGCCAAGTTGAGGCGCGTGTTCAGGACGCGGTCTACATGCAAAGGCTGCAACCCGCCCTTCGCAGCTATCTGACCAAGCTGCGAGAAGATGCGTTTATCGATATCAAGCCGGGCTACGTAGACACCGGCGCAAGCCCCAACGAAACCAAGCCGGTCGAGACAGCGGCCGCCGACTCCAAGGCCAAGCCACTCAAAAAGAAGAAAAAGTTAGGTGTGTTTTAGGGTAAGCTTGGCTGAACCGCGGGTCAGGTCCTGGCTCGCCGCGGTTCACCGGTATGAAGGAATTCTTTTTGTCGGATTGCTGCCGTCACGAAAACAAGGTCATTGTCTCGACCTTTGTAGTCATCTCCAAACAAGTAAAACCGAAAAAGACAGGAGAACCGTATCTCGCTCTGACACTCGGCGACCGCAGCGGCCAGATTGAAGCCAAGATGTGGGACAACGTCGATGATGCCATCGACGTCTTCGAACAGGATGATTTCCTTAAGATCAAGGGGCTTCTTAATAAGTACAAGAACCGTTTTCAGTTGACCATCCACAAGTTGCGCAAACTGGGTGATGCCGAGATCGACTTCTCCGACTACCTGCCTAAAACCACGAAGGACATCGGTGAGCTGTGGCATACGCTAGCAACTTTTGTCGCGACTTTTCAAAATCCCCACCTCAAAGCCTTGATCGAAGCATTCATGGCCGATCCAGAGATTGCGGAAGCTTATCGCAATGCTCCGGCCGCCAAGACGTTGCATCACGCTTACATCGGGGGCCTGCTTGATCACGTGGTTTCTCTGTTCAAGTCGTGTGACTTGCTGTGCCGAAATTATCCGCAAGTCAACCGCGACTTGCTGTTGACGGGAGTATTCCTGCACGACATCGGCAAGATCTATGAGCTCACGTACAACCGCTCGTTTACATACACCACGCGCGGGCAGTTGCTCGGGCACATGATCATTGAGTTGGAGATGTTGCAGGCAAAGCTCGCGCAGATACCCGGTTTCCCCGACGAGCTGAAGACTCTGATTGAGCACCTGATCATCAGCCATCACGGCGAGTACGAGTTCGGATCGCCCAAACTTCCAATGTTCCCGGAAGCGCTCATGCTTCACTATCTCGACGATCTCGACTCAAAGATGGAAAGCATGCGAGCTCACTTCGAGCGAGAGTTGGCGCTCGAAAGTGCCTGGACCGGCTACAACCCCTCGCTGGGACGGCCGCTGTTGAATACAGCAAAATTCTTAGACAAGAAGCCCGCAACCGCAGAATCTGAGGCTCCGTCGGAAACGCCCACGGAATCGACAGCCCAGGCGATGAGCGCCGCGGAGCCGGGGAAAACTTAACTGCAGCCCGCGGTGCATTACTTTCAAAACTGGCACGGTCAATATAAGATTTACTCCTCTGGTCATCTTCTAAATCCGCGTCTCTGGAGGTAACAAATGCAATCGCGATGGCTGGCACTCACCCTGCTTCTTTATCTTTCGTTCAGCGTCCTCGCTTGCAGCAAGAAGACCGATCAAACTGCAGATAATTCAGCTCAAAATGCCATGCAACCCGCCCCGACGACCCAAGCCCCAGCCGAGAAGCCAAGGCCACGAATTGAGACTGTCACGGTACCGGCGGGAACCTCATTGACCGTGAGGCTCACACAGGAAGTCGGTTCAAAAATCAGCCAGCCTGGGCAGACGTTCACGGCGACACTGGCTGACGGCGTCGCTGTCGATGGAAGGACAGTGATTCCCGCAGGCGCGAATGCCACCGGTACGGTAGTCGATGCGAAGCCACTTGGCCGTTTCAAGGGCGGTGCGAGCCTGCAGGTGCAGCTGACTTCAATCAGTATCCACGGGGCAGACCAGCCTATTCAAACTTCCGCGGTGAGCCAGACCGAGAAGGGCAAGGGCAAGCGCACCGCAGTTCTGGCCGGCGGCGGCGCAGGCTTAGGTGCCCTGGTGGGGGCTCTGGCGGGCGGAGGTAAAGGCGCTGCTATCGGCGCAGTCGCCGGCGCTGGTGCCGGCGGTGCCGGAGCAGCCTTCACTGGGAATAAGGACATTGTTCTTCCAGCGGAATCGGCCCTGACTTTTAAGCTCACGCAGCCTATCGAGGTCAAAGAGAGAGAATAGCCGGATTTGAAAGCACCCTCGATTTGCTGTCGAGGGTGTTCTTGTTTCGCCGCCATTCTGATCGAACGACATTCTCTTAATCTATGCTCGACTTCTCAAAGTTTTCCGTCCTGACCTTCGATTGCTACGGCACGATCATCGATTGGGAAAGCGGAATATTTTCCGCCTTGCAGCCGATTCTGGCGGCGCACGATCGTAAGGTCGACGATGTCACGTTGCTGCAGACCTACTCTGAACTGGAACTGGAAGCTGAACAGCAAGAGCCGTTTCTGAGTTACCACGAAGTCCTTGCATCGGTAGTGCGCGGCTTCGGCAAAAAACTGGGTTTTACCGCCACCGAATCCGAGCAGCGCTCACTCGCAGAATCAATTGCGCACTGGCATCCCTTTGCAGATTCGGTTGGTGCTTTACGCAAGCTGAAAGAACACTTCAAACTGGTCATCATGTCGAATATCGATGACGATCTCTTTGCCCAAACGGCACCCAAGCTCGAAATCAGATTCGACGACGTGATTACGGCGCAGCAGGCACGATGTTACAAGCCCGGCAAAAGCATATTTGAGTTAGCTGAGCGGCGAGTCGGAGTCAGCCGGGAACGCTGGCTGCACGTCGGACAGAGCCTGTACCACGACGTTATTCCCGCACAGGCGATCGGCCTTGCGACGGTCTGGGTGAATCGTCCTTCTCCGCGCGCCGGCGCGGGAGCAACGAAAGCCGCTAAAGCTGCTCCCGATCTTGAAGTTTCCAGTTTGAAGCAGTTAGCCGACGCCGCTTCTGTGTTCAGCGTCACTCGCTGAGTTCTTTAGGCCTTCAAACATATCGGACTTGCCTTGTTGCATGGACTACCACAATCATCAAATCGCAGAAATCTATGACGCCGCAAATTCACTGGAAAGCGACGGCGAGTTCTATCTGTCTCTGGCCGGTCCGCGGCCACACAGCGTGCTCGACCTTGGTTGTGGCACAGGAACGCTTTGCTGTGCATTTGCTGAACATGGTCATCATGTGACGGGCGTCGATCCAGCAGCGGCGATGTTGGCTGTTGCCAAACGCAAGCGTCACGCCGACAAGGTGGAGTGGGTCGAGGCTCCAGCCCAGGATTTCCGTTCTCCACGGCGCTTCGACCTGATCATCATGACTGGGCACGCATTTCAGGTCCTGCTCACCGACTCCGACGCGTTGGCGGTATTGGAGACAATGCGTCGCCATCTCAATCAACAAGGCAGGGTCGTATTTGAGAGTCGAAATCCAACCCTGGATTGGGCGAACGAGTGGTCGGAGCGACAGCATTCAATACACCTGCCCTCCGGCGAAGAGTTTCTCGAGAGGTTGGAGATCGCCGAGAGTGGTGCCGAGTTTATTTCGTTCCGGACTTCCTACCGCTCTCCGTCGATGACCCTTAGTACGAGCAGTACGCTGCGTTTTCCAGCACGACAGCACGTCGTTGACCTGATCGCGCGTTCGGGTTTGATAGTTCGTGACATCTTCGGAGATTGGAACGGTGGCCCATTCGACACAACCCGTTCAAGAGAAATGATCTTTGTCGCAGAGATCGCGCACGAATGAAGAATCGGTGAATCACTTTGGCGGGGGAGCTGATTGGGATGTTGGGGGCGACGAGGGTTTCGTCGATGGCTGCGTTGCCTGAACTTTTGCAGAACTCGTCACGTTGATCTCGAACGGGGCTGGCTGGTCAGAAGTTCCGGTTTCAACCCAAACTGTACCCAGCGCGCGATTTCCATCGATGGACTGAATGGTTTGAGTCTCTCTCGTGATTCCCGCTGGGCCCGGCTTCACGATATCAATCGTTCGACCGGTCACATTCATTCCGTCAGTGGGTGACCCGGGATTCGGGTTCTCAATCTGCGTTTGGGTGGATTGCGTGCCGTCGAGGCCAGTCAGGTGAACGGTGGTTACACGCTCTACCGGATGCAGAGTTCCGTCTCGACCTGTGCCTGGAAGATCAACCGAAGAGGTTTCAGTCGTGATTTTTTTATCGCCGGTGACGCCCTCGGTCTCTTTACTCGTCGTGCGTTGTACGACGGCTAATTTGCCGTCCGCATCGGGTTGCGCAATCTCCTCTTCCCTGGAATGACTGGTGCCATTCTCTTGAACGATTCCTTTTCTAACCTCACTGGTTTGCCACCCGCCGTTTACATCCCGGACTTGGGTTGACTGTTGAAATTGGACAGTATGACTGTCACTTTGGGTTTCGCGCCGCTCGATCCTTTGCGATTCGCTGAGCCCGCCGTTCGCATCCGTGGTCAAAACGGACGTGTTGGTTTCGTGAACCGTCGGGCTGATCTGCTTCTGCTCCTCGATTTCCCTCTTCACTAGCTGTAGATTGCCATTCGGATCGGGATTCGACGTGGTGCGTACGGTTCTTGTGGTACCCGGACCAAGAGTTTGACTTTGTTCTTCTGTCACCTGAATCAACTGGCGCTCACCGTTGGAATCACGGACGTAAGAGCGATCCACTGTTTTGGTGGTCGTGGAATTAACTTTGATCGTTTCCTTCTCCACGGTGAGGTACGGTTCATAGTGGCCATCCATGCCCATGCGCTCGAGGGCCTGCGTCTCGGTTTTTCGATTGCCGCTTTCCGAGTAACTTGTCGACGTCCTTGTCGGATTGGTCGATCCTGACATCTGTGACTGGTTGACCGAATTCCACGACTTGGTTTGACCTGCATCACCGGAAGTTTGGGCCCAGAGGAACGACCCAGTGGCGGCGGCAAGACAGATGATCATCGCCTGAGCCCATTTTCCAATACTCGCCATAAGCGGAAACCCCAACTGTAGATATTGTAGACGTTGAAAAGCATTCCGGCCTAAGCACGAAATCTCGCCATTTTCCACGCCCAGCACCTCGGTATTAAACTGGTTGGTCAATATTCGAAATCAGGACATCTATGGCTACCGCGACAACTCGCATCAATCCTCTTTCTTATCTCTCCGATCAACTGAACGAACTCAAGGCGAAAGGCACGCACTTCCGTTTGCGTGTCCTCGATGATGAACAAGCTCCAGTGTGCACGTTCGACGGCAAGAAGGTCATCAATCTTGCGTCGAACAATTATCTTGGGCTTACCACGCATCCGAAATTGCGCGAAGCAGCCCTTGAAGCCACCCGCAAATACGGCGTCGGCTCCGGCGCCGTTCGCACAATCGCGGGCACGATGAAGATCCATATGGACCTTGAGGAGAAGATCGCCCGTTTTAAAAATGTCGAGGCTTGCGTGGTCTTCCAGTCGGGTTTCGCGGCAAATGCGGGTACGGTCTCGGCGGTTTTGGGCAAAGACGATTTCATCATCTCCGACCAGCTCAATCACGCGTCGATTATCGACGGCGCCCGCCTGTCCAAGGCCAAAATTCTCGTCTTCAACCACAAGGATCTGGCCCACGCGGAGGAGCAACTCGCGAGCGTGAAGAGCCAGCCCGGCAAGAAATTGCTCATCACCGACGGCGTATTTTCAATGGACGGAGACGTCGGCCCGCTTCCTGGCCTCTGCGACCTCGCCGAGAAATACGGCGCTATCATGATGGTCGATGACGCGCACGCCTCCGGTGTACTCGGCAGAAATGGCCGCGGCACGATCGATCATTTCAAGATGCACGGCCGCGTGGACATCCAGGTCGGAACTTTATCGAAAGCCATCGGCGCCTTGGGTGGATACGTATGTGGCACGCGCGACCTGATCGATTTCCTCTACCATCGTGCACGCCCATTCCTGTTCTCGACCTCGCATCCTCCGTCGGTTGCCGCGACCTGCATAGCGGCATTCGATGTACTGGAGCACGAGCCCGAGCGGATCGAGAAACTTTGGGAGAACACTCGCTTCTGGAAGAAAGAACTCGGACTTCTTGGATTTAATATTGGAGGCAAAACGACTCCGGCCAGCGAGACGCCGATCACTCCTATCATCATCGGCGACGGCAAACTGACCATGGAATTCTCCCGCGAGCTTTTCAAAGAAGGCGTGATGGGTACTGGGATTGCATTCCCAACAGTTCCAGAAGGCAAGGCCCGCATCCGCACTATCATGACGGCCACGCACACGCAGGACGAATTGCAGCAGGCACTTGGAGTACTGAAATCGGTCGGCAAGCGGATGGGAATCCTGAACGCCTAAGCTATGAAATATTGTCGCTTCCAACTGAACGGCCAGGCGTGCTACGGCCTCATCGAATCCGTAGCCGGGCGCGAGGAAGTTACACGCCTGCTCGTGAAACCTCCGGAAACCGCGGGGGACCTGGAGGATGTACCGACAAAGTCGATATCGCGTGTTCCCTTGACTGAGGCCAACCTGTTAGTTCCGGTCCAGCCGTCCAAAATCGTTTGTGTCGGCCGCAACTACCGCGAACACGCCGCCGAACTTGGCAACGAAGTTCCGAAGGAGCCGCTGATCTTTTTGAAGCCTCCATCATCGTTGCTACCAACGGGTGGCGTAATCCGGCGTCCTCGCATCTCTCAGCGCACTGATTTCGAAGGAGAGCTGGCAGTCATTATCGGTACGCAATGCCACAAACTCGCCGAGGATGCTGATGTCCGCCCGTACATTCTCGGGTACACGGTGCTGAATGATTTCACCGCCCGGGACATTCAAAAGTCAGACAGTCAGTGGACGCGGGGAAAAGGTTACGACACCTTCTGTCCGGTGGGACCGCTGGTCAGCACCGAGATCGACCCATGGGCCGGAGTGACGGTTGAAACTCGAGTCAATGGAGAAACTCGGCAGCACGGAAATACCCGTGATTTTATTTTTCCGCTTGAAGTGATTATTCGCTATATCGCGCAGGTGATGACACTCCTGCCCGGCGATGTAATCGCTACTGGCACACCTGAGGGCGTTGGCCCAGTCGTATCTGGAGATTCGATCGAAATCACTGTAGAAGGAGTAGGTACTCTCTCAAACCGCGTTGAAGACGAGTAGTCTGCACCCTTTCCCCTGGCAATTCGACCCGGGTCTGTCAAACCTACACCCGCGAGAGGGCATCAACTCTTATCCACGACTGAAGGGTCGCACGTGGCGGGAGGATCTTTGGCTTTCTTAGCGGGAAAACGGTGCGGGCCTTTTTTGATTTATTTGGCGCTGGGACTGATCGCTTTTTCGCTCATCTTCTTTGCGGTGAAACAAGGCCCTGATCGCCGTCCGAGAGCAGCGCCCGTTCATCAGGCTCGTTAACCTGGCTGCTAGGCGGGACAGCTCTGCATATCCGGCTGGTCTGAGGACGTATATCCCCAACTTAGCCCCCACACGTCCTTCTGCACGATGGCTTGGAGGCCTACCTGGTGCTCTTTGGTGCGAGCCATCGGCCGGACCCACACTACCAAGAATTCCGCCCGGTGCTGCTTGTATTGCAGAACCAGCCTGCTACCTACCTCGAGTTTTCGATGAACCGCTCCCAGGCGGACCCCGGTTTCAGTGATATCGAGGGTGTGGGCCATATCGGTATAGCTTTGGCCTGCGGCATTAGTGCCCATCAATCGAACCGGCAGAACCGCTCTGACCCGGTTGCGACTGCGCTTTGCACTGTATTCGGCTTTTCTCAATTGCATGATCGCTGAACTTTTTCTGTTACGGGCAGAAGACGACGAGCCTCAATAACACTGTATTTTCAATTGCTAAGGACGTTTTGGCCAATGGCCCGGTCGTGGAGGCGTATCCCCCGCAAGTGGGGCATTTGCAAAGGCTTGCAGCCGCTGTTGGTACGGCGCCAAACCTTCGTTTATTACGAAACTTTACACAACTCATTGTTTCGACGCGGGTTTATATCGTTAGCGGGTAGGTAGGCATCTAGATGTTATGGGCCAGCCTCAGGCGAGAGGGAATGAAGTTGGCCAGGAACGCTGCCGCCGCTGGCGACGCTCCAGGGAGTTGGTCATGAAATCAATTCGGAGATTGTTCTTTACGGGCTTTTTAGCGGTGCTGCTAGCGACGTTGGCTTGGGCAGACGACTCACAAGTGCAGACCTATCCTCAAGGCCAAGCGTATCCGCAAGACCAGGGCTATCCGCAAGGCCAGGCCTATCCTCAAGGCAAACCGGATCCGCAAATTCAGCAGGACCAGACCGACCCTCCAGGCCGCGTGGCCCGCTTGCAATACGAGAGCGGGCAAGTCTCCGTGCAACCGCAGGGAACGGGAGACTGGGTAGAAGGTTCCACGAACCGGCCGCTAACGAACGGCGACAACGTGTGGGCCGATAAGAGTTCGCGCGCCGAACTGAATTTCGGCGTCGGAGTGATGCGCATTGACTCCGAAACCAGCTTGACGATGAGCAATATCAACACCGATGTGGTTCAAGTCTCTCTGCATCAAGGTGCGCTGAGCGTTTCGGTTCGTCAGCTCTACGGTGGGGAAACTTACGAGATCGATACGCCGAACTTGGCGTTTACAATCCGCAAACCGGGTTCGTACCGCTTCGATGTGGACCCGAACGCGGACACAACGCTGGTCACAGTCTGGAAGGGTGAAGGCGAGGCAACAGGGCAGGCGCCTGCAGTTCAAATCCACGACGGCCAACAAATGTTCTTCAGCAATGGCACTTCTCTAGCGCACGAGACCCATGATGCACCGCGTCCTGATGGTTTCGACGATTGGTGCAGCCTCCGTGATCAGCATCGCGAGCATTCCGCTTCGGCCCGGTACGTGAATCCAGACGTGGTTGGCGCTGACGATCTCGACGAATACGGCACCTGGAAAGAGACTCCGGATTATGGCCCGATGTGGGTCCCGAGCGGCGTTTCGCCAGATTGGGCTCCTTACTCTTATGGAAACTGGGCATGGGAATCTCCATGGGGATGGACTTGGGTTGATGCAGCTCCTTGGGGCTTTGCTCCATTCCACTATGGACGCTGGGTCTCATGGGGTGGTTACTGGGGTTGGGCGCCTGGACCTTACTGGGAGCGTCCATGGTATGCGCCGGCGCTGGTTGGCTGGTTCGGTCCTGGGTTTGGTGTAGGTTTCGGGGTTGGCTTTGGATTTGGCTGGTGCCCCCTCGGATTCGGTGAGCCGTTCTTCCCGTGGTATCACGTGAGCCCGTTCTACTTCCGGAACGTGAACATCACGAATACGCGGATCGTGAATATCAATCGGTTCTCTAATTCGTACTTCAATAATCGGGGCAGCTTGAACTCGTTCCACTACACCAACCTGAATCGGCCAGGTGGATTCACGGCAGTTTCCCGAAATACGTTAGAACATGGATTGCCAGTACATGCCAACGCGATCCACGTTTCGCCCAATCAGATTCGGGGCGTCACGTCGTTGTCGCGGGTGAACGCGACTCCGACCCGCGAAGCAATGGTCGGAGGACGCGCGACAGCCGGAGTTCGGCCGTCCGCAGGTGCCTTCTCGCGGCCAACGGTCAGCCGTATGACGCCGCCCGCGGCGTCGCATGGGAACTTCGGTTCTCCGGCTTCGCGGAGCTTCGGTTCCCCGACTGCTCGGGGAGAAGCCGCCTCGCCTGCGACACGCGGCGGTGAGACTGCTGGGCGAAGCGTGAATACGCCAGCGGCACGCGGCCCCGAAAACTCAAATGCGGGACGCACTTTTGAAAACCCGGCCGCGCGCGCACCCGAGACGAGAGCGGGTTCGATGAACTCTCCTGCGCCGGCTGGACGTTTCGTACCTCGGCCACCGTCGAGCTTCAACAATAACTCTGGGGCTTCACGGTCCATGGCCGGCGGGTCGAGTTTCAGCCGCAACGTGCCGCGGCCGTCTGGCACGAACGGATCGTTTGGTTCGCGGAATGAACCCGGGCAGGTCGCATCGAATCGCAACATGCCTTCGCAGAGCGGCTTCCGCTCGTCCGGAAACTCGGGGTTCCGGGGCAGTCAGCCGGCCTCCGCGTTCGGTTCGTCGCGAAGTGTTCCGCGTCCTTCGGGACCGGTCCAGCCCGCGACACGCAGCTACGCTTCGGCAGGCGCGTACTCGGGCCGATCCAGCGGTGGTTCGTACGGCGGATATAGCTCGCGCAGCTATGGGTCCTCCGGCTACAGCTCACCGCGATCCAGCGGGGGCAGCGCATATAGCCGTGGATCCTATAGCGGCTCGTACGGTGGAGGACGCAGCTACTCGGCGCCTTCCCGCAGCTACTCGGCTCCCTCCTCCCGCAGCTTTGGCGGGGGCGGATACCACGGTGGCGGCTTCAGCGGTGGATCTCATGGAGGCGGTGGATTCAGCGGCTCCCATGGCGGTGGAGGTCACAGCTCCGGTGGCGGATCCCACGGAGGTGGTGGACACCGATAAAGCTTGATTTCTTCATAAGCGCCGCCTGGATTCAGGCGGCGTTTCTTTTTGATGAGACGAACCTGATAACCTTAAACACGATTTCAGAGAGGAGCAAGAACCCGTGAGAACGTTTACTCTCGGCCTGGTCGTGGGCATTATTTTGATTGTCGGGGCCGTCTTCTTCTATTTTTCAATGGGAATGGCACCCGTGGCCACGGCCGCCTCGCCGATGCCCTTCGAAAAGAAACTGGCGAACAGCGCGTTGCACGCTCGTATCGAGAAGGAAATGCCAAAAAATATTCCGGTACAGGCCGATGATACGGCCTATGCCGCAGGTGCCCTCATTTATCGCGATCAGTGTGCGGTTTGTCACGGAGTGCCGGGGACGGAACAGAGCCCAATTGCGAAAGGAATGTTTCCGAAACCACCTGAGTTGTTTAAGGGTAAGGGCGTCACCGACGACGAGCCCGGCGAAACTTACTGGAAAGTCGCCAATGGTATTCGCCTGACTGGCATGCCTTCGTTTCGCCGATCTCTGTCAGAAACCCAGATGTGGCAAGTCAGCCTCTTGCTGGCTAATGCGGACAAGGTACCAGAGTCAATTAAGAAGTCCGTGTCACCGGCGCCCACCGCAGATTCCGCTCAAACACAGCCCAACAAAACAACTCGATAATGTTCGCTTGCTTCGTTTAAAATTTACCGATGGAGGTTCTTATGAAATTCGCAGCCCGTGCCCTCATGCTCGTCTGCGCCTTGGCGCTGGTCATTCCCGCGTTTGCCGATGATCAGGAAAAAGCCGACAAGGAAATCAAGAAAATCAGTGCGATTACCGCTGACCCGAATATGCGCGCTGTCGTGAACAGAACATTGGCTGACATGATGAATGTGAAGCGCCTCGATCTTGTAAAAGAACGCCAGACCATGAATCTGACATATGGCGGCGTGTTTCTCGCTCATCAACTGGCCGCGAGCGGCGCGAAGATGGACGATATAGCTACCCAACTCAAATCAGGTAAGAGCATCACCGATGTGGCCAACGATCAGCACGCAAACTGGAAGCAGATTGGCAATGAGGCGAAGAAGGTTAATAAGAAGGTGGACGAGAACATTGAAAAGTATTTCCAGAACACCAAGAAGGAAACAGAGAAGAACCAGGCGGACGATTACGTAGCGCAGGACGACCATACTGGCGCCGATTCAGGAATCAGCAAGGCCGAGTATGCGGATGCGCAGAGCCGGTATCAGCATCTGCATGACATGGCGAGTTCTCGACTGCCCACGGGCGACGCCAATACTTTAAATTCGGGCCAGGGGCAGTACACCCCTGGGGCTGCAGCCCCATCAGCGGCTGGCGGCAGGCACTGATCTTTAGATCAAGAATTAACAGGGGCGGGAACGTCTTACAGGTTCCCGCCTCAATTCTTTAGGAGCAATCCTTCGGGAACATTCCTGAGCAGCAGCAACCACCCTCATCCCGGTTTATCATGGAAGTGATCCATGTTGAACGGCAAGCGCATCGCTGTAGTTCTGCCCGCTTACAACGCGGAGAAAACGCTCGCAGCCACGGTTCGTGAGCTGCCTGAGTTGGTAGACATCCGCATTCTTGTGGATGATCACAGCTCTGACGGCACCCTTCAAGTCGCGCAGAAACTGGGTTTGCAGGCATTTCAGCATGATCAGAATTATGGATATGGCCGCAACCAGCAAACCTGCTATCGCGAAGCCCTGACCTCGGGAGCCGATGTAGTCATCATGGTTCACCCCGATTACCAGTACACACCTTTGCTCGTAACCGCGATGGCCAGCATGATCGCGTATGGCGTTTATGATGTCGTGCTGGGCTCGCGCATTATCGGGGGCACAGCCCTGCGCGGCGGCATGCCCCTTTACAAGTACATCTCGAACCGGTTCCTGACAGCTTTTGAGAATTTCTTTCTGCGAGTAAAGCTTTCGGAATATCACACCGGATACCGCGCCTTCAGCCGCGAAGTACTGACCAGGTTGCCGCTGCTTGAAAACTCCGATGACTTTGTTTTCGACAATCAGATGCTTGCGCAATGCGTGCATTTCGGGTTCAGGATCGGCGAGGTCTCTTGTCCTACGAAATATTTTGAGGAAGCCTCTTCCATCAACTTCCGCCGGAGCGTGAAGTACGGTTTTGGCGTTCTGGCGACGACGCTGCAATTTGCCTTGCAAAGGCTTGGAATATTTCACTTCCGTATTTTCAGTTCAAACGGTCGCCGGCTCGATCCCGGTTATCCCTCCTACTACGTCAGGGGCGCGACCGTAGAGTCCAAGGTTTGAGCGACTTGCATTTGCGCCTCTTGACTGTGCCGCGTAGCATCTAACCAACATGTCAACAACGCAGGCGACGGCAGTTCCTCACCCGCCGAAACTGGTTCTGGGTGAGATCATCAGCTTTGCCTACGACACTTTCTGCAGTAACAAAGTCCGCTTCGCTCTCACCGCTCTGGGCATGGTAATCGGGACCGCCTCACTCATTCTCGTAGTCACCATCGGCATGACGGGCAAGCAATATGTCCTGAATCAGATTCAGTCGATCGGCGCGAATCTGATTGACGCCGAATACCAGGGTGGCGCACAACGAAACGTCACGCCCGATCTTCTGACCATTGACGACCTGCGTGCCGTGTTGATTCAGGTGCCAGGCGTAGTCGCCGCCTCGCCAGTGGTACCACTCGACGATCACATTCCTATCGGCGGCGGAAAAGAAAAGGATCTCCGAATCCTGGGCGTATTCCCGGAATACAGCCGCGTCCGCAATCTGGTCGTCTTATCGGGACGATTCTTCGACGATCAGGATGAGCAGGCTCGCAACAAAGTCGGCGTGATGCAGGAGAAACTGGCGCAGCAGGTTTATGGATCGATGGACAACGCCATCGGCAAGATCGTGAAGGTGAATGGATTGCCCTTCACCGTCATCGGAACCTTTCGCGAGCGCGTAAACACCTTTGGCCAGTCTGAAGTCACCGACAACTCCATGCTGGTTCCGTACACGGTTTCACGCTACTTCACCGACACCTCCGATGTTCGACAGCTTTATTTCTCGGCTGCCGAACCCTCGATGGTGATTCCGGTTACCGAACAGGTGCGGAAGGTCATTCAATCGCGGCATCGACCGGAATCCGTTTACGTGGTGCAAAATCTTACCGAACTTGTCGCCGTTGCCGATCGCACCGCGAATGCCTTGACGATGGTCTTGCTTCTCATTGCGACCGTTACTCTGCTGGTGAGCGGGATCGGGATCATGAATATCATGCTGGCGACGGTCAGTTCGCGCATTCGTGAGATCGGGATTCGCAAAGCGATGGGCGCGACTAATCGTTCTATTCGTTTCCAGTTCTTGTCGGAGGCGATCCTGATTTCCCTCATCGGCGGACTCACGGGCGTTGTGGTGGGTCTGGCCCTGCCCTATTCCGTGCGATTTTTTACCGAATATCGGTTGCCGATTTCGGGGCTCTCAGCAATCGTAGCCATCGGAGTGTCATCTTTAGTGGGCATTCTCTTCGGTACGGTACCGGCGGCGAGAGCGGCGAAGCTCGATCCCGTCGAAAGCTTGCGCTACGAATAGAAAACATCGAAAACTGCGCAGAAAAATGTCCCTGTCTCCGTTGAGTGGATATGAGGAATGACGACGGAGACAGGGACTTCTGGGGGAGGAATCAGGGTGTGCCGATCACCCCGGCAGAAAACGCGTCGCCTCCGGGTTCTCCTCGCTGCAAATGGACCTGATACGTGTTGGCCCAAAACAGCCCGAAGTCGGGCGCATTCCAGAAGGAATCCTGCCAAGGCTCGGGTAGCCCCCAGGCATTAAGACCGTACATAGTTTCCATGTCGGACTCGAGAAAGCCGGTGAAGCCCTGTGCTGTGCACTGTGAGTTATTGAGATCGGTGCACTGAGGAGTCACATTCTCCCAGTACAATCCGGGTTGCAGAAGAACGGGTGTGGAGAATTTAACCAGAATCGTGTATTCGGGTACCCCATTCAGGTTACGGCCGGTCGGAGTCATGGTTGCGTTGTTCGTACCGCTGGCAACGAGAGTCCCTCCATTGCCGCCTCCCGGCGGAATCCCGGTTCGGATTTCCCAAGGCGTTGCCACTGGATCCAAAGCGGTCGGGTAAGCGATCGAGTTGATGAAAAGGCCGGTGACATTCCAGGTTTGACCGGCAGGAACTGTGAATGGCGAATAGATTTGCGAAAGCGTCTGGAAGCCGCCGGGATTGATATTTTCGTTGGCGAAAGTGTCAGCGGCAGGACTTCCAATGTCGAAGTCGCCTCCGTAGAACAGACACGGCTTGCAGTAGGACGGGGCTGATTGCAGGCGTCCGACCGCGAACACCACGCCCGTGTCGTTGGATCCACCCTCGGTTGCGGCTCCGATTACGACATTACCGTCCAGAAGCAGGCTCCCGAGTGGAAGTGCTCCATCGTTGCCGCCCGTAAAGCTGTAAAGAACCGTTTCCGTCCAGGCGCCAGCAGAGGGCGTCAACTGGAATACAGTTCCGTAGCCATTCGTGCCGCCATTGAATGCGGTGCCGAACAGCGTTCCATTGTTGTCGATAATTGGCGCCGCGGAGGGGAATCCGCCGTCCAAACCGCCAGTGAAGTTGTAGAGCACCGATTCCGTCCAGGTGCCGTTCCCCGGGGCGAGTTCGAAGACGGTACCGCTGTTGTACTTCCCGCCGGTCGAAGTTGTACCGTAGAGATTGCCAAATTTATCAAAGATCACCCCGGCATCAGGTGTGCCGCCATCAAGATTCCCAGTGAAGAAATAGAGAGTCTTCTCCTTCCACGTGCTTCCCGACCGAGAAAGCTCGAACACGGACCCTTCTTGGTTAGGGCCTCCTGATTCGCAGGCGCCGTAGATATTGCCAGCGCTGTCGTAAATCAATTTGCTGTACGGGTAGGCTCCATCGGAGCTACCTCCAAGGAAGGTATACAACACTTGTTCCTGCCACTGGCCGTTCACTTGTTGCAAGCCATAGACAACTCCGCTGCCGCGAGCTCCTCCCCCAGGAGTGGTGCCGATCAAGGCATTTCCCGCGATCGTAAGCGGAGATTGAGGGCTGCCGCCATCGTTGCCTCCCGTGAAGGCGTAAACGACGGACTCCTGCCAGCCCCCATTCATCAGGGTGAGTTTGAAAACAGTGCCGGCATTGTCAGGACCGCCGAGACGGGTGGTTCCATACAAGTTCCCAGTGGAGTCAATCACGACCGATGCCGCTGGCGAAGCGCCATCGTTGCCGCCCGCGAAGCTATAAAGAATGGTTTCATTCCAAACGCCATGCGATTGGGTCAGCTCGAAGACTATACCCTGCCCATTAGCACCGCCATAACGGGTGGTTCCGTACAGATTGCCCGACTTGTCTGCGACTAGGGCTACTACTGGATAACTGCCGTCGCCATTTGCGGTAAACGTATGCAGGACGGATTCATTGCTGGCGGCCAATGAGCTCGTAGTGAAGAAAATTAGGACGAGAGTGACGAGCGAAATCCTGAGTCGCATTACGGTACTCCTTACTCTGTTATTTCTCGAAGAGTGTTATGTCTAGGGGCAGTCTCTCAGCAGCTAACCTCAAACCGGGGCGTAATTCTAGCAACGAAAAGCTGAATCTCCGATTGCGTTTTTCAATCAAAGTAACAAAAGAATTGGCAGATTATGGCGCAGTTATGGCAGAATGCGGTGCTTTATGCCAACGATCGCACTCGACAGTTTTGATCTAAAAATCCTGGAGATCCTGCAATCCCAGGGTAGGTTGTCCAACCTCGAACTCGCGGATCGAATTGGATTGTCGCCCTCGCCGTGCTTGCGTCGCGTCAAGCGGCTGGAGGAGGAGGGGGTCATCGAAGGGTATTCTGCGAAGGTCAGCCGGAGCAAAGTTGGAATGGGCGTAACGGTTTTTGTCGCGGTGGGTCTGGAACGCCATCGCGAAGAGGAAGCCGAGCGCTTCCGGAGGGCGGTTGTGCGATTGCCCCAGGTGGTTCGGTGTCACGCCATTTCCGGCGAAGCTGATTTTCTCCTCGAAATCGTCGTCTCTGACCTGAATCAGTATTCGGAGTTTGTGTTAAAGCGACTGCGGCGGATCCCAGGGGTGAAAGATCTCCATAGCAGTTTCGCCCTCGAGACAATGAAGTCGACTACAGCCATACCGCTGCCTGGCCCGGAAGCTTGAAGTAGAAAAACTGTTTCCTAAAGCGCAAAAGCCGGGCTGTTTATCCCGGCCTTGCTCGCCTAATCACCTTCAGGGATCGACTGGTTTCTGAGGCTCCCTGCAGATCTGTTTTGTCACCGCTTACATTACCAGCGCTAATCCTTCGAGTTCCCGCTCCAGCACCGGCAACGAACAACCCGACATCTCTACCCGTCCTGCGGCATCAATGGCAGCCTCGGGTGACACCCCGTACCCGCGCCCCATCAGAAACACCTGCAACAATTCGGCGGCCTCGCGAGAATCAGCCAAGCCTCCCTGCAGGAGATCATTTCGCAATGCCGTTAACTCCGTCACCGTAAATCTTTCTTTGTCTAGCATGGCCGTCTCACCTCCGACCTTTTTGCTGTTCTGACGAATTAGATTCCGCTGGAGCCTGTTACGTTACGAGCAATTTGATTGCCGCACTGTAGTCCCCCACGGATATTGCTGTACTAACGTGCCTTTGTAAAGTAAACCCTTTATTCGGGAATAAGTTGCGCAGTAGGTGAATGCTGTCCGGAAGTCATTGGGTGGAAGGGCGCAACCGACTTCATCTCAAAAAGCTGACACTCTGCGTCTCAATTCGCCAGAATACTCGTCATTCTGCGCCATAACCATCGATAGGAGTCACAAGTCAGGAGGGATCGATCGAGGCCTCGTCAATCAGCAGAATCGGAATCTCGTCCCGCACGGGATAGACTCGCCGGCACTCTCGGCACTTCAGCCTCTCGGGGTTTTGCTTTTCTTCAAGCGGTTTTTTGCATGCCGGGCATACTAAGATTTTCAACAAATCTGGAGAGATCATGCCAGCCATTCTACGTCATTGGCGAAAACCATTGGAAGTGGCTACGCTACTCGGCGCACTTCGCTGATCCGAGTTTTCGAGGAGGCGTGGCCGCGCCCACAGGTCAGTTTCTGAAAGAAGCCTTTCTCAAACAGACGTCGTAATAACAGTCGGATCTCTTCGGTGCCCTTTTGCGCGACTGTCATCAGATGGAGTTCAATGGGCAGATCACACAATTCTTCATCACACCCGATTGCGACACACCAGCACACAATAGTGGCCGGCCCCGTACCGTCATTATTTACAGCCGGAGTCTGTTCCCAACATACGTCTTTTGTCGCAAAGCTGGAAACGCGTCCGCATTCGAGGCACGCTATGTCCCGCGCCAAGATCGCCTTGGGGGACCAAGAGGACTCCAGAACATCCTGCCCGCTGTTGGGATATGGCAGCCTCATGGAATTCCCGCACAAGCATTTCAGACATGGACAATTCATGAATCGAATCTTCGCAACTGTGGGATCGCAAAATTATCGTCAATTTGTTGACCAAAGAACAACCCGCAGGACTCGTCATTGACTTGCCATCGTTCAACGAGTAAATTTTCGAAGTCAGTTGTTGCGTTCTTTTCCAAGTCCTCGGTTCGCGCAACCTCGTTTTTGACGAGGAGGGAAGCGGGTGAGAATCCCGCGCTGCCGCGCAACTGTAAGCGAGGAAACTGC